>Ga0315281_10001167_pt1 | contig 38492 bp, 34 predicted proteins | sample YL17G07_0_MG_FD_204540 | JGI IMG/M metagenome (GOLD analysis project Ga0315281, IMG submission 204540) | Sediment microbial communities from Yellowstone Lake, YNP, Wyoming, USA - YL17G07_0 | ecosystem: Environmental > Aquatic > Freshwater > Lake > Sediment | place: USA: Wyoming | collected...
AGATAGGCGCGTCGTTCTTGTTTCCCCATGTCAGATTACCTTTGTTGTTTCGGTAACCTTTAACTTGAGGCAACGATCCCTTTTGCTGACTACCTTGGGTAACTTTTATCTTGAGGCAACTCAGGCACAACCGTGTGTGGCACAACCTTGTGTTTACTCGGATAGTCTTTATAATTAAAATTACTCACTTTATTGAGTAAATTGTTATATGAGCTACCAACGCCCCCAATTCGCCATTCTTGCCAGCCGCCTTGATGAGCCGCGCCGGTTCATTCATGTCGTGGCAGGCCCGCGCCAAGTCGGCAAAACCACCTTGGTGCAGCAAGTATGTGAAGCCAGCGGCCTGCCCGTTCAATTCGCCAGTGCCGACGAGCCCACCCTGCGCGGGCCGGAGTGGATCGCCCAGCAATGGGAAATTGCCCGTTTGATGCGAGATAAGCGCGGGGCGGTGCTGGTGTTGGATGAGGTGCAGAAAGTTACCGGGTGGTCTGAAGCCGTCAAGCGGCTGTGGGACGAAGACACCCGGAAAAAATGTCCGCTCAAAGTAATCCTGCTCGGCTCTGCTCCTCTGCTGATCCAGCGCGGACTGTCGGAAAGTTTGGCTGGACGTTTCGAAGTATTGCACCTGCCGCATTGGTCAGCGGAAGAAATGCGGCAAGCATTCGGCTGGACAATTCAACAAAGCATCTTCTACGGCGGCTACCCCGGTGCCGCATCCCTAATTTCCGATCACGATCGCTGGGTGCGCTATGTGCGCGACTCGCTTATCGAAACTACGTTATCGCGCGATGTCCTGTTGCTATCGCGGGTGGATAAACCCGCCTTGCTGCGCCGCATGTTCGAGCTGGGATGCCGATACTCCGGGCAGATACTTTCTTACACCAAGATGATTGGTCAGTTACAGGATGCCGGTAACACCACCACGCTGGCGCATTATCTCGAATTGCTCGGCGCGGCAGGCATGTTGACCGGCTTTCCAAAATATGCGGGCGAGGTCGTTCGCAGTCGCGGCTCCAGCCCCAAGCTGCAAGTGTTCGATACCGCGCTGCTGTCAGCTTTGTCCGGCTACCGCTTCGAGGAGGCGCAGGCCGACCGCGAATACTGGGGGCGGCTCACAGAATCGGCAGTGGGCGCGCATCTGGCCAATGCCGCTGCCGCCGGAAAATGCGAAGTATTTTATTGGCGCGACCGCAACCGCGAAGTGGATTTCGTGGTGCGCGCCAAACGCCGCCTGATCGCCATCGAAGTCAAAAGTGGTCGCGCACGCGAAGTGTTGCCCGGCGTGCAAGCGTTTAACGAAGCGTTCAAGCCGGACAGATTGCTGCTGGTGGGAGAAGACGGTATTGCCGTGGAAGACTTTTTACGCAAGCCGGTCGAGCATTGGGTAAGTTAAGGGCACTTCTAAAAATTCAGATTTCGCCGGTGTGGCGAATTTTTAGAGATGCCCTTAATGTGGGTTTTGTTGGCAGTGAGCGCACCTGCATGTAGCTGATACCCCTTACGGGTTATGCACTCATAGCTCTTCACGGTTATGGATAGCGGGGGCTATCAGCCGTTGTGCGGTAAGCGGTTTAATAACGCGATGTGCGCGGCGATGGGAATTCGTCGCAGCCAGAAAAGACCAGGCCGCTCAGCAGCCGCATCAAATCATATGAGTGGCATCGAAACGCAAACAGGCTTTGGATTTTGAACAGGCGATACAGATGCCCAAAGCAAAGCCCAAAGCGAAGCCCAAAGCGAAGCCCAAAGCGAAGCCCCCTCATGCCAATGCCATGTTAAACTTGAATGACCCATTGGCGCGAGATGCCGAGATGCTCGTTGTGGGAGCGGCTTTAGCCGCGACAGATCGTACAGTGGATGGCGAGGCAATCGCGGCTAAAGCCGCTCCCGCAAAGAAAAGGCTACAACCCGTAACGCTCCATGGACTACCAAGGTTATCTATTCGGCAAACCAGCACCAATCGAAGAGTTTGAGGAACTGCTAACGTGTGACTGAAATCACATATGCCGGTGACAACATGGATCAAAAGAAAACAATACAGGCGGCGCTGGTTCGACAGCTGTTCTCCACGAACAATGCGGCGCTGATTACCACTGTAATTCTTGCGGCAATTCTTGCTTATACACAGAGCAACGTAATCGATCATTCAGTGGTTCTTGCATGGTTTTCTCTTATTGTGTTGTTCGTGCTATTCCGGATGGCTTTCGTTATTGCTTACCAACATTCCGCAGCAAGCGATAAGACAGCTACTCACACCTGGCTGGCGTGGGTTCGTTTGGGCGTTCTGGCTACCGGTGCAACCTGGGGTTCATCCAGTATTCTGCTGTTTCCCGTCAACCATCAGGAATATCAAATATTTCTGGTCTGCATGCTGGTTGGTTTGACGGCTGGCGGTTTGGTTACATACGCGACCGATCTGGTTAGCGCAATCATATTTAACGTATCGGTTCTCGTGCCCCTCATAATCCGCCTGGCTGTTACCGGAAGCAATATAAATCTGGCAATGAGCGCATCATTGATACTGTATCTGGGCTTCCTGATAATAAGTTTGCGGTATCTCAATCGCAATGTATGCGAAAACATATCGTTGCGTCTCGAAGCCGATGCGCGCGAGAAAATAGTAAGGATAAGCGAGCAACGCTATCGTTTGTTGCTTAACCATTCGCCAGTTGGAATCTTTCATTACGACACCGACTTTGTCATTACCTATTGCAATGATCGCTTCGCCGATATTATGCGCAATACAGTTGAACATATCACCGGCATGGACATGAAAATGCTCACGGATCAGTCCATCATGCCCGCCATGAAAATGGCGCTGGAAGGCGAATTGGGCCATTACGAGGGCCATTATCTGGCCACCTTCAGCGAGGTTGATCGATGGGTATCCATGATCTGCGCACCATCACGGGATGACACGGGAAAGGTTGTGGGCGGTGTGGCTATCATTCAAGACATCACCGAGCGCAAAATCATGGAGAAGCAGTTAGCGCACCAGGTTCAGGTGCATGCCTTGGCGGGCGAACGGCAGCGCATCATGCAGGACATGCACGACGGTTTCGGCTCGCAACTGATTTCCTCGCTGATCATGGTCGAGCATGGCCGCGCCGGCCAAGCCGAGATAGCCCAACTGTTGCGCGAGTGCATCGACGACTTGCGGCTCACCATAGACGCGCTGACACCGGGCGAGGACGAGGAACACACCGATCTCATGGCGGCGCTCGGCACGTTACGGCAGCGCATGGAACCGCGCCTGCATTCGGCGGGCATAGTCTTGAACTGGCAACTGGACTGCACCGGCGACATGTTGAAGGTCGCGTCCCGCACCGCACTACAGGTGCTGCGCATCGTCCAGGAAGCCCTGTGCAACGTGTTAAAACATGCCGGAGCCACGGCTATCCAGGTCGTTGTGGCGGCAGATAACGCCGTTATCGACATCAGCGTTACCGACAACGGCAAAGGGTTCGATAACAGCGCGCACACTCACGGGCGTGGCATTGTAAACATGAGAAAACGCATGCACGAACTGGGCGGCGCCCTGGATTTGTCGTCGTCCGGCGCGGGAACCCGACTGCATCTGTGTCTGCCGCACCTGGCGCCGACGCCGGACTAGTATTGCGCCACAAAATTATCGGAACATGCAAAACCTGTAGGGCGGAAAACGAGCGTAGCGAAGTTTCGAGCTTGCGGCCAAAGCGCAGCGCCTTCCGCCGTATGAGAATCCCATTCGGCGGATAATTCCAATTACATTTTAAAACGACAGTAATCACGTAGGGTGCGTTCCACGCACCACCATTGCTGGTGCGTGGAACGCACCCTACGACATTGCACTTTTAATTTGGAAATGGAATAACGCCTGCGGCTCATCCGCCCTACGGGGACTGGCGCCGACACCGGGCTAGGAAATGATACCCATCTGCCGCCCCTCATAGACGGCCTCGCCGCGGGAATTGACGGCGAGTTTCCGGTAAATCGCGCGGGTATGGGCGCGGACGGTATGCTCTGAGATGAACAGCAATTCCGCCACCTCGCCGAAACCCAGCCCCTTGGCCAGGAGTTCCAGAATTTCCGTCTCGCGCGCCGACAAGGGATTGCCACCCGCTGACGCCGCAACGGCGGCGGACGGCGCATCCGGCGGCGGCCGAAAGGCGCGCAGCAGGCGCCGGGCGATGCCGGGGTTGATCGGGCAGCCGCCATTCGCCACATCGCGGATCACCCCGGTAAACTGATCCGGCAGGGCGTCCTTGAGCAGGTAGCCGGCGGCGCCGGCTTCGATGGCGTGAAACACATGATCGTTGTCGCTGAACATGGTGACGACCAGGACATGGATCGCCGGATGGCGCTCGACCGCGTAGCGCACGATGTCGACGCCGTTGCCGTCGGGAAGACCGAGGTCGCACAGCAGCACGTCGGCGCTGACGCGTTCCATCATGGCCAGGCCGTCCCGCACGTTGGTGGCCGTGCCCGCAAGACGCATATCCGGCGCGGCCTCGATCAGCCCGCAGTAATGCCAGAGCAGGTTGGGGTCATCCTCGACGATGGCGACGGACAGGGAATTCATGATGCCCGAATCGCCGATACCGGCCGTACCTGCTTCATCCGTCATCGCGTCTCTCCTGTAGTTGCGCCGGCGAGTCGGCGTATGCCAACAATCAGCTTATCAAAATAAGCCGTCATTGGCCGGGATTATTGAGCATTCCATAATTTGCGGCACATCTCCGTTCGGTTTGATGCCCTTCGACGTTGATCGGGCGACGTTGCTCAGGATTTTGGATTTACTTGCAGATTTCTTGCTGATGATGGAAGCAGAATACAGTGTGGCGCGCCCCTTCCCTATAGCATGTTTATGCTATATCGCCGCCAGTCAAAGCATATGCTCTTCTCACGCTCGTATATGGTCAAACAGAATTTCTACTTCAACCCTTTGGCCAGTGATAGCGGAATATTCGGGCTTAACGGATTCACGCTTACGCGCAATCTGGACGGTTCGAGAATCAAGTCCATATCTTCCATCGGGATAGCGCCGAGCAACACCTGATTGCCGATTACCAGTGCGCCCGTTACGCACTCCCGGTTGAGCATCGATATCCTCACCGGCGAAACGTAGTCGACCAGGTGCGATTTCCCGTCTGCGGTTTGCACCTCGCGTTGCGATCTTTAACGGAATTATGCAGAGAACGGATCAATGAGCGCTAAACCAGAGATGCGTTTGAAGTCGCTGGTGTTGCGCGTCATCAGCGGCAGGTTCTCGACCAGCGCACTGGCGGCGATGATGGCATCGGGCAGTTTGATCGCGATGGTGGAACGGATACCGATAACCGCCGCGACGATGGCCGGAGTGAGGGTGACTTCCATCAGTTGCGCCAACAACGCTTCGGTCTCGCGGCGGCTGACCGCCGTGTGGCCGCTCCAGCCCAGCAGTTCCATGCGCGTAACCACCGAATAGCGCGCCTTGTCGACAATAGCGGCATCTATGCGAGACAAGATCGGCGCATGGGCATCGCCGCTGAGCGCATGAATCAGGACATCGGTGTCAATCAGACAGGGCATCAGGTGCGGCTTTCCCAACCGCGATCATCCCATTCGGCGCGCATGTTGGCTGCCATCGATCCTATTTGTTCCCCGCTCATTTTTGGCCAAGCACCTCGCGCCGATGCAAGCGCCGTCAGGACAAGCTTTTTGCGTTGATCTTCATCCGGCACTTCGGCGGCATGGCTCCTTGTCGCGATGAATTCAACGAAGTCATACACCTCGGCCTGCATTTCCTGCGGCAAAGTTTGTAGCCGCTGATGAATCAATTCGGCATAGCCCATGCTTTTCTCCTCTGATTCAGTTAGGTAAACCCCCGGCTATGCCGGGGGACTCAATAAGGTTTGACCGTTCCGGCGGTCATTAGCAACGTTAATGATTCAGCGACATCATTCCCTCCCCCTGCAAGGAGGAAGGAGTAAAAAGCCCGCCGCCTTCAGGCGGCCCACGGTTTTTTCGGCCCCGTTGAGGGGCTCACCCAATAAGCCCCCGGCTTTGCCGGGGGTAATTTAACTAGCAGTAATCATATCAGCATCAGACGACACCGCGCGCAATAAAAAAACGGCAAGGTTGCCAATAAGTGAAGCGGCAAGCAAGGTATCCGGTTTTACTGTGGGTGACTAAACGTGGAGCGCCGCATATTCCCGTGCAGTGGGTAGCGAATAGGGCGGCAGCGTATGTGCTTTGGGTCGCGTCACCTCCCAGCCAAGGCACGCAAGCCAGATAGCGCGCGGGATCGATTTGTGTGCGGTGCGGTAGTAGCTGACCATGCGGCGGCTAATCCCCAGAGCTTCGGATGCGCCCGATAAAGATAATTTGTTGCGGAGCATCCAGCCGCCAAACATTTCGTGGCTGACTTCACCAGTTTGCTCCTTGGCCCAAGCGTAAACATTGTCCGATCCGAGTTCCGTGTCGAACCACTCGATGCTGAACCCGTCGGTATGCACGCGGGCAAAAACCTCTGGCTTCAGGATTTCCACAAGCGCCGGTTTGCGCAGAACATGTTCGACATCGACATCCAGCACTTCACCCGTACTCCATGTCGTGCGCAAGCGATACGGTTCAATCGCTTGTACCGATTGGAGCTTGGGGTAGAAAAATTCACTCATGAGTTATACCTCAGCCATTCGTTCAAAAGAAAAGGATTTTCCTTGGCTATCCATACCAAGGCATCGCGAACTTCCCGCCCCAGCACTTTTCCGCTTATCCGCATTGTTTCGAGATCGACGGTGCAGTCGCGGCCATCTCGCAAAAGAATGTGAACATGAGGCGGCGGATGGTCGCCGATATACATTACAGGGAACCTCTAAAAATCCACATTTCATCCCAACTGCGGCGTTGCGTAAAAAATTTCTTGCTTACATATCAAACATATGCGGCGCGGCGAAATTTTTTCCGCGCCTTGCATTTGGGTGAACTCTGAATTTTTAGAGGTTCCCTACAACACGACAATCGGCGAATCGTTGCAAGGTTGGCATAGTCGGATTCTAGTGCAACGGTTGCACCATTGCAATGATTTTAAACAGAGCTTCTTGCAAAAGTCGCGACAATTTTTATAAGAGCCCCTGTGGCGCCTCAACAGCGTTGCTGCTGCCCGGAGGTCAAAATGACCGAAAACGCGCCCAAAGCCCGCTTAGCAGTACTGTGGGCATTTGAGATTTTCTAAAGTTTTGCAGCAGCATAAAAAGTGCATATTCCGCGCTCAAAAACAGGGAAGTCGCTGCTTTTTTGAGCAGTTATTATCAAAAATAGTTTTGCAAGAAGCTCAACATTCAATCCCCCGGGGTGCCAGTGATCATTCCGCTAACGAATGGCAAAAACCTACCCATAAACTACCCATCTTACTTTTTTGCTGGTATGCCCCGGCAGTTACACTTCTGCGGCAAGCGCTTAACGGCAAGGTTGCCGCTCTTGGTTGGCTGATGTTTTTCCTGAGAGGATAGGCAGTCTGTCCTGAAAGGCAACCCTTCCCTATAGCATGTTTATGCTATAGCGCCGCCGCCAATCGAAGCGCACACTCCCTCGCATTGTGATGGTCAAGCGCCTGCCCATCACGCATTCCATCCTTGAACATAGAATTCAAGTTGGAATTTTCGATTCGACGAATACACTCAACAGTCAACTGTTACGAAAGAAGATCATGACGAAAATCGGATTCATGCTGCTCCTTCTGATCCTCGCATCCTGCGGATCGAATGATGGAACAAATACCGCAGGCAGTCCGGCATCCGGCGCTGGCGCCACCTCTGTATTGCAGTTCCAGAGCGGCAGCGAGGAGCTGAAGCTGGCGAGCCTGCAGGTGGACAAGAATGTTTACCCCGACGTGACGCTGCGGCTGGCGCAGGATAACACCTGGCAGCTCAAGTCGTTCGGGGCGATGCGGCCCCTGGCTCTCGGCGAATCTGCCCAGGCGGTGCTGACCGCGCCCGTTGGCACTACTCTGGACATGAACTGGCGGCCCGCCGATGCCACGATCATGATACGCAGGATGCACATCGACGCCAAAGTCTTCGGCAGCGTCCCGTTGCGGCTGGTTGGCGACAAATGGAGCTGGGGGAACGATTTCCAGGCGGGGAACGACTTGCAGGATTTGCATGAGCTGAAGGCGCTGACCCTCGCGGACTACCAGGCGAACCCCGCGCTGGCGGCCACCGACGCCCACCACACCGTGCTGCAATCCGCGCCTGGCAGCGGCACGCAGAGCTTTCCGCTGCAACTCAGCGCCAAGACCTACAAGTTCTGCATGGACAAACAGGACGAAGGGGCGGACAGCATCACCCTGCTGGACCCGGCGGGCGCGGCGGTGGTCAGCCTGAAGGCGGGGGACGCCTGCGCCAGCATCAAGCTGGCCGCAGGCCTGTACACCATGCAGCATGTCTACGGCGGGCAGGGGAAGAGCCGCACGGTATTCATCCGCCCGGATGCGGCGGCGGCAGCGGCGGCACAGCCCGCCGCAAGCACTGCGTCAAGGAAAAATGCGCTGTCGGCAAGTGCGCCACGGAAAGGTATCCTGGCAGCGTCGGACCCGAACTACCCCGAATACGCCGCGATCCATCTCCTCGCCAATTCTGCCCACGGAGACGGCTACCTTAGCCTCAACGGTTTTATGGGCAGCGCGCAACTTGCCAAGAACTTATCAAATTGGTGGGGGGCGATGACGCAGTTTACGGCCGGCTGCGTCGGCGATGTCGATGCGGCAGCCAGCCTAGCGACCTTTACTCGGCCGGGCGACCCCAATTCACATTACCTGCTTGATAGCCGCAACTTTTTCCAGATTATCCGTGACGCCAATGGCACACCGACAGATCTTTTCCCCCCTCTTTTTTGTAAGTCAACTCCCGGAGCCAGTTTTTATGGTCCGAATGGTCTTTTTCAAATTGCTCCTGTGGACTCGACTCAATCCGACGTGTTTAACGACCAGCCGATCATCTATAACAGCCCTGGGCCGAACCAGTTCCAATTGGGTGCCGGTTGGAAATGGGGGGATTGGAATCCGACTACCCAGTCTCATCCCAAAATTTACACTTCTTATTTTGGCTTCCAGGGAACAAGCGCGAACTTGGTATCGCCAGGCCTAAGCTCCGATAGCGATGTTTCCAACCAATGGCTTATTCCTGACGGGTACGGAGGTTACAACGTGGTTAGCCAGATAACCGGCATCCTTTACGATAACGCCTATATGCCTAATGGCCAAGGGCAAGACGCCTATGAAATCGCCTACCGCTATTTCCCCAATGGGCTGCCGCCGTCGATGCAGGATTCGTCGGGCAGCTGGTTGCTGAACTCGGGCGAAGTGGCTGTATTCGCCAATGCGGACTGTAGCGGGGCGGCGTTAATCACCAATGTGTCGCTGCCTCAGCAATCGGGAATCACGGATGTTCAGCGAGTGTATAACTCGCTGTGGCTCGGCCCGAATACGGTGTCAACGGTCACCGACGTCTATTCGACGTCTGGCACGCTATATAACCAATCCGGTTGCCCAAAGCTGATTAATCCCCTCGATGTCCTATACCGAAGCCTTAACAATATCGGCGTTTCCACCACCATCAACATTCAGACGAACGGCTGCCCCTACTGCAATCTGGCGGGGCTCACCCTTAATACGTTCACCCTGAAGGGCGCCAACCTGGCGCATGCCAATTTGACCGGGGTCATCCTGAATGGCATGGATCTGACCGGCATCAACCTGAGCAACGCCTATCTGCAAGGCGCCAACCTGAGCAACGCGAATCTTGAATCGGCAAACATGGCGGGCGCCCTCTTCAGTCTGCAAAATGGGGTGTCCGGCAATGCCGCACAGTTGACGGGCGCGCATCTGAAGAATGCGAATTTATCCGGCGCCCACCTCGACAGCGCGAACTTTACCGATGCGAGCTTCTACAGCTCCAATCCGGGGCCCTGCACATGGTCAGCGGCTAGCGTGGCTAGCCCGACTAGCGCGTGCGCCACCGCCAACGGCGCCACCATGAGCAGCGGCACGCTATTCACCGGCGCCTATCTCGCGGGGGTCGACATGGGCAACATTAAGGGCACGGGCGTGAATTTCACGTCGGCCATCCTGATCGGCGCAAGCTTCAACAGCGCCAATCTGAGTTCCACTAATACTGGCGTGGCGACGAGCTTTGCCAACGCGTATTTGCAAGGCGCCGATTTCACTGGCGCCACCTTCAAAGGCGCCAACTTCGACAACGCCTACATCGAAACCGACAGCAGCAACGATTGCCGGCAGGTGCAACTTACGGGCGTTTACACGGATTTTCCGGGGTTCATGGATCCCAAGACCGTAGGCTCCGCCCACTGTGCAGATGTCCCGGCGACAACGCTGCGAAGAACACCGACTTGTGTTGCGGTCACGATTGCCGCGGGCACGGCCTATCCGGCGACGGATAGCTCGAACATCTGCCCGGACGGATCGACCCCGACCGGGTCTTGTTCGGCAAACACGTGGAAAAGCCCCAGCAACGCGCTGGTCAATGCGACCCCGAAAACTTCGAGCTGCATCAATACCGCAGCCAGTGGCGTGCCGGATAGCCGGGTGTGCGCCGCAACCAATGTCAATGCGTGCTGGGTATATATAAAACCGAATACGTAGCCCGGATGAAACGCAGTGGTTGTAGCCCGGATGGAGTGCAACGGAATCCGGGAAGGGCGGAGTACCGCATTCCCGGATTACACTACGTTTCATCCAGGCTACGTATTCCACCACATCAGTTTGCACACCCTGGTAAGTGAGCCGAGTAAAACAGTTTAAAGAGGGGAAGAAAAATGGAATACAGCAATAATGATCTGAATGACCTTGGCCGCCGGACGTTTCTGAAGCAAGTGGCCGGCGCCGGGCTGGCGGTGGGGGTCGGCCCCTGGTTGGCCAGTTGCGGTTTTTCATCGGGCAGCGATGCCTCGCCGGCATCGAAAAAAACCGAACTGCGCACCCACTACTTCGATCTGTCCAATGCCGATCAGAGTCACGATTTTTATCTTGTGGCGGGCAAGAATCACCATCCCCTATCCCTGATCACCGGCGCTCAACTCGGCAATGCCGGCGCCGTCAATTCGAGGGTGCCGGGGGGGAGCATCACCCATACCGCCACCGTCGCGCTGCCCGCCAACGATATTCAGTTGCTCTATGTGAAGGGCGTATCCAGAGCCGCCGGCCAGGCGCTTGGCGCGTGGACCATGCATCACGCCTACTTTCATATTCCATTGGCGTCATCCACTAAAGTGGGCAAGGCGCTGGCGGCCTGCAATAAATCCCCGGACGGTTCGCGCAACCTTGCCGGCATCGGGAGCAGCCTTGAGAAAATCGCCCTCGCCGGACTCGGCATCGGCGAAGCTCACGCGGATACTGCCACCCCCTACAGTTATTGCACCGACCCCAATAACGCCAATCTGGTGGACTATTTCGCTCAGGCGATGACGCTCATCTGCCACCATCCCGAAATTTTATCGTTCGACCCCGATACACTGAGCTACGTGCAGCAAAACATCATCTGCGCCGACGCCAATACCCTGGCGCTCGCAGTTTCCTTGTACCAGCAGGGGCCGGCCACGACAATCGGCTATGGCCCGGATGGGGTCACGTGGGATTCCGATGGCGGATGGGCGCAGCTGGTTGCAGTCAAAGACCCCGTCACCGGCGACCCGGTGTATGAGACCGGAATGAGTTATGTCGACCCCATCACCGGCCAGACCTACGAGGGGCTGCCAACGACTCAGAGTTGCACCGACGCCAACGGCAACCAACAGACTTGTTACGTGGACCCCCTCACCGGTCAGCCGAGTTACGACCAGAACGGCAACCCATTGCCCGTTCCTTCCGCTACGGTCGGCAACCAGAAGTATATCGCGATGAATTCCCCGACCACGCTGCAGCTTACCGGCGCCGCAATCAGAAGTGTTTTGAGAACATTAAAAAACGATCACGTACTGGGAGCAAACATTACCGGCTTGCAACCCGACGCCGGAACCGCCGATGCGCCCGGAAACACTCAACTGAAGGGTAAACTCTGGGCCGTCCGCAATGGTACGCCCACGAGGACGGCATCTACTCTGTCGGCGGGGACGGCATCGGCGCTGTCGACGAGGAAGACGGGTTTGCGCTCGTCAAGCCTGGCTGTGGCCGGCGCCACGAGCTTTGCCGCTAGAGACTGCTCCAGCTTCTTCGGTTACGAAATCAACTCGATAACTGGAACAACAGGCCGTACCGTCAGCTTTCAAGCTCAAAATTCGTTTGTTCGCTACCTCGGCCTCTATATCCGCTTCCTCGACGGAGCGGGTAACCCGATTACCTATGCGAGCCTGAGCTCGACAGTACAGAACCAGTTTAACAGCACTCACAGCGGAACCTATGACTGCTTCCTGGGCATTGTCACCCAGGAATTGGTGTTATTTGGGGTGCCCCTCTGGACTTACTCTACTACCTACACCTTCACTTTGCCCGACAATGCGGTGTCGTTCAAGATACTTGCGGGCGGAATCGGAATCGGAGAAATCAAATACCCCGAAACGCTGAACCCTGCCGCCGCGTTGACGGCGGTATTCGACTATGTGATACCGACCATTTTCATGGCCATGGGCGCTTCATCTTTTTTCGGCAAATGGTCTACGGCACAAAAGATCGGTGCTGCCATTATTCAGGAAATTTATCTTGCAGAAGCCGATGCCGGCTTTTTTGCCGCTGGTTACGGTAATTACAAGTGGATGAATTTGGTCACAGCCGCCGCTATTAATATAGGCAAGATATGCGGCCCAACTCTGGCCGCTTCTTTGGCTGCATATATTAATGGGGGTAAAGCGCTTGACTCGAGCCCTTTGGTGGGGCAGGTGATTTTTGCGGTGACTACGGCTGCCACATTAGTTCAAATGGGCGAGACCACCGCCAACATTGCAAAATCCCCTCACACCTACGACACCACCGTGCTCGCGACGCACGATCTGACGGTGACCATCAACCACGACCCGAAAAATGTTGCGGGGTTTCCCGCGACGGCAACTCACTACCGGATTTACGCGACCCCCGCCGGATGTTCCACTACCGACTCCGGCGCCATCGACATGCCGGCAACCGCCCAGACCGCGCCGCTGTCCAAAACCTTACCGGGCTTGCAATCGGGCGGCACAGTCGACATCAAAGTGATTTTTTACTCCGATTCCGGCTGGCTCTGCGGCACGGGTTCGGTGAACAATGTCGATAACACGCTAGACGCCGCCACCGTCACGATCACGGAAGTGCTGGTGCCCCTCACCAGCACCACGCAATACGGCCACAAGCAGAAAATCACCCTCGATGCGTCAGGCAATCACGTGTGGACGGCCACCAGCGCCCCCCCTTTCGTCCATACATCCTGCGATGCCGGTTCCGGCAATCTGTGCAAACTGGCCGGCATCACATTGAGCGAACCTTTTGGCGCGATCGGCTATGCATGGCAGGCGTACAGCTCGGGCGTAAGGGATTTTGCGAGCGGAGGCTCCGCTCAGTTGTACCAGTTCGCCAACCTCGCGTTCACCCAGACGCCGCAAACGGGCTACATGTCCTCCGGGGGCGGGTTCAGCAGTCCGGCTCTCCTGGCTTACGATCCGTCGAAACCGACGAGCAACAGCTATTACATCGACTCGTCGGGAGGAGCCACATCGAACATCGTCAGACAAATCACGATGGCTGCGATCGCGAATGGGGATGGCCAGCCGCCGACCTTCGATGCGCCGACATCCAACCGGGCCGTCGGCATGTTCAATTATACGTCGAACGCATTGCTGGTCCATTCGACGGGCAAACTCATCAGCATCAATACCCAATACCATATCATTGAAGTGCTGACCCCGGCCGATACGCCGCTGGCGGATAGCGATCCCCTACTTCCTGTTGCCGTTACATTAGGCGGACAGGGTAGCCGGGCAGGCCTTTTGAATGCACCCATTTGCATGGCTCTCTCGCATGGAGGAGCAATACTGATCATCGAGTCGGGCAACAACCGGGTGCAGGCATTCGATACCGGCGGCAATCCGGCGTACAACTACCCCTATTGCGCCGATTTCCCCAATATCGATCCCACCAATACAACCACCAGCCCTTTTTTCTCGCTGAACCCGGCGAGGAATGGCTCAACGTATATGGATATGGTGGTGGAGTCTGTTGGTTACCTCTACGTCCTGTCGGTAAACTCAACCAATGTCTACACGCTGGACATCTACGACCAGCACGGCGCCTGGGTATCCGCGACCAGCGGCGTAAATGCGGGCAAGCTCACGGTGGATCTGTTCAGAAATCTCTACACCCTGAACTATGAGACGCTGAAACTGCCCTCCGGCACGGTACCCAGCATCACGGAGCCGTCCATCAGCCAGTGGATTCCAAGCACACCGACCTGCACCCCTGCCATGGTGACGGCCGGAACGTGCGTCACAACATAACCGGCAAGCAAAGTTATTCCATTTAGCTATCAAAATGGCATTAACCAGGTAGGGTGCATTCCATGCACCATAACCAATGACTTGGCTGTCGTTTTTTGACAGCCTAGTCAGATGGCTATAACCAATCACTTGGCAGCTTGCTGCCTTAGTGAGATGGCTAGTTGTTTCACCAGTAGTTTCACCAATGGCAATGGTGCATGGAATGCACCCTACAATATTTCACTATTGATCGAGCAATGGAATAACCGATGCAACCAGAAAGAAATCAATGGGGCGCCACTCACTAAATCTTAACAACCCTGAAGAGGAATCTGTAATGAAAAGTCAAAATGGTCAACGTTGGATGCCCGGTGCAGTGATTGCCCTGTGCTTGGCGGCATCGAATGGCGCGGCCGCGCAAGGTTATTACGTGGGCGCCGAAATAGGCAGTGAGCATGTGTCATTTCAACCGTTATACCGTTTTGCGAACGGCGCTCCCAATCTCTCGTTTGACGACCAGGTCTATGGATCGGGTGTCGGCGTGCTGGCGGGATACCGCTGGAAAGCCGCGCCGGATTTCTCGATAGCCTTGCAGGGGCGGCTGTCCGCAAGCGATGCAGCCTGGAAACTGGAGCTGCCGGAACCGGCATCGCTCAAGTACGCCATTCCCGTGAATGTCGCCGTGTCGCTGCTGCCCACCTTCCAGGTTTCGGAAAAAATCGCGCTATTTGCGGAAGCCGGCCTGGCCTTGGGAAAAATACAGGAACGCAAGTCCGCAGTGACCACCAGCATGTACGATGTGCAGAAGTGGCAGTCCGGTTACGTCTCCGGCGCGGGGATGAGCTTCGCCGTGGACGGCCAGTGGTCGGCTCGAATCGGCTACCGGCGCACCTGGTACAAGGAATTGAGCTACGACACGCACCTTGCCAACGGAACAAAGGTGGAAATGGTTAGTTCCAAGGCGGTGCAAAGCATGACGAGTATCGGTCTGATCCGGGAATTCTGAGCGGTAGCCAGCCGATAGGGAATCAGAGGGGCATGTATGGCTCGGAAGCGAAGTGATCCGCGATGCGTTGCGGTTGTTTGAAGCCTATGAACAGGTCAAGACGGCGAAACTCGACAGTCTGCGCCAGGATATTGCCAAGGGTTTGAGCGATGTAAAAAATGGCCGTGTAAAGGAAATTGATTTTGCCAGCCTGAAGCAACAAGGTCGCCAGTTACCGAGAGCTCGCAAGGCTGCTGCCTGATTCCCGTTCGTTTTACCAATTTCCCTCTCCCCGCCCCTCTCCCGCTTGCGGGAGAGGGAGGAGCGTCGCCGAAAATATACTGGCGTCACTTTGGCGACAGTGCTACACTAATCGCGCTTGATTACATTAAGGAGGAAATGATGGGAGCCATCATTGCCAAGCAAGACCGCATCGGCGCTCGCGTTCCCCATGAGGTCTATGAAACTCTGTGCCGAGCCGCTGAACTAACGGGGGCAACAGTCAATCAATTTCTGGTGCAATCGGCACTGAAGGAGGCTCAGGCTGTTATCGAGCGGGAAGATGTCATTCGCCTGTCGCCTCGCGACTGGAACTGGCTACTCGAACTGATAGAGAATCCGCCCAAGCCCAATGCCAAGCTAAAGGCTGCCATGAAGCGCCATCAGAAGGCCAAGCAAAACGATGCAGCTACTTCCTTTAACTGGAAGCCATGATCGGCAGAGTTTTGACTGTGGCCGCCAAGAGCTGAACGACTGGCTGCGGCAAGTTGCCCGCCAGCATCAGGATAAGGGTCTGTCGAAAACCTTTGTCGCAACCCGCGATGAAGCGCCGGTTTTGATCTGTGGCTATTACGCCCTGACCTTGGCCGAGCTCGAAAACCGCCATCTACCGGCGGCATGGCGAAAAAAGCTGCCACGCCGCATTCCAGGAGTACGGCTGGGCCGCTTGGCTGTCGATAGGCAATATCAGGGCAAAGGCCTCGGCGAATTGCTGCTGGTCGATGCCCTGATCCGGGCGCAGCGAATCTACATTGAGGCTGGCGGTATCGGCCTGTTCGTTGATGCCATCGATGAGCATGCTGCAGGCTACTACCAACGCTTCGGATTCGCGGCGTCCCCGGATAATCCGTTGCTGTTGTTTCTGTCGGTGAAGGCCTGTGGTTAACGTGGAACTCGCATAGCGATTCGTTCGCTCCCTCGCCCGCAGGGATTGAAGAGAGCCTTTCTCGTTCGCCTCCTCGCCCGCTTGCGGGAGAGGATTGAGGAGAGGGGCTTTCCACCGGAAGAGGGTGACAGGCTGCCAGGCCGACAAAAAACGCCAACCAAGTGGCTGGTTACGCGTGGGAATGCAACTGTGCAGCTCCTCGGCACGGGACGCAGAGTATCCACAGAAGCGTTCCCACGGAGACCGTGGGAACGATGCAACGCAGAGCCACTTCGGCAGGCTCAGGACAGGCATGGGAACGATGATGAAGGTTTTTATGTTTGGCGACAGGAACTAACAAGCCTGCATTTAGAGAGGTACAGCATGGCATTATCCGCATGGTTGACGACACTGCCGCTGTGGCTTTCGGCTTCGCTGGTGGTGGGTTCTTTTGTTTGGTTCGCCGTTGTGATAATCCTTGTCATGCGGCGCATGATCCCACCCTCGGCACTGGAGCCCCATAACGAAGTTGCCGGTTTTGTCGGGGATTCTATTGGCGTTATTTACGGGGTCATGCTCGCATTTGTCGTTGCCAGTGTATGGACGGAATATGGTACAGCAGGTGATCTGGCCGCCCATGAGTCGACAGAGGCGTTCGCGCTTTATCGTGACCTGAGCGTCTATCCCAATCGGGCGGAGGCCGAAAAGGGGCTTGCGGCGCTTCGCGTTTACACCCTTGTCATGGTTCATGACGAGTTTCCGGCCATGAAGGCCATGAAATGGGATGTCGGGAACCCGGCATATTTGTCCGCCAATAAAGCCGCCGGCGAGCTGTGGACGGCGATACGGCAGATTATTCCCCGGAACTTGCACGAGCAATCGCTCTTCAGCGAAATATTGAAGCATGCGAACAGCCTGGCGCAGGATCGCGTGAAGCTGCGGTTGATCGCGCAGTCCGATTTGCCGGGCGTGCTATGGGTCGTGGTTGTCCTGGGCGGATTTATCACGCTGGGCATTACCGCCATGATGGGGCACGAGAATGTCCGCCAGCATGTTTCGCTGGCTGTGCTGCTCGCACTGGTAATAGGCGGGGCAATCCATGTGATTGTCAGCCTCAATTTTCCGTTCACGGGAGAATTCTGCATCAACCCGGATGGTTACAATTCCCTGATCGAACAGGCTGGATGGTAAGGCGCCAGCATGCACCCTATTCATGAAATTGCCCGCACCCGCCCCCGCCTGACCGGTGCGATAGCCGCAGGTATCGTCGCCGGGCTGGCTCTTCCCTGGCAATGGAGCGCTGTTACGCGGGGATTGATTGGCTGGAATGTCACGGTATGGTTTTATCTGTGTTTAATGGGATGGCTAATGATGCGCGCAAGCCATGTCAGGGTTCGCAATATTGCCGAGCAAGAGGACAAGAGCGCGGTTGTCATTTTGGCGATTATGTCGATTGCCGCGATAGTTAGTATTGCCGCGATTGTTCTGGAGCTGTCGTCCGCCAAGGGTTTGCCTTTCGGTCATCGCCTGGCTCACTACGCATTCACCGGGGCTACCGTATTCGGTTCCTGGTGCCTCGTAGCGACACTGTTCACATTTCACTACGCGCGTATTTTTTACAGGTCGCCCATGGAGCGGCGGGCGCTAAGTTTTCCGGATAAAGAGGAGAATCCGGACTACTGGGATTTTCTTTACTTCTCATTTACTATCGCGGTTGCCGCCCAAACATCGGACGTCGCCGTTATGTCGCATTCGATGCGGAAGACCGTGCTGGCGCAATCGGTTCTCAGTTTTTTGTTCAACGTCGCCATCCTTGGCCTGTCGATCAATATAGCGGCAGGCTTGGTGGGGCCATGAATATTGGCAAACCCCCGCGCCAGGCAATTAAAGGGGGCCAAGCAATTAAAGGGTAGAGTGGAGGACAGGCTCTCGCCTGACCTCCCTCATCAAACCGTGCATGCGACCGACCGAAAGATGACAATGACCATGTTCCTGAACAACCAAACAACCTTCGTCATGGCGATATGCGTGATTGGAGGGCTGCTCCTGTTGTCGCTGAGCCTGACCTGGCTGGTGATCCGCTTTTCGGGGGAGCGGCTGTTGCGCGCCTACGCCGGCTTGATGCCGCCGGTCGGGGCGATGCTGATGGCGGGGTTTGTACTTTCTGTCGCCCTGGTTGTCAGCAGTGTCATGCGCGATGGCACCTTGGCCGAACAATCCGTGGACAGTGAAGCTCATGCCTTGCACCTCGCCCTTGCGGCTCTGGATAAGGAAAAACACCCGCTCTGGCATCAAGCGATTGCCACCTATATCGACAAGGTGGTCAACGAAGAATGGCAAGACATGCGCAGCGGGATTCGCAGCCAGCGTGCGCATGATGCCCTGCTGAACCTGCGATTATTGGCGCTGAAAGGATTGCCGGGCATTTCTCCGGAGGAGCGCAGGCAATTGCTGGACGTCGTGAATACGATCGATTCTTCCCGGCAGGGTAGGCTTTTTGCCTCCGCCGATGAGGTTCCTGAGCAAGTCTGGGCTGCATTGTGGATATCGGCACTGGTAACGATATTTTTTTGTGCGGCCGTACATGCGCGTAATCCTCCTTCTGCCTACATCCTGGCTGCTTTGTATGGAATGGTGATCGGTTCGATGTTCTTCACCATCGTTTCAACCGATCACCCATTCCTGGGGCCGGGTGCGGTATCTAACCAGCCTATCGCCAGTCTGGCAGCAGGTACATGATTCAATTCCAGCAGTCCGCAATTACAGGGCGATGGCGCGCCTTCCAATATGATTTTATGCCTCTATACAAAACGCAGCTTGCTTGGCTGTTTCCCCCCTTTGAAAAAGGGGGGCAGGGGGGATTTACACTGGCATCATGTATAGCAGGCAATCAAATCCCCCTCAATCCCCCTTTTTCAAAGGGGGAGGTATCGGTAATAGGCACTCCGGGTCTTGCTGTGCTTTGTTAAGAGGCATATATGATTTTAGTCTGAACTCATACCCCTTACGGGTTATGCTCTAATAGCTCATCACGGCTATGGATGGCGCAGCTATCAATTGCGCATACTCGCATACCTTCGAGAATGACCATTGCTCCGCGCAGAATGGCCGCAATTCGGCGCTAAATTTCCAATTAAGGTTCTGATGAAAACCCATAATTTCGGCGACTCGCAGAGCACGATATCTCCGTTGCACGATCCGCTGGCGTCGCCTGTGCAGGATGCGAAAACCGAGGTGCGCAACACCACCTGCTACATGTGTGCGTGCCGCTGCGGCATCCGCGTCCACCTGCGCAACGGCGAGGTGCGCTACATCGACGGCAACCCGGATCATCCGCTCAACGGCGGCGTGATCTGCGCCAAGGGCAGTGCCGGCATCATGAAACAATATTCTCCGGCGCGGCTGACCAAGCCGCTGCGGCGCAAAGCGGGGACGGAGCGCGGCGCGGGAGAATTCGAGGAAATCAGCTGGGAAGAGACCTTCAGCATCCTTGCCGAACGGCTCGGAAAAATTCGCGCCACCGACCCGAAGAAATTCGCGCTGTTCACCGGGCGCGACCAGATGCAGGCGCTGACCGGTCTGTTTGCCCGCCAGTTCGGCACGCCCAACTATGCCGCTCACGGCGGCTTCTGCTCGGTGAACATGGCCGCCGGGATGATCTACACCATCGGCGGTTCGTTCTGGGAATTCGGCGGGCCGGATCTGGAGCGCGCCAAGCTGTTCGTGATGATCGGCACGGCAGAGGATCACCACTCCAATCCGATGAAGATCGCGATCTCGAAATTCAAACGCGACGGCGGACGTTTCATTTCCATCAACCCGGTGCGCACCGGCTACTCGGCGATTGCCGACGAATGGGTGGGGATTCGCCCCGGCACCGACGGCGCGTTGTTGCTTGCGCTGATCCACGAAATCATCGTGCTAGGCCTGTATGACCGCGAATTTCTGGTGCGCTATACCAACTCCGGGCAATTGGTGAATCTCGACGACAAGCATGACGAGTTCGGCATGTTCGTGCGCACCGAGGTGCCGGAAGAGGAGGGATGTTATGACCCGCAAAACAAACTATGGTGGGATCGCAACAGCAACAAGCCGGTAGTTACGCACGCGGAGGGAGCCGACCCTTTTCTGTTCGGCGAATTCAAACTGTCCGATGGCACGCCGGTCAAACCCGCCTTTCAGTTGTTGCAGGAACGGGTAAAGGATTACACCCCGGAATGGGCGAGCCAGATCACCGGCATTCCGACCGAGACCATCCGCCGTCTCGCCTATGAGATGGGCATCACGGCGCGCGATCAGAAGATCGAATTGCCAATCGCCTGGACCGATTCCTGGGGCAAGGAACACGACAGCGTCACCGGCAATCCGGTGGCCTTTCATGCGATGCGCGGTTTGGCGGCGCATTCCAACGGTTTTCAGACAATACGCTCGCTGGCGATCCTGATGTCGCTGCTCGGCACCATCGACCGGCCTGGCGGCTTCAGGCACAAGGCTCCGTTTCCGCGCCCTATTCCGCCTTGCGCGCGCACGCCCAATACGCCGCTGGCGGTCAAGCCGAACACGCCGCTGGACGGCATGCCGCTGGGCTGGCCGTCCGATCCGGACGATCTGTTCGTCAATACGGATGGCAGCCCGGTGCGCATCGACAAGGCATTCTCGTGGGAGTACCCGCTGTCGGTGCACGGCATGATGCACAACGTCATCACCAATGCGTGGCGCGGCGATCCATACAAGATAGACACGCTGCTGATCTTCATGGCCAACATGGCATGGAACTCGACGATGAACACGGTCGAGGTCAGAAAAATGCTCAGTGACAAAAACGAGAATGGCGAACATAAAATTCCGTTCATCGTGGTTTGCGACGCCTTCCATTCGGAGACGACTGCATACGCCGATCTGATTTTGCCGGACACTACTTATCTGGAGCGCCACGATGTGATGTCCATGCTGGACCGGCCAATCTCGGAATTCGATGGCCCGGTGGATGCGGTGCGCATACCGGTGCTGCCGCCAACAGGCGAATGCAAACCTTTCCAGGAAGTGCTGATCGAACTTGGCTCGCGCCTGAAACTGCCCGCTTTCGTCACAGGGGAAGGCAAGCGCAAATTTCGCGACTATCCTGATTTCATCGTGAATTGGGAGACCGAGCCGGGATCGGGAATCGGATTCCTGTCGGGCTGGCGCGGAAAAGACGGAGATAAATTCCTGCGCGGCGAGCCCAATCCGAAACAGTGGGAGATGTACGCGCAAAACAACTGCGTGTATCACCACAAATTGCCGCGTTCCTACCAGTACATGCGCAACTGGAACAAGGGTTATCTCGAATGGTCGCAACGCAACCGCATCACGCGCTATGCGGAGCCGATCCTGATCCATCTGTATTCCGAAGTGTTGCAGAAATTCCGCCTCGCCGCGCAAGGCCGGGGCATCACGCGCAAACCGCCCGCCCACCTGGCAAAGCGCATCGAAACCTACTTCGACCCGCTGCCGTTCTTTTATGAGCCGCTGGAAACCCAGGCCAGCGACAAGAACAAGTATCCGCTTGCGGCGGTGGCCCAGCGCCCGATGGCGATGTATCACTCCTGGGATTCGCAGAATGCCTGGTTGCGTCAGATCCATGCGCACAATTACCTGCACATCAATTCGCGCACCGCACAGGCTGCGGGTATCGCGGACGGCGGCTGGATGTGGGTGGAATCGCAGTGGGGTAAGGTACGCTGCATGGCGAGATATTCCGAGGCGGTCGAGCCGGGCACGGTGTGGACGTGGAACGCCATCGGCAAGGCGGCAGGCGCGTGGAATCTGTCGCCCGATGCGAACGAGTCGCAGAAGGGTTTTTTGCTCAATCACCTGATCTCCGAGGAACTGCCGGCCAATCCTGACGGCACGCGCTATTCCAATTCTGATCCGGTCACCGGGCAGGCGGCCTGGTACGATGTGCGGGTGCGCATCTATCCGGCGGGTGCCGATGAGCCGCAGCAGACATCGCCGCAGTTCAAGCCGCTGCAAGCCGTGCCGGGTATGGCTGAACGTCCCGGTTGGCTGGCTTATTTTGGCGGTGGCAAGAAGGGTGGCAAATGACCCAGCTCGCTCTGGTCATCGACCTCAATGTTTGCGTGGGCTGTCATGCCTGCGTGACCAGTTGCAAGGAATGGAACACTTCCGGGGCAGCGGGGCCGTTGTGCGACGAGAATCCTTATGGCGCCGATCCGACCGGCACGTTCTTTAACCGGGTGCAGACCTTTGAGGTCGGGCAGTATCCCAACACCGAGACGGTGCATTTCCCCAAGTCCTGCCTGCATTGCGAAGACCCGCCGTGTGTGCCGGTGTGCCCGACTGGCGCTTCGTACAAGCGCAAGCAGGATGGCATCGTGCTGGTAGATTACGACAAATGTATCGGCTGCAAGTATTGCACCTGGGCTTGCCCTTACGGCGCTCGCGAGCTGGATGAAAAGCAGAAGGTGATGAAGAAATGCACCCTGTGCGTGGATCGCATTTACGATACCTCGCTGGCGGAAATTGACCGCAAGCCGTCCTGTATCAAGGCATGCCCGACCAGCGCGCGGTTGTTCGGCGACATCCACGATCCCGATTCGGTGGTGTCGCAGGCGATACGCGAGAATGGCGGTTATGCGCTGATGCCGGAATGGGGCACTCATCCGGCCAACCATTATCTGCCGCGGCGCAAAACCCATCTCAAGATACACGAGGATGAACTCGAACGTGCCGATAACCCGCTCAAGGTTGACGGCCAACTACCTAAACCGGGAAAGAACGAGCCGACACTCGACGATTTTTCCTAGCAAACTTTTTCGGAAATACCATGAACCCGGCTTTCTCAGTTATTTTTCTCACCACATTGATCGGCGTCGGCCAGGGCCTGTTATTGGCGCTGTTTACCCAGCAGTCCTATGCGCTGTTTGCTTTGTTGCCGCATCAGGATGCGCGTTTTTACGGATGGGGCGCCCTGCTGGCGCTGCTCTTCACAGTGGCAGGATTGATCGCCTCGTTTTTTCACCTGGGGCGCCCGGAACGAGCCTGGCGTTCGGCGGCGCAGTGGCGCACTTCATGGCTGTCCCGCGAAATCATTGTTCTGCCAGCATTCATGGGTATATTGTTTCTCTATGGAGCTACCCATTTAATCGGACTCGATCCGGTGCTGGTAACGTTGCCCAGCGGGCTGGGTATCAATGTCACTGTCATTCTGGGCGGCATTGCGACAATACTGGCTTTCGCGCTGTTCGTGAACACCGGCATGGTTTACGCCTGTATGCGTTTTTTGCAGGAATGGCATTCGCCGTTGACGGTAATAAATTTCATTCTGCTTGGCGGCGCTTCCGGATTTACCCTGGCCGCATTTTATGCCGCACTGGCCGCGCCGTCGCAGGCAGGCTTTTTTGCAGGTTGGGCATTCATCATCACGCTGATCGGGCTGCTCGGACGCGGCTCGTCGTTGTGGCGTAATGCGCGGTTAAGGCCGCAATCGACACTGCAAACGGCAATCGGCATCAAACATCCGCGCATCGTGCAGACTGCGCAGGGCGCGATGGGCGGCTCATTCAATACGCGGGAGTTTTTCCACGGCAAGAGTGAGGCGTTTTTAGGCAGGATGAAAGTGAGCTTCCTGCTGCTGGGGTTTGCCCTTCCGGTACTGTTGTTGGCTTTCAATTTGTCCTATCCTTCCACCTTGTGGCTGTGTGTTGCATTCGTCGCGCAATTTGCCGGCCTGCTGGCGGAGCGCTGGTGCTTTTTCGCGGAGGCGAAACACCCGCAGAATCTCTACTATCAAGGGATGTCGTGAAGCCAGGCCATGCCGTGTTGGCGGCTAGGGAAACGGTAAAGGGAATTCTATTTTGTTGAGAGATACAGTTAGCAGCCGCAAAGTATGGCTTAACAGGCTATTCCCATTCTTGACCTGGCGGCGCGAAATTAATCGCGACACGCTCAAGGCCGACCTGATAGCAGGAATCACGGTTGCCCTCGTTGCTATTCCCCAGTCGCTGGCTTATGCGCAACTGGCAGGTGTCCCGGCCTATTTCGGCTTGTACGCGATACTGGTTCCTTCCCTTGTCGGCGCGTTGTTTGGTTCATCCCGCCTGCTATCTACCGGGCCGGTGGCAATGACTTCATTGTTGACGGCTGCAAGCGTCATCCCGTTCGCTCACTGGGGGACGGAACAGTTTTACACCATCGTAGTGCAGATGGCGTTCATCTCAGGCGTGTTGCAAATCGCTCTCGGCCTGGCACGCATGGGGGTGCTGCTCAACTTCCTGTCGCATCCGGTATTGATGGGATTCATCAACGCAGCAGCCATCATCATCGGGCTGTCGCAACTCGCCCCGTTGGTCGGCCTGTCGTTGCGCAACAGCGAACACTTCCTCCTGGACATTGCCCATATCCTCGTCAATATGGATCAAATGCATCTGGTCTCGCTGATTTTTGGCTTGTCTTCCCTGGCGGTCATGCTGGCTGTAAAGCGCCTCGCGCCGAAACTTCCGGGCGTACTGATCGCCGTGATACTGGCCACGACCGCGAGTTATTTGATTGGCTTCGAGGCTATGGGGGGCAGGATTGTCGGCGTGGTGCCGCAGGGTCTGCCCGGCTTCAGCTTGCCGGCACTGGACTGGAAGACAAGTGTGGATCTGCTCCCCATGGCTTTCGTGATTGCACTGGTAAGCTTCATGGAAGCCATGTCAAGCTGCAAAATTATCGCCATCAAGACCCGTACCGCGTGGGATGAGAATCAGGAGTTAATCGGCCAGGGGCTGGCGAAAATTGCCGCATCCTTTAATCACACCATGCCGGTGAGCGGCTCGTTCTCACGCTCGGCATTGAATCTTAACGCCGGTGCAAGAACCGGGCTGTCATCAATTTTCACCGCCGTGGCGGTATTGCTCACGTTGCTGGTGCTGACTCCTTTGCTGCATCATTTGCCCAAGCCCACGCTTGCCGCCGTGATCATTCTGGCGGTGATTTCCCTGCTCAACTTCAGGGTGTTCCATGAGGCATGGAGTGCAAGCCGGCAGGACGGGATTGCGGCTGTAACGACTTTTGTTGCCACCCTGCTGTTTGCGCCCAACATCCAGTACGGGATGCTGATCGGGATTATTCTTGCGCTTGCACTGTTCCTGCTCCGCACCATGAAGCCGCGTATTGTATTGTTGGGTCTGGACGATCACGGGGAGTTACAGAACGCGGACAGATTCAGCCTGCCGCGATTTCATCCCAAAGTGGCAGCGATTCGTTTTGATGGGCGGCTTTATTTTGCGAACGTAAACTATTTCGAAGAAAATATCCTCTACCTGATCAGCAACGACTCTGATATAAGTTATGTGCTGGTGGATGCCAGGGGCATCAATGGGCTTGATGCATCAGGCGTGGCAATGCTGCGCAACCTTGTTACCCGGCTGAGCGGGAGTGGAATTGCACTGGTCTTTTACAACATCAAATTACCCGTGCTCGAAGTAATGCAGCGCACAGGGTTGCAAGATGATATTCAGCAGAAAAATATCTTCCTGACCGAGCGGGACACTTTGAAAGACATTAAAGAAAGGCTGGAAGCGGAATCAAGCTCCTGAAAGTGTGTGAGCTAATCCAGAGCAGGTTAGGGGGCGGCGCAAGCATCATGCAGCAAATTGCCGGCGCCAGCATAAATGATAAAAAGCTTGGAAATAACCCTGATGGGCTATTTCAACAACACTTTATTGGTATGGACACTGGCAAGTTTTCAAAGTTAACTGTGCAACACAATTGGTTCTGCGGTATCTCTGTATAGTAATAACTTGATAAATGAGAGAGGGGGCAACTTGATAAACCTGGAACGCCGCAAGGCACTCAAGACAGGCGGTGGCCTCGGGCTGCTAGGCCTTCTTGCAGCAGTCGGTTTGGTTCAGCCCGGAATGGCTTGGGCCAAAGGCGAAAAATCCGCTTTCGAAGCCAAAACCATGGACGAAGCTTTAGATGCCTTGGGTGTCGTCACCCCTGAGAGCAGCGTTGCTGTGCGTCTGACCGTGCCTGAAATCGCCGAAAACGGTGCGGTGGTGCCTGTTACGGTGGACAGCTCCCTGGCAAACACCGAACGAATTCACATCTTGGTGGAAAAAAATCCCAGTGTGCTTGCTGCTAACTTCACTTTCCCCGAGGGAACCGAAGGCTTTGTCACTACCCGGGTCAAGATGAGGGAAACCTCCATGGTCATTGCGCTGGTGAAGGCCGACGGGAAGTTTTATCGTGTCGCAAAAGAAGTCAAAGTCACCGCAGGCGGCTGCGGTGGTTGATGGATTCACGGATATTGTGCAAACGACAAGGGTGAAATAAACATGGGCAACCCAATGAAGATACGCGCATCCGTCAAGGATGGCGTTACTGAAGTCAAAGTTCTGATGCAGCACGAAATGGAAACCGGCTTGCGCAAGGATGCCGATGGCAAGCTGGTACCGGCCTGGCACATCACCGAGGTAAAGGCACAGCATAATGGCAAAACCGTGCTGGAAAGCCAATTCGGTACGGCAATCTCCAAAAATCCCTACCTGGTGTTTCGTTTCAAGGGCGGCATTCCAGGAGAAAAAGTCTCGGTTAATTGGGTCGATAACAAGGGCGACACGCGTACTGACGAAGCTGAGATCAGTTAACGAATACTCTTGACGAGTTATTCTGGCCGGGTAATGCACTCGGTCTTTCATGCGGAGGGGGAACATGAACACCAGCATCTTGAAGGGCGCATTCCTTGTTCTTGCATTTGCGGCATTCGTTACGCCTGCGTGGGCGGAGGGCAGTGCCTCGGGTGAAATTGCGAAATACCGGGAGATGATCAGCGATGGCAACCCGGCCGAATTCGATGAAATGCGCGGCGAAGAACTGTGGAAAAAACCCGGCGGGCCCAATCATGCCAGCATGGAAAAATGCGACCTCGGCAAGGGTGCGGGGGTGGTCAAGGGCGCTTACGCCGAGTTGCCGCGTTATTTTTCCGACACCCAGCGGGTGCAGGATATGGAATCCCGCCTGATTACCTGCATGACCACATTGCAGGGAACGCCGGAAAAAGACATCACTGCCAAGCCCTTTGGCGGCGACAACTACAAACCGGAAATCGAATCCCTGGTAGCTTATGTGGTGGGTCAGTCCAAGGGGGTGAAGATGAATGTCTCGCTCAAGCATCCCAAGGAAAAGGAAGCCTTTGAAATCGGCAAGCGTGTTTTCTTTTACCGTGCCGGCCCCTACGATTTTGCATGCTCCACTTGTCACAGCCAGGACAAGCTGCGTATACGCATGCAGGACTTGCCCAACTTCAACAATATTAAGGATGCTCAAGCAGCTTATACCACCTGGCCTGCCTACCGTGTTTCCCAGGGTATGTTCCGCTCCTTTCAGTGGCGTCTGAATGACTGCTTCCGCCAGCAACGTTTTCCTGAACCCAAGTACGCGTCGGATGTGACGATAGCGCTGACCATGTTTATGGCTAAAAGCGCCAACGAGGCGGTGTACGCCGGACCCGGCCTCAAGCGATAACCGGGAAAAACTAATGATGCAGGAATCGTCAGGGGAAACCAACATGATTGCAAAATGGGATATGAAAGCACAAATGGCAGCAGGCGTGGTAATGGCCTTGAGCTGGATTTTTCTGACCGCCCCTGCGCAGGCAGCCGACAAGACTGATGCAGAACTGGATGCCGAGACAGTCACTATCGTCAAGCGGGATTTTCGTGACAAGGGCATCGCCAAGATAGAGCGTCTCAATCAGGACGATTTGCAGGCACTATGCACCAAGTATCTCGACAATCCTCCCCGCAAAGATCAGGAACGCCTCCAAACGGAACAGGAAAAGGCCATCAAATGGCCTGCTGACGGAAAATATATGGGCGACTGGAAGGCCGGGGAAAAGCTGGCCCAGAGCGGGAGCGGCATGACCTGGAGCGACAAGCCAGAAGCTCCTGCGGGCGGCAATTGCTACAACTGTCATCAACTCTCGGCGAAGGAAATCGCCTATGGCACCATCGGCCCCAGCCTGCTGCATTTCGGGAAAACTCGCGGCACTTCCGAGGAGGTACAGCGATACGCCTACGGACGCATCTACAACGCCAAGGCCTTCAACCTTTGCACCAACATGCCGCGCTTCGGCCATATTGGCATCCTGACGGAAGCGCAGATCAAGGATTTGGTTGCCCTGTTATTGGACCCTGAATCGCCGGTTAACAAGGATTAACTCTAAATTCTACAGCAACCGTGCATTTCCGTAGGGCGGGCTATGCCCGCCGAATCGAGCAGTCGGGCGCAGCCCGACCTACAGTTTGATGCATTTTTAAAACGGGAATGCAATTACAAGCCAAAGCGAAGGAATTCCACATGAGCATGAGCCGACGCGAATTCCTTCAATTGTTGGGCATAGCCTCTGCGGGTGGTTTGTTGCTGCGCAACAGCGACTTGCGCGCCGCCGAAAGTGCCGCTCATATGTACGAACTGCCGCGCTACGGCAACGTCAGCCTGTTGCACATCACCGATTGCCATGCGCAATTAAACCCCATCTACTATCGGGAGCCGCACATCAACCTTGGAGTTGGCGGCATGAGCGGGCGTCCGCCGCACTTGGTGGGCGCGGCGCTGCTCAAATATTTTGGCATCCATCCGGGCACACCCGAAGCCCATGCGTTCACCAGCATAGACTTCAGCGAGGCCGCTCGAATCTACGGCAAGGTGGGTGGCTTTGCCCACCTCGCCACTCTGGTCAAGCAAATCCGATCCTCTCGCCCCGGAGCATTGCTGCTGGACGGTGGCGATACCTGGCAGGGTTCGGGCACAGCGCTATGGAGCCGCGGTCAGGACATGATCGATGCCTGCCTGGAGCTCGGGGTGGATATCATGACGCTGCATTGGGAGTGCACCTATGGGGCGGAACGGGTGAAAGAGGCGGAAAATGGCGTGCTGAAAGACAGGATTGAAGTGGTCGCCCAGAACGTCAAGACCACGGATTTCGGCGACCCAATATTCAAGCCCTATGTTATCCGCGAGATCAACAGCATTCCCGTGGCCATCATCGGCCAGGCTTTCCCCTACAGCGGCATCGCCCATCCGCGCTACTTCGTTCCAGACTGGTCCTTTGGGATACAGGAAGAAAATCTGCAAGCGGTTATCGACGAAGTGCGCAAGAAGGGGGCGCAGGTGGCGGTGCTGTTGTCCCACAATGGCATGGATGTGGATCTCAAGCTGGCTTCTCGAATGCGGGGATTGGACGCCATCCTCGGCGGCCATACCCACGATGGCATACCCGCGCCCATCGCGGTGAAAAACTCCGGTGGCAGCACGCTGGTCACCAATGCCGGCTCCAACGGGAAGTTCCTCGGCGTGCTGGATTTTGAAGTCAAGGCGGGAAAGGTCTCCGGTTTCCGCTACAAGCTGCTGCCGGTCTTTGCCAATCTTCTCGCCGCAGACCCCGGCATGGATGCAGTCATCAAAAAACATCGCGCCCCTTACGAAAGCAAGCTTGACGAAAAGTTGGCCACCACCGATGCGCTGCTTTATCGTCGCGGCAATTTCAATGGCAGCTTCGATCAATTGATACTCGATGCGTTGATGCGCGAGAAGGATGCGCCGATTGCTTTTTCGCCCGGATTCCGCTGGGGCACCACGCTGCTGCCAGGCGCCACGATCACGATGGAAGACCTGCTCAACCAGACCGCCATCACTTATCCCATCACCACGCTCACCAACATGAGCGGTGCGCAGATCAAGGCGGTGCTGGAAGATGTCGGTGACAACCTGTTCAACCCCGATCCTTATTACCAGCAGGGCGGCGACATGGTGAGGGTGGGTGGCCTCGAGTACACTTGCGATCCCATTGCGGCCATGGGCAAACGCATCCAGGATTTGCGCTTGGGGGGCAAGCTGCTGGAGGCCGACAAGACTTACAAGGTGGCAGGATGGGCGCCGGTCTCTGCAGAGGCCAGAGACAGGGGGGGAGAACCCATCTGGGATTTGGTGGCGCGCCACCTGCGCAGCGAAAAAGTCGTCAAAACCTCTAAACTGAACGTGCCCATGCTCAAGGGCGTTGCCGGCAACCCCGGCATGATCTGACATCACGGTAAAGGGAAACGAATATGTGCAACATACGGATCGGCATCGCCATGCTGCTGGTTACCGCCTTCCAGTCGGCGATAGCTGCATCTTTTACCCCGGTGCTCTCATACACAAAAATGAAGGTGCAGATCGCCCGTGTCCAGATACAGGCGAATGTCAGCTTCGAAGACGCTACGGAATCGCTCAAGCTGCGGGCCAATCAGCACAACCTCAAGTTTGTCGGCGCCAGCCCGCTATACAAGGAAATCGAAGCGCTGACGGGAAAACCCGCCAAGCGCATGGAAATCTTCAGCTTCTGCGATGGCCTCACGGCACAGCAGATGATTGCCGCCAACCCCCTCATGATTTCCTTCATGCCATGCCGCATTGCCTTGTTGGAAGACACACTGGGCAGGCGCTGGGTTATTTCCATGATGATGGACGAGGCGATGATTCGCGCGTTGCCAGCCGATACCCGCAAGAATGCCGAGCGAATCATGGGCGCCATGAAAGACATGATGCTCGCCGCCAGCAGCGGCGATCTTTGAACCCCATCCTGAAAGAGAATAACCCCAATGGGTTATTCCTGTCCCCCTTCGTGGGTATGGACGCCGATAGACTGATTATTCCTATAATGAAACCTATGTGGTTCCGTACGATGACCAATCAGTTTCGGCGGTAATTCTGGATAATTTGTGGAGATTGAGATAATGAACTTTGATAAGGAACTGGATTGCCGTGGCATGAACTGCCCGTTGCCTATCCTGAAAACCAAAAAATCACTGGCCGATATGGCCTCCGGACAGGTGTTGAAGGTGGTCTCAACCGACTGCGGTTCGGTGAAAGATATGCAAGCCTTTGCTAACCAGACCGGGAATACGCTGGCTTCACAAACCGAAGAAAATGGCGAATACATTTTTTTCATGCAGAAAAAATAATCCATTCATTTAAGTAAGGAAATACCATGAAAAAAATGGCAATCATTGCCTCCAAAGGCACGCTGGACATGGCCTATCCGCCATTCATCCTCGCTTCAACCGCCGCCGCTTTGGGCTATGAGGTGCAGATATTTTTTACCTTCTATGGGTTGCAGTTGCTGCGCAAGGATTTGTCCAGTGTGATGATTAGCCCACTGGCCAACCCGGCCATGCCGATGCCCGTGCCGATGCCGGTAATGGTGCAGATGCTGCCCGGGATGGAATCCATGGCAACCATGATGATGAAAGCCAAGATCAAGAAACATGGCGTGGCCTCGCTGCAAGAGTTGCGCGATTTGTGCCTGGAGGCCGAAGTGAAATACATTGCCTGCCAGATGACGGTTGACCTGTTCGAGTTCGATAAGAGCGAATTTATCGATAATATTGAATACGGCGGCGCGGCAACGTTTTTGGAGTTTGCGGGAGATACGGACATCTGCCTGTTTGTTTAACCCGAATTATCCAATAGACCGAAAACAGCGTCATTCCCGCGAAGGCGGGAATCCAGCGAGACAAACACTCCGCGTAGCGGGACAAGACCTCGGTTTTGTCTCGCTACGCGGGGATTATTCAACCAACTGGATTCCCGCCTTCGCGGGAATGACGAAACTAATGAACAATCTGGGTTTAAGATGGCGAGTTGCTGCAATCGTGCAGTAGTGGAAGTGGGTTTGTTTCATCAATACAATCAGGGAGATTTTTCATGAAAATAAAGAAAATTGTTGCTTCGTTGCTCGCCGCTGGCGTGATGGTGTCGCCACTTGCTTATGCCACCAATGGCATGAACCTAGAGGGCTACGGCCCGGTCTCTCAGGCAATGGGGGGAACTTCCATGGCCTACGACAACGGCACGGCTGCCGTCATGAACAACCCGGCCACCCTCGGCCTGATGGCAGAAGGCAGCCGCGTCGATGTTGCGCTTGGCCTCCTGGCACCGAGCATTACTTCAAAAGTACCTGGAGCATCGGCTGATTCGTCCGCAACGGCTTTCTACATGCCTGCCATCGGCTATGCGCGCAAGTCCGGGCAATTGACCTATGGCGTTGGAGTGTTCGCTCAAGGCGGCATGGGTACGGAATATGCGGCGAACTCATTCATGGCTGCGGGTTCTGGCGAGAGCGTACGCTCCGAAGTGGGCGTTGGCCGCTTCATCATTCCGCTGGTCTATCAGGTCGACGAGAAGTTTACCATCGGCGGCAGCCTTGACTATGTGTGGGCAGGGATGGATCTCAAGATGGCATTGCTTGGTTCACAGTTCGGTGGAATGGTGGCGGGGCTGGGCGGTACGCAAACCTATGGCACAGCCAGCGGTACCATGACGAATACGCTGGTGGGCGCATTTACCGTTCCGCAGGCAGCGTGTGGCGGCGTACCCTGTCTTACGTCTTTGAATTGGGCAAGGGTTGATTTTTCCAACAGCAGTCAATTCACTGGTACTGCAATGGGTACTGGTACAGCCTTCAAGCTGGGTGGTACTTACCGGGCCAACAACCAATTGACATTGGGCGCGACTTACCACAGCAAGACAGCACTGGGCGACCTCAATACAAGTAGCGCCTCGATGTCAATGAACGTCGTGGGGCCTGCTACCCGCGGTGTTGCCACCACTATCCCCGTGACCGGTAGCGTTTCAATCCATAATTTCCAGTGGCCGGAGACCTTCGCGTTGGGCGCCGCCTACCAAGCCAGCGATCAATTGCTGCTGGTTGCCGATTACAAGCGCATCGGCTGGAAGGGTGTAATGGAAAAATTCAGCATGACCTTTACTGCTGACGCAACCCAGTCTAATCCAACTGCGGCAGGTTTTGGTTTGGGCGGGCAAGTTGTGGATATGACCCTGAAACAAAATTGGGATGACCAGAATGTGTTCGAGCTCGGCGGCGCCTACAAAACGAGCGACGCGCTTACCTTGCGTGCCGGGATCAACTTGGCCAACAACCCTATACCCGATAAGTACATGAACCCGCTGTTCCCGGCAATCGCCAAGGATCATGTAACCTTGGGTGCAGGCTATGCATTTGGCAAGTCATCGAGCGTGGATTTTTCCTACGTGTATGTGCCGAAGGTGTCGGCCACCAACGGCCAGGGTGTGACTGTTGATTTTGCTGGATATAGCACGCAGCTCATGTATAGCTATAGGTACTAAAAGATACAGCAGACGATGAAATGAAAAAGCCCGCAGCGATGCGGGCTTTTTCTTATCCTCACTCAGAGCTGAAACAGCATAATCAAGTCAACGATGTTCCAACGATCAGGTCATGGCGACGCGCCCGAAACAGCAGGCGCGTATGAGTTTTGGAAGAGCGTCAGATTACGTTTCGAGGCAAGATTTGTAGGTTGGGCAAAGCCTGTCCTGAGCTTAGTCGAAGGGCGTAGCGTGCCCAACGCTGGGCCATGATGTTGGTCCCCTCAATCAATCATGCCTTAAATCGTTAAATCGGCCTTTGGGTTTGCTGCCTGACCGGAAGTTATGCGGTATTATTCGACCTATCGTAATTTTTGCGTCATTACCGACTAGATAACGTCAGGAAAATATGTTCCAACCGCCGAAAAAATGTTCGACCACCCTATTGTTTTTCGATGAAGAAAATCCTCGATTGGCAACGGGTGACCGAATTTCTGCTGATAATGAAGCGGCAATTATTTCGACACTCCGTGAAATCTCCGATCTTGATGAATTGATCGGCTCTATCTGCGCGAATACCTATCTTGATCTTGAGCCATTGATTGCAATGCCTCGGACTGGGGGCTATACCGTACTGGAGGGTAATCGTCGCCTTGCAGTAATCAAGCTGATACAAAACCCAGACTTGGCCAAGAAATGCAAAGTCAGCTTGCCTGATGACATTAGCCAAGACGTATACAACAGCCTGAACGAAGTCACGATAGTAACTGTCAACTCCCCTTCTGAAGCGCAGGCTTTCATTGCGTTCAAGCACATCAATGGCCCTTATCGCTGGGATTCCCATGCAAAGGCAAAATTTGTCACCGAATGGTACAAGCGCGAGAGGGTAAACGGCATTACGATTGACGATATAGCCAGGCAAATCGGCGATGAGAACAACCAGGTACGTTCCTATGTGTCGAGCATGCTCGTACTAGAACAGGCTGAACGTGAAAAATTATTTGAAATAAAGGATCGCTATAACAAGGGGCGCTTCGCTTTTTCGCACCTGTACACAGCCCTTGATAGAAAAGAGTATGTTCAATTTTTAGGACTGGAGAGAGGCTGGGACGATGTTCCATCCGACACGCCTATCAATCAACAAAAGCTAGGCGAGCTTGGTGAAGTTCTCCAGTACCTTTACGGATCAAAGAGGGATCAGGAAAAACCAAAAATCATTTCTCAGAACCCACACTTGAAGCACTTGGGTGAGGTTCTGGTTAACCCCGTAGCACTGGCAAAAATTCGTGCGCCAAAATCCGAACTCAGCGTGGCATACCAGGAAGTTCGTCCCGGCAGCGAGGTATTTACGGAAGCACTGGTCATTGCGCACAACAGGTTGAAAGACCTATTGGCGATTGTTGACAAGTTTGAAGGCGAAGAGCACCTCCTTAAATTAGGCCAACAAATTTTCGATCAGGCTGAGGCGCTTGTCCAAGTCATGGAACGAAAGACCGCGCGGCAAAAAAGCAAAAACGGGTAGCCATGCCGCTTGCCCCTTTACCGCTGGATGCGCATCCTCGTGTCATAGTTGACTGGCTCGAACTATCAGTTATCTGTTCCAAATTCAATCAGACACAAATCAGTGATCTCCAAAGAATATGGGATACGCACCGCAATACCGAGGACACTGACTTCGAGGGAAATTCTCAGGACACCGAGGATTTTTTTCGCGAGTCAATTGATGAAGAAATACGTGTTCGACTGGATGCGCTCGGCGAAGCTTACCCATTCGATTATTCCGAAACAGGGGAAGAGCTGTTACTAAAAGGGCAGTTGACCAACGGGGCTACCGCTTACTTATATTGTTTGTTCATGTCCCATCCAGATAAGGATGAAGTTGTTAGCGGCAAAGTCTTTGAGATCGACGACACTGTCCGGGACTTATTCCAGATTTGCTCGACAATCGCCGCCGCCGGAGAAGTAGATGGAAGCGCTGTTTCTTTCGGGTCACCCAGAGCAGACCATTCCGGTTTTTTGAAGAAACTTCGAGAAACATATGCTCTTTTTGGTGAAGGTAAGGTACGCGAGCAAACGCTCCCTGGTGTTACAAGAAGTCCAAAGGATGATGGTATTGATGTCATCGCATGGACTCACTCAAATGACAATGCTCCGGGTAAATACTACTTGCTTGGTCAAGTCGCATCGGGTCGCAATTGGATGGGGAAATCTATTCTTGGAATACTCGAAAGATTTCACGGACGATGGTTTGAAATTAAACCCGCTTCAATAGCCCACCCGTCAATTTTCATTCCATTTCATATCTCTCCGATTTCAGATGAAACCCTTAACGAAAGGATAAGTTGCTTGACTATCGAATTTGGAACGGTTTTTTATCGGCTGCGCATACCGCTACTCATAAATAAAGGGTTCGAATCGGCAAGCATTCAGGATCGAGTCGTCGAGCGAGTTGCTGACTTCAATAAAATAACAACGTGGGTAAATCATACCTGCACGATGTACCGCACGGGGCCAGCACATTGAAACTGACAAACCCTCTTCGTTATCCGGGAAGCAAAGCCGCCTTTTCTTCATCGGTAGGCGCATTTGTAACGGCCTGCGGTTACACCGGCTTTGAAATTATTGAGCCGTTTGCAGGCAGCGCATCTGTCTCTATTGATCTCGTGTCGTCGGGAGTTTGCAGTAAAGCAACGCTGATAGAACGCGACCCGTTGCTCTACGCTTTTTGGCACGCCGTATTTTTTGACACTCAGCGGCTATGCAACAGGATAAAAAAACTATCTGTTGATTTGGCGACTTGGCACGAACTGCGGCCACTACTAACGATAAGCTCTCCCGGTGAAGATGAAATCCTCAACTTGGCTGTCGCGGGCCTTTTTTTTAACCGCACCAATTTCTCTGGCGTGTTACATGCTGGCCCGATAGGTGGGCAGCAGCAAAAATCGGCATACAAAGTTAATTGCCGGTTTAATAAAGATGACCTGATTGCCAGAATACGCGCCATTTCCAAGCTACAAGATCGGGTAGAAGTTATTTTTTCTGATGCTTTAGAGTACCTTGAGAAGCAGAAGGAAGAAACAAACCAGAATCGTTTTTACTACGTTGATCCGCCTTATTTCGTCCAAGGCGAAAAACTATATCGTTATTCGTTTGAGCTTTCGCAGCACAAGCAACTCGCAAAAGCGCTACGTGACCTCAAAGCGCCCTGGCTGCTCAGCTATGATAGGCACCCCGTTATAGAAATGCTCTATGAGAGGTATGTTTCCTCTGGCTTTGAGTTTAAATACTCATCTAAAACACGAAAAATTGAGCGTGAATATTTGGCAACCAATATCAAATTGCCAAAAAATTTATCGACAGAGAACCCACAATCAAAACCATCTGCCATTCACAAGAGAAGAGCCGCGACACCTGTTAATGCCACAGGAAATTCTCATGATTTATTTGGCTTGATAAGTTAAACCAGCCTCTTTAACTTTGGCGGTATCGCCAGCGTAAATTAATTGGGCTGAGAAGTGGCTGGGGCGCGGATGGCAAAAACGACCGAAGAGAAATAATGGTAGGCTTTTTGCCGGGAAGACTTGGGATGCGATGCCTGGGGTAGAATGCAAATAAGACAAGCGGACGCGCGCTGCCATTGCCTGAGCAACTTCTCCCTGATTCGTGTAAAGTGCATGCCACTTGCATAACCGCAACATAACCGCGCCGCAAAGAACGGACGGTCGCGGCGGATAATCAGAATCAGCAAATTTGTTATTTAGAGGAATAACATGACTGCAAGCCTCTCTGCTTCTTCGCACCATTCCGGGAGACTGCGGGCTATTTATTGCATGACGCCACACGAATGGCGAGTAATGGCGTTTGATATAGGTGCATGGGTCAAGGATACTTTGACTCGCACGGTTGAATTCCCTGAACTTTGACGAACCCTTAAGCAGGCCATATGCAGAATTTCATTGACCAACTCAAGAACGACGAAGCCGGAAGGATATTCTGGCTGAATCTATGTGCCCATCTCGACGAGGGCATACTTGATACGGACATTACGAAAAAAGTTTTTCAGGCGGCAAAGCAAAAGTTTGATCTCACACATGCCACCTCAGCTTTACCTGATCGCGGGGCAGTCGTTTATCGAGTGCTTTGTGCCGAGACAGCAGACAACACCGTTGCTATTGGAGCACTTCGCCGTGCAAGCCCAGTGGATTGGGCCAAAATCCAACAGGTCAATACCATCATCAACGATGCAAGCTGGTGGGGGCACTATGCAGCTGCACATTCTGACGGCCACAAAAATGTGCTTGAGGCAATCGCAACAGATGTCGGCCCGCTTAGCAGTTTTGATGAAAACAAGCTGGGTGCGCTTCTCCTTGAAAAGTGCTGGAATGAGGGAAAAACTGATCTTGCCGCCGTATTTAGCAAAAGCCTGAAAGACGGCTTTCTGAAAACGGCGATAAACAGGTTTTGGGCAAGCATTCAAGTGAGTGATCGTCCCAATGAACCAGATGCGCTCCTCAACAAGCTTGCACTCACAAATTTTCAGAAAGGACAGTGGGTTATTGAAGTTGCCTACAACGTTGATGCCATCAAAAAATTAATTCACGATGACCCACCCAAAGACTTTAAGCGCCCCTCCGCCCTGTGCGTAAATGATCGGCAACAGCCGCGTTTGGGTGCGATTCAAACTGAGGTGGAGTAATCTAACCACCTTACCCACTGTTTTGATAAGAGGAGAGTTCCATGGGAATGAGTGACGAAGCCTTGCTGAATCGCCTGAACGGGCATCCTGGTCTACGG
>Ga0315281_10001168_pt1 | contig 38485 bp, 49 predicted proteins | sample YL17G07_0_MG_FD_204540 | JGI IMG/M metagenome (GOLD analysis project Ga0315281, IMG submission 204540) | Sediment microbial communities from Yellowstone Lake, YNP, Wyoming, USA - YL17G07_0 | ecosystem: Environmental > Aquatic > Freshwater > Lake > Sediment | place: USA: Wyoming | collected...
CAATGAAGTGGCGAAGATGATTTCTTTCGGCGGAGAGATTAAGCAGATAAAGCAGAAGCTTGCTATTTTGAAGTGATTGCAATTTTTTTCTTATTTAGTTTTCTTGAAATCATGCGAGTCAATTAAAAGATTGTCAGATTTGGAATTGTAATATTTTCTATTTCAGGGATTTCATAATAGGGATAAACCCAATTCCAAGGCCGACTGCTCCTCCCAACTGCACCATTCCAGGATTGCCATTAAACGCATTGTAACAAAAGCCTGCACCTAGCGCCACGCAGACTAAATCAATAGCAATCAGCCCAAATAATCCTACGCCGTATCTTGTGTCTTTCTTAGTTCGATTTGGAGCAATATAAAATTGCTGAGTCGTTTGCGGATACGGTTCAAGGTGATCTCGAAAATACATGTTGATTGTGGCAGCTGGATCTGCACCCAGCGGTAATCGTTCCAACTGCGACACTAGATCTGGAGGATAATTACCGTAATCGATTCTTGGAAGCTGTCTCAACGGCTGAGGATTTGCATAGACCGGCTCTGTTGGGATAGTCTCGCGTCTTGTCTCTTCAGAAATATTTCTCTTTCTGTTTTTTGCGTCATCCGCTGTGTCTCTTTCCGGCCAATAACCCATATACATCCGCTTTAGATAGCTCAAGGAAACTTCAAATACATTTTCGTTCATCTCTTTGTCATGGGATATTGGCCAGAGACAGAGTCGACATCAGTAAAAATAAGGAAAATCGAAGCAAAGAAAGAACGAGATCCTGAGTGGCATTATGATTTAGTAACTCCCCCGCCGAGAGAAATAAAAGCAGAACCAGGCAAACCTCTACCCGAACTAAAATTAACATACCGACTTAGGGAGGCGCCTCTATACGAAGAGCTTTATAAAAAACAAGAAGTAAAACACGGTGATTCAAATAAGCCAACATCAAGTATCAGATATGTTCCCCCTTCTCCGGAACAGGTCGAGATAAGCGAGGAACAACTTAGGAAAGCTGAAGCAAGTGTACGGACAGAAGAAAATTTTATTAGAATGGGAGGATATTATTCGGCTGAAGCTGTTAGATTAGGAAGGAAAAACGCTGAAGGCTTTCGTTATTTGCTAGAGCGAGCTAAGAATGGTTATTACTATTGCGGTAAATGCAAATATCAATCGATTCCTGAAATAACTAAATGTCCTAAATGCGGGGCGATATAGATATGGGATACTGGCCTGAAAGAGACGCAGAAGAAGATGCAAGAAATAAACGGAAGGTAAAACAAAAAGCCGAAAGTCGCTACACACCACCTTCGATCCCAAAGCGTCCTGGTGATGACAATCTTCCATCTAGCATCGATTCTTATGTAAGGAATCCACTCAACGATATTAACCGGCCTGCGAGAGAAAGAATTTACAACCCAGCGAACCAAGTTCCTCCCATCTACGGTGGAGTCGAATCTAGATACATGTCTGAAAGAAGTCGTTTCCATTATGAAGCATTTCTCGTTTCATTAATTTTAGTGGGCGGTATTGTTGGAGGCGCAGTCGGTAACGCTGTATATGGTGGAGGCTTCGGCTTAACTATGGGACTTGCTTTTGGCATGGCTATCGTAGCTTATCCGGTTATAAAATATTTAGAGAGAAAAAACTAATCCGGTGTTTAGAGAATTCAAATTACATCTGCGAGACATAGAACAGGAATCCATACCATCCGTTCATAAAGTAGTATATACACCGTTCCAATAACCTAGTAACCGGGAAAGAAATGTTTCGGGAAGAACTTATTTTTCCGGATCTTTTTCATTTTTGTGACCAAATGTTTTTTTAATTGTCACACACATTCAGAAGTAAATTTGTGGAAGAAATATAAAAAATAAAAAAATTCTAAATTTTCTATCCTGACGACGCCACATTAATGGTGCAGTCTGATACATACAGCGACTTAACGCCATGCACGTAGTGGTTCATTGTCACCATGTTACCCATGTAGCTAACTCCGCCGTATGTCCATGTCGCCCAGCATTGATATGAAGTGCATAATGTTGGTGTTGCAGGGCATCCGATTGTTGGCGCAGTATACATGACCGAATCTCCGACAGCGACAGGAGTTGGTATCATTCCATTAGCGTTGTTTTGCATAAGCCCACCGCTCAGAGTACCTCCATCGCCAACTGTTATTGATTGCGCAAGTACAGGGACAGACACGGCTATCAGGACAGCTAACAAGGTTACAAGTTTCTTGTTTAATTTCATATTTTTGTTCTCCTTTTTTTTAATTTTTCAGACTTGATCTCGGAAGAAAGTCTGCTATTAGAGGATTCGAAATTTCTTTCTACCTCCATAGTTTTATCTATTAGTTTCTTTTTTGTTCGTTAAAAATATTTCTGTTCTGCAAAACTCGGAATTTTATAATGCTCTTACTAAGATGTCTACGGCATTCGCGGCAGAATATGTTCCAATACATGGGAAAGGCACATTCAACTGGAACCAGCATTGAGCTTGGTGTCCGTTTCCGATTATGCTGAATGCCTGGTTGCTTGCATCAGGAAGAATCAAATTGGAAAATGACCATGCGTCCTGAACATCGCACTGAGTTGGAATTGGACTTGCAGGCGATGGGCCAGTTGCGGTCGTCGTGGTTGAAGTGATTGTTGCATCTTCAGTTGTTGTTGTGGTTGAAGATGTTGAAGTAGTAGTCGATGAAGATCCAAAGCATCCATTGTTTTCCTTCAAGTGGGCCAATGGCGTCCATGTCTCGCTTTGAAGTGAACCAACCAAGCATCTGTAAGACATTTGGTTGATGTTCAATACGTTTGAAGATGGGCATAATCCGTGACCACTTGAGTCTGCCATGTCGTTACCAGTCAAGTATGTGACCAAGTCTACGCCTCCAAGAGCAGTGTTCTTTATGATCATTGTGTTGGTTGAATAGACAGTTGATCCCGCTTGAGCTGTTGGGAACTGAACTGAAGTGCCTGAGTCGAAACTAACGCTGATGCTGATTGCTGGGTTGAGATACCATGACTGAGTTGTTGTGAGGGCAGTATTTCCAACGCTGTCACCTACAAGAGTTGCGACAGATTGCTGTCCCATATCCGCACTCGTCACAGTCCACAGGCAGCTGTATATTTTGTCATACAAAGGATTGAATCCGCCTGGCGGCAGAGTTTGTAAAAGAAGATGAACGTCATGTCCGTACCAAAGATTTCCTATCTGATATCCAGCGGAAGTGACATCCATGCACAGTACTTTTGAAGTGTTGCCGACCAAAAAGTTTGCAACAGAATTCAACGCAATCGCGCCGTTCGTGTCCTGCGCAACTACCAATTCAGCGAGCTGCTCTCCTTCGAAAAGATACTGGTTAAATCTGACATCGTACAGAGTCGAATTGGTTCCAGTGATTTCGGGAATTGAAGCACCGAAATTGTCATCAACGCATCCGCCTATTTCTGGAGGATTCTGGCTTTGAGGAGCTGAAGCACCTGAATCGCAAATAAGCGCAACTTTTTTCACGGTAAAGTCCTGCAATGTCGGAGTCGCCGGGCCGAAGCAGTTCGTTGGAGAAACAAATGGAATATAAATTACATTTGGAGATACATCAGCGACAGGGTTTGCATTTTGAATTGGAAAACAGGTGTGGTAATTATTGTTTGTTCCATCAATCGTATTTGTATCGGCGCTTGCATCAATTCCAAAATATCTGTTTCCAAAAATCACATTGAAGTTTATTTTTGGATTAATATTTGTAGTGTTTGAATTAGGACCTGAGGTGCCAGCAAATGCGAATCCAATATCATTGTTGGTGACAGTGTTACCGTTAGCATTAATTATGCTACTGGCATCATAGAAAAGTATTCCTGCTCCTGTGGAGCAATCATGATATACGTAAACTAAATCATTGAAATTAATTGGATAAGGAGAACCACAATCTTCACCCGTAGTATTTACAATATATTCATTACCAGACACGGTATTGTTGAATACTGATCCCGATGCTCCAAAACCAACTTGAATTCCATTCTGTGCATTGAAGTTTATAGGTCCGACACCTGTTACGATGTTGTTATTAACTGTTGTGTTTAATCCAGTACCACTAAGAGCCATCCCATTTTTTTGGTAATCGTGAATGTAATTGTTCATCACAATAAGATTTCTCGGTATTGCGTTATCAACGAAAGCATACAATGCAACACCTTGTTGATCTCCATTAATTGGAGTCTCTTCTATATTTTTTATTTCATCGAAAAGAACTGAACCGCCTGCATTATGAAATGCAATTCCAATAAATCTGGGATTTACATTGGCATTTCCATTTCCATCAACAACAACATTTTGAATAATAGCATTGGTTGTGTCATGAACAAAAATTACTGGATAATTATTTGCAGATGTTGTAAAGAAGATTGGCAGAATACCAGCCGGAGATTTAATAATAGAAGTGGAACCGAAGCCTTGAAGCGTAATATCTTTTGTTATTTCTAACTGTTCAGAGTAAGTCCCTGCACAAACATTAATTGTATCACCAGCACTTGCAGCTGTAATTGCTCCAGAAATAGTATTGTAACCTGGAGCCAAGCAAGATCCTCCGAACGTACCACTACCAGCGGGACTCGGAGCTACATACCATGTATTTGCAGCAAAAATTATTTGCGATAGCATGATTGCAGCATAGAAGAAAGAGAATGTGAGAACAAGAATTTTTGAAAAACTTAAACCACAAAGGGTTTTCATGTTATTTAAATGATATCATAACGTTAATTTTGTTTCTTGACTACTTTCCGATAGTTTTAATAGAAAACATGAAAAAAACTTCTAGTTGAGATAAATTTTTAGGAAATTTTTATATTTATAAATTTTTTCAAGCAAAAATCCATTGTTCAACGACCTGACTTCCTGAAGGAACGCTTGTGACGACAAAATAATTTCCTGGAGTATTCACATTGTCAGTATACAGACACTTGAACAATCTGTCTGTACTTGGATTATAGCTAAAACTCAAAGTCGCGCCATAAAACATTTCTGTTCCACTTGCCAAATCCGCAGCTTCTGCATCACTCACCGCAGGGCAAGTCACGCCGCTTGGGCTTGGGGCGTTGGCCACAGACAATAAGGCTAAAGAGTCCTTAACGTCGAAATAACTGACCAAGACAAGCTTTGCAAGGACTCTATTTGCAATAGTATTGATGCTTAACGTATCAAGAACTCCTGCAGTAATATTTGGATCGACACCCTGACAATTATTGCACATAAACAGCGGCGGAATAATTCGATTTTCAACTATTGTCATGTTTCCCGTGGAAACTGGAGGAATTATAGTCGTGGTAGTTGTGGAAGACGTGGTCGTAGTTGTCGTCGTGCTAGTGGTCGTAGTCGTTGTTGGAGGAGCTGAATAATAAGCAGTCAATGTGCATCCCACTGCCTGATTCGGATAACAGTTTATCGCATGGAATGGAGCGGATTGGCCTGAGGAAACTGTTACAGAAAATGCCGGAGTTATTGTGTTGCACGTTCCTAAAATTTGATTGCAATTACTGCCGCATCCCTGAATGCTCAAAGTGCAGTATAGAGCATTGTTTGGACATGGCGTGTTTGTATATTTATTCGATCCACTAGGCGGACAGACATGGTCACTCATATAATAATTGAAATCGCCGACTGTGCTCCAGACTTGCTGTGGATTCGGACCAATAGTTGTTGTGGTTGTTGATGTCGTAGTTGTCGTGCTAGTTGTTGTTGATGTTGTGGACGTAGTTGTCGCAGTGGTGGTCGCTGCTGAACTATATGCGTCAAGTCTGCAATTTGTTGCAGCAGAAGGATAGCAATTCAATGTGGAACTTCTGCCGGTATTTCCAGGTGAAATCGTTGATGTTTTTGTAGTTGAACCGCACTGAGCGGAGAGTACGCAATATGCGGATGAAGATGGGCAAGGAGTGTTGGAATAAATGTTATTTCCAGAAGGCGGACATACAAAGCTGCTGTACATATTGTTAATCCAAACATTGCTGTTTGATATGATGGCGGAAGTCAAAGATGAAATTCCAAATATGCCGGTCAAAAGAACAAGTATCATGGACAGAGGAATTAACAAATTGTAATTTGCTTTCATCTTATATTAATTTTTTTCTATTGAATATAAAGACTTTCTAACTACCAAATAGTAAATTTATCGTCATTTAGAAACTTTTTTTCTATTAAGTAGGAGAAAATCAGTAAAAAGTTCCATCAATAAGAAAATATTTTGATTGAATGTAAAATTTTTAGAAATTTAGGAAGCAACCGGACTGCCGGCTTTCAGGCTCAACAGATTGATGTTGTCTATTTCTAGAATCTTGTTGTTGTTTGAATCGTAGCCAATTATGTTTGTGTTCCCTTTCGTGATAACGTAATCAAGAATAGTGATAGGTAACTGACCGTTGTCTGCCCAGATTCCACTGCCATGCTTTATCATCCATCCGCTGCTCGTGCAAACTGTGAAATTGTTTGCAATCGAAGGACAGTTGTGAGTTCCATCGTCAACTACTGTGAACGTCTCTGCGATTTTCATTGAAAAGAGTGGCGGAAGGAATGGAAATATTGTGAAATCTACAGTCATATAACCAACACTTGTGTAGCTGAGAGATCCCCAATAAATAATATTCCCGTTAGTATACTGCCTTCGTACTGCGTAGCCATCGAGCCTGTTTGTCTGCTGCGTGAATTTTGAAAGCCTGAATCCATTTGCAATTGCGATAGTTCCGCCGTTTCCGTTGAACAGTGCTGTAGTGTCAGTTAATCTGCTTACCGGAGGCAGAGGGTTTATTTTTATCGTTAATGTTGCGGTGATAGTTGCAGTTTTTGTCGCTGTTGTTGTAGTAGAAGATGATGTTGTCGTGATTGTTTCATCAGAAGTGGTAGTTGTACTAGTCGTCGATGTAATTGTTGAATCAAATCTGACAACATTAACAGTGACATTATTTCCAATTGTTCCGCCTTGAAATGAAAAAACCGATGTTGACAATAAAAGTAAAAAAGTCATTAACGGTAGCAATGTTGCTACCCAAATCAAATTGTTTCTGTTTTCTTTTCTCATTTTTTCACTTTTGAGTTAGTTTGAAGCTCTTCAAAAAAATTAAAGAGAGCTGGAAATTTTTCTAACATTGTACATCGAATGTTATTGTTTGTGTATATGCTACAGCTGCTTGATGCGCTGGGACTGCCAATGTTAAATGTACTGCCATTGGTGTTACTGAATCCAGAGGCACTGCCAATTCAGCAGGTGTAGTTGACAATGGTGTGAAAGTAGTATTTGTTGCCCAAGTTGTTTGACTTACAGGCATACCAATTCCACCAGTCCATGCAGTTCCACTTATGGCTAATGATGTAGTTACTGTGTTTCCATTAATTTGATGGAGTGTTGTATCTAGTGAACTTGAAGCACCTGGTAATAGTGTTCCAAAATTCACATCTGATGCTGTTACATCACATGTTCCCATTACGGAAACGCTTGCCATAGAGGAATTCATATTATTTGTTGTTGGTGTAACCAACGGAAGCATTGATAGCAAAGTGATAGTAGCTGATAGTATTGCGATGATTTTTCTCAAATTTTCACCTCCTGTTTTCTTTTTCTAGCAAAATAAAATATTCCAATCAAAATAACAATCGCACCTGCGGCAGGAAGATAGATCAACGGACCTAAAGCAAACAAACCAGTTGCAATCTGAAACGGCTCGGAAAATTGCTGAACAGACTCTTGTACAGTTGCGGGCTGAACTAAAATATACATGGATTTTTTCAGTCGCAAATTAATTTGTACCTGACCCGGCTGACCTGCGGCAACCGCAGAAAGAGTTCCAGTGATATTCGTTCCCTGAGTGACATTATAATCAGAAGGTATTTTTGCAGTAAGATTGACCCAGTAAATTTGATTGTTAGGTTGCAGTGTTATGCTATCAGGGAAGGAAAGATATTTCATTGCATCGCCTTCTGCAGAAAGCTTCACATTGATTGCTTGATCATTAGAAATTCCCCAGCTGCTGACATTGTTCCCGCCAATCGGAACAGTGAAAACTACCGGTCCGGCTACTTCGCCGAAAGCAAAGACTGAAGGAATCATAAAAAATGCAGAAAAAAATATAAACAATAATATTGATTTCATTTTAGCAAGTCGCCTCCAACGTTATGATTTGATTGTAAGTTGCAGCGAACTGACGAGCAGGAATTTGGACTGATAAATGAATTACGAAAGGAATTGATGGTGCAATTGTATCGACAGAAACAAAAGAGTTTGTCAAAGCAACAGGGGCTGAAGTTGTGTTCCAAAAAGTTTGACTGAATGTCATGTTGTGGCCAGCTCCGTCAGTCCAGTCTTGTCCTGAAATCGTAAGAGAGGCAGAAGTATCGCCACTATTCGTTACAGAAGTATCCTTGAGCGTAGAAGAGCTTCCTGGATTAACTGAGCCAAATGAAACGTCTGTCGCACTTATTCCACAAGTTTGCGCTTTTGCAAAAGCAGAAAAAACAACGAATGAAAAGACCATGCATACTAATAACAATACTTGAGTTTTCATCTTCACACTCTTCTTTTGAAATTATTCAAAAAAACATAAATAGAACAATAGTTTTTCTACAAAGTAGTAAAATTTTCTATCAAATAGAAATTTGACTTACTACAAAACAGAAAAAATGAAAAAAAGCTTTAAATGATTTGTTGTAACACAGTATTTACTATGAAAGCTGAAATCGTCATACTAGCTTCATTGCTAACAGTCGGACTATTCGCGACAATTGTGGCTTCAGTCTCACAGAATCCAATTGGTGGCGGAGGAGCCGGCGCATCAATAACAGTTGGAAATCCTACAGCAACAACCACGACTTCGCAGAACGCAGTTGGCACTGCAGCAAACATAAGCTTCACAGTGTTAGTGAAAGACGGAACCGGACAGCCACTTGCAGATCCTTTAAACGTCAGCCTTTATGATGATTCAAATCACGCATTTCTAAACAATACGCAGTTCAACGGAACTGGTCAATTGTTCTCGCCTACATCACTGCCGGACTTTGAATTCACTTATGACAACAGGAATCTTGACGTGATGGTGAACGGATTGAATCTCGCCGGAATGGGTTCTCCCCAGTTTCAGTTAACGCTCAATAAAACAAACACGCACATAAGCGGAATAAATGTCTACAAGGCCTACAAAGTCGAACTATCTTCGAATTTCGTTTTTAACAACATAACTCTTACAATCAGTCTGGCCGACATAAGCGGCCTGAACTACAACAACATAACGGTATACAGATGCGGGACATATAACTTTAACACAAACTTCTGCTCGGATTCAGGTGGATGGCAATCTCAGCAGGTCACAATAGATGCCGCTCACAAGCTCGTGCAGTTGAACATAAATCATTTTTCCGTTTATGCAGTCGGAGATTCAGTTGGAAATTCGCAAACTTCAACAACATCAACTTCCTCAACCTCATCTTCAACTTCATCTTCCGCAACTACAACAACCGTAACTGTTAGTGCGCCAGTAAGCTCTGGGGGCAGCTCAGGCGGTTCTTCCGGCGGATCAAGTGGTGGAGGTGGCGGCGGAGGCGCGGCATTTATTTCAAATCCAACAACCACAACGACTGCTGTCCCAACAACAACGACAACATCAGTGGTAATTGTAAGAAAAAATGATACTACGACATCCTCGTCTGTGACAGGCCAGACAGTTCCGATAACAGGACTTCTCGGATTGAGCAATAGCATCAGCCCTCTCATAATAGCCGCAGTCATCATAGTCGGCTCAGTGGCTGTGATTCCATTCATAAGGGGAAACATCGACGTTTCCAGAATAAAATTCTGGGAAAAATCCTACAAAACATTTCCAAATTACAAGAAAGCGAAGAAATCCAGAAAAAACACTGAATTGAAGCTTTCGTTTTAAGTCTTCGTTTAACACCAAAAATTCCTAGCAAATATTAATTATCTTTTAATTCTAGAAAAGCAAATAATTTAAATAGAGCCTGATGAAAAACCGTGTTGAAACAATTGAAGATGTCGTATGTCCTCACTGCGGAAAGAAAATTGATCTCGAAGTTCTCGTCAATCTTTTCGATTTAAAGAAAAAATAATTTCTATTTTCTATTTGAAAGAGAATTTATTTTCATAAAACATAAATAGGAATTTTCTGTTTGATAGAAAAAAACCGTCACCACGTTTAAATCTTTAACTTCTATAGAGTAATTACAAAATTGCTGGTGAATATGCAAACAAAAATTCTAATCGCAACCGCTCTTCTGGCAAGCTTATTTCTATTCAGCAGTGCGGTTTTTGCCGATGTTATAGCGCCAGACAGCATCTACGTGAAGCCGGCAAAGCTCGGTATTGTGAGAATGACGTTTCAGCCTCTTTTTCCAACAGTCTCCCAGGGAACTTTTGTTGTGGGACAGAATTATAGCTTTCCACTGGACGTGAACTTGCAAACTGCGGGCAACACCAGCTCAATAATAACCCTTTCAGACTATAATTTTACTCTTCAATCCGGGGAAATAAAAACAATTTCCTACACAATAAAACCTAATGCAACCGGAACTTTCAACGGAGACGTATATGTGCGATTCACCAAAGGAAACATCACTTACACCGTCGACGACACGATCATAGTCGTGGTCAGCAATAGCTACTCGTATCTGATAGTTCTGGCCGCAGTCGGTGCTGTTGCCGTGATTGTCGCAATTTCCGGATTTGTTATGTACAACAAAAAGAGGGGCAAGAAATGAACTACAGATTGCTCATCGCATTGTCTTTAGTTGGCATATTTTTAATGTCAAATCTATCTCTCGCATCCGCGAAAAATGTTGCGCTTGCGGTCGCCAATGCAAACAGTCTCGACCCTATTTTCGAGCAGCCTCTTTACAACATACTCACTTCAATGAACAACACGGTCACAGCGGTGGACCAGAATTCGAATGTAAATTTGAATAATTTTGATCTGCTTGTTGTAGCAGGAAGACCTCCAACAGCATCTCCTCTGCCATCATCGTTCGCGGCAAGCCTTCCGGTGAACAGCATGCCGACTATTGCGATTGACTATTACAATCTGTACAACTGGGGATGGGTGCAGGGCGGGGGAGTCAACACAATGACAAGCGGCTCGATACAGTCGATATATATTGCGCAGACAACTCATCCAATTACATCAGGTTACAGTTCGAACCAGAGAGTATTCATACATAACAGAACAGGACTCGAGACAGTTGATCTCGTTTCAGGAACTACTAATTTTGCATTTGTAGCTTACATGGACCAGCAGGGTGACGGAGCAATCGCTTTCGCAGCTCCAAACACGATGCTCACAAACGGTCACAGCATCAGCAGTCATTCAGCCTCTGTTTATTTTGGAACGACTTATCCAGGATACTGGACCAATGACACTGTGAACATGTTCGAGAACGCCGTGAACTGGATATTGAACCTGAACTATAATGGCCCATCGGCTCCAGTGCTTTCAGGACCTTCATGGACGCTCGCGCATTCTGCAACATATTCGTGGTCAGCGGCAACCGGAGCGAACGGAATTCAAAATTATGAAATCCAGGCTTCAACTACCGCCTCTTTTTCGCAGATAATGATTGACACAAACGTTCCTTCGTTTTCCTATACCTTGAGCAACATGCAGGACAGCCAGAGATATTATGTGAGAGTAAGATCAATCGACTATCTCAATCTCAAAAGCCAGTGGTCGAATGTCATCTCGACAATCGCAGACTTTTCGCCAATTATCATAACAATCAATTCGCCAGCAGTCGGCTCGCAACTTCTTCAGGGCGGACAGTACAGTTTTGACGTTTCAGTCAGCTCGCAAAGAGTCAATTCGGGAGCACTCTGCAATTTCAATATCGACAGCGATTCAATTGGAAGCCTCATTTTCAACCAAACAACGCAAAGCTGTTTTGGAAGCCTGACAATACCGCAGTTATCGCCAGGATCTTCGAATGGAAACTTGGTCGTTTCTATTCAGGATGAATTCGGAGCAACAAATTCAACAAGCATTCCAGTGACAACTGACAGAGCTGCAGCAACAACAGTCACTTCAACTCAAACAACTTCAGTCATTACAAACTCTGGAAGTTCTGATGGTAACTCCGTGGGAAGCGGTTATTACACAATTTTTGACATAGTTACTCCAGATTCAATCTCAGATTTCGTGAATACAGATCACATATTCACAATCAGCGCAAGAAATGATGGAAATATTGACCTTCATGCGACAAAATTGACTATTGTTCCTGAAGGAGACGCGTTCACGGCATCTATGAATCCGCAAGGAACTTTTGACATTGCATCAGGGCAGTCAAAAACATTCACAGTCACGCTTCACACTCCTAGCACAGTCGGCAATTATTATCTTGATGTGAGAAGCCTTAGCTATGAGACAACAGAGAATGTTAAAAGAATTCCAATACATGTCACAGTGCCTCCTGTCGTTGTAGATTTCGGAATAACAAACATAGAGATTCCGGACTTCACTAACGGAGTCAGTTCTTTAGCCAATATTACAGTTGTAAACAAAGGAAATGTTGTAGGAACAGCAAACGTAAACTTAGATCTTCCAGACGGATGGACTGCATCTTCGCAGAACGCCACGCAAGACATACTTCCAAACCAGCAAACGACTTTAGCGTTTGAGATAACTCCATCCCTTTCAGCAGGAAATCTCACTTTTTCAGGGACATTCTACGGAAGCAACACGACTAAGTCATTTTCATATCCAGTCCAAGTCAGCGCGAAAGAGAATCCAAACCCATTAGCAAGCTTAACAGGAACCATAGCGAGCACTCTTGGAAATCCAGTGATCGCCATCCCAACAGTAATCGCGGCAAGCGTCGCAGTGGCTCTTTATTACAAATTGAGAACTAAACCAGACTTTTCAAAATACATCTGGCCAAGAAAGATAAAAGCATCTTTGGGAAAAGTTGTCCCAAAAACAAATCAGATAAACAATTTTTCGTCAAGAAAAGCAAACCCGAGTTCGCAAATGAGAAATTCAAGCTCCACTTACGATAAGTGGGAGAAAAAGTTCGGAAGAAGCTGACGGAAGGTTTAAATAGTTTTAATTACTGGTAGGTAATACTATGATGACAGACATCGAACAGCTGCTCGAAGTCAGCACAGTGCTTGGAAGCGGCAAGAGAACAATTCTGTTAATGATGATAAACGGGAAGCCGATGAGCTATACCAACATCGAAAAGGGATTCAGGAAAGTCGAAATAAAAATCGGTTCATCCGAAATCTACAAGCATCTCGAAATTCTTTTGAAATTCAAATACGTCGCAAAGAGAGGAAAAGTCTATCTGATCACCTTGAAGGGAAAGAAGCTGATAGAAGGACTTGAAGAGTTGGTGAATGTTCCTCCGACAGTTCCTAGATTGGAAATGGTATTCTAAGTTTTTGTTTAAGGATTATTTAAACTGCTGTTAGTGGTAACACTTTTTCTTGTATTTCAAATATGTAAGTGACATTTGTGGAATCAAAGAAGAGCCACGAAAGAAGACATAATTCAAATAAAATGGAATGTCAGAATCAGATTGAGAATTTTTCGGCAAACGAAAAAAGGTATGATAGACTTTGTCGTACAATTAGAATATTTAACAAATAAATGGAAACCAGTTATCAGATATGACAATGCGCATGGATTTGTCCATAGAGATATTTATTCGATAACTGGAAGTAAAAAAAGAAGGGAAAAAATTCATGCAAAAACTTTGAAAGATGCCGTCTTAATCGCATATAACGATTTAAGTCATAATTACCAAAATTACATTGAGAGGTTCGAAAAGGATCAGTTATGAGCAAAGAAATCGAATTGGCATTAGATGCTCAAAAGAAACTGTTACTCTGGTTAATAGATCATCCTAAAGACTTTGATAAATTGCCAAAGAAAGGAATCATCTTACCTCGAGAGCATATGATAATTCCATACAAAGAAATTAGAAAAACCGAAGTAAAAAAAGTTGGAGATTTTTGCATTCTCCCAGATAAGTATTCTGTAAAAAAATTGAAAAAGAATCATTTCCGCAAAAAGTAGATTTTTTATCTTAATTTATCATATGACTCTTCCGTCTTGAACAAATCTAGTCTTGATGAGTTTTCCATTAAAATCTAAGATATCAAAAATAGGACTGATTAAGAATCCATGCTCTATTTTTATTTTTCCTTTAAAAGATCTTTCATGATATTTGTATCCATGCTTGCGAGCCCATATCATGCACTTTTCAGAATTGCAATCAGTTATGACATCAACCCATTTCAACTTCTTAAATTCTTTCGGAATCCTTGCTCTTGCTTCAATAAACTCAGCCTGATTCTTCCAAACCTTATGAGACTTGTCAAAAGGAAATTGAGGAAACACTGGAAGACTTTGTCTGAATTTCCTGTTAAAAATTTTTTTCTTTTTATCAAACCAATCTTCATCAAGAGCTTTAAAATTCCAGAGATGATTATCTAAGTCCTTTGTCTGAGCATCAAAGACTCTAAATATTCCGCAGTATGGACATCTTTGTGCTACAATGATTATATCATACATTCCCATTTTTCAACACATCTTTATCAATCGCAAAGTTTTTTTTCATACTTATTAAACATGCTGTGAATTACTCTTAAATCTTATAGAACTGAAGTGAGTGAATTAATGTCCTGGAATTTAACCTGTATATGTATTATTACCAAACAGGTAATCTGACTGTTTTTCTATGTTTTGCACACCATACTTCGTGTCTTCTTACAGCCCATTCCATTGCATATTTTTTAGAACAGTGACGACACGAAAACTTTCGTTCCATTCGTTTGGTATGTCTTTCTTTCTTCGATTTCTGATTCAAATCCACCTACCAAGCAGCAGAATCAGTCCTTCACAGACTTGTCTCAGGATTTCTTACTGCTTAGTAAGCGAATCTTAATGTTGAGAAATTTTCTATTTGAGTTCCATATTCCCTTAAATGTTTTAAGAGTGAGAATATTTTTAGGTTTTAGAAGTGAAATCAAAAAATATCTTGTTCTTTGCACTGGTAGCTGCGACTCTTTTCAGCCTCTCTTTTGCAGTGAATTCTATAACTCCTTTTCGCGGCTTCGTCATTCAGCTTCCGCAGGAAGTCGATGTACAGCCAGGTCAGAATGTTGTAGTAAACGGAGGGGTGCTGAACATAGGATTTTACTGGGAACATAATTTCACACTTACATATTCCGGTCTTCCATCGGACTTCAATGTCACGATCACTCCAAATTACTGGGAAAATCTCATGACAATAAGAGCATGGGACAATGTCAACGGAACATACAGGGTTCCAGTTCCTTTCAATGTATCGGTAACGGCTCCTGATTCAGCTACAGGAGTTTACGCGGTTAACATCACAGGCCAAGAGCATTCTTCATACAAACAAACTTCAAACTCGACTGTTTTCATTTTGAGAGTTGGTAATGCCACAGGAAATGTGACCACAGCAGTGTCCGGAACGATTTCGATTTCAGACATCCTCGTGCCAGAAACCGTGAATGAATTCGTACCATTCAATGTCAGTTTTAACGTAGTGAACAACGGAGACGAGAATCAGTCAGTCAACGTGTCACTGAACGGTCCTTCAGACTGGACAGTCACAGCTCCACAGAACTTCACAGTACCTGTCAACGGCTCGGTCCCAATTGTCTTCTCGGTCATCCCAACTTCAACGGCAGGAAATCTCGCAGTGATGTTGCAGTATCCATACCAGCAAACAATCCTCAACATAACAAAAGCTGGCCCATACCTGGTTCCAACAACTCCTCAAGCTCCGTCTGCTCCACAGTTCTCTTTGACAGGACTGACAGCATTCGTCCAGCAGAACACTGTTCTATCAATAATAATTGTGTTAGTGGTCGCAATACTCATCTGGTACTTTGTCTCGACTTACTCCTTCTATTCAAAAAGGAAAAAACCTGAAGAGATGAAGAAACAGATCGATGTCATGCCAAAAACAATCGAAACAACTTCTGAAGACGATGTCATAGAAACTTCTTCTCAAGACACTACCATCGAAACCCAGTAAATCAATTTTTTTCAAATATCGTTGAGCAATCTATATTACTATCGAACTAGTACTGAGGAAATACATATACAATTGAATTTATACTATTTTCAACAAAATTAATCGCTTCTGATATTACATTTGGGAAGAAAAAATATACAAGTGCTATCACTATGACTATGCCTATGAGCCAGTATAGTTTGCTCATAAATAAATAATCTATTTTAGATGTTAAAAAGCAATTTAGCAATATGAAGGATTGCAAAATATGCAAATTCTTTTCACGAGCTTTTGGCAGGCCGTTGATGTTTCTTTTGGGAAGGAATTGGAAAAAGATATCTAGAGAAGAAATCTTGGCTCAAAGGGGAATCCTGAATCTCGAAATCGTTGGCGGTCTAAAAAAACGCGGATGGACTAGTCATGACATCGATGTCATTGGAAATAAGAAGGATGTCAGTGCATTTGCCAAAAGATTGAGAAAGGCAAAAATTAACAATCCTGTTCATTATTGCGGAAATGCTGAAGACCATTCGCACATTTTATGCCTCTGGAATGGACTTATATTGATTGTGAAAGGAATCGGATATTATTAGAGTTGCGAGACCGGTGAAAATATTTACTTGGCTTGACAAATGTAAAGAATGCATCTCACAGCCGGAGTGTTTGGTGACCAGGAATTGGCTAAAAGGCTGGGCAAAAAAGGCACGACCAACGACATATCAATCTTCAACCACAGCAGCTCGGAGGGAGTTTTCACTTATGTATGCACCAATTCTGAAAAAATACAGCCCCTGCTGCAAGTCTTGAACATGATTGACGTTCCGATTCTCGTTGCAAACAGCCTCACAAAAGAAATAGGCGAGATGATTGTCGGATTGGATGAAATGAATTTTGAAAAAGGCTTCATTATCACCGACATCAGAGAACAGCTTGAAGCAATAATCAAAAACACCTCGCTGGCAAAATATGAAATAGTCGACGAGGATAAGTTGTGGCAAGCTCTGCTGAACTTGAAAATTGAAAGACAGGATGATTTTCTGATGATACCTATCGATAATTATTTCAAAGTGACTGGCATAGGCACTATCATCCTTGGCATAATCAAAAGCGGAACGATTAAAAAATATGACAAGGTTTTGCTGGAGCCTCTGGGAAAAGAAGTGTTGATAAAAGGAATTCAATCACAAGATAATGATTTTGAAAAGGCTGATGCTGGAATGAGAGTTGGGTTGAATTTGAAAGGAGTGGAAGTCGAGGAATTGAAGCGAGGATTTGTTTTATGCAAGGAGATTGAAAAGTCAACTTCGTTGAAAATCAAATTTAATAAAAATAAATTTTCAAAGCATGAAATGAAAGAAGGGATGAATATATTCTTGTCAGTTGGGCTTCAGACTGTATCTTGCTCATTAGAAGTTGCTGGAGACGAAATTACACTCAAATCAAACCAGTTGGTGGCTTATAGGAAGGATCAACGTTGCATCATAGCTTCTCAGAGCGAGACATATCCCAGAATAATCGGAAGCGGGTATATTGTATGAAACAGAAACAATACGTTCTAATTTTTAACTATTTCTGTATTTACAATGAGAATAGATGTTGAAGTGAGTGAAAAAGAAGAAAAAATCGTTTTGTCAAATACTCTGAACGCGGTAGACTATTCGCGATTAAATGATAGTCGAATAGCGATACCGTACGATGAATGGACAAAAGAAAGAACAGTCAAACGAGCTGAATTCGGAGGATATCTTGAGGGAAGGAGGTTTAATCCTGCCGCTGATGCCGTCACTCTTTATACTCCTGAACTGAATCTAGGATGCGTAGTGCATCTAAAGGTCCATGAAGAGCTCAGGAGTAGAATGTTCGGAACCGCTTTTTATGGATATGTTGAAGATTATCTTAAAAGAAATGGGGTCAATTCTTTCATTCTTATTTCTAATTCTGATGCAGTGAATTTCTGGGCTTACCAAGGATACGCTATTCTTCATAAGACCAATAGTGGCAATTTTGTGATGGTCAAAGATTAAGTTTTTTATTTTATTTCAGATTTCAAGAATCTTTTCAGCCCTCGAAGCTAGATCAGAAATTTTGTTTGCAGAAATTCTTGTCATCCTCGCAATTTCTTTCGGATTCATACGCACCAGTTGTCTGAGGAGAACTATTCCCGCATCGCCGAGCTGCGCTTCTGTTTTCGCATCCAGATTTTTCAGCAGAGTGATTGGATAGAATTTGTAGTTTTCAATCTTCTTTTCCAATCCATTATCAAGCGGGTCTTTCCAAGCAATGAAATCCATTCCCTTGCATTCAGCGTACTTTCGCGCATGTTCTGACATTTTTGTGTTGCATACGACCAGACGCTGGGAGAAATCGTATTTGTTCTTCTTGTTTCTGAATCCTTCTTTCAGATCTTCGAATGTGGCCTGCACTTCGAGAAAGACTCCGACGCCTGTAAAAGTGTGATACTGAATGTGATGCTTGACTTCGACATAAATTGTGTCACTTCCTTTTTTCGCGACATCGTCAATCTCGTGGTCGACGCAAGCGCCTGAGATTATCTGGTTGTGAACGACAGTGTAACCTTCCTCTTTCAGCAGCATTGTGACAAAAGTCTCGAAATCAGGCTTCGAACGCATCAGGCTTATCGCCTCACGCAAATCAATCCTATGCTTCACTTCCGGCTTGAATTCTTTTGCAAAATAGAAAATCAACTGCAGAATCTTCTTTGTCTGCATTCCATCGAAAACTTTCATCTCGACGTTGTTGGCGACTTCGTTCGCATCTTCCTTTGAGAGACCCATCCGCAATGCTGTGTCGTAGACTTTCTGCTTCTTGAAAATTTCCTTTCTCCCGTCGAACTTCAGTACGAATGTCATCTAATATTATATTGATGCGGCTTAAGAAAAAAAGCTTTTTTCGCTTTCATGAGAAAAGAATATTTATAAAGAAATTCAAATCATTGGTAAGGTTTTTTGATGAATAATTCTGTAATGCTGTTCAAACCTTCGAGCGGTTCCTGGAGCATATCGCTGCCTGTATCCTTGTATTCGAACAGCAGTCTCGATTTCAGCAGCGGAATAACATCGACTGGTAATTTTGTCGGAATCAACCACACAGCATGGGAGAGCATTGCGCAAAGATTGGGTGCGAGTTCGGTCAACATCACGCTTCCAACCACGGGAAGCGATTTGTACAAGTGTGATGACAGCGGGGCGAACTGCCTTAAGGTAACAAGTCTGGCGGTGCTGCAGTCCACGAACGCAACCGCAGGCACGAGTTTATGGACAATACCGATGACATTGGGATTCTCAACCTATACGACAACCGCACCATCTTCCGGAACAAGCTCAAGCTCGAATTCAAACGCCGGCTGCGCAGGATGTACATCACAACTGCAATCACCAACAACAAGCTCAGCAATCACAATCAGCCAAACAACTACTCCAACATCTTCCACTTCACAGCAAGCTCCAGTTTCGACAAGCACAACAACTACGCCATCCAGCTCTCTAGTCCGTGTGAGCTACTCGATGGTCGCCATAGTTGCAGTTTTGTTTGTAGTCTTTGTCGCGATTCTACACTTCGTCAAAGTCAAGAATTATATATGAGCTAGCGTACCAAGTCTGCTCTTCCGAATGGAATGATTTTTTCGATTTCTTTTGTCTCAATTGCATTTGTCTGCTCGTAAATTTCCGGTGGAACCTTCTGCAAAAGAAGTTTTTTTATTTCTTGTGAAAGATTTTCTGCTGAAATTTCACCAGGAATTATTGTTGTCATGAACGGAGTCTGACTTTTCACCGCAGTCGGCGGGCCGGAAATTAGTTTAGCATTCCATACATCTTGCTGCTTGATGCCAACGGAAAGCCTAGGCTTTATTTTTTCGAGGAATTTCTTCTCGCCATTTATTTGCACAGTGTCTGCGACAGCGATTTGCTCCGGCTTCAGATAGAACACAGGGAAGTTTTCGATCCTATTTTTCCAGACTTCAGAATAATTGACAACTAACTCAGCCGCCTCGTATATGGTTTCGGCCGGAATCGGATTCACATTTTTAGTCTGTATAATGACAAATGGAGAGTTCGGCAGTTCCGATGAGAGCACGAGGTCTTCCGGCTTGCAATATCTTTTGAAAATCGTTTTGTTGTTCCTCATATTTTTACCGGCAAAAACAAGAAGCCCGTTCGAGCTGATAAACCAGTAATATCTCTCGTACCATTTCTTGGAAGACATAAAATTAATTGCATTTTTAAATTTAACTTTAGATTTTTTTACAGCAGCTTTTGAAAAAGTCGTGAATAATAGTCACTTATTCAACAAAGCTTTTTACAGCAAAAAATTTATATACTCTCACAGCGAATAAAGGTGTGGGTCTTGTTTAACAAAAACCAGCTAATTCTTGAATTTTTTGATTCTAATCTACCTCTCCATGACAAATTTGAAAATTTGGAGGTTGATACATGGACGAATTACAATTGATTGCAAAGGGCAATCTAGAGATGTTGACAAATACGAAAACCAGGTATGATCTGCTGAAGACGAAGGAGCTTCAGAGTGTGGCGAAAATCGAAGCATCGCTGCTGAGAGGAGCGAGAAAATATTTTGAAGAAAGCGGCTTCACTGAAATCGTAGTTCCTCATCTCACTCGGGCTACGGGCGCCTGCGAGAATTTCATGACTGTGTTTGAAGTCGATTTCTTCGGCGGAAAGAAGTATCTCGCACAGACAGGTCAGCTGTATCTCGAAGTTATGACGCCTTTCTTGAACAAGGTGTGGTGCGCTGGACCGAGCTTCAGGGCAGAGCAAGAGGTTGACGACAGGCATCTGATAGAATTCCCGCTCCTTGAAATCGAGCACAAGGGAGACTTCAATGAGCTGCTGATGCACATCGAGAACACAATTGTGACAATGGTTCAGGAAGCGGTGAAAAAAAATGTGGACGAGCTGGAGTTCCTTGGATCTGATTTGGACATGCTTCGTAAAGTGAAGGCGCCTTTCAGGAAAATAACCTACGACAAGGCCGTGGAAATGCTCTCGGAGTTCGGAGTCGGCTGGGGGGACGATTTGAAAAGCAAGCATGAAAAGTACATTGTCGAGCAGTTCGGAGAGCCTGTGTTTGTGACGCACTTCCCGAAGAAAATAAAATTCTTCAACATGAAGGAAGACGAGACAAGACCGGAAGTGGTGAAGAGCGCTGATTTGCTGCTGCCGTTCTCTGGAGAGTCTGTCGGTGCCGCGGAAAGGGAACATGATTATGAAAAACTCAAACAGAGGCTGGAGGAATCTACGATGTTGAAATTGCTCAAGCAGAGAGGCGGGAGCATTTCGGATTTCGACTGGTTTCTCAATTTCTACAAAAACAATAAGGCAGTCCAACATTCAGGCTGCGGCTTCGGGTTCAACAGAATAACGCAGTTCGTGATAAATTCTTCGGACATTAGGGCGAGCACAACATTTCCATCCAACAAAGAAGCAGTCATCTGACTGCCCATCTTCTCTTTCTTTACGATTTCTTCGAGAGCATAGCCTTTATCTGCTCGGACGAGGTTCCAAAATATTTTTCAAACTCAGGAGTCGTGCTGCAGATCTTTGTTCGAGAATATTTTTCGCACTTGATCAGGCCTTTGGTTTCAAGATTCGCTATGTACGCGTAAGACTTGTTTCCCTGATATTTCACAATCAGGCTCTGCTTCACGGGCTGCTTAGCGGCTATTATCGCAAGAGTTCTCATCATTCCCTCTGACAGATCGGCGAAAGGAGCCAGACGTGCGACCCTGTCTCTGTAGTCCGCCTTCACGCGCAGTTCGTATCCTTCCGGAGTTTCGACCAGTTCGAACCCCCTGTCGTCAACTCTATAGTCCGTCTGCAGCCTTATCAAGTAAGTCTTCACCTCTTCAGGATCCATTTTTACTATTGCCGCAATCTTCTCTGTTGTCAGCGGCCTGTCTGAGACAAAAAGTGCCGCTTCTATGAGCGCCTTCTCATTCATATATTATTTTTGCATTCTCTAGCAGAATAATTTAAAAGCACACCTCTATTCAACCGATTTCAAAAACAAGCCTCGCTTAGAAACCAAATATGAAATAATTATTACTGAAAAAGCGATTCCTGGTATGTCGTATGTACCCGTGAAAAAACTAGGTTTGAACAGCCCAACAATATTCAACCCTACAGAAACAAACCAAGCCCATTTATACAATTTCAATATACCTATTGCTGAAATCACCGCCACAACGCCATAGGTCAATGGCAAAATTACGTTAATCGTGTATGGCAATTTCATTATTCCAGAAACTACTATGATCACCGGAACGATATCGATTAAACCAGCTATCAGGCTAATTATCGCAATTACTTTGATTCCTAATGGTGTTCTTGGTTTGTGAACTTCTTCGAGCATTTCTTTAACTTTGGGATCCAAATCAGGAATTTTCTCGCTCATAATATTTATTTAGAATACGCGCATAAAAAACTAAGTGTAATCTATTTTTCTTCCTCTAATTTTTTGATTATTATGTCCTTGAAAAACTCTACCTGCTCGGTCGAGATCTTTTTGTTCTGCTCCAAGTGAAGCATCGGAATGAACTTCGAAATAACTTGATCCCTGTTCCAATGTTTTACCAGATCCTGAAATTTTATTTCCAAGTCCTTGTTTTTTTTCATCGCTGCTTCGATCTCCCCCATCATCCTATCAATCCTCACGGTGATGTCCTCCTCGACAATCTGGCTCGCGATCCTCTCCCTCCACGCATGCCTTCGCAAGTCTCTTCTGACTCTTACTTGCATCGCTTTCTGCAGCGCTCCCATCAGTTCCTCAAGCGTAATCTGCCTTTTCGGGATCCTTTTCATCGGCAGACCTAATTTGATAAGGCTCGGATCGATTCCAAGGTCAACAGCTTGAGGCTGCTTCGCGATGTCCTCGATGGTCTCCTCCTCCTCGAAAATGGAAAGAAAGTCCGCCTTCAGCTTCAAAAGAACCGCGGCCACAAAAACAATCTTGCCCGGAATCCTAAAATCGAGCTTTTCCAATTTGTTGAGATATTCCAAGAACCTCTCTGTCAGGATTCGCAGATCGATGTCCCAAGGATTGAGATTTGCTTCCGACACTATCTGGTATATTACCTCCTCCCAGCTTTCCCTTTCTATAATCATTTTCAAAATATTCTCTTCGTCCGCCATCATTTACCGCCGTATATTCCCACGTAAGTCAGATTTTCATTCGAGCTCGTATAATTTGTCGCGCAAATGTTTCTGCTGCAGAAGCAGCTTATATGGGCATTGACAAAATATTCCGCACAGGAAATAATATTCTTCTGGCAAGATTTGATGAGTGCAAAATTCCAATCATCCACCTGGTTTTTGTTTATGCAGGTGTTTTGTGATGGTGCGTTGTTGTTGCAGCAGTTTGTGCTGACAACCTGGCAGTCTTTGTCCACAGAGCAAGAGTAGTTCGGAGCGATTATCGGAGAGGTGTACCATGAGACATTTCTTGTGTAGAGATACAGAACTACAAGGACTACCACCGCTATCAGGATAATTGAGAATGGTAACTGCTTCATTCCTTGGGCAACTCCAATCCTATTATTTTGCTCTCTCCCTTCTCCATCGTGACACCGTAGACCCTGTCTCCTTCCTTTATTATCGTGTCGTTGTGAGAGATAACTATGAACTGCGCTTCTGCAGAAAGATTTTTGATGAGGTCTGCGATCTTCTTGCTGTTTGCCTTGTCTAGCGCGGCATCGATCTCGTCGAGTATGTAGAACGGGGCCGGCCTGTATTCCTGCACAGCAAACAAAAATGCGAGAGCTGTTATGCTTTTCTCGCCACCCGACATCGAGTCTATGTTCAGCAGATTCTTTTCGGCAGGAGTGGCCTGGATCAACAACCCGCTTTCCAGATTTTCAACATCCTCAAGCCCGACTGAGGCGTGGCCGCCGGTCATCCTGAAAAATATCTCGTCGAACTTCTTGCTAAGCTCGACCATCGCCTTGTAAAAAACTTCCTTCCTCTTCTCTTCTATCTGCGCGATCATGTCCATCACTGCCTTCTTCTCCTCCAGAATCTTTTCATACCTCTTCTTGTATTCGTCAAATTCTGTTTTAAAATTCTCATACTGCTCGATGGCTTTGAAATTGACAGCGCCCAATGCAGCAAGCTCCTTCATGGCGTTAGCTATCCCGATCTCTAAAGTTTTGATTCCCTGATTCAGGTATTCCATCTGTCCGTACTGCTCGACCTCAATCTTCACGTTGTCAAACTCTCCCTCGACCTTTGCCTTTGAAATTCTTATTCTGTTCAAATCTGTCTGCACTTGCAATCTTTTTTCGTATGCAACCTTCCTTCTGTTCCTCATCTTTCCCAATTCTTCTTCTGTGTCGATTTTTGTCTTGCTCAGGTCGATAAATTCCTTTGTTTCTTCGGACTGCGAATATGTTTTCAACTTTGCCTCGAATTCCTGAATCTCCTCCTGCATTGTTTTTATTTCCTCTTCCAACTTCTTTTTCAGATTCTGATACTCGCTGATTTCGTCCTTCTGAACTTCTTTCGCAAATTTCGGCTGATGCGCATAGAAGCCTCCGATCATCGCTCCGCTTCTCTCGACAAGATCCCCGTCAAGAGTCACCATCCTCGCCTTTCCTATACCTATTTGCCGCGCGACTGAAAGATTTTCTACCAACACAGTACTTCCAAAAACGAAATCTATCGCGGTCGAGAACTTCTGCTCGAACTTCAAAGTTCTTGCCACAACATCCACAACTCCTTTCTGCTTCAGAAGATTTCCAGCATCAAACTCCCTCGACCTGATTTTGTTCAGCGGCAGAAACGTTGCCCTTCCTATTCTCTCCCTTTTTAAAAATTCTATCGCCTGATTTGCAATGGAGTCATCGTCGACAACAATATCATTCAAATGATTTGCGGCTGTAACTTCAACAGCAATCTGATATTTTTCCGGAACTTTTATCAGACTTCTGACGGTTCCGTGAACCCCTTTCATTTTCAGATCCAAAATTGCCTTCACTGCGCGTGGCAGCTCTCCGAATTCCTGCATCCTCGTTTCTATAACGCTAAGTCTCTGGACGAGGTTCTCTATTCTTTCAATCTCCTTCCTGTTCGACTCGATTTTGTCTTTGTCGATCATTATTTTCGTTCTCAAGTACGAGATTTCCTTTTCTACCTCGACCCTTTTCGCGATGTTAGTCAGCTTTGACGCGAGCTCCTGTATTCCCTTCTCCCTCTGTTCCAGCTCGGTCTCGATTTTCTCTATTTCCTTCTGCAGCTCCTCGCTTTCAACTTCTTTTTTCGTGATTTCCTCGTCCCACGCCTTTACGTTCTCATCGAAGTTTGATAATTTCCTGTACGCCAGCGATGCCTTCAGAACCTGCATTTGCTTTTGGAGCTGCTGATATTTCATGGCGGCGTTCCTTTCCTCTTCCAGCTTCTTGTACAGATCATATCGCTCCGAGATTACAATCTCTGCCTCCTTCAGTTTTGCATCCACAGCCTCCAGATCCTTCTGAGCCTTGTTCTTCTTGTCGTTGTAGTCAGCTATTCCGGATATTTCGTCGACAATCGACCTTCTCTCCTCCGGCATCATCTCTATCACATCCGTGATGTCCCCTTGGAGCACGATGTTGTGTCCGTCGGAATAAATGCGAACAGCCGCTAGAATATCCACAATCTTTTCCCGTGTCGTTGTCTTTCCGTTCAGTTTGTAGATAGAGACTCCGCGCCTGTTGACTTTTCTTGTTATAGAGATTTCGGATTCTTCAAAAGGAAAAACCTTGACCGAATTGTCGAGATAAAGCGTGACAGAAGCGTATTGCGCGGCATTATTATTCCCGCTGAATATCAGCTCATGAAGCTTGTCCGCCCTCAGACTTTTAGCAGACGTCCTTCCAAGAACAAACGCTATCGCATCAAGCACATTTGACTTTCCTACACCGTTCGGTCCGCATATCACATTGAATCCGGGCAAAAGAGGAACAGAGATTTTCTTGTTAAAGCTCTTGAAACCTTGGACGACTATCCTTGTTATCATTGTTCCTGCACGAGTTGTCGCTATTTGTTGCTCTGTCATTTTGACCTCTCTGAGAAGCCTCTAAATACTATATGAGATTGTTTTGTATTATTTCTACTATTTTATTAATTTTTCATAGACTCTTCCTAATGCATTGGCGAGAAGGAGCGATACAAAATAAATATTGATCGATAAGATTTGGCTCAAGTCCATGCCTGCAATTGCAACTTTGTTGACAAAAAAGTTGGCGGAAACCCATGGCAAAATGCCTGCCAACAAAAACGCGACCGTGAGTCCATAAGCAATTCTAGACTTCCAGAATACGGGAGACGATTTAGGCTCGACAACCATAAAGAAAACAAAAAACAGAAACGTGTTGTTCTCAAATGCGGAAATTATGTTGCTGATTGTTACTGGCGGTGTTTGGAAGACTATGAGAAAAAGATAAAACACGATCGCAGGAAGAGTCAGGCTGAACCTCTTGTACTTGTAAGAGATGAAAAGACCGAGAATAATTAATGCGGGGAGCGATGAGGATGCCCACCATGATAGCTCACTGTTAAACACAACGGACATTATAAGCAGGGAAAGGACTGTGGGATTGAAAATATTTCTTCCTTGATATCTGATTAGGTGTTTCAGTAGCTCGGCCAAAAATGCTGCAAGTGCAACCATTTGCAATGGCGTGCCTTCCGTGAGCAGAGAACCTATAAACAGGCCTGTTATTATTCCCGTCTTTGATATTTTGAACTGCTTTGTTTTTGCGAATTTTGCTAGCATGTCGGTTATTGTTGCAACCACGACGGCTACAGCAAGCTGCAGGACCAGCGTCTGAATCACTGTTATGTAAGGAGTCGTCGAAATGCTGATTACATCCGTGTAAATTCCGAACGCTGCGAGAATTGAAAGTACAACTATCATCCAGATGTAAATGTCAAAACGTTTCAAACTGCCAAAAAACGACGGCTTTTTTACTTCAGGCTGTGCATTTTCCGGAGCTTGATTTTCTTGAGTCTTTGCTGGAACTTCTTCCATTCTTTTATATTTTGTAAAATGACTACTTAAGAATTTGTTGCAGTCCGTTTTTTGTATTTGTCCATTTCGTCAAAGACTTTGAAGACGATCGGCACAAGCGGAGGAAATGACATCCTATCGACTTTATTTTCTCTTGCATATTCCATCTGCACTCTCCTCTCTTCGGCATCCATTTCTTCCTCGATTTTCTGATCGATGCTCACAATTTCAGCGTCATATCCCGAACCCTTTAGAAATGGATGTATTTTTTTCGCATGCGAAGGCGCAGTTGCCACGAAGACAGTTGTAAATCCGCTGGCTTTCGCCCTGTCCACTTTTTTGCAGAATCCTTTTTCCCTGTCCCAGACAAGACTATATCTATAATCGTTGAAAAGTGGAGTTGGATCGACGTCGCCTAAATCTTTGACAGCTGAACCCAGCTTTTCGAGCAACGCAAGATATCTTGCCAATAGGCCGTATTTCTGGCAAAGCTGTTCTCTTTCATAACCGGTATGATCCAATCCCTTGAGAGCCATAGTTTTCTGCGTCACGAGATCAAGTAGCACTCTATATGACTCGTGAGGTCCCCATGATTCGAACGCATATTCAAGGAAATCTTTCTGAGTCATTTTGCCGTTGTAAAGTTCCTCTGCTCTGCTGTCAGTACTGCTAGTCAGCGCTTCGTGCAAAAGCAAAACTTTTTCATCCGGCCTGCATAGATATTTCAAAATTTCATCAAAATGACCCTCTGCCGCTTTGTCGACGCCATGAAAATCCTGCAATATTCTGACCTTGAAATCTGCCATGAAGAAATAAACAAATGAAAAAGATTTAAGCCTATTTTGTGAACAGATTGGAAAATTTTTTATTTACAGTGAACGCGCCCAGATGAAGACCTGCGTCTATGTACGCCCAAGATATTACTGCGGCCTCAAATGCCTGCAGAAACTTTCCTTTTTCAAAAAAATATTTCGCATCGCTGAAATAGGAGTGAGTCATATCAAAAAGCTCCTTCGCATTTTTGTCTACAAGATTCAAAGAATCAACCACTGGTTGCATTTTCTTGATTTCTTTCTCGGCCTCTTCTTTCATAATTAAATATTATCCGAAATCAAATTATAAGTCTTCTTATCTTTTGACATTGTATTCTTTAGAATGGTTTGCAACTATTCCACGGGTCGTCCGTTCAAGTTATATGTGTTGGCTGTGCCGTTTGCTATGAATACGATAAGATATCATCACATAGATCCGCCGGGAAAATGCGTTCACTACGAACTTCGAATAGGAAAGTAATTTCTATAGGATAGAAACCTTGGTATTGTCGCAGAGAAGGGTCATAACTAAAAGTGTCTAATTGCGGGTGATTTTCATAAAATATAAAATATTTTATATACGATATTTCAACAATAACCATTATTTATTACTATTTGATAGAAAATCACAACTTATTTTTAACCTTTTAATACGTCTTAAAAATAAGTTAGATATGATAAGGTTGTCTGGGCGAACTGTGAAAGAGCAACTTGTGGATAAATTACTTCTGTTATACCTTTTGGATAAACATAAAATAAGTGGTTTTGTAAAATTGCAAAAAACTGTATTTTTTTCAGAAGATTCCATGGCAAGTAAGAGTATCAAAGGATTTAATTATTTTTTCTTTAGATGGCATCTCGGAGAGTTCAGCAAAGAATTAGAATCCGATATTAACAAACTTACTGAAAATAATCTACTTATAAAAACAAATTATATAGAAACAACAGAAGAATCTAAAGAAATTTTGAAAAGATTTAGTGGTATTTTGGAAAAGAACTCGGAAATTTTGCGTAGAATAGATGCAATAGTTGATTTTACATCTTCTAAGACACTTGATATAGTAAAAACTATGGCATATACAAGAATTATTAGAAATGACAAGCAAGTTAAGGATATACCAGAAGGCACACCTTTATTGTTCAAATTAGAAGAATCTGATGCAAAAATAAATTTTAATATAACTGAAGGTTGGCTTGGAACTTTAGAAATTTTGCTTAATCCAAGAATAAAGGAATCATTAGATACTGCAATTTCTGAAAAAGAATACATACCTCTTGAAATCTGATGAACTTTTATGACGATTCACTTCAGAAAGAAACAGCGATTTAGTAAGAATTTTGAAAATATGTCTAAAGAGGGTCAAGAACGAATTCTAAAAGAATTGAGAAAATGGAAAGTTATGGGTATTGACCACATCAAGAGAAGGTCTGAACATTTGAAAGTTCAATATGGTGGTATTAGAAAAATTGCTTTTGGTAGATTCAGAATTTATTTTATTATATGTGATGAATGTAGAATATTCGGACACGATAAAAAATATGGTAGATGTGATAAATGTCCAAGAGAGACGGATTTAATAAATTTGATTGATGTTGTAGAATTTAGAAAAGATGACACTTACGAAAATATTGATTTTTTCAAAGATGATGTTAAAGATTTCGATGAAAGAAAATTCGATGTATAATTTATTTTTTCATTTCTTTTTTTATTCCTCTTTCAATTAATTCAGAAAGAGAAATTCCTTGTTCAATCGCATAAATTTTTGCTTCTTTTAGAACTTGCGGATAAATTTTAATTGATGTTGCTATTTTCTTTTCAGTCATAAAATACATATTACCATACTACTATTAATAGTAATAGCAACATAGTAATAGGTATGACTATGGAAGAAAATGAAAGACAGCTAAGAGGATATTCAATATTGGCTAAAGGCGACAAGCCAGTTGCCTTAAACGAAGAAACCTTCTTAGTCCCGTCTCAATCTTCCCTTAAAAAATATCAAGTTTCTCATATTGATGGTTGGACTTGCGAGTGCAAAGATTTTAATTATAGAAAGAAGATATGTAAGCATATTTATTCAATCCAATATTGGTTGAAGTTAAGAAATGGTATTAATTCAAATGAACTAATGAAACTTGAAAATTCAATAGAAAACGAAAGAAATTGTGTTTATTGCAAATCATCAAATATAGTAAAAAATGGAAGCAGAAACACAAAATCTGGAATTAAGCAGAGATTTCTTTGCAGAGATTGTAAGAAAAGATTTGTCTTAGAGATGATAAAACACTTCAAAGGAAATAGCCAAATCATAACTTTGTCTATGGATTTGTATTTCAAAGGTCTTTCGCTTCGAGATATTCAAGACACGATTTACCAATTCTATGGATTGCGAGTTCATCACGAAACAGTTCGAAGATGGATTTTCACTTTTACGAAAACTATGAACGAGTATGTCAGCAAGTTCAAGCCGAAAGTCAGCAAGGAAATATGGCAATTGGACGAACAAGCAATAAAAAGCAAAGGGGAAATAAGATGGTCTTGGAATATTCTCGACCCTAAAACAAGATTCTTAATTGCAAATCAAATAACAGATGATAGATACATCAAAGACGCAAGAAAAATACTTGCAAAGGCAAAGGAAAACATAAAAGATATTCCACAAGCAATAATTACGGACGGATTACCAGCTTATCGGGAAGCAATAGAAAAAGAATACAACAGAACGCAAAATTCGAAGCAAAAGAAATCAGAGCATATAAAATTAAAAACAATCAGAAGCGAGATTAACAATAACAAGCTTGAAAGATTTCATTCAACTTTTCGACAAAGAGATAAGGTTATGAGAGGTTTCAAGGGAAGAGAGCAAGATTTCGCAGATAGTTTCAGAAGTTACTACAACTTCATCAAAAAGCATCAGGGACTAAAAGGATTGACACCTTCGCAGAAAGCGAAGATTGACTTGCAATTGGATAGGAACAGATGGTTAAGTTTATTAAAAAAGAGTATAGAAAATAAAGGTGTGGAGAATGACAACGCATAAAATTATATTGAAAAGTGCAACTGAAATTAACGAAAATGAAAAGGTTCATCTTGTCGTAACTTCACCACCCTATCCTATGATAGAGATGTGGGATGAAACTTTTAGAAATTTTGGTTGCAACAATTATGACGAAATGCACGAATATCTTGGAAAAATATGGAAAAAATGTTTTGCTGCTTTAAATAACGGCGGTATTCTTTGCATCAATATTGGTGATGCAACAAGAAGTGTTAATGGCAAGTTTAAGATTTATCCAAATCATTCAAGAGTTATTGAGATTTGCGAAAAAATAGGTTTTGAAACTTTGCCATATATTTTATGGAAAAAACCAACCAACAAGCCAAATGCTTTTCTCGGTTCTGGATTCTTGCCGACAAACGCTTATGTAACTCTTGATACTGAATTTATTTTATTGTTTAGAAAGAATGGTTTGAGGAAGTTTGAACCTAAGGATGAAAATAGGTATGCGAGCAAGTTTACAAAAGAAGAAAGGGATGTTTGGTTTTCTCAAACATGGCAAATAAAAGGCAAAAGACAAAACGAAGAAGGATTTGAAAAAAGAACTGCCGCATTTCCAGAGGAAATACCAAAAAGATTAATAAAAATGTTTTCAGTTATCGGTGATGTTGTGCTTGACCCATTTCTTGGAACTGCAACCACAACAAAAGTAGCAAAAGAACTTGACAGAAATTCAATAGGATATGAAATTGAAAAATCCTTGAGAAATGTAATAGAAAGAAAAGTTGGTTATAATGAACAAGATGAAAATACTAAGATTGAGATAATTGAGTGAACAACTTATCATCGATTTCGATTTTTATCTCATTTTTATCGATTTCATAATAAATAATTGGCACATCTATTATTTCTGGTAACTGTTTTTCCAACTTATAAGTTGTCGGTTTAATTGATATGGGCATATTTCCAACAAAACCATCTATGCTTTTTGATTCCTCTTTTGGTGTTGCTAATCTGTATTTCTTTTTAGTCATAGTGGAAATCTTTTCTAATATTATTTTTTGAAGCATCAAGCCAGTATAAGTTTTGACTAAAACCAAATCCTCAATCCATTCCCTTATCATCTTTTCGTCAATTTTCTTATGAGCATCTCCCATGTTGGAAACCATCTTTGATACTATTTCAGTTGAATCGTCTATCGCACTCGGCATTTTTGACAAATACCATTTTTTCCATTCATCGAAAGTCTTATGTGGAAATTCTTGAATTAAATCTGTCATCTGACCCACAATTTTCGGTCGAGTTCCTTGTGCATTTCGATTGGCTATGTTCAAAATTTGTGTAGTATATTTTGGAAACTCGTATTTGCTTTCTGGCGGTTTTCCTATTTCATTTTTTACTTTAATTATCATTTTATCCTCTTGGATCTAATTTGATATAACTTTTCTCTGTTTTTATTTTAGGACTACGATTAGTTAACATTCTTTCAATTTTATGAGCGGATGTCTTACAATTCGGACAATTTTCAGTTACAACATAAGTCATTTTATTGCCGAACCTATTGATTTTTATATGAAGCTCTGTTTCGCATATAGGACACAAAACAGTTTCATCTTCAAGCATATTTAGAATTAGCGAAAAAGAATTATTAAACCATCACCCGACTATGCGACACCCTTGAAAATCACCCTTATTTAAGACAATACCGAAACCTTTATATACTACTACTCTATAGTAGTTAATATGAATTCAAGAAAAACACCTGAAGCTCCTTTGAGCCCTGATTTCATCAAAGTTTCTTATGACAGAAACGGGAATCCTTTGGTTGTTACTCCTGTTGAGATGAAAGTTCACGAAAACGATGCTGTTGTTCAGTCTAACGGTCATGCAACTCCAAAAGCAATACCGCAGCCAATTCAGGAGTGGCTTTCGCTTATCAGCAAAAATATCATTGCTTTGAAAAGAGATGTCGAAAACTCAAATGTCGCTTACACGCAGATAATCAGCGAAGTAAAGCAGATGGGCGAGCCAAAAATAAACCTTATGCCAATTTTGAACAGCATTGATGCCGCCAACGGCAGAATAAACGGCTTGAGCCAGAAAATTGATCAGACAAACATGCAGTTCAGCGTTACAAATCAGCAGATTAACGAACAAAAAGCGATGTACAGGCTTCTTGCAGAGCAGATCAATGTGATGAGTGAGGTTGTTGCTTCTGTAGCAAAGGAATTCTCCAATCACCAGTCCATCAGCAGACAGCTTTCCGAAAAGATTGAGATGCTTAATGAGCAAATGAATGGTAATTTTATACAGATCAAGAAAATACTGCAGGACATGGATTTGATGAACTCTGACAGCAATCGCAAGTTCGAGCAAATCGACGAAAAGATAACATCGATGCACAGACAGTTAGCGTCAAGCGTGGAAAGGACCGAAGGAAACATTGTTGCCCTGAACGGAGCAGTGGGCCAAATGGAAAAGAAAATGGGAAACTTGGAGACATCGAATTTCGAGTCAAAAGTTCAATTGGAAGGCTCAATGAAGAGTCTTGAAGATTCAACTCAGCAACTTTATGCCAATTTTAGGGAAATGAACGACGCAACAAAAAGCGAAATGGAAGATTCTGTAAAAAATGCCAAACAGGAGCTTCTTGATGCAATTGTTCAGAATAAAATCGATAGAGATGAGCTCATTCAGGAAATTGCTGAAAGAACCAGCAAGAGGATGAGGAATCTTGTCAAGAAGACGAAAGTCGAAGTGAAAATAAAAGTGAAAAGAAGCAGACACAGAAATGTCAAACACAGAAAGATTCAGAAAAGAAAAACGAAACCAAAAATAATCAGAAAAGTAAAAAAGATAAACAAAAACATTCTGACAAAGAAGCTGATGAAAGCAGATATCGGCAATTTTCCTAGCGCTGTCATCGTGACTGAAAGGAAGATGCATAGAATCGGAAGAGCTATTTTTGATGTTTCAAAGAAAATGAACAAAAACATTGTTATGATAATGCAGGACAAGATGAGCGAGAGTGATGGTTTTGAGGAAGCGACTTACGATGCTATGAATGTCTCTGATGCGGTTTTTCTTATTACCACTAAAAACATGAGGAAAAATTTCTCACTCAAAACCATAGTCGCAAGGAAGCCTGTTTTCATTATTGACAAGAAAATGAAGTTCAAGGAAATAAGCTGAGTCTAGTTCGTCTCCGTAATAAACCAAGAATATCTTTCATCTTTACCTTCACCGAAGGTTCTGCGATGCTTATCTTTTTTCATATCCGCAAGATCGTTTTTATAAATATTTTTTATTACGTTTCCGCCATCTGGCAAAACAGGCGCAGCTCGAGTGTCATACACACTCATAACAACATCATGGCCGGAAATTTTGGTAAAAATTCTGTTTAGCCAACCAACATAAGAATCCTCTTCGACACGCATTTCTGGCGGCGTCTCTTTTCTGAGGACATAATGTTTTTTCAGCTCTCTCAACGCAAGTTCTCTCAAATTTATTGCGGAAGGCGGATCGAAGCTCATAGTATTAGATATACAATAGTAGAAAAATTATTTTAGTTTAAGAAGACATGAGCCAAAATTCGTTTCCATCCAGGTCTTTGAACACGGCATAACTCAGCTTCTTATCCCATTCTGAAGGGGAAAGTTCGCGTGTAAATGCTACGCCTTTGGTCTTCAATTCCTTGCATGTTTTCTCCAAGTTTTTGGAAAGAAGAACAATGCCTTGGTTTCCTGCTTCGAGTTTTTCGTCCGAACAGAGATGGAATCCTGTATCAGAGCCTTTCGGACCAACAACAATCCAGTGAGGCTCATCGTTCATCACATTAAAATCTAGTTTGTCCTTGTACCATTTTTTTGCTTTGTTTTCGTCTGATACCATGACTGCTATAGTTGCGATTTTGCTGATTGCCATCTATTTTCACTAATTATTTGTATGATGTCTTCAATTTAAATTTGTGAAGTGGGGGGATAATGGTATCTCGAAAAATTCTCGCACTCTCATAAAAAATCAAGAATTTATTTCAACTCAATTTCTAAGCTTTTTAACTTTGTTGTACAACTACCAATCATGTAACTATACAAGATTCAATTCAACTTTGTATGTTATAGAGAAGTAGATTTGAAAAATAGCGTTACAATTCTTAGTGATTTTTTATCCTGCACTTGAAACGAATAGACCAGTTATGTATAGATAACCAATAAACCAAAAGATTATCGTAGCAACGATTCCGACTATCAGTACATTTCTCGCTAATTTTTTATCTTTATTTCGTAGAGCAAAATAACCAACAATGCCACCAATAAATCCGAAAATCACTGCTAAAAAATACCAATCAACTTTATTCGGTTTCCCTTGCTTTTCTGCCATCCATTATCTATTTTTTATTTGAATTTCAACTATTAAAAACTATAAAGTTTGATTTTTTATGAGAGTGCGAGAATTTTTCGAGATACCATTATCCCATTTGTGAAGTGGGCCTTGAGGGATTCGAACCCTCGACCATCGCGTTAAGAGCGCGCCGCTCTACCATGCTAAGCTAAAGGCCCCTAAACAATACTAAGAGTTAGAAAGAGTTAAATAAAAAATTTAATACTTACTGACTTTCAAAAACATATCAGGAAACGTTCCTGTCCCTTATCTTTGTGACGACGTACGTCGCAGTGATGGAAAATAATGTGATCAGGATTGCAACATAGACTTTTATCAACAATGAGTTTCTGTTCGGAAAGAATTCGTTTACGATATTATTCCAGACGTCATACCACACAAGACCGTTCGCTATACCGAAGGTAGACAGTGCCAAAGTCCAGAAATTCTGACTGAGATGCTTTCTGAAGCCCCTTACTTCGGAACTGACCTGCATTTTCGCTTTTTGTATATGCCAGTCATTACCCTGAAGATTGTTAATTACGTGAATTTTGGACTGTCTATATTTCCAATCCTTTTTGTTCAGATTTCCCAGTATCTTCTTAAGAGCAACCATAAAAATCAGCGAAATATTATTTATGTTTCCTTCTTTAAAGAGTTTTTCCTTTCAGCTACAATTTTCGCGTATATGATTTCAGAAAAAACTCAAAAATGGGCCGTATGGGATTCGAACCCATGACCTTCCAGAGTTTAACTTAACTGGTGTCTCCAGCTTGGTATAAGCCTTAAAAGCTTCAGCCAATTTCTTGTCAGCTGCTCTACCAAACTGAGCTAACGGCCCATCTTTAAAGAATAGTGTTTTATGTTATTAATTTGTTTAAGAAAGCTTTTCAGATAAATTTTCTTTCGTAATAGTACTGCAAATACTTTTTGGAATATAGTATTGTATTATTCTGAATCTCCCAAAATTAGTCTGCACGAATTTTGAATACTTGGTTATATTTAGTTCTTTAACAAGATAATTCATCGTTACTTTATTTTTACTTTGCACCAAAATAGCGCCTCTACCATGTTTGCAGCCATCGCCGTCTATCAACCCTGATAAAAAAGCCAAATTGTTTTTAGGTTTATAAAAAATATTTGATTCAGGCAGATTATTAAAAAGGGTCTTATTAAAAACTCGGAAAATACTAGCTTTTCCTTGACTGCTTCTAGTGCAATGAACCTGAAGTTTGTCAAAAATCCCTGTTAATTTATTTATGATCTTTATATCTCGACGTTGATCTAGAGCAAATTTTATGACGTATTCATAGTTCTTTCCTTTAAACTTGCAGCCGTCCGCTAAAAATAAACCTTTCAACCATTCAAATTCGTTCTCTCTAATGCTTTGAGATCTCGGTTCTTTAAGGCGTTTTTGTGTTCTTTTATAATAACTAATTGAAGATTTTGAAACTTTTATTCCATACTTTTGAATCAATATTTGAATTAGTTTTGAGTAAGAAAGACGAGAGTCAAGAATAAACTTTTTTGTCTTAATATAAATTTTCATGAAACAAAATTCACAAGTTAGATAATAAAAACGATAGAACTCATGTCAGTGAAAATTACCTTGATCGATTTCGATGCAAGTCGTGAGTCTGCCACGCGTACTTTCTCAATTTCGCGTCCTTCCCGTAGTGGCATGCCGAACAGTACTTCTTGTCGACTCTGAAGGAATGTCTTCCGCATCTCCTGCATCTTATGTGGGTAATGTACCTCTTTTTACCCATTGATGGAGTTCCTTTTGTCATTTTCTCTCAACTCACTGTTAAGATTTTATTAAAAGCAGAATTTAAATAGATTTTATATAGGATGATTCTCACAGAATTTCGAGTTATTGAGTTTTCCTTCAAACAGGCGAAGCGTAAACGATTGTGTCGCCACGGACGAGCAAAGTTCCGACCTTCAGTTTTGAGTCGCTCTTGCTTATTTCAGCCTCTTCGAGCCAAACATTCAAATGCAAGTCGAGAGCTTTCAGAATCCCTGTAACTTCCTCACCGTTCTTCAGCTTAACCATTACCTTTTTTCCTTTCGCTCTATCTAAAGCATCTATTGGTCTTTCAGACATTTTTTTTATTTCTCCTTTCAATTAAACGTCAACAAACTTTCTTCTTTACATTACGTTGTTAGCTATTTAAATGTTTTTGTCAAACATAGCCTTTTTTAGTTAAAAAACTGTTCCTTGCTTCCAGATATTTGCCGAGTCCTGAATCGAATCTTTCTCTTTCTGAATCTGTGTAAAATACTATTCGAACCCAAATTTCCTTCCGAAATTTCCCGACTTCCCCGACGCCGTATTCACAATTCGCATTTTCTGCAATTTGCGCAATATCAAATGCTTCATCGAAGTCTATTGCTGTAATTATTGCGTCTCTTGTAAGTTCGATCATGATTCTCGTTTGCAAGCAAAGGATTTAAATGTTATGAATAAACAAATAGTTTAAGTGATTTGATGGGAATTTGGCACGGAGAAAGAGGAAGAAAACCAACAGGTGGTCTAATTCAGCCACACAGAAAAAAGAGAAAGTTCGAATTAGGCAGTCTTCCGACTCGTCCAAAAATTGGAAAAGAAAAAAGAAAAGTAGTCAGAACGAAAGGCGGAGGAAAGAAAGTTAGACTTCAGGCAATAGAATTTGCGAATGTTCTTGATGCATCAAAGACTTTTTCAAAGAAAGTAAAGATTTTGGATGTAGTTGAAAATCCGGCGAATCCTCAGTGGGTCAGAAGCAAGACAATAACCAAGGGAACTATCATCAAAACTGAACTGGGAAATGCGCGCGTTACTTCAAGACCTTCGCAGCACGGAGTTGTAAACGCCGTCATTCTAGAAAAAGAAAAATCCTAAGGATAAATTTAGGGTAAAATTTAAGGTAAAGTTTAGTGTCTTGAAAAATTCTAAATCAAAATTAAACGAAAGTTAAAGAATTCCTCCTATTTTGTTAATCGATGCTTGGCAGTATTTTTCATACGAATAACTGTATCAAAACTTTTTAATGATGATGAGCAGAAAAGCTGCCACAAATGAGACTGCTGCACCATAGATGAAGGCTAAGTTCGGTGATACAAAAACCCATATTGTTCCGACAGCAAAACTCGAAATGAAGTCTCCAATTCCATCAACAGTATTCAGAACCCCAAAGCCAGTTCCTCTTATATGGGATGGGAGAAGGTCGGCTGCATATGCTTTTTCAAGCGCTGTATAGCCTGCCGCACTTATT
>Ga0315281_10001169_pt1 | contig 38482 bp, 53 predicted proteins | sample YL17G07_0_MG_FD_204540 | JGI IMG/M metagenome (GOLD analysis project Ga0315281, IMG submission 204540) | Sediment microbial communities from Yellowstone Lake, YNP, Wyoming, USA - YL17G07_0 | ecosystem: Environmental > Aquatic > Freshwater > Lake > Sediment | place: USA: Wyoming | collected...
TTTAATCTTTCCGCGAGAGCATTAACTAGCGCTTCCGGTTGTTCAGCTTCTACTGTCCACGGGATAGCGATCAAGTCAAAATCGCTTATTATGCTTCCATGCACACAAAGCGCATATCCTCTACAATGTGCCAATTCCGATAGTGCTGGGTATAGCGCAACGTAAGCAGGTGCGAATGTAGTTGTTCTCATTCTTTCTATCTCCGATTAAAGTAGGGGTCGAACCCAGCATTCAAGCGGGACGCGCTAAAGCGCGCCCCTTAATTTTACGTTGTGCGTCATACTAAAAATTAGTGACCCCGTATCTTTCGCAAGTTCTGCGAACCGGGGGGGGGTCGTTCCCTCCTGCGCTCTGTATTGAGGTTCCTTGCGACACACGCCAGTTCGAGTCGCTCATTCACGTACCGTTAATCCGGTTCCAGGCCTCTCTGTCCACAAGACTTATCCTGCTTGAGTTCAGGCGTTACATTGCAAAGTTAGACGCACAACCCTGCATTGGAGCGGGACAGCCCAGAAGCGGGCTGCCCCTCAATTTGAACGTTAGGCATTTGGGTATTTTACATAAAAAGCAACTCTTCCTATCTCGTCGCATTCTTCAACAAATGACCATACCTCGTCTGCAAACTTTTCCTTGCCGTAAAGATCATCTCCATATTTCAATGTTTCAAAATCCCATCGCTTATCAATGGCTCTTTTTGCAATCCGTATCATTTCTTGCTGTTCCATATTCCCTCCAGTTAAAATGCCTAACTACACGTTAGAGCGCTTGCTCACTCATCTGTCGAAGCGCCTCGGCCTTTTCCGCTTCTGTTGCAAAAATCATCGGCACTATAGAGCCGAGATACTGTCCATATCCTCCTATGCCGGGGCCGTCTTTAACAATTTCGCGCAGGTAACTTATGTATGTTTCTTGCTCATTTTTATCGAGCGCTTGTAATACTTTATCAATCGTGCTCATTGTCAATCTCCGTTGTAAAATCCGCCCAACCCGGCGGTCAAGAGGGACTCCGCAAATACCTCGCGCATGCACTGCTCTGCTGCCGAGTAGGTCATGTTGAATTCCTTTGCCACGGCCTCGATCATCTGGATGCGGGTCGGGCGCGGCATTCCTGGAAGTGGCTCAAGTTGTGGCGTCACAGGTTCAGATTGCGTCACATGCGTGGCTGCTTCATCCTTGCGTTTTTGCTCTGCAATTACAGCTGCTTCAGCCAGTGCCGTTGCTCGTGCTTGCTGTTCAGCTGCAGCCTGTACTTTAGCAATTGCTTTTGCCTCTTCTTCAGCCTGGATGCGCGCGCGCTCTGCTTCAAGTCGCGTAGCTTCATCTGCCTTGTGCTTGTCAATGCGAGAGGCGATCAGCAGGGTAAAATCGTCCAGCGGCTTGATGATTATCTGCTGAAGATCAGGGAACAGGAACGACATGCCAGCGGCGTTATCTTTGCACCATGCCAGCTTTGCACGGATGTCTTTTGCCATGTTATCAGCGGCAAATTTTCCGTCACGCAGCACGGTATCTATAGCCTCTTGCATAGCGCTGAGTTTCTTTAGTCCCTTAATTGCTCCGGCAAAGTCAGGGCGAGTAATATTCAATTGGATAGGGCGAGTTTCTGATTCAAGACTTTCAACGTGAGCGCTAAAATCAATTCCTGCCTTGCTGATAATAGCCAGCTTCCTCGATTCTTTTTCAGACTTCACCAGCTTATCCAGCATCAGCCGCTTTGTAGCAAGCTGCGCTTTGATGTAGTCGATTGTCTTGATTGCCTCGTCAATGGTGGTTGTTTGCGCAAGGATGGCTTTTTTGGTGCCTTCCAGATCATCCTCGGCGGTCTTGCAAAACTTCACATTGGCTTCTGCATTGGAAAAATCTTCGTCCGTTACCAGCTCGGTTTTGATGTTGGCAATGAAAGTTTCAGCGGCCTTCTTGAATTCTGGCAGGTTGCTGGCGGTAATCATGCCTGTTGCTTGAATAGATACAGCAGGCAGACCCATGATTGCATCAGCCACTGGCTTTTCTGTCACTTCTGGCGGCGTGTAGTTTTCCAAGTCCTTTGAGAACTGCACCCAACCATGCACGATACGGTCACGCATGGCCTGATCAGATTCATACCAGATGTGAATTTCTTCAACCAGTTCATCGTTCGCGTCAAATTTTGAGGCCATGAACAGGCACTTAGTCGCGCCTGAAATCATAATCTGCTGTTCCATTTGCGCGCAGTATTGCTCTGGTATCTGTCCGGCAGCAAAGGCTGCACGCAACGTGTCATTGAGCGACTTATGCTCAAAACAGATTGATTCATCCATGGTCAGGCCGTCAAACGATGCACTTAACTTTCCTTCAGATGCGGTGACTGGATACAACTCTTCACCGATGATCTTTTCAGCCAATGGGCGTGCAAGCGCCTCGAAGCGGTGGCCGTCAGCAAAGCGGCGCTCTGTGGCCGCATCGAATTCCTGGCTAATGCCGGTCGCCATTTCCTGCAATAGCTGGCTGCGTGTTTTGTACTGTGATACTCCAAGCATGGCCGGCGCATCGCTGGCATTGAAGTGATTGCTTCGGTGGTTGTGCCAAGCTGCTGAGCCCTGCTGTAAATTATGTTTTTGCATGATTACCCCCTTATTTTTCTTCGTGGCTATACGAATCAAGTGTCAATTTCTGGCTTTCTGTAAGCTTCGCACCCTTGCTTTCGATCATTGTTATCAGGTCAGAGACGGTCTGCTTTTTCTCGATGATGACCTTGCGCCAGCCTGCGGCCTTCTTGTCGAAGTCGGCTTGCTCCATCATGGTAATTTCGCCGGTATCTTGATCAACCAATTCAGCGTTATTCCCAAACTGGTTGCCAACATCGACCACAATCCCGTTTTCAATGGTCGCGCCACGGCCAGCTTCTGAGGCATGACTAATTGCAATGGCATTGCTCATTTCGACAGAGCAGGGCATGTATTTCAGAACCTGCAACAAGGGCACCTTGCGACAGTACATTTCCCAGTCGCGGTGGCTGTAGTGCATCTTGCCGACCTTGTTATATTTGTCGCGGTGCTTCTTTATTTTGCCAACAGTCCACAACTCGATGACTGGCATGGAGGAATCTTTCACCCAGCCGATTGCATAGGCATGGGTAATGTCTTCCGGTGCATCAAGGTCTGTTTCGTTATGGATAATCAAGTCACGGCGCGCACCATCAGTGAATGTGTACAGCTGGTCTTTGAATATCACGCCGGTGAATACCGTACCGCGACCGCTGCGCGATACCAGGTCAACCAGTCCCTTCCATCCAGGAACAAAGGTGCATGTCTTGCCGTAGGGGATTAGATAACCTGCGCCGTTTACGCCCGGCTCAAGTCCAAGCTGTCCAGCGGTCATGATTGATGCCGCTATGGTCATCGGGTCGCACTCTTGCAGCTTCGGGCTGGTGCTGAATGCGGTCATTGCCAAACGCGCCATGCGGTCAGCGGTGAGGTGCTTCGGTAACGCAAGCGCAAGCTGAGGCTTCACCTTATCCATAAATCCGCCGAACGATGCTATTGGGCTTAATGCTGTTCTGTCGTTCATTGTCCTTCTCCTTAAAATTTAGTATTCCGTGCGCAGAACCATGCGGCCTTGCGGGTGAAACTCTGCCGGCGCAATTGTTTGTACCGGCTGATCAAGATGGGAAGGCAGGCAATACACTTGACTACTGCGCTCACTTTTTCTTTTGCTGCCGACCATATCCGGCCTATTAAGTCATCAATTGTCATTTCATGCCTTCCACAAGTTTTATTTCCTTGATGTTGCAGGCAATGTAGGCACTGCCAATTTCAATCTGATACCCGTTCAGGCAGGCGGCGAATGCGCTGGCCGCTTGAATCTGACTAGCATATTTCTTGGCCGCGTGGACATCTATCAAACCATCAATCAGGATTGCAGCAAGGGCAATGACAAGGACAATAATCAGCGGCCTTGTCCTGCGCTCCATTTCTTCGATGCGCTGTTCTTCGTCTATGCGTTTGGCATGGCACCCGATCATGATTGCACCCGTCCAACAATTACGAGGATCAGCGATATGATGGCGTAACATGATGCAGCCAGCAGCGCCAGCGCATCCCACTGGAATTCGTGTATGAATTTCATGATTGCTCATCCTCGTATTCTTCGGCTTCGTCCTGGGCTTGTTTTCTCAGGCTTGCAGTGACAAGTTTGATAATCAGGGTGCCGACTTCGGTTGCATCGTTGTCGCGGATTGCACGGCCAACTGCAACAAGATCAGACTGCGCTAAATTATCCAGCACGTCCCGTGTGTTATACCCAGCACCGCGCTGAAACTCACTGCCGCCCGCACGTCCGTTTGGCAAGTCCTGAAGCTTGGCCTTGTAAAGATCATCCGCCATGTTGTCGATACGCAGTGCACGGCCCTCTGCGTGCATATCCTTTTGCTTGAGTGCGAACATCTGTGATTCGTGAAAGGTTGAAAACATCACATATCTCCTTGAGTTATTTGATGCGCTTTAACCCGGCGCGGGATGGATATTCAGAACACCATGTCTGCCTGTATCGTTCCCTTGCTCTTGGGTTCAGGCTTCGTTTGCGCTTAATCGACTCCACGGGTCGGGCCTTGTCGCGCAAAACTTGTTACTCAAGCGTGATTAAATTCCGCTTCATTCGCCAGTCTCGATAACCCGTTGTGCGGAACAAACTCGTAGAATTTATCACCCGCAATATTGCGCAACAGATACGCATTTGGCTTGTATCGGTCTACATTCTTTTCACGCTCAAGAACAATCAGCGATAAAAATCCAACCTTTACCACTTCACCTAAATTCCAGTTTTGTGTTTTCATGACCGCTCCTATAATTTGGTTGCGAGGGCAGGATTTGAACCTGCAACCTTCTGGTTATGAGCCAGACGAGCTGCCAATTGCTCTACCTCGCCACATTCTTATTACATTTGAATCCGTACAATTCCTTGCTGCTCAATGCCTGCGCGGTTGCGCTGTGTTACTCACTACTTCCGGGTTTAACAGTTCCGCCCTATCTCTCGGTACTCGCGCCCCGTCTGTTCATACTCAACATTCGCGCTTTACTGTTTATTTCATCGCTTCGGTGGTTTGTTGCGACTGGATGCAATTATCGCGAAAGCGCTAATTGATGTCAAGCGCTTTCGCGATAATTTTTGTTATAATGCAACCCGAGGGCGAAAAAATACCCGCACGGGGCGGGTTTAATTAAAGAGGTGGAAGATGAATAAAAATCAAATATCAGACGCTGAACTGCATTGGAAGCTTAATTCTTCGCGAGTAATCCAGCGTAAAATTGAATTCGGGCCCGAACCTCAACGAGGTATTCTACGTCTGCTCCGCGTGGTGCGGAATTGCAATAGTTTTCAGCTTTGTTTAGGAGGTTGGCTAACACTCTCGGTCTACTGGAGGACTCATCAATGAGCGCAAGAACTAGTATGCGCAAGAGTGTAATTTCTGCCTCATGGGCAGTGAGTTCGCCATTAATGTTGTCGATGTTAAGTTGTTTCATCAAGTTACCTGATTAATATTTTACTTATATATTGTTTCGCATAATCCTGGGACGCTTAACTCGTCTTTTGCTCTGTCCATTGCTTCTGATTCCGATAGTCTAAAAAGGCGTAATAATTCAACTTCCAGCGGAAGCATTTCTTCTTTATGTCGTGATTCCATAAGGCATTTGCGCAGTTGGATAGAATTAAATTCGGTAGTGAATATCACGCTTTTACGCTGACTTTCACTTTGCTTTTGTTCCCACTGTTGTGTATTAAAATTACGCTGATAGATATCGCTGTTATATATACTTTTACTAAAAATTAAAGCCCATATCAAAATGAATGTCGCAGCCAGCAAGATGCTACGTGCGATTGCTAATAATGAATTGGTTGCCGGTACTGGTATCTCAGGTAGAACGGAGACTAGGTTATCTTTTTCTGACTCTGAAGAGCCGAGCAAGTCAGCAGCACGAATTGCGCCTTTAGGTATTAAATCTTTGTTTTTCATATATTGAATTTAAAAATCAAATCGCAATTGTATTTGCAAATATATCACGTTATTTGGTGCCATTTGTGCCTTCGGTTTTTTTGAGCAATTTAACAATCGAATCGACGTTTTTTATTGCTTCAGTCACCACGTAATCTGCAACTTCAGGATGATCTTCCAGTAATTTATTTAAAAGTGCGATTCTTGGATTCACTTCTGACATAGGTTCTTTTTTACCTTTCCCTTCGGCAAGCCACAAGGCTTCAACTCCAAGCGCTCTTGCAATTGCTGGAATATGTGAAGAATTTTTGCGATGTCCAGTCTCTAAGCTGCCAATAATGGATTGGTTTTTTAATTTAGCCTTGCCTGCTAATTCGGTTTGCGTTAATCCGGATTCTTCGCGACTGATCTTTAATCTTTCTGCAAGTGTTTTCATATCGCTATTGTGATTAATAATAATATCGCGATGGCGCTTGACAATTCATAGCGCGTTCGCGATAATTCGCATATGAACTGGACAAAAATAATTCAAGACCTTTTAAATTCCGGACTGACTCAGACACAGATTGCAGATGCCTGCAATACAGGTCAGGGCTACATTTCTGGAATTTATAGGGGTGATCGTAAATGCCCAAATTATGATCTTGGGGAGGCAATTCTTAATTTGCACCGTGAACGCTGCGCCAAACAGGAAGCCGCTTAACAAGGAGAGACCATGAACGAACTCATAAAAATTAATCAATCTGAATTTAACGGCGAATTTGTGCAAACCGTTGAAGCGCGAATATTTTATGAATCGCTCGGCTTGAACATTGTCAACTGGTCTCGCTGGTCTCAGGCAAATATTGAGAATAGTCAGTTTGCTGTTGAGGGAGAAGATTGGCAGGGGTTCTTCATCGAGAAGAACGGTAACCAAACTACTGATTACGTGCTTACCTTGGATTTTGCAAAGCGCTTGGCAATGATGGCAAAAACAGACAAAGGCGAAGAGGTACGTAAATACTTCATCGCTTGCGAAAAGCAACTCAAGACTGCCGAAGTCCACTTTCTTATCCCCAAAACTCTTCCCGAAGCCCTGCGCCTTGCCGCTGACCTTGCAGACAAAAACATATTGCTGGAAAAGAAAATTGAAGCCGATGCACCCAAGGTTGAATTCCACGACAAGGTATGCGAAGCCGTCAACGGGCAGACCATCCAAGAGGTCGCCAAGGTACTCGGCACTGGTCAGAACAGGATGTTTGGCTGGCTGAGACGTGAAGGCTTGCTGATGCCCAATAACCAGCCGTATCAGGAGTTCATTGACCGAGGCTACTTCCGTGTCACCCAGCGCCAATACACCGACCAGCGCGGGGAAAGCCATACCTATACTCGCACGCTGGTCACTGGAAAAGGTTTGTCCTACGTTCAGAAGCGCTTCATGGCCGAGGCCGCATGAATACCAATTTACCCCACGTTCCTCCCCCTGGCGTGGCTTTTGCACGGGCATCAGTCCGTGCTTTTTTATTCCGTAGTTTGTAGCGAGGTAACTCATGTATTCCGATCCTTCAAAAATAAGAGCCAACGTAGTCAAGATTCGCCTCAATGACCAGGAAGAAGCGCTGATCAATGCGCTGGTTGGTTATACCGGCGAACAAAAAGCCAGTTTGTTGCGCGAAATGTTGCTGGAGCAGGCGCGCATTGTTCTTGGTGCTGGAATGAATTTTCCCAGCATCGGCAATGGAAGTGAAGTCCACCAAACAGCCACGGTAGGGCATTAAGAGTGCCCTCAACAGTGCCTAATGTGGGCCAAACGGTCATGCTGACTGATCCAGAACTGGATTTGGTGCGCTCGATTGCAGAGGCCGAGGGTATTACCGAGGATGAAGCGGCGAGCAGATTGACGAGTCAGGCATTGGCACGGCGAGTCAAGCGGAATACCGGGAAGACTCCGGCGAAGGTTTATCCGATGGGGAGACGGCATTGAACTATTACGAGCGCCACCTTGGAGATTATGCCAAGGATACCCTCGGGTTATCCATGCTTGAACATGGGGCTTATAACTTACTTATAGATCGATGTTACGCCAAGGAAGAAGGTATTCCACAAGACAAAATTTACAAGGTCGCGCTTGCCAGAACAAAGGAAGAAAGGGCTGCTGTTGATTCAGTCCTGCAAGAATTCTTTAAATTGGAAAATGGTGTATGGAATAAAAATAGAATAACAGAAGAAATTTTTGCTTATAAGTCAGGAGAGCCTGAACGAGAAGCCAAGAAGGCAAATGAAAGCAACCGTCTCAGAAGGCACAGGGATGAGCGTGCAGATTTGTTCAAAATACTCACAGATTCAGGAGATCATGCAGCATGGAATATAGGTATTAACGAATTACGTGAAATTGTGAAACGCATTCAAGGTGCACCATGCAAGCCGTTACCTGCAACGGCACCTGCAACGCCTGCAACGGCTACCCAGACACCAGACCCAGACACCAGTATAAATACCAACCAGCCAGTCACGCACGCGAGCACCTCGCAAAAATTTTCCATGCACATCGGCTGGAAGCCATCCGAGGAATTCGCCACGTTGGCAAAAATGGCAATGGTTGCCGTGCCAGACGGGAAGCTGGGGGAATTTATTGCCCACTGGCTGACCCAGCCGATTACTCAGCGAACGCAGGCTGAGTGGGACAAGGCGCTGCTGAAATCCGCCCAGCACGACAAGCTTCGAGCGGCCTCGCCGCTACCGGCAAGGGGCAGACCGGCACCTGACAATTTCGCAACGAAAGACTACGGCACGGGGGTAAATCCGCTATGAACGACATCCAGACAACCGTATTCGGCAAGCTGATCAGTGAACCAAAAAACGACACTTGCGACAAGCACGGCGCGTTTGAAAGCCGGAATATTTTTGGCAAGGTTTGGTCTGGTTGCCCGGCCTGCAACAGCGAACAAAAGGCAATTGCCGAGCGCGAGCAGGCCGAAAAGGATGCGCAGGAGCGGCATGCTTCTTGGGTGCGCAGGATGGGCGAAGCTGGGATACCTGAACGGTTCAGAAACCGCACGTTGGCAAGCTACAAGGCGACCAATGCAGGGCAGAAGCGGGCGCTTGTGTTCATGACTGAGTACGCGGAGCAGTTCAGCCGAGTGAGCGAGACTGGGCGCAGCGCGATCCTTTGCGGCTTTCCTGGCACAGGCAAGACACACCTTGCTATTGGTGTGGCGCTGCATGTGATGACGATAGGCAAGGCGGCTGCATTTACCACTGTTCAGCGCATGATTCGCCGGTTAAAAGATTCGTGGCGCAAAGATTCGCTTGAGTCTGAAAGCGATGTAATAAACCTGCTGGTGTACCCAGACCTACTGATTATTGATGAAATTGGTGTGCAATTCGGATCGGAATTTGAAAAAAATTTCATGTTTGATTTACTCAATGAGCGCTACGAAAAACGCAAGCCGACCATCCTGCTTTCCAATCTGACAACGGCTGAAATTGAAATATTTCTGGGTGAGCGCGTTTATGACCGGCTCAAAGAGGATGGGGGGCAGTACGTGTCGTTTGATTGGGTAAGTTTTAGGGGAAAAGCATGAATGCCGACTTTGAGTCACTGGCAAAAAAATACGGAATGAACATGGCGCTTTCGTTGAATGGGACAACTTACCACGACCATGTAACGCAAATGGCTTACGAAATGTGGCAAGCGAGACAGCCTGAGATTGATCGGCTGACACAGGAAGTCTGCGATATGACCTTTGCGGCGAAGGCGTTTAAGAGTGTGCTTGATAAACAAAAGGCCGCATTTGCCACGGTGGCACAAGGTTGGGAAGCGTGAGTAAGACAAACAAATTGGCGGGCTGCAAATAGAGCGCAAGTTAGTTCTTATTTATCTAAGTGGCGTAATGATAATAAGGATTTTTGATATGAGCAAAATGAATATTGTTAGGACTGGTGTCGCACTCCCAGCAGATGGGGAATTAGCGTTGGTTAGGGGGTTTTTATTTGGATGCTTTAATGGTTTTCTTGATTCGGATAAAAAATCTTGGAATGGATTTTGGCGCCGGTTAATAAATTTAGAGCCAGGTGAAATTGCCCAAGCAGAAATGTCTATTCCGAGAAATTATAAATTTCATAAAAAATTCTTTGGTTTGCTCGATGTAGGTTTCGAGGCTTGGGAGCCAAACCGCGTGCGCAAAAGCTACAAGGGCCGGGCGATGGAAAAGAACCGAGAGCAGTTCCGCGAGGACGTCACCATTTTGGCCGGATTCTACGAGCAGACATTCGACCTGAAAGGCCGGATGGTGATCAGGGCGCAGTCAATCAGTTTTGCCAAGATGGACGATGCGGAGTTTGAAGGGCTGTACTCGGCGGTGATTGATGTGCTGCTAAGAGAGGTTTGTACGACCTATAAAGGACGTGCTGAACTAGATGCGGTTGTGGAACGGGTGATTAATTTTGCATGATTACGATTGGCAATGCAACTCTGCACAACATGGACTGCATAGAATACATGCGCGGTCTGCCTGACAAGATATTTGATCTGGCAATTGTCGACCCGCCGTATGGAATCAATGCGCCAAACATAAGCATGGGGCAAAACAAAAATCGCGCTGATGGCTGGGTGCGCGGCGATAGCACAGCTGTGAAAATTAAAAAAGGCCGTCTTAATTCAGGGGGGGGTAAGTTGAAAGACAGAATGCTCAATACCTCCAGCATCGGCTGGGATGATGCCGTGCCGAGCCCTGAATATTTTGATGAATTATTCAGGGTATCAAAAAACCAAATTATTTTTGGTGGAAATTATTTTGACCTTCCTCCGACACGGTGCGTGGTTTGTTGGGATAAGTGCCAGCCATGGGAAAACTTCTCGCAGTGGGAAATGGCATGGACTTCATTTGACAAACCTGCAGCATTGTTCTCTTACTCAAATACTGGCAGTGCAAATTCTGAAACTAAGATCCATCCAACACAAAAGCCAATAAAATTGTATGAGTGGTTATTGAATAAGTATGCAAAGCCTGGACAAAAGATATTGGACACGCACCTAGGCAGCGGAAGCAATGCGATTGCCTGTAATGATATGGGGTTTGAATTAAGCGCTTGCGAAATTAACAAGGATTATTTTGATAATGCATGTAGTCGCATAGAGCGGGCAACAGCACAGCAAAGGATGTTCGCATGAAATCCCGCTACCGACTATACGGCTATATCAAAAACGGACAGTTTCTAATCGGCTGGAAGCATCGCTATATGACAAAGCTGGTGCGGGATAGACTCTTGAACCGCTTTAGGATGCAGAAAGGCAGGGTGACTGCATGAACCAAACCTACTCCGTCAAAGAGAAATTGCATATCCAGCGGGTAAAGGAATTGCCTTGCAGCGTATGCAACCAGCCCGGCCCCAGCGCGGCACACCATATCCGGCAGGATAATCCCTATACCTGCGTTGCCCTGTGCCAAAGTTGTCATCAAGACCCGCATAACGGCATCCACGGACGCAAGGCAATATGGGATGTGTACCGGATGGACGAATTGACCGCGCTGACGGTGACGGTTCAGAGGTTGCTGGCATGAGCAAGTGCATATCCTGTGAGTTCATTGTCATGGACAAAAAGAAGGGCGGAACCGGCCTTTGCTGGAAGCAGCCCGAATCCAAGCGGGTACTGATTGACACGATAATTGAGCGGAAATGCGACAAGTACAAGCTGGGCGCCATGCAGAATGTACGAATGAGAGATGGGTGGAAGCCATGAGCGACAGAAATAAATTAGAACAATTGGGCCGTGAATTATTTGCCCGGTGGATACATAAAAAAGTGACTACGGAGCCTGGTTTCGCGCGAATGATACGAAGGAATATTGCTTTTTCTAAAATTAAAAATCAGCCTTTTTATATGAATACGAAATGATAACCCTGCCATGGCCTGCGACGGCACTAAATCCTAACAGACGCACCCATTGGGCCGTAAAGGCGCGCATCACTAAGTCCACGCGCACGGCGGCGGCGTGGCTGACTAAAGCATCTGGCGAAAAAGTGACTGGCGAGGGCAAAATTGACCTGAGCATTGTATTTTTCCCGCCGGATAAGCGGCACCGTGACCAGGATGGGATGCTCAGTAGCTGCAAGGCCCTGCTGGATGGCGTGGCCGATGGGCTGGGCGTAAATGATAACCGTTTCCGGCTACATTTGGACATAGGCCCGCCAGTATCGGGTGGCATGGTAACGGTTGACGTGGGTGTGATTGTGGAGAGGCTGGACAGATGACGCTTGAAAGCTGGAAATATCGAGACCCCATGGAAGCAGCTATCCGTGCCGAGGCCACCAGTTGTAAGGGCTGCGCCAATGAGATAACAGAGCGCATGTTCGGTGAGGTAGCGATGCTCTGCAGGAAGGACAAAAAGCACGGGGTACGGTGTAATCGTTATGTTTTGAAGGGGCGTGAAAATGTTTAAGAGTGCCAGGCATGCTTTACAGTTTACGTTTCGTACTCTGGGAACCCCAATAGTCAAAATGTCCAGTATCAATAATATGCGCGGATCTGGTGGCAACGGTGATATGACCCCACATGACCGGCACGCCCAGGCTGCGATGATTATGGCCATGGTGGAGCGGGTGGTAGATGTCAATGGGCTGGCATATCTAAAGGCCCAGTATGGCAGAGAGCTTACTGGCGGTGAAGAGGCTGATAAGATACGAGAAACATTAGTGCGCTGTGCGATGGCTGCAATGCCGACCGGAGTACACAGTAGTCGTGGAGTATCAAAGCTGATCAGTATCTATTTTGGTGGAAAAGTCAGTATGACTTCAGTCCGAACGGACTTTAGGTGCCGCAATGAACAATGCCAAGTCTATAAAACAATAGTCTCTGACATGCTGGATGTAGTCGGTAGGCGTGCAGAGGATGAGGTGTATAGGATATTGGATAAGGCTGGATTGATTGCAATGGTGATTTCAGCATGAAGCAGAAATCAGTTACACAATCAGTAGAGCGAATTGTAACTTCATCATGGGATGAGGTAAAACATCTCCTGACAGAGAAAAATACCAGATTGATGGCATGGCCGTACAGAATGGATCGAACGGCAATTTACATTATTGTGAAACATAACGCAGAAATCAGGGGCGGCTGAAAGCCGTCCCGCTGGATTGACGGGTTATGCCACGTTTTTAGCCTCGAAAATAATTTGATAAAAAGCTTGACTATTATTAGATATAAGGCTAGACTGTATTCATGGTTAGCGATTGGCGCGAACCGGCTACAGGAGAAACAAAATGAACATCATTGAAAAAGACTTTGCCAGCATCCTCAACAATGACCCAGATGGTGAGCGTGTATTTTTGAGCATAGCAAGCGAATTAAACGACGATGGCGAAGAGCGGTTTTTTATTGTTACCGATAGCGAGGAAGACACTGGGCCACGCGAGAAAACAAAAGAGGCTGCAAAGGCAAATGCCGAGGCCATGTGGGGTACGCCAAATAGCCCCTGGGATTTACAGTACTCATGAGCGGCGGCAAACGTGAGGGGGCCGGACGGCCCCCAATTGACCCACGATTGCTCAAGGTGCCGGTGGGGTACAAGCTGCCGCGCTGGCTCGTTGATTGGATACGAGAACAGGATAAACCCGCCGCGCTGCTGATCGAAGAGGCGTTAAAAAAACGGCACAAACTGAAACCGCCCGAAGGGGCATAACGTGTAGTTGAGGGGCGCGACGCTTTACCAGCGTCCCGTTCGAACGGAAAGTTAGGCAACGAAAGGATGGGAAATGAATAACTGTTTAAATTGTAAGTATGAACCTCTATGGCACGATCCTGTTGGAAAAGAACATCCTCGACAATCAGGTGAGTGTCGTTGGGATGGGGTTATTCCTGCTATGCCTAAAATATACAGGATCGAAAAAGGAATCATTGTTAAATATTCCGATAATTCAGGAGTTCCATCAAACTGCAAAACATGGGTGCCTAACGTGGAGTTGAGGGGCTGCGCTTCTCAGCAGTCCGCTCGAACGTAGGGTTATGTTTCACAATAGAGTAAGCATGTAAGCCCATGCGTACCAAGCCCATAAGTATCACATCTTTGCGAAAGCATAGACTATGGCGGCAAGAGTTTGGAGTTGGAAGTTGCGACCAGCACTCTGTCTTTCGTGATATTAGATAAAAGAGCTTGTTTTTTTTGGAACGATTAGGTAGAAGTTTTATCTACTCTGCGGTTTTTCTTCCCGAAAGGGTAATTTGTCGTAGAGCAAGGTTCCCCCTGAACAGAGTTTGCCCGCCTATAGCGGGCTTTTTTTATGGTGAATCCATGAATATTACTACATCACAGCTGGCACGAATTTTGGAGCGCTCAGAGGCGAGCGTGACGGTCTGGCAGCCGCCGATCAATACCGCAATGGAAAGATACGGGATTGATACGCCTGTGCGCATAGCGGCATTCCTTTCGCAAATCGGGCACGAATCCGGGAGGTTGCGGTATGTGCATGAGATATGGAATCCGGTGCAGTGCCCTTGGCAGGCACGCTACGATACACATCCGGGCTTGGGCAATACCAGGCCCGAGGCAATCCGCATTGCCGCGGATCATGGTTTTAAACCGGGCGAGTGGTGGAAGGGGCACGGACTGATACAAATTACTGGCTATGACAACCATTTGGCTTGTGGCAAAGAGCTGGGGCTGGATTTTTTGAATCACCCTGAGTTGCTTGAGCAACATCTGAATGCGGCAAAGTCAGCTGCATGGTTCTGGTACGCGCATAACTGCAATAAATATGCGGATAGAGGCGATATTGACGGGGTGAGTGATGTGATCAATATCGGACGCAAAACGGAAAAAGTGGGTGATGCGAATGGTTATGGTGACCGGCTTTCTATTTATAGCCGGGCGAAGTTTATTTTGATGGAACAAGCATGAGTGATGACATAAAAAGCGTGAATATGTGGCTCAACCTATTTACTTGGGAAAACGTAGGCAACGTCATGGCAGTTCTGGTAATCGCTGGGGCGGTTATCGGGTTTGTCCATGCTGTGACCTCAGACAAGAACGAACACAGCTTGCTGGATATGTTTCTGCCCCTTGGATCAAGCAAAATGCGAATTAATGGAACATGGGTTGTGGCGATGTTTATTCTCATTTACCAAACCATCGGAAATACAGTCACCGAGGGGGTGATTGGTTTAGTCATGGCCGCTTTTGTAACCGACCGCGTGTTTGGCAGGAAAGACGGCAAGGTGGAAGCAAAAAAGCCAGAAGCCGAGACAAAGGAATGAGTATCGAGGCAAAATTACTTGCCTGGCTGGTGTCTATAGCCATGGTATTTGCGGTGCTATTCAGTGCGTATGAGTACGGGCGGCATGCCGAAGGGCAGAAGAGGGACAACGAAGCATTGACTGAGCGACTGGAATACGCAAAAGCCTTTGACAAGGCGCAGGCCGCGAACGACACACTTAAAACCGATGGAGCCGAACAACATGCGCAAGACATTGCAGATAACAACCGTATTCGTGATGAGTTTTCTACTTTTCGCCTGCACCTGCCCAAGCCGTCCGCCTGTACTGGTGTACCCAACCCCTCCAGCGGAAGCTTGGATGGACTTGCCGGAAGCGGGATACGCCCAGAGCCAGAGCAAGCAGCGTTTGACCGATTTACAGACGGACTTAAACAAGATTCCTACCGAATAGACTCGGCATTGGACTCATGCAGGGTGGTAGTGACCTGGGCACGCTCTCTATGCAAGCTTAACAATACTTGCATGGAGGCGAAGTGATGCCCCCAGAGAATGAAATGATCGTCTTCCGCCTGACGAACCTGGAAAAGATTACCTCAGACATGGCTGTTGCCGTGAAGAGCATAGCCGAATCGCTGACGACTTTGGCGCGGCTGGAAGTGAAGCATGAAGAGACTAGGGTGGCTATTGAGCGTGCCTTTGCTGAAATCGAGCGCAACCGAATAGCACAAGAGGTTATTAACAAGGATATTGAGCATCGTTCCAGAGCTGTTGAATCAGAAATGCCAACCATGAAAATGACTCGTGGCTGGATGATTACCGGCGCAACCAGTGCGCTCGGGATACTTTGTGTTGCAATCATAGCGCTGGTACTCAAATGACCTCAAAACATAAAAGTATTGCCATGACCCGCGTGAATTCCAGCCAAGTAACTCATGCTGGGTACGATCCAGAGTCAAAGACGCTTCAAATTCAGTATAAATCGGGCGGAACGTATACCTACAAGGACGTTTCCCAAGAGAACTACGACAAACTGACAAAGGCAGAATCCTTCGGCAAGTATATGTATACGCATATTGCCGGGCAGCATTCTCACGTAAAGCTATGAGCAATGAAAAGAAGGTAATTGACTGGGAAGCCATCGAGAAGGATTGGCGCGCTGGGATTAAGTCTGTTTTGCAGATTTCTAAGGAATATGGGTTATCACACACAGCTATAAATAAGCGATTCAAGAAGCTCGGAGTACCAAGAGATTTGAAAGCTAAGATAAAAGCCAAAGCCGATGCTATGGTTTCAATCGCTATGGTTTCAGCTTCGGTTTCAACTGAAACCAAGTTTAACGAAGTAGAGATAATTGAAGCAAATGCCACGATTCAGGCGAATGCGTTGCTTGATCACCGTACAGATATAAAGCGTCACAGAGCATTGTCTATAAGTCTGCTGGCTGAAATAGAGGCAGAGACAAGTAACCCTGAATTATTCGAGCAGCTTGGAGAAATGCTGGCCAAACCAGATGACAAGGGCAATGACAAGCTGAATGAGCTTTATCGCAGGGTTATTTCAACACCTTCGCGCATAGACTCAATGAAGAAACTGGCTGAGACATTAAAGACTCTTGTTGCTTTGGAGCGCCAGTCTCTCGGGCTTGATGATGATAAAAAGCCAGACGACAATCCTATTGGTGAGTTTTTGAAGGCATGCAGTGGCCGAGGATTGCCAGTAGTAACAGATGACGATGAGCAAAACTGATGCCGCATTTACGCGCCTGAAAGAAGAATACGGCGAAAAACTTGCTGATCCGATGTGGAGAATATGCTCGGGAGCAATTTACAAAATCATCATAAAGGGCGAAAAAGCCGATGATGAGTTGGTGATTCCGTTCATCCCAAATAAGGCGCAGATGCGCTTTTTGAAGCGAATGCACCACAGAAATTTGATTTTGAAAGCTAGGCAGCGCGGGTTCACGACACTGATAGCCATTGCGTGGCTGGACCATGCCTTGTGGGTTGGGAATAGTCGGTGCGGTATCGTGGCGCATGACCGAGAGGCCGCCGAGGTGATATTCCGCGATAAAGTGAAGTTCGCCTATGAAAATATGCCGGAACTATTGAGGCTTGCATTCCCGCTTGGGAAAGATAGCGCCAGTGAATTGCTGTTTGCTCACAATAATAGCTCTGTTCGTGTGGCTACATCTATGCGCTCAGGAACGATACACCGGCTGCATATATCTGAGTTTGGCAAGATATGTGCCAAATCTCCAGATAAGGCAAAGGAAGTAGTCACTGGGTCACTCCCGGCGGTTCCGACAACTGGCGTGACAGTAATTGAATCGACGGCAGAGGGTGACGAGGGCGAATTTTATGATATGACGCGCCGGGCTATGGAAATGCAAGAGCAAGGTTTGAAGCTGTCGTCGCGCGATTGGCGGTTTCACTTTTTTGCATGGTGGGATGACAGCCCAGAGTATGAGTTGGATGCCGGAATCGTGGCTGTAACGCCACAAGACCATGATTATTTCAATGCCATTGAGATTGAAATGGAGTGCGAGCTAAGTCAAAGGCAACGTGCATGGTACGTTGCTACACGAGAAGCGGATTTTTCTGGTGTGCGCGAAAGAATGTGGCAGGAATATCCTTCCACACCAAGCGAGGCGTTTAAGAGGTCTGTTGAGGGATGCTATTACGCGCAGCAGATGGTAGCGGTTCGCACACAAGGGCGTATTTTGCGGATACCAGAGACGCAAGCCCCAGTAGATACATTCTGGGACATTGGTAATTCTGATGGTTGTGGTATTTGGTTTATGCAGCAAGTTGGGCTTGAGGATAGATTCTTGAAATATGCTGAAGGCCACGGCCTGACGCTCAAGGACTATATGAAAATACTACAAGACACGGGTTATTTGTTTGGTAAACACTTTTTGCCGCATGACGCAGGTAATAAGCCATTAAGCGATACAAATAAGTCTGTGATAGAGCAGCTTGAGACGCTTGGGCTGAAGAATATTGTACGAGTACCGCGTATTAGTGATCTTGGCGCAGGAATTCAGCTCACCAGAGCGCATTTTCCTTCTGCATGGTTTGATCAAGATGGTTGTGAGCTCGGGATAAGAAGGCTCAATAACTACAAAAAGAAATGGGACTCAAGACAGGGAAGATTTAATGAGTCAACCCCAGAAAAGAATGATGGGAATAGTGAGGGTGCTGATGCTTTTAGGCAGTGGGCCCAGGCTAAGGACTCCGGGTTAATTGGACGTAAAGCAGATAAAGGATTGGACTATGGTGCAAGATCAGATTGGTTCTAATGCTGAAATAGACTCAGTATATGCACCCAAGGACGGACTGAGCCTGCAAAAGCTGGAGGAAATGCTATCTGATATTCGTTGGCAGCCCAAGTGGCGCGAAGAAGCAAGCAAGGCTGTTGATTATTACGATGGTCACCAACTGACTCAAGAGAGGCTTGCGCGTATGGATCAGTTGGGTATTCCACCCCTGATTACGAATTTGGTCGCACCGGCAATCAATACCATGCTGGGAATGGAAGCTCGCACCCGCACTGATTGGCGCGTGACCCAGGAGAATGAAGTCCAGGAAGTCCCTGAAGAAATGATGGATGCGATGAACGCCAAGCTTAATGAGGCCGAGCGTGAATCGCGTGCTGATCGTGCTATCTCTGATGGGTATGCGTCGCAAGTTAAAAGCGGGATAGGCTGGGTTGAGGTATCAAGAGCCTCTGACATCATGGCGTATCCGTACCGTGTGTCATCCGTGCACCGTGATGAAATATGGTGGGATTGGCGCGCAAAAAATCCTGACTTGTCTGATGCGCGCTATCTAATCCGCAAGCGCGCTTTTGATCAGGACGTACTGATGGCGATGATGCCTGAGCATGCTGACCTGCTTAAATGGGCGATTGAGGATAAATTCAGGACATGGCAGTGGGACACCAAGCAGAACATTGATACCCAGCTGGCCTATGCTGCGCATCTTGAGCGAATTACCAACATTGATGCGCTGGAATGGCGCAATGCTGATCGCAGACGTGCGACATTGTTTGAAGTTTGGTATCGGGTATGGCGGCGCGGCATGGTGTTGAAGCTGCCAAATGGCAAGGTTATTCCATTCAAAAAAGAGGATCAGCGGCACATTCAGGCAGTGCAGGCTGGTTTTATCAAGCCGTTTGAAGCCACTTATGCAGAGACTCGACAGGCTATTTACATGGGCTGTCACCGTTTATACGACATGATTACACCGTATGCACATCGGCACTTCCCTTATGTGCCATTTTGGGGTTACCGGGAAGACTTGAACGGCGTGCCCTATGGTCTGATACGTTCAATGATGTCACCGCAGGATGTGATTAATAGCTCAGACTCAAAGATGCACTGGATGCTGAATTCACGCAGGCTGCGCGCTGATTCTGATGCGATCGATCAGCGATATAACACATGGCAGAACGTGCGCGAAAACCTTGCCCGCGCAGATTCGATTGTATTGCTGGATCCGAGCAAGCCTCAAGCACGCTTCATTGAAGATAACGATAACGGACTAACGTCTGAACAGTTTCAACGCCGCATGCAGGCTGCATCCGATATTAATACCGCTGGAGGTGTATACGGTGCGGGCCAAGCCCAGAATTCCGGCGTGACTTCTGGTGTTGGATTGAATACTTTGATAGACCAAGGTAACACTGCTACCGCTGAGGTCAATGATAACTATCAGTATGCTCGTAGACAGGTTGGAGAACTGCTATTCTCATTGGTGCGCGAGGACTTGATGCACGATGAAATTCAAGTGTTGATCAAGAAGGAAGGTAAAAAGCAGCTGATTACCCTGAACCAGCGCATGCCAGATGGGAAGATTGCAAACAATGTAGCCAGCGTCCCGACAAAAGTGGTGCTGGAAGATGTGCCAAGTACGCCTGCCTTCCGTGCCCAGCAGTTAACCTTAATGACCGAACTTACCAAGTCGCTACCGCCGCAGTTCCAAGCGGCGATTATTGATATGGTTATCGGAATGACCGATGCGCCGCAGAAAGACAAGGTTGTTGAACGTCTGCGCAAGGTTGCCGGTATTGCACCGGATATGACACCGGAAGAGGAGCAACAGCAGTCAGATCAGGCCGCGCAGAAACAGCAAGCTGTTGAAGCCGCATTGATGGAGAAACAGGCTGCAGAAACAGCGCTGATCAAGGCCAAGGTCGCACAGACTGATTCCGTCACCCAGAAAACAGATGCCGATAAGCTGATGAAGATGGTTGAGGCTATTTTTGTGGCACTGCAGGCCGGTCAGGTTGTGGCCAGCGTGCCGCAAGTCGCTGGCGTGGCTGATGAGATATTGAAGGGTGCCGGATATAAAGCCGCTGAAGGTGGAGAAAATCCGCAGATCCCGCAGGCTCAACCCGGAATTATGCCGCAGGAAGGGATGCCAGCCATGCAGGGAAATGGTGGAATGGCTCCCGAACATCCACAGCTGGCAGCAGGTGCGATGAATGGAATGGAGACAGCACGCTCAGATAGCGTGATGCAGCAGTAATACAAAATTTCCGAGTGATTGCCGTTAGCAATTAAGCATGCCACCGAAAGGTGGTTTTTTTATGCCCATATTTTATGGGTCATGTCGCATCTCAGCGTAACGAGAAAATGGAGGTTGAAATGGCAGTAGCGAATCAGGAAGAGTTGGCAGGCGCAAGTATCGAGCAAATCACAGAAATGGCATTGAAAAAAATCAACGAGGATGAGGGTGCGGGAGATGAAACCGACCCAATGCTTGAGGATGATACCAAAGCCAGTGAGGATATTGATGCAAGCGCAACAGAAGGCAAAAAGGATGTAGAACAGGCAGCGTCCGGCCAGCCCGAAGGAGAGGTATCCAAGAAGTCTGACAAGGAAATGAACTTTGCTGCATTACGCACCAAGGTACAGAAAACCGAAGCGGAACTTGCGGCAGCGCAGGAAGAGATTAAAAAACTCTCCGAGCGCAATACCTTTAAAGCTGAACTTCCAGAGGATCATGCGCAAAAGATGGAGTCCATAAGCAATGACCTTATTGCGATTGGCAGATCCTTTCAGGATGGTGATCTTACTTGGGATGAATACCAACATAAGCTGAGAGAGACGACCGCAGTACGCGAAGCGCTTGTCGAAGAATCAATATTGTCCAAGATTTCCGAGAGGATGAAGGTACAGGCCGAGGCGGACAAAGCAGCAAATGCCACGGCAAGCTGGGAAAGTACAGTCGGTAAGTTCATAGATGCCAAGCCGGACGGCGTGGACTATAAAGGTGACGAAGCTAAGAATCGTGACTTGAATGTCTATGTCAAGGCATTAGCATCCGATACAGACAATGCTGATAAAGACTTTGACTGGTTCCTGAAAGAAGCACACGCGCTGGTAAAAGCAAAGCATCGTATTGCCGGTACTGGTGTAGCCAAACCTGAAATCAAGGATGAAACACCATCAAGTAGCAAGCCATTTCAAACATTAAGCGATGTTCCGGGCGGAGTATTGGCCGGTAAGAGCGAATCCGAGAATCTGGAAGATATGAGCGGTGCGGCCTTGGCCAATCGCTTTATGAATGATCCAGGTGGTATCGACAAGCTTCTTGCATCGCTAGGGTAGCACAGCAAATTAACCATTAATCGACCGCCTTCTGGCGGTTTTTTCGTTTAAGGAGAAAGAATCATGGCTCAGACCACAGTACCAGCAGGAAGTCCGCTATCGCGGAAAGTGTTTGGTGCGGCACTATTTGCAAAAGTAGTCGTTGCCTCAAGCTTTATTAAAGCCCTTACGGGTGATGCACCCAAACAGTCAGACGCAGAGGCCAAGCTTAAAGGTCAAACCGTGCCTGATATGCCGGTTGTCCGCGTAACTGACTTATCCAAGTCAGCCGGTGACACCGTTTCAGTAGATGCTTTCGACACCAACAACGGTAAGCCTTTAATGGGCGACCGTAATGCCGAAGGCCGTGGACAGAAGTTGTCCAGTTCCAGCCAGGACATCACCATCAACAACACGACTTACGTTGTGGACGTTGGCGGCAAAATGTCGCAACAGCGTACCGTGCATAGTCTGCGCGGCCTCGCCATGGCGCAATTGGCCGGTTACTTCCCACGCCTGAACTCGCAGCAAGCTATGGTTCACTTGGCTGGCGGTCGCGGTTCTCAGACTGGTAAGGACTGGATTGTGCCACTCGCAGCTGATGCAGATTTTGCCGATATTATGATCAACCCGGTCAAAGCTCCGTCATACAACCGTCACTTGGTTGTAAACGGCACGTCTTTCACTGAGGGCGGTCTGCAACTCGGCTCTATCGTATCGACCGACTTATGGACGCTGGCGCACGTTGATGATTTGGCGGTTCGTCTGTCTGATCATAATATGGGCTTGCAGCCTGTGAAACTGGGTGACGATCCTGCGGCTGATGATGATCCCATCAAAGGCGTGTTGTTCTTGTCCGAGCGTCAGTGGTCACAAATCAAGACCAGTTCCTCTTATCAGACCGCTGTGCAAACAGCATGGGCACGCAAGAGCTACGGCACGAAACATCCGCTGTTCTCCGGTGAGCCTATCATGTGGAACGGTATCTTGATCCGCAAGCTGCCAAAGTTCGCAATCCGCATGGCAATCAGTGAGAACACCAACATCATCACCGCAGCTAACCGCTACACCGGGACTGAATCTGTCCAGGCTGTAAACGGTTCTCTGTCTGCCGGTTATGCGGTTGAGCGTTCTTTGCTGTTGGGTGCTCAGGCACTGGCTTCCGTGTTCGGTCGCAATCAAAGTTCCGAGACTGGCTTTAGCTGGTTGGAGAATATGTACAACTTTGATCGAAACATGGAAGTAGCGGGCGAAGCGATGGGCGGTATGGCCAAGCTGCGCTTCAACTTCGATGATGGTGCTGGCAATCTGGAACCAACAGACCACGGCGTATTCGCTATCGACTCAGCTGTAAAATTATAAGGTATTGATTAGGTTGATTTATTTCAGCCTAATTCTTAACATTTTTAAGGAGAAGTAAAATGGCAAACGCAATTTATCAGCCACAATCTACTGCCCCACTGTATTCAAGCGATGATGGTAACCGCGTTGTATACAGTGACAGTGGAGTTGTTGCAGCAAACCTGGCTACAACCGACAAGCTTCGTCTCTGCAAAATTGCAGCAGGTACGAGGGTTGACCGCGTTGTAATTAAAAACCCTGACCTGGACTCTGGTGCAAACTTGGCTGTCAATATTGGCTTTTCGTATGTAGATGGCTCAACTCTTGCTCAGTCAACTGCGGTGGCTTCGGCTGCGACAACCTGGCAAGCAGCTGCAACAACTACTTATGAAATTTTCCCTCCTTTGGTTTTGGAGAAAGATGCGTATCTGGAAGTTGTGCCTACTGTCGGCGGTGTTGGTACAGGAACTGTGTACGGCAAAGTTGAAGGTGAAATGTTGGGTGCGAAGTAAGCACAATTGATGTAGAAGTATAAGCAGGCTTCGGCCTGCTTTTCTTATTTGGAGAATTCCCATGATCGGAATTAAATATATTGGCACGCGAGAAGTTCACGAGGATAACCTGTACGGCACCGGGCTGCGTTTCGCGCCGGATGAAGTGCATAACGTGGATGAGACGATTGCCGCAAAGATGTTGGTTCATGCCGATGTTTACAAAGAGGCCAAGGCTATTAAAGGTGAACCGGCCGCAACAGCGAATACAAAGCCTGACAAGCTACCAATACCATTACCGAACCTCGAAGGCATGAATAAGCAGGAACTGACTACCTTCGCCCAGCAGCACTACGGCGAAAAGATGCACCACAAGATGAGCGAGGAGAATATGCGCTCTGCCATTCTGGGTTACATCCAGTCTCGCGGTAGATAATTATGAGCTATACCCTGCAAGCTGTCGTAGACATGGGGCGTATTCCGCTGAACGATGATGACAAAGCACGCATGACCGATGCTATGGGCCTGACCTTCGCAAAGCAAGGCTTGCAAATGGTGCTATCAAAGCGGCCTGATCTATTCTTTGGGCAATATCTGGCACTGCCGGATATATCAGCACTGGCACTTGGAAGCAGTTTCCCTGTGGATGACATCATCGCACCGGCAGTGGCTGATTACATCACGGCACGGGCGGAATCACGAAATGATGAAAGTATTATCGAACAGCGCGCGACAATGTTCTACCAGCTATTCAAAGGACAGGTATGACAACCAAGCTATTCAATACCCTGTTTGATGAGGTGCTGTCAGAGCTTGCCAGCGTGCCTCAACCGCTTGCTCTTAATGCAATCCGTAACGCGGCTATTGAATTATGCGAGCGTTCGATGATTTGGACGGCGACCGCAGCGTCGATTAACTCTGTTGCAAATCAGGCAACCTATACTCCAATACCTGAAGCCAATACGGAAATTATCGGAGTGTTACAGGCTTGGTATAACGGGCTTGAGATTTTCCCCAAGACATTCGCACAACTGGAAGACCTCTTGTCAGATCCAGGTACAACCTACATTGCAGGTACACCGTGGACTGCACAATCAGGAATTCCAAAATACTACACGGTTGAAAGACCTGACCAGATCATCCTTGCTCCCTATCCATTGGATGCAATTACTGCAGTTATTGTGCTGAAGGTAATTCAAAAGCCAACACGCGCAGCAACTGGCATGGAACAGTGGATCATGGATAAGTATTTCATGGAGCTTGCAGCAGGCGCGAAATCACATCTATGCGCGATGCCAGGTAAGCCATGGTCAAGCCCTGAACTGGTTTCGTACTACGGAAACAAGTTCGAACAGGGCATTGTTGCTGCATCCGTTAAGTCTAGTGGAACATACAAACTGCCTGAAATGGTCACGGCACCTTCTCCAATTTAAAGGAAATCAGCGATGGAATTATTCTTAAATCGAGTTTGGGCGACTCTGGCATCAGGTATCAATAACTCGCAAACAAACTTGCCATTAACTACCGGGCACGGTGCCAGATTTGGCACTATCGGTGCCGGTGACAAGGTTCGTATTGTATTTCTTGATGCAACTCTAAATGTCTCTGAGATTGTTTATGCCACGGCAGTATCAGGAGATACGCTGACAATTACCCGTGGTCAGGACGGTACTATAGGCGCTACTCACCTTGCCGGTGACCGGATTGAATGTCGTATCGGCAAGAGTACGATGGATATTCTTACCCAGAAAGAGCGGGCCGGGACGGATGCAATTGCAGAAATGCATATTGCAACAAGCAAGGAGACTCCGGTAGATGCCGATGAGTTTGCAGGGGCAGATAGTGCCGCGACATTCGGATTAAAGAGATTTACTTGGGCGAATATCAAGGCGACACTGGTCACGACATGGAAAGATACAACAGGCGGCTTTGTTGGGATGACACTGTTCAAGATCAACTTTAAGAACGCAGCGAATACATTCACCAGCTTTTTCACAAATTCGAATACAGCGGCGCGAACCTACACGTTTCAGAATCGAGACGGGACAATAGCTGATAATACTGATATTTCTGGAGCCATATCAACTGCTTCAAGTGATGCAACGACGAAAGCCAACAATGCACAATCGGCAGCTTCTGCCGATGCAACTTCAAAGGCAAATGCCGCGCAATCAAATGCCGCCGCAGACGCAACCACAAAGGCGAACGCTGCAAATTCGTCGGCGCAAGCGTATACGCAAAACTATTTCGTTGATAACGATATTGGTGTAGAAGGTGTTGGCATGATGATATGGGCAAATGTAGCAGCGGCGTACTATGGGACTCAGATTAGTGCGGGGCAGGCTGTGGCTGCGAGCCTTCTGCAAGATGCGAGCGGAACTGTATTGATATCGGGTACATGGAGAAGTATTAGCACGCAAACTGTAGGCTACAACACATTTGGTGTCTTCCAAAGAATATCTTAAAGGTATAAATTATGCGAATTAGAAATTTAAAAAATACAGAATCAAATTGTATCGACATGGAGATTGAGCACCCTGACTACGGATGGGCTCCATTCTCAGCATCACCTACTGATAGCGAACCGCTTGGGCGCGATCTATATGCACAGGCAATCGCTGGAACTCTGGGCGCAATAACCCCTTACGTTAAGCCGCTGGCACAAGCTCAGACTGAACGGCTTGCAATTATTGAGGCAGCTTACATAGCAGCCAACTCCGCACCCATATCCTACATGGCAACAACATTCCAGGCTGATGCGGAAAGCCAGTCGTTAATCGCTGCCGTGCTAACTGCTTCCAGTGGGGCGCTCCCCGCAGGGTTCGTTTGGTACGATACCAATAACCTGCCAGTCACTATGACCTTCACGCAACTGCAAGGACTCGCCGGTAGCATCCTGTTGCGGGGTCAGCCATTGTTCGTAATCAAGCAAACCAAGAAAGCAGCAATCCGAGCAGCATTAACCGTTCAACAAGTGGAGGCAGTGACATGGTAGACCAACTTTTAAATTCGCTAATTCTCGATCAGATACTTGCGCTGGCAAAAGATTACTATCTTCACTACATCGTATTCACCTTGCTGGTGTTGAATTTTACATGGGTATGGTTTACCGCAATCATGCGCCTTCAGGAAATGAAAGAGTCAGGGCTGCTTGATGTGAAGCGCAATAAAACAATGTGGTATCTGGCATGGTTTAATTTGCTGATTGGGCTGATTATGGACGCTCTGCTTGCAGTACTACTTTCGATTCCATTGCTTGATGTTCCAAGATGGTGGAGAGGTGAATTCCTGACTACCGCATTCCTGTCCAGACACTACAACGAAAAACCCGCATTCGATGTATTTAAAATCTGGATGCCCCTTTATAACGCAGACCAGTGGTATTCGATGCACGTAAGAAAACCATTCGCCACATGGGCGGGAGCTGTACTGCTTGATGACATTGACCCTTCTGGAAAGCACATCAAATGAAAATCGACAAAACAGATATAGCAGTAATCATGTGGACAATCGTTGCATCGCTTTTTGTTTCCTGTGGTCCAGCACATGCTGTTGAATGTTCTATCTATGAGGATTGCAGATATGAAGTACAGCCGATGCGTAATTCTGCTGGAGATTATCTGCGTCCGGTTGCAGTTTATAACGCCTTCGTAAAACTTCATCCATGCCCGTCTACGGGTTCAATTAAGTATCGTGATGGCTGTGTAGGATGGGCAATCAATCATACCGTCCCAAGAGCTTGTGGTGGTATTCATGCAGTTTGGAATATGCAGTGGTTACCCTACGATATTAAGCATACTGTGGGAGATCATGCTGTAGATTCATTCGAGCGCAAAATATGGGCATATGATCCGCCAAAAATAGATACACCAACTTGCCGCAATAAAATCGTAAAGTAACCAGGGAAAATATGTCCGCGATCAAGCTAAGTACATTCTCAGGCATTGCGCCAAAAATTGAAAATCGCATGCTGCCGGAAGGTGTCGGGCAAATCTCTGATAACTGCCGTCTATTATCAGGTGGTATCCGCGCATTCTCTGACAAGCTGAAGCTGGCGACAAACCTGCTAAAAACTGGTAGTTACATCAAGACTATCTTCCGTATGACCAATGGACAATATGACTACTGGTTAAGCTGGGTGACCGATGTTAATTGCGTGCGCGGGCAGATTGCAGGTGATACCTTGCAGCGCATTTACTGGACTGGCGAGAATGAGCCGCGCATGTCTGACTTTATCAAGGCAACCAACAATGCCGGAAGCGGTGTTATGCCTGCTGCCTGTTTTGTGTTGGGTGTCCCTGCGCCATTGGTCGCGCCAACAGTCACCCCGTCTGGGGGCACAGGTGCAGCGGCTACCCGTGCCTATGTAGAAACCTTTGTTACAGCATATGGTGAAGAGGGTTCCCCTAGTCCTGTCATGCTGGTCACCGGCAAGATAGATACAACAACATGGGCGCTGACAGCGCTTAATGCTGCACCGATCAATACCTCTTCAATCTCAGCAGTCACGATAGCCAGTGGGATTGCGACCATCACGACCCCATCAACCAAGTATTTGCGCGTGGGTGAAGAACTCACAATATCCGGCGTGGTTGGATTAACTGACCTGAATGGCAGCAGAATCATTACTGAGGTCACCGATGCAACACATTTCAAGGTTGCGCTTACCTCTGCACAATCCTACACTAGCGGCGGCACATGGACGCGCGCGGCCCCACACAATATCACCGGCATGAAGCGGAGAATTTACCGAACACTGAGCGGCAAGTATTATTTTGTGGCTGAGATGGATGTCGCCACTACAACATATAACGATACACTGGCAGATACTGCGCTGGGTGAAGAAATCCCTTCAGTCGGCTGGAGTATGCCGCCGACAAATATAAAGGGCATGATCCCTCTGCCGAATGGATTTAACGCAGCCTTTGCAGGAAATGAGATTTTCTTTTCAGAGCCGTGGTATCCGCATGCTTGGCCGGATAAGTACCGTCTGTCATGCAACTTTGATGTGGTTGCATTGGGCGCGTTCGGTTCGAGTATTGTTGCTGGTACAAAAGGCGTGCCCTATGTAATCAATGGCGCTCACCCTGGCAGCATGTCGATGGAAAAAACAGAGGTATCGGAACCATGTACCTCAAAAAACAGCATGGTTGACATTGGTTCTGGCGTGCTTTATTCGTCACCCAACGGCATGGTGTTTATTGGGGTTGGTGGGGTAGATATTTCAACCAAAAATAATTACACCCGCGACGAATGGGCACTGCTAAAACCAGCAACATTACGCTGTAATTTTCACAACGGCATGGTATTTGGCTGGCATGATGTCAATGCAGAGTTACATACTGGTTTTACATTTAACATGCAGACTGGCGCATTTTCCTCAACCTCGCTGCCTGTTACTGCAAGCTTTGTTGATCCAGAAACAAATAGCATGTATGTCGTTAAGGATGGCGCAATCTACCAATGGGATGCACACCCCTACAATGATTTAACCTTTGACTGGAAATCCAAGGTGTTTTATCAGGGTCGCCCGATCAATTTTGGTTATGTCAAGATAGATGCGATGCTAGACGGTGTGGCAGAAATTAATGCTGCAATAGCCGCCGACAAGGCATTCAATGAAGCCGTATTGGCGGCAGGACTTACCTATGGTGAATTTGACCACAACATGCTGGATGAGTACATGCTGGATGGTAGCGTACTTGTTGGAGGTTCGGTTGCTGAATACAGTATCCAATTCTTACGCTTTATTGCTTATGCCAATGGTGTAGAAAAATTTACCAAGACCATTGACAGTAACAAGTCATTTCCCTTGCCGAGCGGGTTCAAGGCGAACAGATGGGAATTCAGGCTATCTGGAAATGTCCCTGTGTATAGCGCGACCATTGCAGAGACTGCTACTGAATTGAGGTCTACATGAGGCAGATACCCTCAACTGGTGGCATACCTGCTGAAATACGCAAGGTCGTTGATGCGCTCAAGGAAAACATCGAAGAGGTGCGCGGAATGCGCGGAAATAACATCAAGATTGAACTGTTGCAAAGCACTGCAACAAACGCTGACATCATCAACAAAATTAATGAATTATTAACCCATTTACAGGGTTGATTTAGCCGGTGATTCTGGTAGAAGTATTAACAGAACACTGGCTTTTTTACGCCTGTTATGGCGAGAAGGAAGGGCGATATGGGTAATGTTTTAGATAATACTATTGGCGGGATTGCTGGTCGTGCAGACGCATGGTTTGGCACGGACGCACCGCCAGAAAGCGACCCAGGGATCAAGCTTGCAGCAGATCGTGCCGGTCAAATCGGCAAAGAGCAATTCGGCTTCAACAAAGGCGAGTATGACGCAAATAAAGCGCGCCTTGCTGGAATAGACAAGACCAATCAGGGCATAGTTGATTCTCAGGTTGGCATGAGCAAGGACTATCAAGACCGCTCAAACAGCGAGTGGGACAGATTCAAGACGCAGTATCAGCCCGTGCAGGATCGCATGGTCAACGATGCGATGAATATCGACTCTGCTGCGAATCAAGAGAAAGCGGCGGCGGAAGCTGGTGCGCAGGTCAAGAATAGTTTTGCCAATACACAAGATCAAAAAGCAAGGCAAATGGCCAGTATGGGCATTAATCCCAACTCTGGTGCGTCGATTGATTCAATGAATACCAATGCAATGGCACAGGCCGCAGGAGAAGCGGGGGCCATGAATAATGCCCGCGATGTTGTGAAAGACAAAGGCATTGCCATGCGTTCCAATGTGGCCAACTTTGGTCAGGGCGTAGCAAATCAATCCATGGCACTAGGCAATCAGGCCGTACAAACCGGCAATTCTGCAGTAGGCGTAAACAATGTCGGCTTCGATAACTCACTCAAGAATACTGGGGTGATGAATGTTGGATTTAACGCGGATGCTTCAGGAAATAAAACTGGCGCAGATATTCTAAATCAGGACTATGCAAACAAGATGCAAGGATATGCTGCCGCGCAACAAGGCAAAGCCGGGGTTGCTGGCGGAATTGGTGGAATTATTGGCGGTATTATTAAATCCTCCAAGAAGCTGAAGGAAGGTAAGAAGCCAGTCAATGATGCAGAAACCCTGAAGAAGCTGAAAGATACACCAGTCGGCAACTGGAAGTACAAGAAAGGCGTAGCTGATGAAGGCCGTCATACCGGAGCTTATGCCGAGGATATGCACAAGAACTTTGGCAATGATGCGGCACCGGGCGGTAAAGCAATCGACATCATTTCGGCCATCGGTATCAGCATGTCCGCCATCAAGGGCTTGTCGAAGCAGGTTGATAAGCTGTCCATGAAGGTTGATCAGTTGGCAGGAAGGGGAGCATAAACATGGGACAAGCAGCGGCATTTCTTAATGGGCTACTCAGTGGATATGAGCGCACCAGCGCGATCCAGCGCGAAAACCGCAATGATGAGCGGCAGGCAAAGCAGGATAAGGATGAAGACGAGCGCAGGGCAAAGCAGAAAGCCATGGAAACTGAAATGGCGGCCAATAAACCTACTCAGGACATTGATGCAGATCATACGGAAGCTATGTCCTTGTATGAAAAAAACCAAGCCAGCATGGCAAAAGAAAACGAAGCACGGCGCGCGGTCAATAATTCACAAGAGAGTGCCGTAAACCCAGCCGCTGCCAATGGAATTTCTTTCGCGTCTGCGCCTTCCCCGCAATTGCAGCAGCCGGATGGATTCTCGGCACCAAAGCCGAATAGCCCAATAAGTAATGCTGTAAAGATGGGTATCCCATTGCAAGAAAAGCCAGCCGAGGCACCACCAGAAAAACGTCAACCCACCATGGCTGATGCGCTGAATTACCAAATGCGCAATCTGCAAATCAAGAGCAAGTACGGCCAGGACGTTGGTAAAGACTTGATAGAACTCACCGCGCAGCGCAAGAAGATGGATGATGAAGGGTTGACCCATGCTTATGCCTTATTACATCGAGGTGATTATCAGGATGCAGAAAAAGCCTTTAACAGTGTCGGTAAAAATAGAGGCTGGAAGCTGGAAGGTGCCCCAATTGAAAAAACCGTAAAGATTGACGGGCAGGAAATGCCGACAAAAATAGCGACTTTCATTCTCCCAAATGGAGAGAAGCGAGTGATCGATACTGCCCATGATATGTCTGCGATGATCAACTTCGATAATCAGATCAAGTATGGTCAGGAAGGCATGAAAGCTGAAGCGGCTATGATCACGGCGAATGCGCATAAGACAGCATCAGAAAACAAAGAAGCTAAAGACAAAATGCCTGAGTTAAGTAAGCTGGTTGAGAATGGACTTAAAACATTAGCAGTAAAAAACAACATCAAGAAGAATGAGCTTGGACAGATTGTAAGTGGCAAGCCTGAAGATGTTGCAGCTTATACACGGGAAGCTGCAGAGCTTGAACAATATGTCACGAAGGAAAACAAGTTGCCTCACGCAGTAAATTTAATGATTCAAGAACGTGATGAAGCAGAAACAAGGCAAAAATTTGCTAACAAAAACAGGGTTAATTCTGCGTCAGCAGGTACAGCCACACCGCCTGCACCTCAGCCAGGTCAATTATCTATTCCTAGAGGGATGGTGGTTGGTGCGCCAACAAAGCAGGCTGATGGGCAATACTCTGCGAAAGGGAAAACCGTAACTATAGCTGGCGGAAAAATTACTGAGATTAAATAATGGCAAAATTACCCGAACTAGATTTAAGTGAGTTTGGAGGCGCGCCAACTGGCAAGCTTCCAGAATTGGACTTGTCTGAATTTGAAACAAAAAGCGCAGGCAACTGGGACGAAGTAAAAGCCACGCCCGAATACAAGGCTGCTGGCAGTGATGCGCGCGAGGTTATGCGCGATAACTTCTTCGTATCCAATGTCATGCCCAGTACAAAAACAGAGGACTTGCAGGCTGTCAGAAATAAGTTTGATAGTGATACCAAGCCGACAATAGCAGGGCGTGCTATCGATGCAGTGGGTAATGGCATTAAGTTTGCCAAAGAAGTCTATGATGACGCACAGAAGCGCGAAGCTGACAGGATCAAACAGGAAGGTTACGCTCGCGCAAACAAAGTTAAGTGGGCAACAGACTCGGGGCGCATTGGTAGTGTTGACCCAAAAGAAGAACAACGCAAGATTGATTCTATAGAGGCGAGAAAGAAATATGAATCAAGCCCGGTTGAGGCTGTTTCTGAAATAGTAAAACAAGGGTACGGTGGTTTAACCATCGATGCGCCTGCAGCGGTTAATAAAGCAGGGCAGGCATTCTCACCCGATGGTAGTGCAGCCGAAGATTTCTTCAAACAAGGCGCAAATTACTGGGAAAGTAACAAGGCAGATTTCATACCGAACACACGTAACAAAGGTGTAATTACCAATGCCTTTGCCAGTGGTGCACGCGCAATACCTTTATCTGGTGCGGCTATGGCTGCAGCTGGAACGTCATTACTGACAAGCTCAGTCGCGGCACCAATTGCCACAGCCGCTGGAATTGTTGCATTGTTTGGCGGATCACAATTTACAGATACTTATGAAAAAGGTGTCGCTGCTGGACTGCCAAAAGATCAAGCATTCAAAGCCGGATTACTCACAGGTGGAATAGAAGGACTTGGTGAAACGCTAGGGGACTTCGCTGGCGGTAAATTCCTGTCTGGACTTGGCCATGCATTTGCACAAAAACTTGGAACCAAAGAAGCTCTGACAGCTGCAACCAGCCCACGATGGGCTGCGAAGTTTGGCAAAGATTTTCTTGAGAATATGGCTGTCCAGGCTGGCACAGAGTATGGGCAAGGCTTCGGTGAAACGGCGGTCGAGAATCGTTACGGAATATCAAACGAAAGCCCAATTGATCAGGCCAACCAAGGCGCGATGACTGCGGTAGCAATGTCATTCCTGATGGGAGGCGGTGCGATACATGGCCATCGCCAACAAGCCGAAGTAAGAAAGTTGGCAGGTGATTTACTGGAAGATCCAGCTGCACCCATTGAACAGCGCGCCAAGGCTGCAGAATTTGTGCGCAAGGAAATGGAGCAGCATATCGGAGCGGAAGCCGCGAAGCAGTGGCACGAAGGTATGGTTGCTACCATGGGATTCGACAAGGTTCAGAACCCGACCCCAGAAAATGTACCGCAAGGTGCTATGCAAGCCAGCGACATACTGGGCACCCCGGAGCAAGCCCCCGACTTGTATCCCGATGCAAAGCCCGGATCACTATCCAGCGCAGCCAACATCGCCGCAAAAAATGGCATCACCCCAGTACAAAACACAGGCGATATAGCTGCCGCAGACTTTTTAGGCACACCCGAGGTAAACAATGCTCAACTTCAACCAGGTACTACGAACGAGCAATCCAATAACAGCGCAGCCGGAACCAATACCAACTTACTTTTACCCGTCAATGGAATTGGCCGAGCAGATGCAGCTGCCGGAAATGGAAATACTGCTGTGGGTGGCGGGCTGGCTACCGAGCAATCGAATGAACATAGTAGCACAACGGGCATTGATGCGGGACTATCTACAGCACAGCAAGCCAATTCAGTAGGCATACCCGGACACCCTTCCGAGGTTGTGCTGCCTGACAATACTACTTTGCCGGCACAATGGCAGGTTGTCGATGCAGATCAAGTCAAGGCCACGCTGAAAGAGGGCAAGAATCAGCCGCGTGACCGTAGTCGTGCTGCTGCCAATGTCCAGGTTCAGGGCATTGCCAATAACCCGAATTACACCCTGTTGCGCGATTCTCCGGTAATGGATTTCGGTTCTCCTACAATCTCGCATGATGGCGCTATCGTGGGCGGCAATGGCCGTTTTGAAGGTATCAGTCGTGCTTATGATCAAGGCTCTGCCACAGATTACCGCGCAAAGTTAATGGCCGATGCTGCCAGTAAAGGGATCGATCCTGACAGTATCGCAGCCATGAAGAAGCCCGTTCTGGTGCGTCGTATCACCCAGCCTTTCGATACTCGCGCCCTGGCTGTCGCGTCCAACTCGGGCGGCAGCCTGCAATACTCGGCGCTTGAGCAAGCCAAGATTGACGGCGACCGCATGCAGGGTATCGGTGACATCGAAGTAAATGATGTGGGCGATGTATCGCTGACTGGCGATAATATGGCGAATGTACGCCGGGCACTGGCTGGGTACACTGCTGCTGAAATGGGTTCGCTGACTGACAAGGATGGGCAGCTGTCACAGGAAGGTGTGCGCCGTATCAAGAACGCCCTGCTGTATAAAGCCTATGGCAATAGCTCTGTACTATCGCGTATCGTTGAATCGGCTGACCCGGAACTAAAGAATGTCATGGGTGCGCTGGTACGTGCCGCGAGTACCGTTGCCGGTGTCCGGGCAGATATGGCTGATGGGCACAAGCCAGCCAGCGAGGATATTGTCGCTGACCTGCTTTCCGCGGTCGAGCAGCTGGTCAAGGTTAAGGCCGAAGGGATATCGGTCGAGCAACATCAAGCACAGATGGATGTGTTTGGACAGGACCACTCCGAGGTATCGGCCTCATTCCTGCGCTTCCTGAATGACAATATCCGTTCCCAGAAACGCATGGCGACATTCATTCAATCGTATTATGATAGCTTGGCACGTGAAGATAATCATACCGGCAGCATGTTTGACACTGCGCCGACGACCAAACAGGAAAGGGTAAGCCATGCAATCCAAGAAGCCACAGCCGGCACCGAAGCAGAAAGACCCCATCAACAAGCTGCTAACGAGGTTGGACAACAACCCGAAAATGCGAGCAAGGGTCCAGAAAGCGATGGAGGCAGCACTCAAAGTCCCAGCGTAGATGAAGCGGCAAAGGCAAAGGCCGATGCCGATATCCATGAAGCACTGGGCGACCTTGGCGCAATCATGCGCGATGTTGCCGGTGTGCAACGCCTCACCCCCGAAGAAACTCAAAAACTATTACCTGTACTGGTTCGCCTATTCGATGCCGCTTTCCGCAAGGGATATTACGATGTAAAGGACGCGATCAAGTTTGTCCGTGGCCTGCTGGCCGAGAATGATGCTACCAAGAAGTTTGCCCAGTTCATCCCCAAAGAGTTAATGGAAAGTGCGGCCGCATCTGCCGCCAAAGCCATGCCTGCTGGATTCTTTGATAATCAGGGGATGTTTGCGCAGGATGTACCGAAGGCAGAGAGTAATCAGGTAGAGCGCCGTAACGAGTCAGCCCAAGAACGGCGCACGCGCTATAACATGATGAGCCGCGAACAGCTTATTGCTGATTTGGATCGTGCTCATGAGCGTGAACGTAGGTCGCATGAGCGTGAACGCACCAGCTACTTGACCGGCTTACCAAACAGAGTCGCGTTTGACGAATCAGCCCCTATGGCAGTAACAGCATCTGCTGATATTGACGGCATGAAAACCGTCAATGATACGCTCGGGCACGCGGCTGGCGATAGCCTGATCAAGGCCAAAGCTGACGCATTGCGCGCGGCGGTGCTTGATAACCCCGGCGTAAAGGTCTACCATCAAAGCGGCGATGAGTTCATCGCCCAGGCCAATACGGTTGAAGAGATTGACCGGGCAATGAAGCAGGCGCAAAAAATCCTGTTTGAAAAAGGATTTGAGTACAAGGACAAGGATGGCAACATCCAAACCAAGAAAGGTGTAGGGTTCAGCTATGGAACAGGATCAACATACGCGGAAGCAGACAGCCGCCTCGAAGCAGACAAGAAAGCCAGAAAGGCCGCTGGACTCCGCACAGGAGAAAGAGATACAGCAGTACGTCAAGCAGAAGGGACTGGAACGGGAAAAGGCAATGCAGGGAATGACCAAAGCCCAGCAGAAGCAGTATCTAATCACGGAACGGATGAAGCTGCCAGCGTAGCACCTGTACTTTCCAGCTATACCAATGCCGAAGTATTAAAGCGCGAAGCTGCCGCAAAGGCAGCGGAAGAAGCCGCGAACAAAGAAGAATTAACTGCCAAAGCAACGCAAGGCGCAAAGGACAAGGCTGATCTTGACGCACGCAAGAAAGCCTATGCAGAAAATCCTGATAACTTCCAGTTTGGCGAAAGCAGCAAGGATTCTGTTAAGCCGATGGGCGACTTGTTTAATCAGGGCAACAGTGCCGCACCCATCACCGTCGAGAAGCACGCCGACTTAAAACAAGCTGAAAAGCAGGTCAATACCAACCCCACCGATGGACAGAAAGAAGCCGGGAACTATGCCAAAGGGCATATTGACTGGAACGGCCTCGACATCACCATTGAAAACCCCGCAGGTAGCGAGCGCTCCGGCACCGATTCGGATGGCAAGAAGTGGTCCGTCACCATGCCTGCGACTTACGGTTACATCAAGCGTACCGAAGGCGCTGACGGGGATCACGTCGATGTTTATATCGGCGAGGATCATGCCAGCGATAAGGTTTATGTGATTGACCAGCAGGACATCAAGGCCGGAAAGTTTGATGAGCACAAGGTTATGCTGGGGTTCCCCCACTTGGGTGCGGCGGTAAAGGCCTATAAGGCTGGCTTCTCTGATGGCAAGGGCGCGCAGCGCATGGGCGCTATTGCCAGTATGTCGCTTGATCAGTTTAAGACATGGCTGGCTGATGGTGATACGACCAAGCCTGCCGCCAAGTACACACCTCCTGCAGCTGAGAAGCAGGGCGGCTCACTCGCTGATGCGCTGGAAAAGTACGAGGGCTCTGGCGAGATTGCAACCATTGGCAATTTAGTCAATGAAGTTCAGCGATTGATTGATGAGGATATCGCACCAGATTCTCTACAGAATGCCGTTGATACCTACCGCGATGAACTGGATTATAGCAATAGCCTCAAGGGCCGTGGCGATATGGATAGCGCAGAAGAGGCGTTAATCTCGGCAATCACGTCTGCAATAGAAGCAAAGCCAGCGGAAGCCGCCAAAATCCCGCCAGAACCCCGCCAAACTTCCGCCATCATATCGACGGCGGACATCCCCAAGTCGCTCAAGATACCCAACCCAGAAACCGGAGAAGGCCAATACAGTGCACGCGAAGCGATGGATGCAGCCGACAAACAAGTTGAAAAATTGGAAGCGCTTAAGAGGTGCATCGGATGAGCCAGGTATTCAAGAAGCTGAAAGATCAAACTCCTAAGAGCGTAGGGCAGGAGGTTGGTGAAGTTTTATCAGTGAGCATGGCTGAGATTAAAGCATCCAACGAACAGATGAATGCAATGCTGGCAAAGACAATAGCTGACGCACTTGCTCGGCTTGAACCAAAAGCCGATGGCTCAACAAAAAAAGATGTTAAAACGTGGACTTTTCGAGTAGAACGGAATGATAAAGGTTTAATGACGCAGGTAATTGCAACCGCAACATAAAGGAAAATCACAAATGAAACCAGAAAATAAAATTGTCGTCCCGCGCCGCAAAGGCGAAGCATTCAACACCATCGCCATCAACACCGCAGGTCTGCGCCCAAACATGTGGGTGGTTAAGGATGGAGTGGTCGGTATCCTCACCGGCTGCTCGCTCGACGGCATTGCAGAAGTCACCGTGACCAAGCCGGACGGCACCAACAAAATGATGCTCGACGAGCACGACAAAGCCGTGCCTGCCACCTTCTCGGCACGTGTGGAAGACCTGCAACAAGCGACGCACGATGAGATTCCCGAAGCGCGCCGCCCGGATGAAGACGTTTCCCTTGCGCTTGGCTACATGAAAGGTGGTGTGTAATGACTATCCTCGTCCCCAATACAGGCGAAGTGATCGCCTTGTCTTATCTGACCAATAAAGTCGCTACGCCGGAGAATCTGGTCTACAGACTTTTTGCAACTAACGTCACACCCGCCGAGACGGATACAGCTGCCAGCTACACCGAAGCCGCTGGCGGAGGGTATGTGGCTAAAACTTTGACTGGTGCAAACTGGACGGTTACGGGTGGTGCACCATCAAGTGCCGCCT
>Ga0315281_10001170_pt1 | contig 38474 bp, 48 predicted proteins | sample YL17G07_0_MG_FD_204540 | JGI IMG/M metagenome (GOLD analysis project Ga0315281, IMG submission 204540) | Sediment microbial communities from Yellowstone Lake, YNP, Wyoming, USA - YL17G07_0 | ecosystem: Environmental > Aquatic > Freshwater > Lake > Sediment | place: USA: Wyoming | collected...
AGACCTGTCCCAACTCTACGCATGGAGGCAGAAGCAGGGGGCGACGGACTCAACGCTCGTGCTGGTTGCGAACGTCGCGGGTCTCTACGGGAAGCCCTTCTCCTTCACCGACGAGCAGCCGGAGGGAACGTATCTTTATTGGGTGGCTGTTGCTGACGCGACGGGGAACCGTAGCTGCATGGCGACGAAGGTAGCGAACACGGTGGTGCTGAGTCCCGCGCCGGTCTCTGGGTTCTCGAAGCGGTGAGCGTAGAGGTAAAACGAATCCCTTTGGGAGTCAGCGGTGTGGAGCTGCGCGAGATCCCGCAGCGCAGGCTCAAGGAAAAACGCGAACGACAGAAGCGGGCGGGTAGGCGTGGGGCGCGCCGAGACTCGCAGGCGAAGGAGCGGGCGTGACTGTGCGTGTTTGGCCTTCGACTTGCGCTCGATGCGGCTGTTCGATCATTCCAAAGACGATGACTAAGTACTGTCGGCCCTGTTCCGCGCTCCGCGACACCGAGCGAAAGGCAACGTGGGCTCGCGCAAATCCAGCTTCTGCCGACGCTTTGAAACGTGGCAAGTCTCTGTATAAACAAAAGATTCGTGAACGCGCGGCATTGGTAGCGTCGGCTGTGCCGCGGTCGCTCCTGTGGCAGTTCGACATGCCCATGCCAGATATGGTCAGGTCGCAGAGCATACGCATCCCCTTCGACCGGGACCTATCGAAGAACGCTATCTACTCGGTCGGGCGAGGCGGGCATGTGTTCCTAAGGCAGAGACAGCGCGCCTTGAGAGAGGCGATCGCTTGGAGCCTGAAGGAAACGCCCAACCGGGAGCCGTGGCCGCAGCGCAAGACCTACCTGGACATCCTGGTCCAAAAGCCTCACCACAAGTTCGACGCGATCAATGTCATAGACGGGATTTGCGACGCTCTCAAGGCCGGCATAGGCGTGGATGACAAGTGGTTCGCCATTCGTAGGCTTGACTGGTTGATCGTCAAGGGGAAGCCTGAAATCCTGATAGCGATAAGCCAGGACGGTACCGAGCCGCAGACGGCTTGCTCGAGTTGCGGCCGTGTGCTGGACGACAAGTATTTCACTGGCCACAAGCGAATATGCGTAGGCTGCACCAGGGGAGAAGAGATTCCCTAGAGGTAGCGCGCCCGAAACCCAGGGATGAGTGGCGGGCGCGACAAGGCCCAGGCGGCAGGGACGCTACCTGGGCCGATTCTTTGGTGCCGTCCGGTCACGGCGCCATGCGGGTCGTCGGGGGAGCCGGCCCCATCCCGCGGCTAGGACGCGGGGTTCACTTCTCGGCTTCGATCAACTTATTGCCGGCGTGAGGCTTTCTGGGGACCACCTGGGCCACTATCGCGGCCACGACAAGGTATCCAGCTAGGATCAGCAGTAGCACGCTCCACGCGGGCCGGTAGACGGGTTGCCAGCCGTTCATACGGCCATCCTCCGGCGCAGCTCGTCTAGCTCGGCCTGCTTCGCGCCCAAAGGCACCATGACGAGACCCGAGGCACCCACGGTAAGCAGGGCAACGCATTTGCATCGTTGGCAGCCGTAGATACGCGAAAGAAGGCGGACCATCCCGCGGCGTCCGCACTCGGGGCACGCCGGCCCAAACTCTCGAGGCTCGATTCTCGGTGCTCCGTTAAAGAATTCCCTGCCTGAGCGCGTGAGAGGCAGCCAATCGGAGCCCATGATTCGATTCTGTTCCCCGCTCATTCCATCCCCCCTTAGCGAAGGCCGGAGACCGGCGGATCTCCGGCGAACTGGACGGCGCGCCGCCGCGCGATGGGCTTACCGCCCAGGGGTTTCATCCGTGGAATCGCACTTGTCGCAGAGCAACGCCGCCGGGTCTGGAATCTCGCCGGGGTCTGGGATAGGTATGCCGCACCTAGCGCAAGGGATGCGCGTCGGTTCGAGCGGTAGGGGTAGCTGGTCGGGGTCGGGCATCCCCAACCCGGAAAGCGCATCGATGCTGTTCTCGGTCTCGGCGATCTTCTCACGAAGCCATGCGAGCACGGCTTTAGGGTCGCCGCGATTCATTCCCGGCTTCCACCTATCCGCGCCCTCATCCAATGCGAACCTTAGAGCGTCGTCAAGCATATCGAGCGCCGCTAGATCGTTCTCAAGGTCTTCGAGCGTCGAGCCAGGTGAGCTAATCGCTGGCATGGAGCACCGCCTTCCCGGTCTGTGTGTTTACCTCGGTCCAGCCTTCGTGGAAGCCGTAGAGCGAGCGGATCGACGACAAGGGCCGGTGCACCGCATACCGCCCGACCCGCCGCCATGCGCCTTGATACTCCTTCTGCAATACCGTTCCGTCGCTCATGTAGGCGAACTCCATCCCCGAGACGTGCCGGAACCGAAGCCACTCCCTGCGCCCGCGAGCCGATAGTTTGGCCATCAGTCCCACCAACAGCGCAGCCCGGGGTCAATCGAGAACTCGTCGGCATGCCTAAAAGAGTTCACGAAATCGGTTAGCAAGCCGGAGTTGACGTGCTGGCGTCCTACTGTCAATCCTTCAATCGACACGCGAGCGTCATCCCTGCCTCCACCAATCGTGTAGCCGTGGGCCAATGCTCCCGGATGCTTCCGCATAAAATCAACGAACTCCGATACGGTTGGGGACTCGTTCTGGGTTTGCTCTGGGTCCATGAGGCCAGCGGCGATGAGGGCGTCGCATGTCGAAAGCCCGAGGCAATCAAAATGCACGTAATCAGCCCGTGTTGATAGATGCATCAGCTTGTCGCGTTCTGAGAACTGTGCGTCCGAGAGCTTAGCCACGGGGCACCTCAGCTTTCTGCTGCACCTGGTAGGTCGCGGCCACGCCGTCATGCTCGTTCTCGATCCACCATTTTGCACACGGGGCGCACATCGCAAGGCGAACCCTGCCGCGCGGCATCGTCGGGGTCTGAGTGACTTCGCATTGCCATTCGAGCACAACCACGCAGACGGCGCGATCCCGACAAGGACATTTGGGACCGTGCCCCGGCGAATGAGTACAAGCATGGCCCGTACATTTCACCGAATCGCACGCGCACCGCTCGCTCGCTCCTACCTTGCTCTTGCTTTCCATCTCCTGCCTCCCCTGCGTCTGGTGACGGCCACCCATTGACCGCCCCGTCACTACCAAAGATACACCGAAGTTTACTTGGTGGCAAACATTATTTCTTAGGGGAACGATGCCAGAGGCGATGGCAACGGCGGCAAAGCCAGATGATTGAGAGTGGCTCGGAGTAGTCGGGGTGGTGGGCGTCGAGGATCGGGGTTTGCTTCTCGCAGTCCTGGCACGCTGGCGGTTTGGCAATCCTCCCCGAAACGATCTCGCGCCGGAGAAGCCGAAGAGCGCGCTCTGCGACTGCCACGGACTCAGGGCCGGACGGAGACTTGTCGGTCCTGTGAATGGCGAATCTGCGAGCCGCCGCAATTCGAGACCAGCAGAGCAGGCAATCCCGACGGCGCGCCGAGCCATAACCGTACTTCGGGAAATCCGCCTGCAACTTCTTAACCCCGCAAGTGCGACAAGTCTTCAGCACGCCGAAAGCGTGTGACATATCGGCAAGGCTGTCAAGCGAAACCGCGTGACAGATACGCCCCCCTCGCGCCTACGCGCGCGAAGAACAACAGAGAGAATACACAGACGACCGTACGGGGACATACGTACACGGCTTGAAGCAAAGGAAAGGATCGCAAGCTCTCCGGCCTCTGCGCTCTTGAAGGCGCTTTTACGGTCGGTCGCGGCGCGGGAGTGTTGATGCGCGCCGGGCCGGTGCCGCTGGCCGATTGCGCTCTGGGGCGCTTGCGGGGCGTCTGGCGGCTATCGAGCGGGGCGCGCGGGGGCAAGGTAGGCAAAGGGCGGGTCGTGCGTCCAGGGCGTTCTGGCGCGGTCTGGGGCGCACCGTGGCAAGCACTCCCTGGGCATAGCGGGGTCAGGCAGCGCGAAGCGTGGGACAGCGGGGGCGCATCCGGCAGGCAGGGGACCGCGGGCCGGCATCCGGGCACCTGGCGCTACAAGGCGTCACCACCTGGCGCGGAGTCCCAAGCGTACCTGCGGCAGTGCGGGGGTGAGGGTGGTACTTCGGCGTGCGTCTTGGGTCCCATCATTGCTGGTCGTCTGGGGTATGGGACCAGAGGTTATCGCGGATGGCGAGGTATCTGAGGTGGTCGTACATTCTGCGAGCGGTGGAGTGGTGCCTGTGGGAGTCGAGGGAGCGTTGTCTTGTGGCGTAGGGGGTATTGAGGCGGCGTTGGTCTTGGTTCCAGACGCGGTAGTAGGAGCGGATGTGGTCGCAGGCTATGCAGTGGCATCCTTTTGTGGTGCCTAGCTTTTTGGTGATTCGGCATCGGTAGTGGTTGAAGGTTTGTGGTGGGGGCATGGTGGGTCCCATATTTGTGGTTAGGGGGTCAGGTTGGGTCCCCTATTTTGGTGGGGTGGTGTGGGGGTGGGTCCCTTTGGGGTTGGGGCTCCTATTCGTTTGAGTTCTCGGGCCACGGCGCGTTCGAGGTTTGGGTCCACGTGGTCGAACGTGAACGGGAGTTGGTTGGGGTCCCGTTTGGGTGGTTTGGGGTGGTGGATGCGTGCGTGGATTTTACAGAGTTGGGCGCCTGTTTCTGGCATAGCGTGGGCTTTGAAGGTGCAGCGGTGGCCCTTGACGCTGATCCGGTCTCCGTTTCCGCGGAGGCCGAAGTAGTTCCATCGCTCTGGGACGTGGGCGATGCACTGTGGGAGTGGTGGGCGCCTTTGGCGTTTCATGTGGTCCCTCGAAGTCCAAGCCAGCGTTTCCACCACGGGAGGCGATTGGGTAGACGCACTAGGGTCCCGGGTTCTATTCCAGGTCCCGTGAACCAGGTGTTTGTTGGGTAGGTGTCGTCGTGCCGGCGGAACAGGTTTATTTCGGGGCAGGTTGCCGTGACGCGGGTTAGGGCTTCGCGGTCCTGTCGCGTTGGCACGAGGTCGGAGCGGCTCACTGGGGTGTTCCTTCGCTCGAAGGCGGGTCAGGGTGGGCGGGGGCGCCGGTCTGCGGTTCCGGGGGGGCGGCGGTGATCTCGAGGGTTCCGTGTTCTTGGTCTCGGTGGAAGGTGAGGATCCAGCCTCGGTACTTGGCGATGATGGCGCGGGAGAGCGAGAGTCCTCCGGAGCGGTCTGCGAAGGCGGCGAGGGCGGCGGCCTGCTCGGACTCGGCGGCCATCTGGCCTTTCTCCTGGCTCAAGAGGAGCTGGTCTAGGGGGCGTTCGATCCACGGGTAGGAGCACCCGCTACACATGCGGTGGACGTGCTCGCCGTCGAGTTCGCATGCTCGAAGTCTTGGTAGCAAGGATTGTCCTGGCAGGCAGAACATCATCATCTGCTTGTCGCATCCGCACTTGGGGCAGTGGCCGTTGGTGTGGTTGAAGGCGTGGGCGACGGTTGAGTCGTGTCCTTGGACTGACTCCAGGACCGCTAGGCGGTCGCTGTGGGCTTGGCGGGTTTCTTTGCTCATCTCTCAGACCTCCGGTGGCGGGGGAACGTCCTCCGCGGGTTGGGGTTCTTCTGCTTCCCATGCGTCGCCTTTTGGTAATATGTCCCTTGGTATTACGAATCCTTGAGCTGGTGGGATCCAGGCCGATTCCGGTATATCCGCCGGCGGTGTTGTGTAGTTTGTGTCATGGCGCATCGAAAACATCGACCGGCATGTCTCTGGGTGGCGGCTGGCGCAACTGGCCGCGTTTCTGAGCAGCCATGTCGCGTAAGCCTTGGCCTCGATGGATCCTCGGTGCTCCCTGGGTGAGTCTCCGAGCGGTTCCCATCCCGACGGTATGAGTCCTTCGTTCTGATACCCTCCCAACACGTCCCACAGCTCGCTCGAGAGTTCCTTTGGGCGGGTCATTTTTGGTTCTCCCGTTCCCAGTTCAGCCGGTCGGCTTGGGCTTTTCTAAGCGCGGCGCCACCGTCGCTACCAGGTCCCTGTGGGCGCTTTTGAGCGCCGTTCTGTGGGGCTATGTCGTTGTGCTCCCACGTTCTAACCGCTGCTTTCCAAGACTTCATCGTGGCCTTGCCAACCCTCCAACCGTTCGACTCGTAGTGGTCCATCCACGCCTGGGGGTCCACCGAGTTCTTCCGCTCCAGGCAGTACGCTTTGACCTCCTCGAGAGTTGGTGGCGTGAACCGTGACCGCGCAGCGGGCACAGTGTCTTTCTTCTTCTTTGCCTCTACCTCTACTTCTGCCTCTGCCTCTGCCTGTATTGAATCGCTTGAAGGTTTCTGACGCTCTTTGACGTTAGTTGAGTCCTTGCGGCGCTTTGGTTTGAGTACCGTTTCGTAGTATCGCTGCATGTACTCTTTCTTGTCCTCTTCGGTCTGCATGGCTCGGTATTTCTCGTAATTCACGACCTTGATTCCGCGGGCGACCAACCCGTTTGACAGTATGCGCCGGCCCTCTTCCTCGGGGCTCCCGCTGTTGGGGTCTGGAGAGAGCAGGACGGTGGCCGCGGCCTCGAGGCGGTCTTTGGGCCATCGGAGGATCTGCCCGAAGGAGGTGAGGTTCATGTCGATGAACCCGGTCTTGTCGCAGTGGACGCACAGGCAAATAAAAAGCTCGCGGGCGTCCTCCATCTCCGCGAGCGATCCGTAGTACACCGTCCTGAATATCTTCCCGTACACGGCACCTCCCTTCGCCAATCAGGATGATGTCAACCAAGCCAACGTTGACGCATGTTTGCGCCCGTCCAAGATCGGAGTCAACAGAAATCTTTAGAAATCTTTGCTTGACTGCAAATAACTTGTTTGGTACTTTCCAGGCACGATGGACTCGAGATTCGAAGGGGACGAGCTTCCGGACGCGACCTGGGGGATCTGCCAGGTCCACTCGCCGACCGGAATCGTGCGGCTGGTAGGCGACGACGGCCGACCGACGGCGAACGGGATCTGTGAACACTGCTGGAAGGAGGCGAAAAGTGGCGAGTTCTACAGTTGCCCAGTCCACGGGCTCAACCCAAAGGCGCCGGGCAAAGACGGGTGCCCAGTCGCAGACTGCCTGGGAGAGAGTGGTGGACCGACTGAGGGAGAGATTGCCCGGGAAGCCGAGTCGCTCGGCGGTATTTGGCCGGGCGGGTTTGCGCTGCGGAAAGATGTACTGGCTGCGCCGGAACCCGGACCTCCGATCGAGCGTGGTGGTGAAGCTCGCGAGGGTGCTGCGAGTGAAGCCCGAGAAGTTCCTCGCGATGATGGTGGCGGAGTCGAAGACCGACAGCCTAGGCGAGATCATCTTCTAGGGCGGAAAAACTGCACGTCCTGTGGTGCCTTCCACAATCCCCACGGTCCTTGTATCGTTCCGCCGCCGCCCAGCCACTCTCCGGTCTCCCCTGAAAAGGCCAGCGCGGCTCTGTTGAAAGCCGTGTTTGAGGGAACTCCGTGGCGCGACGTATTTCTAGACCCGTGACCTAGGAGGAGAAGTGACCGAAACGCTATGGCTTCTGCTGCTGATCTCCGCCGTCGGCGCCGGATGTTTTTATGCAGGTTGGCGGTCCGCCGCGGCGTACTTGAGCGCCGCGAGCGCCGTGTCCACCCAGACCAACATGGTCATCGCTCAGTCGAACTCCTACAGCGTCGCACTAGACAAGGCACAGGCTGAAAGTGCATCCTTGCGCGCGGCGGTTGACCGTCAATCGGAGGCGCTGGTTGGAAAGCAACGAGACATCGAAGCCGCACTACAGGCCATATTCGTCGGGTTCGAGCGGGCCGGTGTTGTCCGTAGCCAAGCAAGAGCGGTTGGCCGCCAAGTTGGCGAGACAGGAACGGAACAGGGCTGAACACAGAGCGAAAACCGAACGTCTCGAAGCGGACCGGAAACGACAGAAGGAGGCGGAACGTGCAATTCACATGCAGGGTCGTCGGGCACGATCGGGTCAAGTACCCGTCCGGGTCCAGCGCGGTTCTGGACTTCGAGGTCCAGCAAGCCATTCCGTTCGCGAAGTAACGACACGCAGGGTCGGTTCACAGGACGAGCCACCCCCGCCCGAGTTTCCGGGACTCGACTACTACGCCGACCTCACGAACTTCGAGGAGTTCTGCCGAGACTGCCTCGTCATCATCACTAAGCAGGGCAAGCGCGTCCCGTTCGTCCTGAACAGCAGCCAGCGCATCATCCTCCGCAAGATCCGAGAACTCATCGCCTCCGGCATCCCGCCACGAGTCGTCATCCTCAAAGCAAGGCAGGTCGGCGTCTCCACGCTGACCGAAGCACTTCTCTTCTGGGACTGCGTTGTGCGGCCCAACCGCTCCGCGCTCGTCATCGCTCACACGCTGAAAAGCTGCAAGACGCTCTTCCGCATGAGCCGGAACTTCCACCGCTTCCTCGAAGGCGACCTGAAGCAGAACACCCGCATCCAGAACGTCCACGAGATCGAACTCGATTCCGGCTCAAGGATGCAGGTCGAGGTCCAGGGCGAGCCGCGAGGATACACCGCCCAGAAAGTGCATCTCTGTCTAGCTCCCGACGTTCCCGTTCTGATTTCCGATGGCAGGGAGGTTCGGGCCGATGCCGTCCGGGCCGGGGATCTCGTGGTGACGCATCTAGGAAACTCCGCCGTCGTCACGGGCGTCTCGAAACGCTTCAATGCCGACCCGTGCGTCGCTGTCACGCCTTGGCTCGGCCGTCCGGTGACGCTCACGAAGACGCACCCGGTCTACACGCAGCGCGGATGGGTAAGGGCCGGGGATCTGGGGCTCGCCGATGAGGTTTCGATGCCGGTAAGGAAAATCACTCGCCGACTACGCACCCTCTGGCTTCTCAACCACGCCCGCAACGGTCTCAGGAAACACCGCCGTTTCGGATCTGGGGCTCGCATATCGCTGAGTGAGGATTTCGGGTATTTCGTTGGCTACTATCTCGCCGAGGGATGCATCATCCGCAACAAAAAGAGACTGCCGAGTGCGGTCGTGATGGCGAGGGACTGCGACGAAAACCGTTACGCCGATCGAGCGTGGAAAGCCGTGTCTCGCGTTTGTCCGTCGCGAGCGCAGAAACGCCACTCTAAAAGCAGGACGGTGAGCGACATCTTCTACGGCTCGGCGATGGCCGAATTGGTGGAAAGGAATTTTGGCGCGGTAGACCAGAAGCGCGTGCCCGACTGGGTATTCTCGGCGGGCCGTCCATTCTGCCACGGATTGTTGATCGGGTATCTCTCTGGAGACGGGAGCAAGGTAGCGGCTCCGCAGGCGACGGTCGCGGCGACATCAACGCGAGAGTCCCTCACCTACCAGATGCGCGACATCGCGGCTGCGCTGGGATACGGTTGGGCTGCCGTTGACTTCAAGTCTCCCGGACTGAGATTCGGGAGGCAAGAGAAGGCGGCGTGGATCGCCCGTTGGCACGGAGAAGGAGCGCGACGGATTCGCGAAGAACTCTGGCTTTTTAACTCCCCGCTTGGTAAACGCGCCGACGCGAAGTATCCGAAGCATGTGGTTAGAGGCGGCCACGTTTGGATGAGACTTCGTTCGCTGACCACGGCTGAGAAATCTTTAGTTTGCGATATTGAGGTAGACCATGCCGACCACTCCTTCCGCACCGGCAGCTTTGCGGTGAAGAACAGCGAGATCGCTTACTTCGAGCAGGCGAAAGACACGCTGACCGCTGTGATGCAGACCGTTCCCTTGACCCTGGACTCCCTCGCGGTCCTCGAGAGCACAGCGAACGGCATGGGCGGGATCGGTGAGGCGTTCCACAAACTCTGGCAGCGCGCCGTTGGCCTCTCGCTCGACACCGACGTTCCTGAGTACGAGAAGGGCTGGACTCCGATCTTCATTCCCTGGTTCCAGCACGAGGAGTACGAACTGGCGCTGACCGGAGGGGAGCAGCTCTACCGCACCCCAGACGAGATGAAACTGTGCCGGGATCACCACGAGATCACGAACAGAAAACTCAAGTGGCGCCGCTGGTGCATCAGCACGAACCTCGACGGAGACGTTGAGAAATTCGCTCAGGAGTACCCGGCCACAGACCAGGAAGCGTTCAGTTTGTCGGGCCGCCCCGCGTTCGACACCGAGGCCGTCGCGCACTACACGAAGGAACTCAGCGTGGTGGTCCTGGCGCACAAACTCCCGGAGCGAAGCGAGATCGAGGCCGAACCATCAGGTTCCGGTGTTCCGAAGATCATCGTCCAGGAGAAGGGCCGGCTCCGCATCTTCTTCGACCGTGAGCCGCGGCACACCTACCGAGTCGGAGCCGATCCCTCGGAGGGGGACCCGGGCTCAGACCACTCTCCGCTGGCCGTACTCGACGATCAGACCATGAACCTAGCGGCGACCTGGTACGGCAAGGCCCCGCCCGACGTGCTCGCCTGCTACGCGATCGACTTGGCGCACTACTTCAACGAGGCGGAGATCATCGGCGAAGCGAACAACCACGGGATCCTCTTCCACAACACGATTTCTCAGATGGGATACCCAAACCTCTACTACCGGCAGGTGAGCCCCGAATCGGTCGCGCAGGAAATCACCGACAAGCCCGGCTATCTCGCGACCACCCGGAACCGCCAGCACCTCTTCGACACGCTGCGGAAGTACGTCAGGATGAAAATGGGCAAGATCCACTGCCCTCACATGATCCAGCAGATACAGACTCTCGTTTACGTTGACGACAAGGTTCAGGCGGGCGTAGGGTCGGAGAAGGACCTTCTCGTGGCCTTCGGGTTGTGCCTGATGTCGCACCGCGGGGACATGCACAGCCCGCTCGAGCCGCATCCTGAGACGATGATGCGGGCCGTTGCGAACACCGCGGCTATCATCAAGGAGCGTGAGGGCGCGGAGGCGTCGGATCGGTACGTCATGGTGGAGACCGGAATGACCGCAGCGCAGTGGTTGGCGACACAGGATGCTATCCTCGAACACGAGAAGCATCAGCGCAAGAACGGGCTGGGAGGATCTCGATGAAGAAGTTGAGCGAGGAGTTGGACGAGGAAACGCTCGCCATCATCATCCGCAAGCAGACCTACCAGGGGACCGGCGCCACTGGCAGTTGCGAGTGCTGTGAGGTTGCCATAGACGGCAGCGCCTACGACGTGCTTCGCCAGCCCGAACGCCGGTGCCAGGTGTGCAAGATGCTCGGGGAACGGAAGGACAGGTTCACGTCTGGGATGGACGGATGAGCGGACATCGCCCGTTTGACGACGACAGGTTCATGGATGCGGAGGGGTTTGGAGCCTGCTTCATCTGCGGGAAAAAGGTGGACCCAAGCGACCCCAAAGGCGGAACCTACGAGATTGCTCCATCGGGCTGTCAAGTGCCGATTCACCTGCCCTGCGCAGGTGCGTTTCTCGCCTTCAACGGCCCCACGCAACTCGAAATCCTATACCGCAGCACGATCGGCGAAATGGCCCGCCACCCAACACCGATAGCGCACTGATGGCCATCTACGAGTACCGCTGTAGGATAGGCCATGTCGAGCAGCTCGTTCAGAGCATGGCTGCCCGCCATCCAAAGACTGTCAAGTGCAAAGTTTGCCAGCGCCGGGCCGCCCGAATCTTCTCCACGCCAGCCGTCGTCGATGACTTCCCAGAGCATTTCAACGTTTCTCTAGGCTGCGTCGTGAAGAACCGGGCTCACCACAAGCAGTTGCAGCGCGATAGAAACTTGCAAGACTGGGAGCCCTGCAAGGACTCGCCGGGCAGCCAACTCTCGCTTGGGAGACGGTGATGGCTGGGAATCTCTTCAACGAGCCGGACGGATCAACCTTCGTCGCTTCAGAGCGGCATGTTCCCGAGACTCCTCCGTTCGGCTCCTTCGGCGAGGACGAGGACAAGCTCAAGGCGTGGGTCTGCGAGAAGTGGAACACGCTCTTCCACCTGAAGCGGGGAGAGGCCGAGCGGCTCAAAACCTGCGAGCTTTACTACGCCGGGTTTCACTTCATCGACCCCTGGGAGAACCGCAACAACGCGATCACCAACTACTGCTTCCAGACCGTCGAGACAGTCTGGCCGATTCTCACGCAGGCTCGCCCGCGGCCCGAGCCGGTCCCGCGTCGCTTCATGGACGCTCAAAAGATCAAGGGGCTGAAGGACTTCGCTACCTACAAGATGGACAGCACGGGGTTCGACCGGCTCTTCCGCGTATCCGTGCGCGACCTGCTGAAATACGGCTGGTGTTGCCCGATGATTGGCTGGGACGCTCAAGGCGCCGCGATACCCCGCTACCTCTCCCCGTTCGATTTCTACCCAGATCAGGCCACAGACGAATCCGAACTCGAGTGCTTCGCCATTGCACGTCCCGCATCGACGCGGCGCCTTCGCGCACTGTTCCCGCGCGTCGCGGAGAAGATCAAGCCTGACAACATCGCCAGCCCAAGTTACGAAGTCCTCGTGAAGCCCTACCTCGAGGCGGCGGGCGTTCTCGGCGGACTGAGTTTTCCCCAGTTCATCGGGACGATGCCCTCGGCGATCTTCGAGGGAGACCCGGCGGCCACGACAAGCGGGGAGTACGGGATCGATACCGGCTCTTTCTCCGTGTTCGGCCAGACCACGTTCCTGATCCAACTCTTCGTTCGCGACTACACCACGATGGACGTGAAGTACGTCGGGCAAAAACTCATCGACCACGAGACCGGAGAACTCAGGATTCCCCACTCAAAGACGGTCAAGGAGCCCTGTTGCCCCTCCGGGTGGCGCATGGTTCCGATGACCGCCTCCGGAGTCCTTCTGGACCGGCCTCGGCCCGTCGATCCCGTGCTCGGCGGGATCCCCCTGGTGATTGGGCGAGACTACGAGCAGGGCGGGCGGTTCTACGCCAAGGGCGAACTGGACGACGTGATCCCGCTCCAGCGGGGCATCAACCGCTCCGACGCGATGATCGACCGCGGCCTTGAACTCTCGTCCGATCCCCCCGTGCTCCTATCCACCGATTCCGGCCTCTCGATCGACAAGCAAGCGGTCTCTGGCGGAGAGATCCTTCGCATCAAGCGCGGGGCGACGATGCAGTACCTCCAGCCTCAGGGGATCGCGGAGTCGCACTTCGTTCGCCGTGCCGCCCGCCGCCAAGACGTTCAGATCGTCTCCGGCACACCGGACGCGCTCCAAGGCCAGAGGCCGATCGGCGTCGAGGCCGCCGCCGCGATCCGTCAACTCACCGAGACGGCTGGTGGCCGTGCGAGGGCGAAGGGCGCGGGCACGTTAGAGTTCGCGGCGCTCCTCCTTCAGAAGATGATCCAGGCTGACATCAGGAAAAGCAGGGATGTGATCTATTTCCTGGACAGCAGCGGAGCCGATATGTGGCTCAATCCAGACGACTACCGCGCCGATGATTTTGAAATTCGGTGGAGTCAAGCTAGTGGGTCAGCCCAAAACGAACAGGACAGGCAAGATCTCAACCTTCAGCTTTATCAGATGGGGATCGTGGACGCTCAACAAGTTCTAGAAGACGCCGATTATCCCGATAGAGCCAACATTCTCCAGCGCGTCGGTCTGCGACAGATGCAGGCCGCCGCGGCCGCGCAGGTCGCTGGAAACGGGAAGAAATCATGAACGCCAATACCGAGAAAAGATTCTGGGCAAGGGTCCAGATGGGCCTGTTCTGCTGGGACTGGCTGGGAGCCTTAAGTCAGGGCTACGGCCATCAAGAGGTCGCCGGTAGCAGGACCAAGGCGCACCGGCTCTCTTGGGTAATCCACTTCGGCCCGATCCCAGATGGCCTCTGCGTCCTCCATCGCTGCGACAATCCTCGGTGCGTGAATCCAGCCCACCTCTTCCTCGGCACGCAGGCCGATAACATTCAAGACATGATGGCGAAGGACCGCGGTCGATGGCCTGTGAGATCCGGCGAGGATGCCAACAATGCTAGGCTGACCGCCGCTCAGGTTCGCACGATTCGAGAGCGCGTGGCGGCTGGCGAGACTAGGGGATCGCTGGCCCGTGAACTTGGCGTCCACAAAACGACGGTCGCAAAGATCGTATCGGGCAAACTGTGGGCTACCGTTCCGATGGCCGCCACGCAGAACAGTGGCAAGAAGAAAGGCGGGAAGTGAGATGCCGGCGAAGAGCGTAGCCCAACAGGAGTTTTTTGGGGCCGCTTTGAGTAGGAAGCGAGCGGGGAAAGCGCGGTCCTCCGACCCCAAGATGAGCGAGGTTGGCCTGAAAGAGTTTGCGTCAACCAAGCGCAAGGGCTTACCGTACCGGGCGAAGTCGTCGCAGAAGAAGCGGCGGCAGAAGATCGCCGAGATCCGCCAGAGAACGAGGTAGGAGGAGCGAGATGACCGAACTAGCTGGATACACTCAGTTGCCCGGAGGCGCTGTGGCGTGCGGTCGAAAGGGCTCGCCTCAGGTTAATCTGCAAGCGACCCGGATCATCGGCCACTTCCTAGTGCGAGGCAAGGCAGCCGTCCAATCGGTCAATGACGGATGGGTCGTAAAGGCAGAGGATGGCTACCTATTGGGCGTGGAGGTTGCCGACTTCAACGCTCTGTTCAACGCCCCACCCTCCTTGTTCGTGGATTCCGTGGTAGCCCAGACCAACGGGCAAGAGGGAGTCGCCTACAGCCAGCAAGTCCTCCATCCGGACAATGGTTCTGCGACGGTCGTCTCAGCTTCTCTCTCGTTTGGTTCGGTCTACGATGGGCTGACACTGAACGTGTCGGACCCGACGAATATCGTCTTGTCCGGTACGCCAGCCCTGTCCTCCCCTCGGTGGTCCTACTTCGAGATCGGATTTGTGTGGGACGACGGCAAATCCGCCTGCCAGAGATACTGCATGTCCGTTCTCCCTGCATAGGAGGTAGAAATCGTGCCAATGAGCCCTGAAACAGCCGTCGCGCCGCTTCAGCAAGCGCCGCCAGACCGGCCCACCCGGCGACTCGAGGACTGGGCCCGCGAGGGCCTTGCGCTCCTCTTCGGAGACCGCAGGCTCGACGACAACGAACGGCAGGTTCTCCGAGAATTCATGGAGGAAGTGGCGCTGCGCGCTGCGAACGGCGGGGTCGGCAACGGGGGCACTCCGGCTGCCGGCGCCGAGCCAGCGATGCCTCCGCCGGGCGCAGGAGACATGAACCAGAACGTCGAGGACATGGGCGCCGTCGAAGGCGCGGTCCCCGAGGAGGCGTACTGATATGACCGGACCGATGATTCCCGCCGACGCTATGGCGAAGGCTGAAGGGAAGGCCGAGAAGGTCGACTTCTACGCTGAGTTGACCGATGCGGAACGCGCTGAGGAAGGGCTGCCCCCGCGGGAGACTCCGAAACCGGAACCCGCGCCCGGCGAGAAACCCGGACCCACCGCAACCCCGGACGAGGAAGAAGAGTCCGAGGACGAAGAGGACGAAGAGGAGGGCGGTGCCGAGGACGCCACCGCGAAGCTCTTCGAGGAGATCGCGAGCCTGCGAGAGGAAATCGGTGACGCACTCGGAAAGAGCGAGCCCGCACCGAAGGGTGGGGAGAAAGACGAAGAACTCCAAGCACTCCTCGAGCACGACGATCCCGCGATCCGCGCCAATGCCGAGCGCCTTCAGCGCGCCGAGACCCGCCTGGCGGAATTGGAAACCAGTGCGCGTCAGGAACGCTACGACCGCCAACTCGCCAAGGACGCAGCCGAGTTCGCCGACGTGAAGGAGAACTACACGGTCGGCGGCGCCCCGATCACCAAGTCCCAGATCAAAGAGGTCGAGAATTACATCTTGCAGAACCCCGAAATCGGAAGTCGCCTTTCGATCGAGCAGATCACTCGGTTGGTGTACCCCAATGCGGTGAGATCAGAGCGCAGGTCGCCCCCAGCCAAAGGCTCCGGCGGCTCGAACAACGGCAGAGAACCCGCCGTCGCCACGATCGTAACCGAGGGTGCCAGCGGAGGCGCTTCGTCGGAGGGGTTCAAGCCAAGGCCCAACGAAACAATCGAGTCCGCGCTCGGAGAGGCGAGAAAACGCTTCGGCTGGTGACGCGGGCTAGAAATAGGAGACGACGGAAATGACTTCATCCTTCCCCTGGAACCAAGTAAACGTGATGGTCCAGGATTACATCATTCCGACGATCCACGACCAGATTTTCCTCTCGAACGCGATGTTCATGCGTATGAAGGGCAAAGCCAAGAACTTCACGGGAGGTCGTCGCATCGTGGTCCCGCTCGCGTGGCGCACGCAGGGCGGAATCAAGTGGTTCGCCGGAGCAGACGTGTTCGCGCCAACGATTCGCGACCCGTTCCAGGCTGCGGAGTTCACGCCGAAGAACGCCGTCGTCGATCTCACGATCGACTGGGACGAGCAGATGACCGCCTCGGGCCCGCAGAAGGTGCTGGACCTCATGGAAGAGAAGGGCGAAATGGCCCGGAACACCTTCTTCGACGGCATGGGTTCGGACATCTACAACGACGGCACCGACCCCAAGGCGATGGCTGGCCTTCAGTACGCCCTGAAGGTTGGTGCCAGCGGATTCGTCCCGCCCACGATGACCTACGGCGGGATCTCGCGCAGCTCCACCGTAAACACCTGGTGGAACCACAACGTCGACCACACCGGGTATATCACCGGAGCGTCGAGCACGTTCGCTGGCGTTCAGTTCGGTCCGATCAACCGGATGTTCGCCGCGATCAAGCTCCGGTCCGGAAAGGCCCCCACGATGATCCTCAGCAACGTGGGTTCGTGGAGCGACGTGCATTACGCGCTCGTGAAGAACGAGCGGTATCAGAGGCCGCAGCAGCAGTCGGACTTGTTCAAGGCGGGGTTCGAGAACTTCATGTTCCGCAACGCGACCTGGGTGCAGGATGAAAAATCGCCGCGCGGAACGACCTCGAACAAGTACGAGAACGTCTACTTCATCCACGAGCCGGCTGTCCGGCTCCACGTCGACTCGCGGGCGGACTTCGCGTTTGAACCGTTCCGCAAGCCCCACAACTCGATGACGCGCACCGCCTACATCCTGTGGCGCGGTGAGTTCATCATCTCCGAGCCGCGTTCGTGCGGTGTCATGGACAACATTGACACCAGCGGCGTTTCGTAAGGGGGCGGGCCAACCATGTTGAATATCGGACTGGAAACACAGCAGCAGATCCGCGGCGGTGACGGCACCCTCCTCTGGAGCGGAGCCCAGGTCGTCGGCGTGGATTACTTGGTCCAGAGCAACGAGGCGTCGGCAACCGCGCTCATGGGCGAGGCGATGACGTTCGACCCTCAGACGGTGGCGCTCGGTTTCATCCCGAGACAGGAGACCACGGCCGCGGGCGCAACCCCGGCGTCGGATCTTCCGGGCACTCTGGTCATCGGCGCTCTGAGAACCCCGGCTTCGGCCGGCGCGTCGGTCCCGTTCTTGGGAGTGGCCCAGGAGCCGATCAAGGCGGGCGGCAAGGGTCTCGTGGCTGGCGCGGGAAGCCTCACGAGCGTTCTCGTGACCACGGCGGCTCTCACGCTCGGCCTGAAGATCGGAACGTCCGCGACGGCAGGGCTGTGTGCAGCCGTCACGGCCAGCACGACTGTCGGGTTCGTACTCGGAATCTGCATCAAGATCAACACGACTGGCGCGACGGGAACCGGCAGCACTAGCTGGGCTGGCGTCCTGGTTAACCCGGCATAAGGAGAGGGTTCACGATGAAGCGGGCGCCGCGCGCAGACCATCGCGCGCGGCGTTTCTAAATGGGATAGGAGGAAACTCGATGCGCAAGGCGACGGCGTTGCTGATTCTTCTCGTGGCTGGGTTGGCGCTGCTCGCCGCGACTCAGGTGAACACGAGAGACCCGACCGAAAGGGTGCTATGGAACGGCCCGAAGGCGTCTCCAGACACGCTCGAGCTGACCCCGGTGAGCGCGGGCACGCTGACCGACATTGACTACATCTACGTCTCCAACGTCGCCGGCGGGACAGCGACGAACGCGAACGTCGCCATCTGGCGGTACAGTCGCGGCTACACCGGCGCAGACACGACGATCGACTCGGTTGTCGTCTATCAGTACAAAGCCATTGGTGGGCCGGCCGCGGCGCCGAACCTGGGGCACCTCCTCGCTCCCCCGGGCGGTATCTACAAAAGTGCCATGAAGGACACGCTCAAGATCATCGTTACGATGGCCTCGGCATCGAGTCTTTACGTCGCCTGCAAATACCACGAAGGAAGGTGACGGTGCCCGCGATCCCGCAGTCGGTCGCCTTGGTCTCGGATCTGGCGAGTTGGATGCTGCGGCTCATTGCGCGACGACGTGAAGCCTGAAGTGGAGACCTGGTAAATGGCAGCAGGGATAAGCCAACCGACTCCCAACGGCGGGAACATCCTCTACGAGGACGACGCCCATGCCGACGCTTCTGGCGACGGCGTAGCGGGGTCTTACGGTGCGGAGGACTGGTACCAGAAGGTCGTAGCGATGGGCTGGAAGGCGGCCGACGGCGTGACTCCGGCTATCGAGAAGCGCACCGGGGCGACTCCGCACTACGTCTCCCACGTGTCGATCCAGAACGGGGACGGCTCGGGAACGGCAACGACGACCTGGCGCGACTCGCGCATCAAGATCGACTTCGACGCCGGAAAGACCCACCTGTTCAGCGGCACCGGCACGGCGAACCGATGGGCGAAGCTGGGGAAGGTCATCGACGACGGCGTGAACCCCCCGTTCGGCTACGACGGAGTGGACGCCACGTTCGGACTGTCCACGACGTTCAACGGGCAGAACCAAATATACGGTTCGCACTTGAGAACCGTCGTGGCGTCGGGCAACGCGCTTTTGACGATTCGGCGGTCTGCGGGCGGCGAGTCGGACTTGGTGGACTCGATTCTTGAGGTGGTCGGTCCAGGAGTCGCGGCCATCGGGATCGGCTTCACGACGACGATACGCCGCGCTATCGGAAACAAGTTCATTGTCACGGCACCCACGGCCGCCAATTCTGGTCTCACGTCCTACGGCACCGATTCCGCGTCGAACAATCAGGTGGCGGGAGCAAGTCCGCAGTACCTGATAAACGTCTTCAACGCGCCGGTCTTCACGATTGACACCCGGCTCGCGGGCACTCCGACTGTGGCGGACATCTTAGGCTCGACGCCCGGAGAGGATCACGTTGATCTCACGTGGTCCAAGCGCGCGGCGCAGATGGGCGTCAGGGGTCCCGCAACCGACTGGCGCACCTGGCTCCCGACCATCGTGGACGCATCGGGCAATCCCGCGTCAGGAAAGCTCGCGGAACTCGTGAACGCCGCAGGAGCGGTGGTCGTCTCGGCAACGTCGGATTCGCGTGGGCAGATCGCCTACACGACCAGCGGGTACAGCGGCCACGTGATTTCCGGCGCTGCCAAGGCGAGGCTGTGGGCCTTCGATACCGGCTGGACCGAGCAGGGGCCGTTCACCGTGAAGATCGACGGGCAGAAAGTCCTGACGTTCGCCTGGCCGAGGACTCAGTACACGGTCGGCGGCACCGTCTACGACCAACTGCTGCCGGTGAGGGACACCATCGGCCCGGCGGAGACCCTGAAGGCAAACTTCAGCGTGAATCCGGGCGGAGGGCAGCCGTCTCTCTCCGTGCAGTTTACGGACCGGAGCACGACGAGGCCGCTAGACACGATCACCGCATGGCTTTGGAGCTTCGGAGATGGCCAGACGAGCACGGCGCAGAATCCGTCTCATACCTATTCGGCGGCGGGACTCTACGCTGTCACGCTGACAGTGACCGACGCTAGCGGGCAGGTGTCCGAATCGGATGTCGCTGCCATCTACGTCGCGGCGGTGCCTGGCAGTTACGTGCGCCAGAGCGTGCCAGCGACACCATTCGTGCCGATCGACGTTCCAGGGACGCAGTTCGCGACACAAGACGTGCCCGCAACCCCGTTCGTGCGGACCATCGAGCCCGCGAGCGCGTTCACTCCTTGCCGAGAGAATACCCCCGTTGTCGAGGAGACCGGCGAGTACGTCATATTTGGGGACGTTGTATTGCCAGTAGAAGTCGAAGTGCCAGCGTTCACTCATCGCAGCAGACCAGCCACCGCATTCGCCCGTAAGCCCGTCACTGCGGTGGAGTACGGCGAGTGTGGAGCGCCTACTGAGAAGACCGAGGAGTTCGTGATCTTCGGCGATGTCGTGCTACCAGTAGCCTAGGGGAACGGAGCATGAAAACATGAGAAAGTTACTCGCAGTCCTCCTGGTAGCGTCGCTATGGTGCGGCTCTGCCCTCGGCTTCCTTGGAACCGGGGTGGGTGGTTTGTGGGGCACTCCTAACGGTTCTTTCACCTCATTTAATTACCCAGGCACCGATGCAGGGTTGGCCTCGATGGACGCTTCGTTCCTCACGACCGGGCTCGGGCAAATGTTCGTGGGCACCGAAGGCTTGGCGATGCCTGCCTACCGTCCTGGCGTCATCTACATCCGCCACAGGTACGACAAGTATCAGATTTGGGGTGTCCCCTTCGAGTCGGCGCACCGCGGGGTGACCACGTTCCGAGCAGACTCGACGGGCATCGCGGTAGCCGGCAAGGCGGTCGCGTCCGATTCCATGCGTACTCCTCAGATCATGGCGACGAACGGGATCGTCTCGCGTCTCGGTCCCGCGTCCTCGGCTGGCAGCGGTGGAGCGATACGGTTCGTGGACGGGGGGACGTTTCTAGCTACGGGACCGGGAATACAGGCGGCGTTGGACGATCTGCCGATGGCTGGCGGAGAAGTCTGGGTGATGACTCCAGTGAGTGGGATCACCACGACAATTAACATCGGCAGTTCGGACAGCACGCTCAGTTCGGCTAGCTGGAAGTCGGCCACGCTCCGATTGTTCAGTCACGATTTTTCAGACAGTGGTGGTGGGACTGGAGCAATCCTATCTGGATCGGCCAACCCGTTGATCGCCATGTACGGAATCGGTTCAAGAATCATAGGCGAAGGACGGGCCACGGGAATCAAGGCTACCAGCACCAACCGGATCATCGACATAACGAATGAATGTACCAACGCCAGGGTACAAGGGTTGTCTCTCATTGGCGGCTCAACGGCCATAAAAGCGCATGGCACAACGTCCGGATTGAGACTATCGGATTTGTTCTTACAGAGTCAAAGCGCCAATGCCATTGAGACTCAAGACCTTGAAGACTTGTGTGAGTTTGACAATATCGCCGTGTACAACGCAGGCGGTGCCGGATGGAGAAACGGGATAACGGGTAGCGTCGGGCACGGCGCCTCTGCTGGTCTCACCAACTACGGGGGCCATAATTCAGTATTCAGGAATTTGTTTTTTACGGCCAGTACGGGACCGGCAATTTGGTGGGAAAGCGACGCAGCCACGTTTGCAGTAACAAATGTATCATTCGAGAATATTCAGATATGGAGTAGCCACAGAGACGCCATCCGAATGATCCTCAAGGGCGGTGGCCCCTCAACGGCCATTGCAATCAGGGACGTTGACATATCCGCAGCTGCCGTTGACTCCTCTGGTGTTTATCCGGCTATCTGGTTAAAGAACACCAACAAAGCGGTACTCGACAATATACACATCAACACCACAGGTTATAAGTACTTGGTTTGGATGGATGCTACCGTCGGAATGAGGAATGCAATATCCAATCTCTACGGAGAGGTAGCAGGGGCCACGGCCTATGATTTGAGGTTGACGGCTGGCGAGATAAGTGTAGCGAATGTTTGGGGTTCTGGAGCCTATCCGACATATATCCCAACAATTGACCCCGCTTCGGCTGCGACGGTGACCAACTCATTTCCTTACGGATTTCGTGCCAGGGGTTCGGCAAGTGCCGACTCCCTCCGCGCCGACAAGGGCCTCTACCTCGGCGGCCAGTTCATCACCAAGATGATCTTGCCTACTGCGCTCACGTTCGCCATCGGCTCTATCCCGGCGGCCTCCACGTTCGACACCACGTTGACCGTGACCGGCGTGGACGTGGCGAGCACATGGGAGTGCAACATATCTCCTGTGGGCGCGAGCATGCCTACCGGAACCGGGGTCGGGTCATGCCGCGTCACGGCGGACAATACCGTCACCGCGCGGTTCTTCAACGTGACGGCGGGGGCCATAAACGTGCCGAGCCAGACGTGGAGAGTGAGGGCGTTTAAGTGATCCCCTTCCTGATCGCGGCACTCGCGCTCCTGCCGTTCGGGATAGTGACATGCAACTGACCGGCCTGTGTATCAATTGGGGTGGTGGGATCGCCGCAGATGGTTATGGATGTACTAGGCTACGAGGCAGAACGATGAAGGCGCATCGCGCCGCCTGGATCTCGGTCAATGGTCCACTCTCCGGCGGAAGGAATACGTTGGTTCTCCACCGATGCAACAACAAACGCTGCGTGAACATCTCGCACCTCTACATTGGCAGCGACCACGATAATGTGATGGATTCCATACGAGACGGGAAGCATCCCTCGGTCGCCGTCGCGCGTAAGACTCATTGTGTACACGGGCATCCGCTCTCTGGAGACAATCTCCACCTATACCCGTCCAAGTCGCCAAAACGCAGGTGGAGAGGGATGCAGCGGGTATGCCGAGAGTGCCACAGACAGAATGCCAGAAGGCAACGTGATGCCATGAAAGCGAGGAAGGCCGCGTGCTCAGTATCCTCCTAACGATCCTCGCCACCCTGCCGCTGCTCTTGGGACAGGGAACGCCTAAAGGGGCGAGGGCGTACATCGCCCCGTGTGCCCCCGATACCGTGGAGGTCATCGAGCAGCAGATTCTCGCGCCGGATACGACGTACACGATGGACGGAATTCCTCACGTGACTTGCCGCGTGGTACTGTGTGTGCCGGAGGGCGTGGACTTGAACGAGGGAAGGAAAGCGAAATGAGCACACAAGTCAGTTACCTCGTTGACGATGCCGCTCAAGCGATCGGGGACCCGAACAAGCAGCGGGTTCAACTCTCTCAGTGGCTCTCGATCTATAACCGGAGCAACCGCGAACTGTGCGAGAAGGCCAACGTCCTCAAGTTTCGAGACAAGTTCACGCTCGTGCCCGGCCAGATCGACTACGACTATCCCGAGGGCATGGTCGTGATGTCGGCCATCCACGTCTCGGAGACACCCGCCGACGACAGCACCTTCCGAGTGATCAATGAGTACCGCGAGGACGAGTTCCGGGAGATGACCAGCGGTGCTTACCCGAGCGCGACATTGCCGTCCGGTTACTTCGCGGACTCCAACTGGTTTTACCTGGTGCCTATGGTTGACGTGCAGATCGTTGACGGAGGGTGCATCACCTACTTCGGACTTCCGGACCGGGTGTTGGACCTCAACGGCGTCATGCAGGCGGACGACTTAGCGCAGGACTATCTCTTGCGCCGAATGATTATCCACGGGCTCACATCGCGGAATCGGAGGGCCGAAGCAGACGACGAACTCAAGCTCTGGCTCGCGGACATGGAATCTCTTCAGGACAAGCTGGAGGACCGAAGCATTGATCGGCGGTCCAGCATCGCTCCGCGCAGACGCGGATACAGTGGGATGCGGTAATGCCGCGCACCGTCACGCGAGAAATCACACTCTCGCTCCGCGATTTCAGCGGCGGCATTAAGGGTGGGATCTCGGAACGGGGAATCTCAAATCCTAAGTTTTTGGCCGCCGCGGACAACTTCTACGGTCGTCCCTACCGAGGACTGCGTGTGCGCCCCGGCTCGCGCGCTCTCTCCTCGGCGATACTTTCCGACCAGCCGCACAGCCTCATGGGTTTCTACTCATCGGGCGGGAACAAACTCTTCGTCGGAGCGGGCCAGAAGATACTCGAAGTCACGAGCAGTGCCTACACGCTCCAAACTCTTCCCGGAGGCCATCCGGGTTCGTCCGACATCTTCACGCACGCGAACCTGGACGGGATGCTGCTGGCGACCCAGCGCACCGGATCGCTTACTCCGCTCATGTACGACGGCACCTGGAAAGAACTGAAATTGCCGAAGCCGACGGACGCGATCGGATTCGCAGCCGACACCGCAGGCACCGGAGTCGATGTCGGCACCCACTACTATCGAATCCGGTGGCGTTTCGCGAAGGGCTCGAGTCTCGTCGGTCCAGTAAGCGCCGGAAGAACGGTCGTCATCAACGTCCAAACGGTCAACATCAACGCTGGCCTCACCGCGTCCTCGCGCAACGATTACGTCGGCTGGACGCTTGAGCGCACGAAGGTCAACGGCACCATCGCAGGCCCGTTCTGGTTCGTCAAGGACGGCACGGGAACCACAGCCACGGATAGCACGCCCGACGCCTCGCTGGGCTACATGGCGGACGAGGGCCTCCACGGGGAGCCGCTCCACTTCGATGGGATCACGAGCTTCACGGGACGGCTCTGGGGCTGGGCTGGTTCGACGCTCTACGCGAGCCAGGCGGCGTTCGGGGACCTTGAGGCTACTGGGATAGCGAACTTCGACGCGGACCTCACGTTCCCGGTGGCGAAGGACGATGGAGACTCCGTACAGGTCTGCCTCGTGGTGCTGGACGAGCTGCTGATCCTCAAGAAGCGCAGCGTCCACGTCATCTCGGGCGTGGACCCGGACAGCTACGTGCTCACGAGCGTCGTCTACGCCGACCCGGCTCGCGGCAGTGAGGCGGGATGCGCTGGTCCAAGAGCGGCCTGCGTGATCGGCGGCGTCGCCTATTTCTGGGGCGAGTCGGGCGGGCTCTTTACCTACTCACGGGGATCTGTGAGGCCGGTGGGGTGGCTTGAGATGGGCGCGTATCTCGACTCCGTCAACACGGCGGCACTCGACAACCTGCTGCTCATCAATCACCAGGGCAACTACCTGCTCGCCTGGTATCCGAAGGGCTCCACCAGCACGGCAGAGGACCAGATCGTCTACGACGCTAGGTTTCAACGGTGGTGGCACTGGAAAGGGTGGGTGGCTAGGGATGCGATCGAACTCAAGTCCGGGATTCTGGGGGCCTCCTCGCTGGCCTTCTGCGATCCTCGGAACATAGCGTTCTTCAGCGCTATAGCCTCTGGAACGGCCATCTCCGGGCCCGGCATCCCCGCGCTAACCACGGTGAGCGTCGCGGTCGCTCTGAAAGACACTACCTTGACCATGAGCGCCAACGCCACAGCGACCGCTCAGAATGTTACGCTGACGATCGGGGCCTTCCAGAACATCCACTGCAACACTGTATCCGGGTCTCCGATCGTGACGAAATCGGAATATCACTGTTGGTCTGCTTTCGAGGGGTTCAAGGACAACAAATTAGTTGATGGAACAGGCGGGTTCCCGGTGTCGGTGTCCTTGGAAACCCCGTGGCTCGACTCCGGGATGCCCGACGATTGGAAGGACTTGGACCGGATTTCGTTCAGCGCCGAAGGAGACCAAACGGATGTCTCGGTTTCGGTGTCCACCGATCCCGAAGGTGCCTCTTCTAGTTTCCAGCTCACTGTCGTTGGCTCAGGACCCGAGTGGGCTCCCGAAAGCGGCGATGGCGCGAACGACCTGGTATGGGACTCGGGGAATTGGTCGGGTTCGGTGCCGGCGACGGTCGCTTCGGGCGTTCCTGCCGGGACTCTCGGGAGGCGGTTCAAGATTACGGTTGCGGCGTCCGCGACAGGAGACTTCCGGCCTTCGGCTATCGAGGCTGTTGCGATTCTACTTCCAGACAAGGAGTACAACGTATGAGCCTGACCATAACGAACACGTTCGTTGCGGGAGCGAAGGCGCGTGCCGCCGAGGTAAACAAGAACTTCACGGACGTATCGGGGAAGTTCACCGAAGGGACCGGCGGAATCGCCGACGGCGACATCTCCTCCGCGGCGGCGATCAAGAGCAGCAAACTCTCGTCCGTCTCCGGGAACCGCATCACGCAGGCCCAACTCGAGGACGATGCGGTAGATCTGCGGGTTCTCAAGGACGACGCGGCTAGCGGCTCGCCCAACGCCGCAGTCAACAACGCGAACCACATCAAAGACGGCATCATCACGAACGCGAAGTTGGTCGCGGGCACGCTGAAGAAGGGGAGCCTGAACCTAGCGAGCGTGCTTGTCGCTGTGCCCGCACTCGCGCCTGGCGTGACATTCAATGTCAGCACAACGCTGAATTCCAGTTCCGCCTTTCCGTTTGCGGTCGTGCAGGAAAATGGGGCCGAGTATTGGGTCCACGCCAAGGTGAAGTTGACAACGGGCACCGGGGCCTACGATCTGGTCGGCAGCAACAGCAGCGGCGTCAGCAACTCGGCTATCTTCAACATCCGCGTCTGGTATCTCGTGGTCTAGCGATGACCCCTCGCCCCGACTGGCGCAGCAAGACGAGGAGCGTCCCGGCTTCCGACCTAACCGAACGGGCGCTGGGCGTCGGCGATCCGACCTCTGCAAGCAAGGCTGTCGGCAAGCAGAAGGCTCGGTGGGCGAGCGTGGACCTGACGGGCGGCGGTGCTGTGGTGGGGACTGTCCTCGAATACGACTTGGCGCACGATCTCAGAGAGGTGCCTACGGTCGTGACGCTGGAATCGTATGAGAACGCTTCCGGCCCTGTTACGATCACGGCGAGGGGCATCCGGCGGGAGAACTGGTCCCACAGTCATGCACACGTGGAAGTGACGTTGATCGCCGGGTCCCTTGAGGGATGCAGGGCGACTTTTAAGGTTCAAGGTCGATAGGAGGTAGAAGATGGCTTCGTTCGAGGGTGCAGTAGGAGGCGCCTCACTCGGCGCAACTGTTGGCGGGCCATACGGCGCAGCTATCGGCGGAGTCGCTGGCCTACTGTTCGGGGGCAAGAAGAAGAAGCGCCCGGACAATCGCCAGGCCATCGCGGAACTGCGCGCATCGAGGCCAGTCGGCTATTTGACTCCCGAGGACATGCGCGCTGCGGAACTCACTCGCGGCAGACTGACCGAGGGCGTGCAGGCGCAAGGGCAACTCGGTGGATACGAAATCGGGCGGCGATTCCGGGCTCGCGGCCTCGCGGGTTCGCCTTCCGAGGAGCGATCGCGCGCGCGGCTGGAGCAGCAGACGCTCCTGGGGGCCCAGCACGCAGGCGAGACATCAGCGGAACAGCTCTACAACATCCGCACTGGCCGCGAGACTTACCAGCACCAAAACGATCTAGCCATCTTCGGCGCTCAGGTCGGGGCGAACCAGCGGGAGTCCGAGAGGCAGCAGGCCCAAGACTCAGCGTTCTGGAACAGCCTGAACGAGTTCGTGCCCACCATTCTCTCTGGAATCGGTGGCGGTGCTGCGGGAACCGACTTCGGCGGCTATGTTCTTGGCAGCGATGGCCAGTACCGTCCTCCGGTGCAGGGGCCTCCTGTTCCGGGCGGATTCGATCCCGCCAGTCCGATCCCTAGTATTCCGAGGTGATCTGATGCCATCTGCCTTTCAGGTTTCCAGAGACTTCGCAGCGAACGCCATAGCGAGGGTGAGGTCTGGGCTCAATGAGTACGACCGGCAGACCAAGATGCCGGGCCAGGAGATCAAGGTCGAGCCCTTCGACGCCCAGAACGTCTCAACGCCCGCCGCGTTCATCAAGCTCGGCACGTCGATCGCCGCCGTGCGCCGCCACAAGGCGAATCTTCAAGAGGCCCAGAAGAACGTTGAACTGGAGCGGGAGAAGAACCGCGAGCAGATCGCGCTGATCCGGGCCCAGACCGCGCACCAACTGGCGCCGACAAAAGGGGCGGCTGTTTTGGGCCGCGACGTTGGCCAGTACAAAGCGGGGACCCCACTCACCGACGTGACTGCGGACATGGCTGAGAGGCGGATTGGGCTCTCAGCGGCCCGAGAAAGAGAGAGCAGTCGCAGCCGCAGTCGCCTTTCGGCCGCCAAGGCAGGGCTCACTCAGATCGACGCCGAGGCCGGGAGGCAAGCTGCGATCAAAGCCCAAGCCGAGTGGCAGGTGAGTTACGGGGAGTTCAGCGGCAGGATCGCCAATCCAGGCACCCGCGACAGAGCCCTCGCCGCGCTGGGCATCAACCCAGCGGAGTTCTCGCTCCCTTACTCTGACGGAGGGCCGGGCCCACAGCAGAAAGCCAAGATGCTCTCCGACGCCTACGCTGCCTATCAGACCCGCATCCTGACCCGCAACAAGGCCGAGGCGCTGACTGCTCGCGAAGCCGACCGCAAGAAGTACCAGCAGATCATCGACGAGGAAGCCCTTGGGGCCGGACAGGCCGACGAAGGCTCGTCGGCCGGGGACATCAACGCCTTGATCCAGGCAATCCAGAACGCTGGGCAGGACTGACCCGGTGCCGACCCTTGGCGAACTGATCCCGAGCAGTGTGCGGGCTCGGTTCCCGGACTCCACGCTCACCCCAAAGGCGCTGAAAGTCCTTTCTCTGCCGGCGCCCGGCAAACTCTCCCCAACAGATCTCTCCAGGATTTCGGCGGCGCTCACCGCGGCGCTCCCTAGCTACACCTTGGCGGCCAGGGAGCAGCGGGTCCGCTCCAAGCCAGTCATGCGGACTTCGGAGAGCCCCGAGGATGCCCGAGGAGTAGCGGTCGCTCCCCCTGGAAACGCTGGTCGTCCTGCCATCCAGAACCCAGACGGCTCGTTCTCAACCGAACGGACCATCACGGTTGGTGTTGACGGAAGATTTCTCAATATTCCGACGATAGTGGACGGCAGGCAACGGACGCCATCAGAAGCGATCAGCCTATACCGCGCAGGCCAGAACCCAGCAGTGGACAGCGCATTTACCGAGGCGGATGCGCTCACGCTTGCGACGGCTCGCTCGGCTCAGATCGGAGCGTCGCGATCCCAGGATGCCCGCACAGCCATCGCCAGCCCGTCTGGGGCTACAACGCCACCTCAGCCACCCCAGACTGCCGCCGAGTACGAAACGGCCCACTACACGGCTCTCCCTCCATTCCAGAGGGCGCTCCTCCAGTTCTCTGCGGGGGCGCACGCAGCACTCCCAAGCAGGGAGACAAAGACGGTCGAGAAGTTTCCGGGACCGCAGGGACCACTCGAGTCAATGGCGCGGACATCTGGGGGCGTGGCGGGTTTCAGCGCGGTAGCTATCCCGGCAGCGGAAGTTACGGCCATGACGCTAGGAGCGGCCCCACTCGTAGCTGGCGCTGTCGGCGCTGGTATCGCTGGCGGGGCGGCAGCGGGCACCCAGAAGGAGCGTATCGCGCGAGCCGGAACTATGGCGGTGTCCTCAGCGGTCTTGGGCCGATTCACGAACGCCGTCACGGCGACCTTGGCGAAGCGGCTCGCTACCGATGCTCCGGAGGTAGCCGCGGCGCTCGGCAAGGAGTTCAACGACTCAGTTGCCAGGGCGGTAAGGCGCGGCGCGCCCCAAGCCGATGCCGAGGCCGCAGCCCAGAAGGTACTCTGGCGGAAGATGGCGGACGCTACGCTATCGGCTAAGGCCAAGGTGGCGGCCATCCAAAGTGGCGCTTCAGCGGTGGGTGGAGCTGCCGTATTCGGCGCCGGCCAACCTCTTGCGGAACACGCGGTGCTTGGGGCGATGGGCGAGAAGACGCGGTACCCGTCGACCGACCAGATGGTCCAGTCCGGACTCGAGCTTCTTGCGATGAACCTCATTACACAGGGACACGGACTCGCCAGGGGCTTTGCGGCCGAGGGCGTGAGGGTTGGCGAACCATCTCCACTGGACTTTCGGCCGACCGCCACAGAGACGGACGCCATCAAGCAGAACATCAAAAGGCCGACGGCATTGGTGCCTCACATGGCGAAGGTCAGCAACGAGGCCAGCACCGAACTCGCTAACGCCATCGCCAACATGCAGAAGACAGCGACAGCCCCCATTGGCATCAAGACACCGGATCTCTCGATCGCCAATGTTCACATCGTTCCGACACTGGTGAGGGTCTTCCCGGGCGATACCAACCCGGTGCGTGTGACGGTACTGGACAACACGACCGGCAAGATGCACTCGATAGGATTGCCAAGTATCGCCGCGTTGCGCGGTGCCCTGGTACTGGGTCCACGCCCGCTTCCGCCAGGACTAGAAGTGCCCGCCGCGGCTGAAGTCCCGGGGCCCAAGCCGACCCAGTCAAAGACGACTGTACCGGGGCCAATGGTCACGCCGGAACTGCACCCAGCGCCAGCGTATGCCGCGTTTGGGGAGAAGGCCGCAGCGCGGAAACAAGCAATCCTTGAGGTAGGGACTCTCGCCGCGCAACTCACGGCGAAGGCCCAGGAGAGGATCGCGACGGCTCCGAAGGCCATCGCGGCGCTCGAACGCCAGATCGCTGAACGCCCCAACGACGCCAACGTGAATCGGTGGAAGCGCAGGCTAGAGAAACTCAAGGCGCTGCCTGTGCCAGAAGCGCCATTAGAGAAGGCGGCGGTAGCGGAACAGCCAAGGAAGGGTCCAGTGGCAGGGGGGATAGCGTCCAAGGAGGCCGCTCCGCCGCCGAAACCGAAACCGGGACGCGGGGAACAGCCCCCGCCTAAAGCAAAGCCATCCTTGCCCCCCACGGGGGAGGCTCCGCGTCCCGTTCCTACCGTTGGGGGAGGCGGGTCAAAGGTTGTACGAGAGCCAACCGCCAAAGAACGCGCCACGATGAAGTCCGGCGAGACCAAGGTGATCGGAGGGCAGATCGTCCACCGTATTACGGAGGAGACCGAACGCAGGCTTGCGAGAACGGAACGGCGGACAGCCGGGGCCACTAGCCTCGAGGGTGGCGAACCTATCGTGGAGCGCAGAAAGGCCGAGTCTCCTGCGAGACGAGCTGCGGACCGTCAAAAGCTCCTCGCCATCCAGCGCGAGGCCGAATCCGAACTCGGACGAACCAAGGCCGAGAAGGGACCGATAGCGGAGGAGCGGCGCCGAGAGATTGAGGCCAGGGCTCGCGGTGCCAGAGAGGCGGCTGCCGGCGCGGAGCCGCCAATTACGAAGACCACGCGCAAGCCAACGGGTCCGCTTGAGCGTGGGGACAGGGTTTCGGCTGTGAGGGGCTCGTATAAGGGCGAGAACGGCTTCGTATTGTCCACTGGAGCCGGCGGTCACTACATTCGGTGGGACACTGGCCGAAGTTCGGTCGAGTCTCCAGAGAACCTGAGACCGCGGGCCGGTTCGGCGAGGGCGACGGAGGCTGAAGTGAAAAGGCTGGAGTCCGTCGAAGAGCCGACAATCCCGCGGTCCTACGCTAAGGGCCAGGAGCCTCCGCAGAGGCCGGACGTTGAGGGCGAAGTAGCGGCATCGGTTCGCAAGCGTGCTGGCCTGCTCCCGGTTGAGGAGATGCCTTACAAACCGACGCGCGGCTTCGTCTCGACGCAGGCTATGGCGACGAAAGATTATCTGACGGACGGCCACATGCTACTCGTCGCCTCCGAGACCGAAGCGAAGATACATGAACGGCTCGCTAGGCTGGCGATCGAGTCGGCCAGACCGTCCCCTAAGGCTGAGGGGTTCAAGCAGGTTATAGATGAAGCTACCGCGAAGCCTTCGGTACAACTCCAGGCACGCGGTTGGGCGACTGTGGTGGGCGGCAAGTACATGAATACCACGGGCGAACACCCGGTCGCTGTCTTCTACGATCCGAAGACCGACAGGGTTGTCACGGTCGACCCCGACAAATGGAAACTGGCCGTCAAGGCCGTCTCGCCGGATTCCTACGAGCAACGCCTAAATCCGAAGGCGGTGCCGAGTTTCAAGGGCAACAAGGAAGCGAACCTCGCCCAATGGGCACCACTCGCCATGTACAGGGGCGGCAAGTTCGTTGGACTCATCATGCCGATACGCGAGACAGACGCGGGAGTGGCTGAGATCCGCGGCTTGCTCGGGAAGTCTGCCGAACTTGTGACCCACGAGTCCCGCATGGGCGGTGCGCCGTCAGCCGGGCGCCAAGCGCCGGCACCGGGTCGCGGCATCCCTATTGCCTCCAGAGCGCCAAGGATACCGACTGAAGCCGAGTCGCGGGCGCTCCCAGAGGCAACGGTCCCGGCCCTGCCGCCAGAAATGAGAAAAGGCGTCTTGGCAGGAACGGTTGAGAAGGCGCGCGAGGTTCTGCATGAGTTCGTGGCGATTACGAATCCAGTTCGCTACGCCGTTGGACCGAATCTCGACGTGCTGATGAAGGCCAAGGGGAGCATCAAGCGGGCGCTCTTCCGGACCGAACAAGCGCAGAAGGCGATGCACCGATACTGGGAAGGAAGGCCCAAAGCGCAGGTCATGGACTTCTGGGACCGATTGGAGTCCGGGAAGCAACCAGCCCCGCATCTTGCAGAGATCGACGCTCTGTATCGGGAACGCGCCGAGAATATGTTCAAGGCCATCTCCCGCTACAAGGAGATCCCGTACTGGGAAAACTGGTTCCCCCATCTGTGGAAGGATCAGAAGAAAGCTAGGGAGTTCTTTGCGTCTCGTCGCCCGATGGAGGGGCGCAAATCGTTCCTGAAGAAGCGTCTGTTCGAGGACATCCGCTCTGGCATCGAGGCTGGGCTCGAACCTGCATCGTGGAATCCCGAGGAAATTATGCAGGCGGCGGAGCACAACGCTCGCAAGTACGTCATGGTTCAGGAGATGGTCGAGGACTTCAAGGCGCTTGGCTCGATGAAACTGGTGCGACTTGGGGAGAAACCCCCGGAGGGGTTCAGACCCCTCAACCAAAACTGGGCGCAACTCTATCTGAACCCCGAGATCCAGTTGAAGGAGTACCACGACAAGAAGATCATGGAGGGCCTTGCTGGGGTCGCCGACGCCATCGGTATTCGGCGTGAACGCAAAGTCCGTATCGGCGGAACACGCCTTGGATATTCCGAGTCCCGCGCCGGTTCCACGGGCCGCGTGGTCACGAAGTTCGCTACTCCTGAGAGTGTTTTGGCTCACGAGATCGGCCACCAGATCGACTCGAAGTACGGGCTCCGGAATGAGTTCATCCGCAAGTCAACGCCTGCGGAGAAGAAGGAGCTTAGGGCTCTTGTAGACCTTCGGCTTGGCGGAGAAGAGACGACACCCGCCTTCAAGAGGTACATCCGGGAAGGCCCGGAGAAAATGGCTACGCTGCTCGAGGCACTGATCCACGCGCCCGAGGAGTTCCGCCGGGTCGCTCCGACGAATTATGGGAAGTTCGTCGCGTTCCTATCCGCGAGGCCTGAGTTGGCCCCGCTTGTCCATATCAGGCCCTCGCTCCAAGTGATCGAGGGCACCGGGACCGTTCACGCTGGCGGGGTCGTCTTGGGTGGAAAATACTGGGCGGAGGAGAACCTGGCGCGGCTGCTAGATAACCACATGAGCCGCGACTTCATCACTGAGACTCGACTGGGGCGCGGCATCATGGACAGTCGGAATACTCTCAACGCGATTAATCTCGGCGTCTCTGCGTTCCACGCCACAGGAACGACGCTGCTCGCCATGATGTCCCGCATGGGGGTTGGAATTTCCGACATCGCACACGGTGAGGTGAGGCTGGGCACCTACAAGGTGCTCACCTCACCGGCGGCTTCGATCGCTTACGCGCGGGAGGGCTGGAAGTTCTTCCGGGGGGCCCCGGAATTGGCTCACATCGAGGAGGCGCTGTTCACGGGCGGCGCCAGCCTGGAGCGCAAGCAGTACTACAAGAACCAGATGCTCGACGCCTTCGTCAAGAACGCTCGCCAGGCGGTTGCGCTCGGCACTCCGTACGAACGCCTTGGGGGAGCGGCGAAGGCGGTCGCGCTCGCTCCGTTCGCCGCGATCGAGGCGCCGATGCGGCTTCTTTCGACGAAGTACATTCCCCAGATGAAAGTGGGCGCGTTCCGAGATCTGTTCTCAAGCCAGCTCCGCATCAAGGCGAAGGACATCGCCGCCGGAAAGACGAGCGAAGCGGACGTAGCGCGCATCGCCTGGAGAGACGTAGAGGACCGCTTCGGACTCATCAATTACGACAACGAGTTTTGGAACAGTACGCTCAAGACCAGCGTCATGGTGCTTATACGCGCCCCGGGATGGACGCTCGGGACCATTCGCGGTCTTGGCGGCGCTGCGTTCGCCGATCTTCCTCGGTTCGCGGCGCGCGCTGCCAGGGGCAAGGCCCCAGAGTGGACCTCTCGTATGTCCTTCGCGCTCTCTATGGTGTTTTCGACGATGGCCGTGGGCGCGGTCTACCAGTTCTTGCACACCGGCAAGTGGCCGAACACCCTCGAGGACTATCTGCATCCCCAGAACGGGCTAACCGACGAACGGGGAAGATCGCAGCGGGTCAATCTCCCTACCTACATGAAGGATGTTGAGGGATGGTCGACCGATCCGGTGAAAACGTCGTTTGGGCGGATTCAGCATGGTCGCGGCGCTTCGACCATCGGCCACGGGGGAAAACTCGCACCGGAGATAACGCTCACGCTCGACCTCCTGGAGAACCAGTCCTACCGGGGACCGATCCGCAACGTCAACGATCCGGCCTACGAGCAAGCTGGCCAGGTGATGCGATACATCTTCGCGAGAGAGCAACCGTTCGCCGTCCAGCAGGCTAGGCGGATCGCCCGAGAGGGCGGCGGCAAAGCGAAGATCGCGGAGTCATTCTTCGGAATCACGCCTTACTATCCGCGGAGCGGTAAGCCGCGACCGTTCCGCTACCACGAACAGGGGGAATAGGATGGGGTTGCGTATCTCAGAGCACTTCACGCTGGAGGAGTTTCTGCCGAAGGACGCGCAGACATCGGCCGTGCCGCTCGACATCGCCAAGAACATCGAGGCGCTGGCGGCGAGCCTGCTGGAGCCGTTGCGCGCGCACTGCGGGGCCCCCATCGCGATCCACTCTGGCTGGCGTCCGCCAGCGCACAATGCCGAGGTAGGTGGCGTTGCCGGCTCGGATCATCAGCGCGGGGCCGCGGCGGATTTTCACGTCGCGGAGACCTATGGGGCCACGTGGGAAGAAAACACGATCGCAGCCTTTGACTGGTTGCGGGAGAACAAAGCGGGAGAGTTCGGGCAACTCATTCTGGAGGACCATCGCCATCACTACGATCTCCCGGGAAAGTTGTGGGTTCATGTTTCGCTCAGGAGCGCCAAGCACGGCGGTACGAACGGAGACAAGAACCGGCTTCTGGTCTCCTACGCGCCGCGCGAGTACGCTACTTGGGTGGATCCGCTCGCGTAGCATTGTCGTGGTAGCGGTTCGCGGCCGGTTCGCCCCCGGCATACGGAACACACAAAGGGATCGGTACGGAGACCTGAATGAAGCCAGGATGGGTCGTGGTGGCTCAGATTCTCGTGACGATTCTGCTTGCGGCGTTCGCTTCATACGGAGGGGTGCGGGCCGGCCAGGCTCAGTCGACGGCCAAAAGCGAAGCCCTGCAAGAACGCGCCGATCTCCAGCAGGCGCAAATGAACCGGATGGAGGACAATATCAACTGGCTCGTCCGGCACGAGATCGAGAAGGCGGATCGCGCTTCAGGGAGGACCAAGTGAACCAATGGAGGGACCGACGGTGAACGAACTTAAGGCGTACCTGCCCGGCCTCATGGTTGCGGCCGGGGGGATGCTTCAGTGGTTTCGGCAGTTCAGCGCCTTCCGCGAGCAGTACTACCATCTCGTCGCGGTGGCGCTCGGCGTCCTGGCCTTCTGGCTCGTGACGCCCTACACCGGGGGCGATTGGCGCGGCTGGTGGCTTTCGTGCATCGACTTCCTCACCGTCGGAGGCGGTGGCCTGGCGCTCATCTACGGTGGTACGTTCCTCGTCAGCAACGGTGCCAAGGCGGCCGCGGCGGCGAATCCCTCGGCGGCTGCGAACAACATTGGGCTGCCGCTAACGAATAGCAAGTGACCCCAAAGGAGGTCCGCATGAAACGCCTTATCCTCGCAGTCGCAGTTCTCGCACTTCTCTCGGTCTGGATGGCCGGGCCAGTGCCCGCGCAGACAACGAACGCGCCGCTCCTGTCTCTCCAGCGGGTGTCGGTCGGGTTGCGCGGTGAGTACGTGGCGTACTGGCCGGAGCACTCGCTGGGCCTGGAGAACTCCGGGGAGTTCAAGCTGGGCGTCCCCATCGCCTACAACCTCGGCCGCTACTCCTCGCTGGGGCTCAACTACCGATACGGCCTGACGAGCAAGGTGAAGGAACTTTCGGTGGGCGTCACACTCCACCTGCTCGCTAGAGGTAAAACCCCGTGAAAATTGCCGACCTGATAGCGATCGCGAAGCGGATGCTCGAGGACGGAACGGCGCGGGAAGACGTGTTCGCCTTCCTGGACGCGCAAGCCGTGCGGGATCCGGCTCTGGCCTCGGCGGTGACTGCGGCGAAGGCGATGCTGGAGGCACTGTTGAACCAGGGGAACATCACCGACACCTTCAGCAAGGCGCTGGCGGAAGTTCTGGCTCTGCTCAAGGAGAAGCACGGGCCGGTCTCAGACGCGCCGGAAATCGGTTTGTAGCAGCCAAAAGATTTTACTTGACATCAAGTGTCCCCTGGCCGATACTTCGTGTGGGCCTAGGGAACGGCAACGACTGACGCGCGGCACCGAAGCTGACCTGACCCTTCCCTGGCCCAAGGTTGGTAGAGGTGCCGCGCTCGTTTTTGTGGTGTGCGGTGAGCCGTCCCAAGGGAGCGGTGAAACCGAACCTAGTGGTCTACGGGGGCCAAAGTGGGCTTGTCGCGAGCCCGGCCCAGTGCACGCGAAAGTCCTGATACGGAGACCGGCTCTGCGCGGCTGGGGCAAGGACTGGTGGCTCGAGACAGGGGCGATTAGAAAAGTGAACCGTAGCGCCGCACATCGCACTTACCGAAAGGAGCATGGGGATGGCAGAAAAGAGGGAAACGGCGGTGGTGGTCTCCGGATTGACCGCGATCGTTGGTACGCTGGACGAGAAGGCGCGTGCGTTCCAGCAAATCGCGTCGGCAGCATCGAGCGGGCTATTCCCCGCCGGCTATGACACCGTGCCGAAGATCTTGGCCGCCAGTTGGTTCGGGGACGGTCTCGGTGTCCATCCGACGATCTACATGGAGGGCATCCAGCCGGTTCAATTCGGTGGCAAGACGGTACGCGAACCGAAGTGGGAGTTCGTGAACGCGCTCCTGCGTTCTCGGTTGCCAGGCTTCGACTTCACTGTCCTAGAGGAGTCGGACACGGCATGCGAGATCGAGTTCTTCGCCGCGGGGCGTAAGTCGCAGAAGTCCAAGTACACGATGCAGGAAGCGGTAAAGCAGGGACTCGCTGGCCCCTCCGGGCGTAACCGGGACGGCTACGAGAAGAACGCTCGGAAGATGCTATGGAAACAGTGCTTCAAGATGGGCGCCGATCGGATCGGAGCGGACGTGCTCGCGGGACTCCCGGCGATGTCGTTCGACACCGAGGATGTTTCCGTGAGTGCCCCGACCCCGGCGCAGGCCATCGAGAGCGCCATCGCCAAGGCGACGGGCAAGCCGGTCGACGTGCCGTTCGAGGAAGAGGCCGAGCAAGTCGCTAATATCGGCGGAGTTCTCGAGCATATCCCAGCCGAACCCCCCGCCGAGCCAGAATCGGCCCGCGTGCGCCTGGCGGGAGCGGTGAAGCGCCGCTACGGGAACCTCTCGAAGGCCGTGCTGTCCGAGAAGGTGAACCTCCTCTACAACGTGATGATCGAGGAGCAGACCGGCGTGAACCCGAAGCAGGAGTTCACGGCGAAGCGCCCAATCGGCCCGGTCGAGGCCGAGCAACTAATCACGTATCTCGACGAGACGCGGAAGAAGAAGCCCAACGGCGGGAACGGGCAAGCCGAGAACGTCGAGGAGGCGCCCGCAGCGGAGGAGACGCCAGAGCCGGAGACAAACGAGACCGCTGGCGGGACTACGCTCGTCGAGTCTTACGACAACCTGATGGGCACCGTGCTCCGAGCGCGCAAGCTCTTTGGGCGGAAGTTCATTCAGGAAGCCCCGCCGGAGTCCGGGAAATACTGGTTCGTTGACCAACTGACCTTCGCACAGGCTGGCTACAAGGCGTCGGTCAAGATGCAGGTGGGCCCGGACATCGTTGCGCCCCCGGAATTGCTGGAGCAGTTGAACTGTATTCTCTCCGAGGCGTGTGACGCGAAGGAAAGGAACGGACGATGAGGATAGCCCTCACTGCCCTGGCGGTCTCGATGGCGTTCCCAGTGTTCATGTTCGCGGGCTCCATCGTGAAGTCCGTCGTCGAGTGGGACAAAGCGCCGGATGGTGTGAAGGAGTTCTTCACCGGCGCGTGTGCCCTGTTCAGTTTGGCGGTAGTCGCGGTCGCCATCGCGGCGATATGGAGGTTGAAGTGAGCGCGAAATACCCAGTTCAGTACGTCTCCGGCAGCAAGAAGTCCTCGCTCAACATCGAGGACATGGTGACGAGCCACCTCTGCAATGCCTGGAGGAAGCTGGTGAAGGACGAGACTCACCCTGACCAGTTCGAGTTGGTCAAGGCGATGGACGAGGAGCTGCGGGCCCGCGGCGGCATCTTCGACTCGGAGACGGGCCAGTGGGACTTCCCGCCGAAACCGGAGAGTGCTGGGGCAACGCCATGAAACACGTCCTGGCGCCAGATCAAGTGACTCAGACCCTACTGGGCAGTCCAGCCGATCTCGAGCATGCCCTGACCACGGCGATGCGCTCGGTTGGACGCCGGATCACCGAACGGCCAGAAATCATCCGGGCGCTCACGGCTGCCGAGCAACTCAAGCCCGGCTACACCATCACGAACGAGGCTCAGGCGGCAGAGATAGCCGACCTGGTTGCGGAGGTCATTGACGGCGAGAAGATGCTGGCCCAAGAGGTCAAAACCGCCC
>Ga0315281_10001171_pt1 | contig 38469 bp, 34 predicted proteins | sample YL17G07_0_MG_FD_204540 | JGI IMG/M metagenome (GOLD analysis project Ga0315281, IMG submission 204540) | Sediment microbial communities from Yellowstone Lake, YNP, Wyoming, USA - YL17G07_0 | ecosystem: Environmental > Aquatic > Freshwater > Lake > Sediment | place: USA: Wyoming | collected...
TACTCCCAAATCATCTATTCCCGCTGCCAATCACCCTTGGCGCCGTTCGCCAATTGGCAAAGCAAAATCCTTGCGCCCAGATCAGTTTTCAAAAAACTGACGCACACCCGGCCCCAAAAAGCGCATTGACTTTTTTTCAATTATGCTTTATCCTGCGTAAAGACGTGCCTGTTTATTTAACAGGCAAGAACGCGTTTTTATCCCCTGCCAAATACCTCAACCTGCTAAATAACGCCTACAAGGAGAATATCTGATGAAATCCATTAAATTTTTATCTCTAGCTTTGGCTATCTTGTTTTCTTCCATAGCAGCCACTACTACATCTCCGGCAGCTTTGCCGTTGCCGACCGCGCCTGTGATAACAGCCCCGACTTACAATGGTTTGGTTGGGCTTGCGCCAACACTAAAATGGTCTGCGTCCACCCCAATGGCAAATTTTAATCGTTATGTGGTGAAAGTTGCTACAGACGCTTCTTTTGCCTCGGTAACTATAGTTGTTAACGTCTCTGTCGCAAAAAATTTAACATCCTACGCTATACCCGCTGGGATTCTTGGCTATGGAAAAATTTATTATTGGCGCGTAACTGCATCGCAATCGGCGACGGGTTGCCCATGCACAGCTTGGAGCGTATCTTCCTTCCACACAGTCATTCACCCCCCAACGTTGATAGATCCAGCTAATCTTGACACTTCGCTTACTAATGCCAACCTCCTCACATTGCGGCCCACATTTCAATGGACAGGCTATGCTGGCGCGCAAAATTTCACGCTTCAAGTAGCGACTGACTATAGCTTTACGGCGCTGGTTCTCAATGTTCCCGTTCCGCTTTCTTCCACGGGCAATCCACAAAAATACACGCCCATTGTTAACCTACCTGCTGCCACGGACCTTTACTGGCGCGTTAGCGCAAACCATTCATATTTTGGTCCTAGCTGGTCAGGTCGTCCCATATTTACTACGCCTAACCCGCCAAGCATCCCTGTGCCTTTTTACCCTGCGAATGCAGTGCTGACAAACGACGCTTCGCCGCGTCTGGCATGGAAAGCGGCGATAGTGGCGTCCGGGACAACCTTCGATCATTACGAAGTTGAAATTTCAGATACAGCTGGTTTCCACTCAACATCCCCCTACTATCGGAAAATTAGCGATACGGTTGCGGTTGGTAATTGTAATAATATCCTTAGTGTTAATAATGGACTTCCTTTAGTCGCCGACCCGTATCTAGGCGGCAATGCGACCCATAATATGTACCAAATACTCGACAAGCCATCTCCCGACACTTGTCCGCTTCCCGGGGGACGCCAATATTTTTGGCGGGTACGCGCTTACAATACAGACGGTATCGGCCCAGCGCCTGATACAGAACATAGCGTTTGGTCTAGGACTTTCTACATGCTTATCGTCGTTGACCCTCCTGTGCTGACGCTCCCAGCAAATGGATCTGTTGTGAAACCTACTATATTTAGATGGCTTCCTTCGTATGCAGCTGAAGCGTATACAATCCAAGTAACACCGGACCCAACGTTTGCAACGGTAATATTAAACACGGAAGTTTTTGTTCCTTATTACCAACCTGTGGTAGGCGTCTTGCAAAACCACACTCTTTACTATTGGAGAGTATTTGCGCAAGATGGTATTAGGCTTTTCGGTAGGAGCTTTCCCTCTGAAATCTGGACATTCAAGACATAGAGCCAGCCTAATTCGACAAAACACACAAACCCGGCTTTTGAGTCGGGTTTGTTGATTTTGCCGTTCGCCCCGTTGCATCATCTCAGCGTTCGCATGTCCGCGCCGTTTAGGAAGGGCGCAATATCTCCGCCAGTTTTGTCGTATCTTCTAAAATTATATCCGCGCCCATTCTGCGCAGCTCAAATTCTTCTCCGAACCCGCAGAGCACTCCTGCCGTCTGCGCGCCAGCGGATTTGCCCGCGCGGATATCCACAGTCGTGTCGCCGATCATCAGGCAATTTTCGGGGGCGACATTCATCTTTTGCGCGGCAAGCAGAATCGGGTCAGGGTAGGGTTTCGTGTGTTTTGCCGATAATCCCGTCACAATTACGTCGAAATATTTGACAAGCTCAAAGCGTTCGAGGAACGCCATTGTACCGAGCTCGTCGCGCGCGCTGACCACCGCCATTGGATAACGCCCATACAATTGTTTGAGCGTTTCATCCACGCCAGGGACAAGTAGGAATTTTCTAGGCGAGCGTTTACGGAGACGGGCGAACCAGTTGATCGCCGCGACCATTTCATCGTCAACGCCGAGCGTATCCGCAAACCCCAACAGGGCATTGCCCGGCGCTTCGACCCACATCATAAAACGATGCGCGGCGCGTTGCGGGTCGTTGAATAAAAAATGCGGAAAGAAACTCGAGATGTTTTGCGCGTACAAGTCGTCGGTATCGCTCAGAGTTCCATCCACGTCAAAACAGAGCGCTTGGATGCGGGCGACGTCAAGGGACATGGCGTAATTGTACCAAAACGGCTATACTTTGCTTTGCTAAGATGGCTGAAGACGTCTCCCGCTCTCTCCTCGAATTATTAATTAACGTTAGCCGTGAAGTTGCCACCGCGTTGGACCTGCGCACGGTTCTGCAGCGTTTAATCTTTGCGTCAATTCAACATGTGGGAGGCGAACGCGGCAGCATTGTCGTGATGGACGATCTCGGCAGACCGGTGGACGCAATCATCGTATATGGAAAAAAACTTCATGAGCATACGACGCAACAGCTGCGCGACACCGTAGATCGCGGATTGGCGGGCTGGGTGGCGCAACATCGCAAAGCCGCGCTTGTGCCGGACACGAGCAAAGACGAACGCTGGTTGCGTCGCGCCGACGATTCCATAAATAAAAGCGGCGCGAAATCGGCGCTGTGTGTGCCATTGATGGCGCGCGAACGCTTGGTGGGGGTGATGACTCTTGTTCATTCCGTTCCCAACGCTTTTAACGAAAAACATTTGGAGTTGATGCAAGCCATTGCGGATCAGGCAAGCGTGGCGGTTTTGAACGCGCGCTTGTACACCGAAAGTCAGCGCACAACGCGGGTCATGTCCGCGCTGGCGGATGCGGCGGCGACGATCAACGCCTCGCTGGATATGACCGACGTTTGGCGGCGCATTCTCAATCAAACCATGCAAGCGTTACAGGTTGAAACGGTGGCGCTGGCTCTGGTTGATCATGCGAACAACGATCTCGTTTTTCATGCGGCGACGGGACATAATTCAGGCAACATCCTCGGCAGGCGACTTCCCAGCGGACAAGGATTGGCGGGATTGGTCGCAAAAAATGGGCGCGGATTGGTTATCCCGGCTGTGAACGCGGATAAACGCTACGGCGAAGTAGATCAATTCGGGGGGATTGAGATGCGCGCCGTCGCCATGGTCGCCATTCAGTCGCGGGAAAAAATCATCGGCGTCTTGGAAGCGATCAATCCCACCTCGGGCGCGTTCGACCCGGATGCGATGTTGGTGATGTCCGGTTTGGGAAGTCTCGCGGGAACGACGATCCAGAACGCGCGATTTTTAGAACTTTTACAAAAAGAACGCAAGCGTTATCGCGAATTGTTTGAAAACAGCGTTGAACCCATCTTCATCACGGATTGGGAAGGCAAAGTGTTGGAAGCGAATCGACAGGCGATTGCGCTCAGCGGTTACAGCGCCGAACAATTGCGCGCCATGAGCGTTGACCAACTGCATGAAGTGAAGTGGAATAAAACCGGCTTGAATTACGAAACGCTCAAGCGCGGCGAGGAGTGCGTTTACGAATCCGTTTTACATTTGCAAAACGGCGGGACGATACCCATCGAAGCGCACGCGCATCGCGTCGAGTTTGAAGAAACCGATTCGGCGCAATGGATTCTGCGCGACATTACCGTCCGAAAAAAATTAGACTCCCTGCGCGACGACATGATTTCCATGATTTATCACGATCTGCGCTCGCCGCTCAGCAACATTGTTTCAAGCCTTGCGATGATCAGCGAAATCGTCCCCGAAGACGAAACGCTTCAATCCATGCTTTCCATCGCCAACAACTCCACCGCTCGCATTCAGCGCTTGGTCAACTCCCTGTTGGACATTAACCGTCTGGAATCTGGAAAGCGCATTGTAGACCAAAAAGCCGTAGACCCGCTTGCGTTGATCAACGAAGCGCTCCGCGATGTGACCTCCGCCGCCGCCGGACGCCAACAAACAGTTGAAAACAAAACCGTCCTCAAACTTCCGCTGGTTTGGGTGGACGTGGATATGATTTACCGCGTGTTGGTTAATTTGCTGGAAAACGCCATTAAGTTTACGCCCCTCGGAGGGCAAATCGAAATTGGCGCGGAAACCGCGCCAGACGGTTTTGTTAAATTTTTTGTGCGCGATACAGGTCTTGGCATTCCGCCCGTGGACGCGGAACGCATCTTTGAAAAATTTACCCGCTTGCACGGAAAAGATCAAATCAGCGGGATTGGCGTGGGATTGGCTTTTTGCCGCCTCGCGGCGCTTGGACATGGCGGTAAAATTTGGGTGGAAAGCGAATTAAAAAAAGGCTCTACTTTTTTTCTGATTTTGCCCGTCGCGCAAACGCAAACCATTGGCGAGATTAAACATCACACCGGCAGATTGGTAATCAAAGAAAACTGATTGTTTTCCTCAGGAGGAGTATGCAAGAAATAGCTCAAAACGTTTATATTGAAGATCAATTTGCCGGCGTAACGCTGGGCGTGATTGTCGCGCAGCGCGGATTGATTCAGATTGACGCGCCGCCTGCGCCCGAAGACGCGCGTTCATGGCGCGCCGCGTTGATGAGTCTCGGCGGAGGCATGGAACGCGCTTTGATTAACCTCGACGCGCACCCTGATCGAACGCTCGGCGCGCGCGCGATGGATTGCACAGTCATCGCGCACGAAAAAACGGCGAACGCATTTCGTACGCGCCCCAGCGCGTTCAAAGCGCAAGGCGAGGAAACCGGCGCGGAGTGGGAATCTATCGCCGGGTTGGGCAGCGTCCGTTGGGCGCCGCCTGAAATTTCCTTTCTTAATCAAATGGCGCTCCATTGGGGCGATTCGCCCGTCTTGTTGGAACATCATGCGGGGCCCGCCAACGGTTCGATTTGGGCGCATCTGCCCGTCGAAAAAATCGTTTTCGTCGGCGACGCCGTGTTGAAAAACCAGCCGCCTTTTTTGGCGGGCTCAAATATTGCCGCATGGATTTCATCGCTTAACGTTTTACTGAGCCCTAAATTCAAAGGTTATACCATTGTCAGCGGGCGCGGCGGCTTAGCGACTCTCAACGTCGTGAAAACCCAACTTGATTTTTTGAAACAAGCTTATGATAAGTTGGACAAAATTGCGGTAAAAAAACCGAATCCGGCGACGATTGAAAAAACGGTCAACGCTTTGCTAAAATGGTTCAAAGCCCCAGCGGCGCGCCAAAAACAATTCGCCCAACGCTTGCGCTATGGCTTGTCGCATTACCACGCGCGCCAAGACCATTTCGCAGGGCAAACTTCGGACAATCAATAATCAGTGAACGATGAATCTGAAAGCGCGCGCGCGGGCAATTCACGAAGCGCTGATTAAATCTTTTGGCGAACCGATTTGGCGCAGCCCATTGCCCACCGTTGACGAATTGGTTTCCACCATTCTTTCGCAAAACACAAACGACGTTAACCGCGATCGCGCGTTTGCCGCCTTGCGCGCAAAATTTCCCACATGGGAATCTGTCCAAGACGCTGAGACCGTCGAGATCATCAATGCGATTAAGCCCGCTGGCCTCGCCAACCAAAAAGGTCCGCGTATTCAACAAGTCTTGCGCGCCATCGCCAAAGAACGCGACGCGCTCGACCTCGATTTTTTATCCGACCTGCCCATTGAAGAAGCCCGGAGCTGGTTGATGAAGTTCAACGGCGTGGGCCCAAAAACCGCCGCCATCGTTTTATGTTTTTCGTTGAATATGCCCGCCTTTCCAGTGGATACGCATATCTATCGCGTCGCAGGTCGCATTGGCTTGCGCCCCGAAAAAATGACCGTCGAACAAGCGCACCCGCATCTCGAAGCCATCTTTCCGCCTGAAACGTATTACGCCGCGCATTTGAATCTCATCCGCTTGGGACGCGAAGTCTGCGTCGCGCGAAAACCAAATTGCGCGGTTTGTCCAATTAATAAGTTGTGCGAAACGGGAAATGGATAGTTTTTTACTATTGACAGATAAAGCGGATTGCATATAATCAGCCAAAACATAAAGGCTGTGACGAGGACGAGTACGCGCTGAACGACAGCACAGAAAGCAGGCGAAATTGATGAGAGCCTGCCAGAGACGACAGCGCCGAATGCCCCTCCGAGCTTCGAAGAGAAATTGGTTTGCCAGACGGTCAAACTAAAAGTAACCGAGACGGAACTGCCACCGTTATCAAGGCAAGGTCGCTTAGCCAATCATTAGCGCTAGCCGACCGAATAGAGTGAGGCTGGCGTCCCGTTGCATCACAACGGGAATTTTTTTTAATAGCCAGCCTAAGCCGGGTGGAACCGCGGATGCGACAGCATTCGTCCCTTTTTTGGGATGAATGCTGTTTTTTGTTGCCACAGCCCTGCCCTCATCCCCAGCCCTTCCCCCAGAAGGGGGAAGGGAGTCGCGTTCCCTCTCCCTTGGCGCAGCCCCCTGCGGGTGGGAGAGGGCTAGGGTGAGGGAACCAAACTTAATTTTGAAAAGGAAAAAATATGACCGCTACTTGGAAAGAAGTTCTACAAAATAAAATGCCCGAGGCTCTCGCTCAAGAGATCGACGTCTACGACGGGCAATTGGCGCTAAAGCGACAAGGCAAGCTCGACGAAAAAGTTTTCGCCGAAACGCGCCTACGCAAGGGAACGTACGGACAACGCTACGACAACGGGCGTCGCTACGATGGAATCAAAACCCAAAAGCTGCCCTACCCTGAATCGCAGTTAAAAGGAACAGAAACCTTTTGGCACGCCCCGGGCATGCAACGCATTAAAATTCCTTACGGCGGATTGGTTCCCGACCAACTGGAATTAATCGCGCAACTGGCGGAGGAATATTCCGACGGCATCCTGCATGTCACCACCCGTCAGGATATTCAGCTCCATTTTGTTCACATTGACGACGTCACCGACCTCATGCGACGGCTGGCGTCGGTTGGCATTACAACGCAGGAGGCGTGCGGCAATTCCGTGCGCAACGTCACCGCCTGCGCGATGGCGGGAGTTTGCCAAACGGAGGCGTTTGACGTCACCCCTTATGCAAAGGCAATGGCGTATTTCATGCTGGGACACGGCGACGCCCAAGACTTTGGTCGCAAGTTCAAACACGCTTTTTCAGGCTGCGAAGGCGAAGCGTGCGGCTTGGTCAAAATGCACGACATGGGACTTGTGGCGCGAGTTCAGAATGTGGATGGAAAAATCAAGCGCGGCTTCGCCGTGTACGTTGGCGGCGGGTTGGGCGCGATTCCGTATCAAGCCAAAGTGCTGAGCGACTTTGTGCCAGAGGAAGAAATCCTGCCCCTCGCGCAAGCGATTGTCCGCGTGTTCGCTCGTCTCGGAGAGAAAAAGAATCGCAACCGCGCGCGCCTCAAATTTCTGGTCGAAAAAATAGGCGTCGAAGAATTTCGCCGCCTCGTTTTTGAAGAGCGCCAAATCCTCCCGCACGATGACCGCTGGACTGCCTACCTGCGCGACCTGCCCGAAGCATCCGCTACCCATTCGGCACACCTCCCTGTGAGCGAAAATCCGTTTCCCCCATCCGCTATCCATTCGGCACAGCCCCCTATGGGCGAAAATCCGTTTCCCCCATCCGCTATCCATTCGGCACAGCCCCCTGTGGGCGAAAATCCGTTTCCCCCATCCGCTATCCGTTCCCAAAATCCGCTTTATAAAAATCCGCTTTTTCAGGAATGGCAACAAACCAACGTCGCCCGCCAACGCAACCCGCAACTCGCAACCCGCAACCCGCAACTCACAATGGCTGTCACCATTCACTTGCCGCTAGGCGACATGACTTCCGAGCAATCTTTCCATTTGGCGGATATTGCCCGCAAGTACGCCAGCGACAACCTCCGCACTACCGTTGACCAAAATATCCTTCTGCGCGGAGTCGCCGAAGCCGACCTGCCGCAACTTTACGACGAGTTGAACGCACTGGGATTGGCAACAGCCGGGGCTGGCTCCATCGTGGACGTCGTCGCCTGCCCCGGCACCGACACCTGCAAGCTGGGCATCGCTTCCTCGCGCGGACTGGCAAACGAGTTGCGCAATCGCCTCACAGCGCGGATGGATACGCTTCCCGACGCGGTGAAAAATCTAAAAATCAAAATCAGCGGATGCTTCAACTCCTGCGGACAACATCACATCGCCGACATTGGTTTCTTCGGCAACATCCGCCTTCACAACAATCGCGCCGTGCCGCATTTTCAAGTTGTGTTGGGCGGCACAGTCCGCGACAACGCTGGGAGTTATGGCTTGGCGATGGGCGCGATCCCATCCAAAGCCGTCCCCGACGCGCTGGAAGCGCTTGCCAATCGTTTTGTCGCGGAACGCCAAGCGGACGAAAGTTTTCAATCTTGGGTTGCGCGGCTGGGCAAGCAGAAAATAAAAGAAACGCTCGCGCCGTTTGTAAATATCCCCGCCTACGAAGAGAATCCCGCTTTCTATTCCGACTGGGGCGACCCGCGCGAATTTACCGTCGGCGACAGAGGCATTGGCGAATGCGCCGGCGAAGTGGTGGCTTTGTTCTCTATGGAAGTCGCCAAAGCGGAAGGCGAGCATTTCGACGCGTTGCTGGCGTTTGACGAGGGCAACTGCGTCCTCGCCGAAGAACGCGCCTACCGCGCCATGCTTCTCGCCGCCCGCGCGTTGGTGCGCAGTCAAGGCGCGTCTGTGAGCGACGACCCCGTTCATATTGTCAGCGAGTTTCGGACGCGCTTCTACGACACCCAACTTTTCTTCGACAAGTACGCGGGCGGAAAATTCGCGCACTTCCTGTTTGACCGCCACGAAATCAAAAATTCCAACCCGAACGCGGACACGGCGCGCAAAGTAGTTGAGGAAGCGCAGCTCTTCATCGAAGCCGCCCACGCTTGCGACCTGCGTTTAGCGGGCGCGTCCACGAGCGACGTAAAATAATAATCACAGGACGCGCCCTCACCCCTAACCCCTCTCCCGCAGGGAGAGGGGAACTCTGACTCCCTTCCCCCTGTGGGGGAAGGGCTGGGGATGAGGGCAGTTCAAGGAAAATAAATTATGAACCCAAAACGATTTGCTGTTAAATATTTTATCGAAAACCCCGAAGCGCCGCGCCTCGCGGAGTTTATCCCCGTCTTCCACCGCTGGATTCAAAATCATGCCGTCGAAGGGCTGTTGATTGACGTGGCGAATTATGCGCACGTTCACAACGGACCTGGAGTTATGCTCATCGGACACGAAGGCGATTACGCGCTGGACGCCAACAACGGACGTCTCGGTTTGCGCTATGACCGCAAACGCAACATGACGGGCAATCTGACGGACGACCTGCGCGCAACCTTTCGACTGGCTTTGAGCGCCGCTCACGCCCTGCAAACCGATTCCGCTTTTGAAGGCAAAATCGCCTTCCGCACAGGCGAGATTGAGTTGACTTTTCTCGACCGCCTGAACGCGCCGAATCTTCCAGAGACTTTTCAAACCCTGAAAGCGGAGACCTTGCGCGCGTTGGACGAACTCTATCCCAACGCCGACGTCGCGGTGGAATCCATTCACGCCGACCCGCGCCAAACGCTCGCCATGCGCATCACAGTTTCATCCGCGCCCACTTTGGAAAGCCTCGTTCAATGACTGCGCTCGGCGTTGTTTCGCTCATCGGCGCGGGACCTGGCGACCCCGATTTGATTACCGTGAAAGGCTTGCTGCGTTTGCAAGAAGCGGACGTCGTCGTCTATGACCGATTGGCAAATCCCGCTTTGCTGAATCAAACTTCCGTTTGGGCGGAGCGGATTTATGTGGGCAAAGAGCCAGCGCGTCACAGGTGAGTGAATTCAATGAATACCTCTCCCCTCACCCCTCCCATCTCGCCTCTCGCGCTTTCGTGGTCGCCCGCCAATTTATCCCACCTTAACCGCCGCTATGAACAGCTCCATCCCCGCGACGTGTTGCGTTGGGGGCTATCCACTTACGGGGCGGATTTTGCGTTGGCGACTGGCTTCAGCCCGTCGGGGATTATTCTCATGCACCTGATTTCGCAGATGAAGCCGCGCACCGTCGTGTTCTACTTGCAGACCGACATGTTGTTCCCCGAAACCATGCAACTGCGCGACGAACTTGCCGAACGCTTGGATATTCAATTTACGGAAGTCCATTGCAACGTCTCGCTAGAAGACCAAAAGGGACGCTACGGACCGAACCTCTGGGAGAGCGCCCCCGACCTATGTTGCCATGTGCGGAAGGTTGTGCCGATGCGACATTTTCTATCCACAAAAAAAGCATGGGCGACAGCTATCCGCCGCGACCAATCCATCACCCGCGCTTTTACCCAAGTGATTAGCTGGGACAAAAACAATCTCGTCGTTAAACTTTGTCCGCTGGCGACATGGACCAGCGAACAGGTTTGGGAATACATCCGCGAACACAACCTGCCCACCAACGTCTTGCACGCGCAAGGCTATCCAAGCATTGGTTGTATCCCCTGCACCCAATCGGTGGATTCGGGCGAAGACGAGCGCGCGGGACGCTGGGCGGGCTTGAAAAAAACCGAGTGCGGGATTCACGTTCAACCCGTCGAGCAAGTGGAACAAGTGGAGAAATTCGCATGAAACCGTATCCTATTTTTCTCGTTGGTCTTAACGCGCGGCATTGCATTGTCATTGGCGGTGGGCGCGAAGCGGAGCGCAAAGTTCAAGACTTGCTGGATTGCGACGCTACCGTAACCGTCATTAGCCCCGAGTTGACTCCGCAGTTGCAAGTTTGGTCGGAGGCGGGCGCGTTCACTTGGCTCAAGCGCGGATACGAATCTGGCGATTTGCGCGGCGCGTTTTTGGTCATCGCGGAATACGGCGACAAAAAAACCAGCGCGCTGATCGCGGACGAGGCGGAAAAGGAAGGCGCGCTAGTCAACGTCATGGACGACGCGGAGCGCTGCAACTTCGCCTTTGGTTCCACTTGCCGACAGGGAGCGTTGGTTATTTCCATCTCGACCAGCGGCGCGGCGCCTACCGTGTCCGTGCGTCTGCGCGAGCGATTTCAAAAAGAATTCGGCGCGGAGTACGCGGAATTTCTAAACCTCATGCAAGCCTTGCGCGCGCCAATGGCGGAACACGTTCATCCATTCAGCGAGCGCCGCAAACGCTGGTACGAGTTGGTTGATTCAAACGTCCTTGACCTGTTGCGCGCGGGAAAGCGCGCGCAGGCTTTTGAGCGCATTGAGGAAATTGTCGGGGAGGCGGTGGCGGGGAGTGTGCGAGGTGAGTTACGGTGATTGGTGATTGGTAATTGGTAATTGGTAATTGGTGATTGGTGGTTGGTAATTGGTAATTGGCGACCTGATAAAATCAGGCGCGTTTGGAATTGTCGCAATTAAAATATTTTGGACTTTACTGATTTTTACAGTTGCCGTTAATTGTGGCAATAAACGGCGGGCATTGTATAATTGAAGCAGAGGTATCCTATGGCGACAATCACGGTTAATCTTTCAGACGCTCGTTTGCGAAAATTACAAGACCTTGCCAAGCGCTTCAACATTCCCGCAGAAGAATTATTGCGGACGAGTTTTGAAGAATTGGTCGCGCGTCCGCAAGAGGATTTTCAAAAGGCGCTTGAACATGTTTTAGAAACTTACAAAGAACTTTACCAGCGACTGGCATAATGCGTTTCGTAACCGTTGTTGAAACTTTACCCCAGCGTGGCAGAGAAAGCGGCGGCGCTGGGATTTTCGTTAATCTGGTTTACGCAAGACACTGGAGAATTTACAGCCAATGCTAACCTTCACCTTTGCAGGCGACGAGGCGGGCGACGTTAGCCTGAATTTTGAAAAAGGCGCGTCGCGGTATTTTGTGGTTGTCGTAATTGCTACTTCTGAACCAGACGCTTTGCGCGAATTGCTGGAGAATATTCGCAAGGAAAATCGCTTGTCCCCGTCGCACGAATTTGGCTTTCATAATATTTCTTCCGCTCAATTTCGTCAGCGCATATTTACGACTTTGCGCTCGGCTAATTTTGAAGCATGGGCGTTGATTGTTGATAAGACGACGTTGCCGGAAACATTCCGTCTTTTCATGTCTGGCTTGGATTTATACACGTTCTTCGTTTCGGAAGTTGTCGAACGCATCCCGCCCGAAAAACGCGCGGGCGCGACTTTGATACTGGATGAATTTGGTTACCCCGAACACACCCGCGAAGAAATCAAGCGCATGTTCAAAAAGCGAAACATCAAGCATGGTTTTAACCGAATTTCCATGCGGCGTTCCAAGCAGGAAGCGTTGATACAAATTGCCGACTTGATTGCAGGCTCTATTTTGAGACGCGACGCGCATAATCAAAGCGAATCCTACGATATGATTGCTGGAAAAATCGTCGAACTGATCGAGTATCGTTAAAAATATAACCCGTCTCGCTATCCCGACCATCGCTTATAGATGGGGGCAGGCAGCCACAGTCGGCCACTTTTCGCGAGACAGGATGAGCCTTGCGGCTTTTACGCTTCTATAATACTGATTTTTGCCGCTGACGTCAATCGTTGTAAAATTGCCCCGCGCTTGTCTCGGCGGGATAAATCCCTGCCTCAGTGCATGAAAGTCCGCTACAAGCGGACTAGCCGCGCAATAAACTTTTCACGGAGAGAATCTATGCGTAAATTTTTTGGATTTGTTTTCATCGCCAGTTTAATCCCCCTCGCAACGGTCTTCGCGCAGACGCCGAATCCGCCGCCGACGTTGATGCAAATTTGCTTCGACGAAACGTGGAGCAAATGCTTTCAACAAGTTTTGAGCGATTTCGGCATACCTGGCGTTCTTGTTCTTTTCGTCGGGTGGGTTGCGTGGCAAAAGCCAGAATGGTTTGCGTTCATTGGCGGGGCGTTTGCTTGGCGCGGCGGGTTGCGTAAATATTTGCAGGTCTTCGTCGCGGAGAATCGCATTTTTGGTTTTCGCGGCATGGAGTTGTTCACCCTCAAAGCCATTGACCTGACCAACGCCTACATTCAACTTGATTTAAGTTTTTCCAAGATGGCGGAAAAAGAAAAAGACGGCGGCGAGAAAGCCATGTTGCGCGGCGAGAAAACCAATTACAACCTTGCTCCAATTTTGAAGGCGGGCTATCGCAAACTCATCATCGTCGGCGACGCGGGTTCGGGCAAGAGCGCGTTGACGCAATGGGCGGGCATGACCGTCGCGCAGGGCGCGTTGGGGCAGAAGATTTCCGCCGAGCAAAAAGTCCTTTTAAAAGCGCTTGGCTTCAATCGCTGGTTTCGCCGCCTGACGCCGTTGATTGTTCCCCTGCGAAAATTTTACGCTCATTGCCAAGAGAACAAACTGCCCATCAACGCGGACGCCTTGCACAAATATATTTGCGGGTATTCGCAATTTGTTTACGGCAGAGAAAATTTGCCCGCCGATTTGTTTCGCGGGTTTTTGAAAAAGGGCTGTTTGCTGATGTTCGACGGCATGGACGAAGTGGAATTTGCCGAACGCGCCAACGTCCGCGCCGCGATTGAGGGGATTGTCGCCAGTAGCGGCGCGGCGTCGCGCAACGTCTATTTGGTGACGACGCGCCCCTCCGCCGCCGACGCGACGAATCAACTCGCGGGATTTGAAACCGCCGTCGTCCAGCCCATCACGCCCGAAAAGCGCGAGGAGATGATTAATCTCTGGTGCGACTCGGTCTATCCCACATTGACCGAAGCGGGGAATAAATCCAAAGATTTGTTGAAGCGCATTCAAAATCCGTTGGTGGATGAAATGGCGGTCACGCCGTTGATGATTAACATCTTTGCGCTGGTGTACTTTCACAGCCGCGACCTGCCGAGCCAACGCGCCGAACTTTTTGAGCAGGCGGTAAAAGCCCTGCTGACCGACCCGCACAAACAAGGGCAAGCCGTATCGGATTCCGAATTGTGGGGCGGACGACCCGCTAATCAGCGTTTTGACGACATGGCGCTCATCGCTTACATTTTGCACGACGAAGGCAAGACCGCCATCTTTGCCGACGAGTTGATTGCGATGGAAGAATTTTGGAAACGCTTCGGCGAAGAAAAAGAAAGCGCCCAACAAAAAGCCGCCGACTTTTTAGAGTTGGTGGCGCGCCGCGGCGGCTTGTTGCGCCAAGACGGCAAAAGTTACGATTTTTACATCCGCCGCTTCCGCGAATTTTTGGCGGGACATCATTTGGCGCAGAAGAAGGAGGAGCGCTGGAGCGCGGTTTTACAAAAGCACGTCGCGGACGACCATTGGGTGGAACCCGTTCTGCTCGCCGTCGGTTTTTTGGCGTACACCAACGATAACAAAGCCAAAAAGTTAATGCAAACTTTGCTGTCCGTCGCGCAAGCCGACGCCACACGCCGTGACGTCGCTTTGACGTTGGCGGGCATTGCGTTGGCGGACGTTTTGAAAAATCCCACCGAACAAGTGCGCAGTTTATTTGCGGCTGAAAAAGAAAGTCTGCCCGCTTCGATGCGCGAAATCTTTGAGAAAAATCCCCCCGTCTTAGGCGCGGATTTGCGCTATCGGTTGGGGCTGGCGCTGGGCGAAATTGGCGACCCGCGTTTTCCCGTTTCGGTTATCAACGGCGTTAAAGTGATTCTCCCGCCATTGATTTCGATTCCCGCCGGCGTCTTTCGCATGGGAACAAATGAAGACGACGAAAAAATTATCGAGGAACAAAAAGCAACAAGTTGGGATAGCGAAAAACCCGCGCACAACGTCTTGCTCTCCGAATATTCCATCGGCAAATATCTTGTGACCAATGCGGAGTTTCGTTGTTTTGTGGAGCAAGGCGGCTACGACCCTAACGCGACATGGTGGAGCGCGGACGGGCGTAAGTGGCGACTGGGCAATTGGGAATCAGACCTTGAATGGCTTGATGAAAAGTATCGCGAAGGTTACAAAAATTGGCTGGCGGGCAGAAAGCGCCGCGACCAACCTTTTTATTGGGACGACCCCAATTGGAACGCGCCGAATTTTCCCGTTGTCGGAATCTCGTGGTTTGAAGCCGAAGCGTATTGTAAATGGTTAACGTTTAACGTTGAACGTTCAACGTTAAACGTTAACGAGAAATATGAATTCCGTTTGCCGACCGAAGCCCAATGGGAAAAAGCCGCCCGTTCTCATCCCCCTCTCCCTGCGGGAGAGGGGCTAGGGGTGAGGGCGCGTATTTGGGCGTATGGCAATACTTGGGATTCTGAAAAAGCCAATACGGACGAAGCCAAGAAGAAACTTGCGGCAACTTCGCCTGTGGGCATGTATCCGCATGGCGCGAGTCCTTATGGACTTGAAGATATGATGGGCAACGTGTGGGAATGGCAGTTTGATTGGTATAATGCGGACGAATATAAAAACCGTTTAGGAAAGGAGGTGAAAGACCCTTGCAGAGTGGAAGATGGAAATGCCCGCGCGGTTCGCGGCGGTTCGTGGGACCTCAATCGCTTCAACGCGCGTTGCGCCTCCCGCCTCAGGGGCGTCCCAGACAACTTCAGCGACAGTCTCGGTTTTCGGTTAGTTCTCTCGCCCGATATGATTAATGTTTTGGAATCCTGAATTTCTGGTTTCTGATTTCTGAATCGGGTTTTAAAAATTTTTAAAAAATGACGTTTTTTAGATCTAACATGAGGAAATATGGGCGAACTCTTTGAACGATTTCATTCCTTTTTAAATATTCACGCCGCCTATCATCAAGCGCGGAAAGGCAAACGCGGTAAAGCCAGCGTGGCGGCGTTTGAATACAACCAAGAAGAAGAATTGATCACCCTGCGCGACGAGTTAGCGTCAGGCGCGTGGCGCCCGGGCGCGTACGCCAATTTTTACGTTCACGAACCGAAAAAACGTTTAATCTCCGCCGCGCCGTTTCGCGACCGCGTCGTTCATCATGCGCTCTGTAATATTCTCGAACCCGATTGGGAAAGGCGTTTTATATTCGACACGTACGCCAACCGCAAATTTAAGGGAACGCACCGCGCCATTTTACGCGCCAGCGAGTTTGCCAAAAAATTCAAATACGTTTTGCAATGCGATTTTGAGCAATTCTTCCCCAGCATAGACCACGCTATTCTGCGCGAAAAAATCGCCGCGCATTTAGACGACGAACGTTTAATGAATGTGGCGGATTTAATTCTCCAATCAGGGCGCGGCGTCCAAACCGAAATTTATCAAACTAAATACTTCGCGGGCGACGATTTATTTTCGGCAACTCGTCCGCGCGGGTTGCCGATTGGCAATCTTACTTCGCAATTTTGGGGCAACGCTTATTTGTGCGCCTTCGACTATTTTGTTAAACGCGAGTTGCGCGCCGAAGGCTACGTCCGCTATGTGGATGATTTTTTATTATTTGGCGACGATAAAGCGACGCTGCAAACATGGAAGGAAAAAATCTTGCAACGCGTTTCAAACTTACGCCTAACTTTACACGAGCCGCAAGTCTTTCCCGTTCATACGGGAATTCCATTTTTAGGCTTTCGCATTTACCCAACCCATCGGCGCTTAAAACAAAGACGCGGAATCGCCTTTCAACGCCGCTTTCGCCATTTACATAAACAATGGGTTGCGCGAACTGTGGAACGCAAAGACTTGGACGATTCCGCGCGTTCATGGAGCGCCCACGCCGCATGGGGCGACACTTACGGCTTGCGCCGTTCGGTTTTGAGCAAGTATCTTTTGTAGAACGCCATGCAAGCATCGCCCATCTTCTCTCGCACTTACGATTTGGTTTTATGGCTCTTGCCGGAAGCCAATAAATTTCCGCGCGCGCATCGGTTTGGCTTGGGCGAGCGCGTGGTCAAACAAGTTCTTGATTTTCAAGAAACCTTAGTTCGCGCGGGGCTTTCAAAAAAAGACCGCGTCCGTTTGTTAGACGAAGCGGATGTAACGCTGGCGCTCTTGCGTCAAAATTTGCGCGTCTGCAAAGATTTGCAATTGCTCAAACTTAATCAATACGAACACGTCTCGCGCCTGTTGGTTGAAATTGGGCGCTTGTTAGGCGGCTGGAAAAAAACGACGGCGTAAGGCGGATTCATACCGCCTACAAAATTTTTGGTTTATAAACGGGACAAGCCAAGAGAGCGCGGTTCGCGGCGGTTCGTGGAACAACAATCGCAACAACGCGCGTTGCGCCTACCGCAACAGGAACAACCCAGACAACTTCAACAACAATCTCGGTTTTCGGTTAGTTCTCTCGCACAATATCTTTTCTTAGCCAGAAGCGCCGCCTCGTCTACGGACGGCGGTCGAGGCAATCATATCGGCTGGCTTGCTCCCCGCTTGCGGCTTATGTCGCGGGCAAATATACAACCCGCCCACCGCCTGGGTTCGTCCCTGCGGCGGGCGTTTCGTTGAGATTCTCGCGCAAAACCCTGTCGCTGTTGACGGGCGGCGTAATAAAATAAAAACTTGTTCGGAATGGGCGTATAATTTCAGCGCGAGAGAACGCAAAAGAGCAAACGTCTCAAGGAGAAAAAATGTTGCGACAATTCAAAATTATCGTTGAAAAACATTCCGACGGCTATGTCGCTTATCCGCTGGGGTTAAAGGGCGTGGTCGTCGCGGAAGGCGACACTTACGAAGAAGCCCTCGCGGATGTTAAATCCGCCGTTCAATTTCACATCGAAACTTTTGGCGCGGATGTGTTAAACGCCGAAACGCCCGTTTATAATTTTTCGTAAACCAAATCCCCGCAACTCAAAACAAATTGCGGGGATAATTATTTCAGCCGCCGAGAACAACAATTACGCGGGGTATAATCGCGCTTATGAAATCCGCAACGTCCGCGAAGTCTAAAAAAACGGGGAAACCCGCGCCCGCGAAGGCGCGAAATAAACGCGCGATGGCGTCGCGTCCCAACGCGATTATTGCCCAATGTAAAGCGACGCTTTCCAAATATTACGGCAAGCGCCTTAAAGGCGTCATTCTTTACGGCTCAATGGCGCGAAAACAAGCGACGCCCTCCAGCGATATTGACCTGCTCGTATTGCTCGCCCCGCCGCTGGATTACTTTGTCGAGTTGCGTCATATTGTAGACGCGCTGTATCCGCTTCAACTCGAATCGGAGCGCCTCATTTCGGCAAAACCTGTTTTGCTAAACGACTTCGAGACAGGCAGCGTTTCGCTCTATCGCAACGCAAAACGAGAAGGGGTGGCGGTGTAATGAAATCCGTAAAAGTAGCGGAAGAGTTTTTAGCGTCCGCCATCCAAATTTTAAACAGCGCGGAAAATTCGTAAATCAACTTCAACCTTCGACTTTTAACCTTTGACCTTCAACGGAGAATTTATGCCCCATCAATTCGGCTTCACCACCCGCCAACTACATTCAGGATTCAAATCCGACCCCGCGACAGGCAGCACTGCCGCGCCGATTTATCAAACCGCCGCGTATGACTTGCAAAGCACGGAACGCGCCACGCGCTTGTTCTCCATGCAAGAAACAGGCAATATTTACACGCGCATTTCCAACCCCACCAGCAACTTGCTCGAAGCGCGTATGACCGACCTCGAAGGCGGAGTCGGCGCGGTGGAGACCAACTCGGGGCATTCCGCGCAAATGACCGCCATCCTCACCATCTGCGAAGCGGGCGATCACATCGTCGCCTCGTCCACGCTTTATGGCGGAACGGTCAGCCAGTTTCGATTCACCTTGCCGCGTTTGGGAATCACCGTCTCGTTTGCCGACCCAACCGATCCCGAAAATTTTCGGCGCGCCATTCAACCCAACACCAAAATTATCTACGGCGAGACGCTCAGCAACCCGCTGGTGAACGTCTTCCCGTTTGAAGAAGTCGCCGCGATTGCGCGCGAATTTCACATCCCGTTGATGATTGACAACACCTTCGCCACGCCGTATTTGTGTCGCCCGTTTGAATGGGGCGCGAACATCGTCACGCACTCGACGACAAAATTTATCGGCGGACACGGCACGTCCATCGGCGGCGTGGTGGTGGACGGCGGAAAATTTAATTGGGGCAAGGGCGAACGCTTCAAAAGTTTTACGTCCCCCGACCCTGCGAATCACGACGTTATTTTTGCCGACGATTTTGGACCTGTCGCGTTCATCGCCAAAGCCCGCGCGGGAATTTTGCGCGACGTTGGCACTTGTCAATCGCCGTTTAACTCGTGGCTGTTTTTGCAAGGCTTGGAAACGCTCTCGCTACGCATGGAACGCCACGTTGCCAACGCGCAAGCCGTCGCGGAATTTTTGGAGAGTCATCCCAACGTCGCGTGGGTGGCGTATTCGGGTTTGCCGACGCACCGCGACTATGAACGCTCCAAAAAATACATGCCCAAAGGCGCGGGCGCAATGCTCGGCTTCGGCGTCAAAGGCGGATACGAAGCGGGCAGACGATTTATTGACGCGCTTCAATTATTCCAGCACGTCGCCAATCTCGGCGACGCGAAATCGCTCGCCATTCATCCCGCCAGCACCACGCACTCGCAACTCACGCCTGAGGATCAACTCACGGCGGGAGTCACGTCTGACTTTATTCGCATTAGCGTTGGCATTGAAGACATTGAAGATATTTTGTGGGATTTGGGGCAGGCGTTGGGCGCGACGCGCATGTAAAAAAAGAGCGCATTATAAAAATCCGTTGCCTGTCTGCGGATTTTCATGGTTGCTGAGTTTGCGAAAATTCAAACGTCCTCATTCCCTCAACGTTGGCAACAACTTTGAACAACCCGCCTGAGAGCGGGTATTTTTTTAAATCGGCGACGCTCATGCCGACTCGCGCGGAGGCGACGTATAACTCGTTCATGTCTTTGCCGCCGAAGACGCATGACGACGTCTGCAACGCGGGGATGGGAATTTGCTCCAGCAGTTGCCCCGTGTTGGGATTCCATTTGGAGATTTGCGCGCCGCCCCAAAGCGCAATCCATAAATTGCCTGCGACGTCGGAGGTCATGCCGTCGGGGAAGCCGAGCGATGCGGGGATGCGCAGCGCAATGCGCGGGTTGGCGATTTGACCTGTCGCAACGTCGTAATCAAAGGCTTTAACTTCGCGGGTAGGCGTGTCAATGTAGTAAAAAATTTTATGGTCGGGACTCCAGGCGAGTCCGTTGGAGATGCGGACGCCGTCAAGCAAGCGCGCGATAGTTTTCCCGTCGAAGGAATATAAAGCGCCGCTGGAATCTTTTTCGTTCATGTCCATTGTGCCGAAGATGAATCTGCCGGCGGGGTCGCATTTGCCGTCGTTGATGCGATTGGCGGGCAGCTCGGAATCTAACGGGGCGAGAAGCGCTACTCGTCGAGAATCAACGTCGAGGTCGGCAAGAGCGCGACGCATTCCCAAAATGAGGCGTCCATTTTCGCATGGGGCAAGGCATCCAACCAAGTCGTCCAATTGGACGAGGAGTTCAGTCCCGTGATAAACGCGCTTCTCAAGAATATCCACCCAATAAAGCGATTGCGTTTTTGAATCCCACGCGGGACCTTCGCCGAGAGTCGCTTTGGCGTCGAAGACGAGTTCGATTTTCATTTTGATTCACCATTTTTTCGCGCCCTCATCCCCAGCCCTTCCTCCGTCGGGGAAGGGAGTTAATTCCCCTCTCCCTGCGGGAGAGGGGCTAGGGGTGAGGGCGCCTTTTACCATTTGAAGATAACGGCGGCGACGGTAAAAGCCGAAGCGACGACGATGAACGCCGAAGCCGCCGTCGTAAAGTTTTTTTGGAAACTATTGTTGACATGCCGTCCCATCAATTTTTCATTGCTCGCCAATTTGATGAGATAGAAAAATACCAGCGGCAGAATCATGGCGTTCAACGTTTGCGTGGCGACGGCAAAATGAAAAAGCGATATGCCGGGAATGGTCGTAATTAAAGCCGCCGCGACCAATTGAACGATAAAAAGAATATAAAAAGTTTTGCTCTGCTGAAAGTCGGTGTCTAAACTGCCGGACAAGCCGAAGAATTCAGAGAAGGCGTAGGCGGTTGAAAGCGGAACGATAATCAGTCCCATGAACGCCGCGGCGAGTAATCCCAGCGCAAAGAGTTGACTTGCCAGCTCGCCCGCAAACGGGCGGATCGCCAGCGCCGCTTGCTCGCCGGATTGCAATTGCAACCCGCCCACTCCGTAACCGTGCGTATTCAACGCCGCCGCCGTTGCGACAATCATAAAGAATGAGAAAAAGTCTGTGAGGAACGCGCCCCAATACGTTTCAATTTGAGAATATTTGAGCGTGTCTTTATCCATCTGTTTGTCGAAGGCAAAACTGCTAATAAAGAATTGCCCCCACGGGGTAATGGTGGTGCCTAGCACGCCCATGCCGATCACCAAATAACTGACCAAATATTTGGAAGTCCACGCTACGCCGTGCGGGTATAACAAGTTGCTTAGCGCCAGCTCCCAATTGGGGTTGGCTTTGACGGCGGAGAAAATGTACGTCACATAAAACAGCGAGACAATTAGCATGACGCTTTGGGTTAATTTGTAATTCCCTTTGGTGATAAAGATAAACGCGATCAGCAAGATTCCAATCACAAAAGGGAGAACGGGAACGTTCAACATTCCGCTGACCGTTTTAATCGCCGAGACTTCGGTGGTGATCGTACCGAGATTGGCGACCAGTAGTCCCATAAAAATAAATAACGAGACTTTGACGCCGTACTTTTCGCGGATTAAATCCGCGAGACCGCGCCGCGTGACCAACGTGAGGCGCATTCCCATTTCCTGCGTGATTGCCAGCAAAATAGTGATGATTAGCAACGGAAATAGAATCGGATATCCCAGCATTGCGCCGGCGATGGAATACGTTGCGACGCCGCCCGCGTCGTTATCCGCCATCGCCGCGATGGTGGCGGGCCCAAACACAGAGAGGATTAAGGCAACGCGGCGAAACCAGCGCTTCGCTCTCCACTTTTCGCGCAAGGATGTAAATATTTTATTCATGCGCGCGATCCAAAGAAGCGCGGCAGGCGTTTCTTCCAGGCCGTCGGTAGGATTTTATCGAGCGCGTCGTCGGAGGTGACGACGCCTTGCAGACGATTTTCGGCGTCCACAACGGGAACGGCAATCAAGTTATATTTGGCGACCATGTGCGCGATTTCTTCCTGTTCCGTGTCCAGTTCAACGCTGACGACGCGCTTGTGCATAAATTCAGCGATTGGCGTTTCAGGCTGGGCAATGATTAAAGAGATGAGCGAGAAAACTCCCAGCAAACGTTCTTCCGCGTCGGCGACGTAAATGTAATAGAGCAATTCGGCGTCCTTGCCCACTTTGCGAAGATGTTCGATGGTTTGAGCGGCGGTCATGTTTGGCAAAACGGCGACATAATCCGTCGTCATCAAACCGCCCGCCGTGCTTTCGTCATAGCGCAACAACTCGCGCACTTCGTCGGCTTCTTCAGTTTCCATGAGTTTGAGCAAGCCTTGACGACGTTCATCCGGCAACTCTGCCAACAAATCCGTCGCTTCATCGGGCGACATTTCTTCGAGAACGTCCGCCATCGTCTCGTCGGAGAAGTGTTCGATGATGCTGGCTTGAAAATCTGGCTCGACTTCTTCGAGAGTTTCGGCGAGTCTTTTTATGTCGAGTTTGTGCAGTATCTCGCTATGCTCGGCGCGGCTGAGGTTGGAAATGATTTCGGCAATATCGGAAGGATGCAGTTCGGCAAGTTTTTCGATGGGAACTTTTAGCCGCATGGATTGGTCGTGCGTTAAAGGTTCGACAAATTCCCATGAAATCGTGCCTTCCGACAAATCCACGTTGAGGCGTTGCGCCACCCAACGTCCGAGTTTTTCCAAACCGATGCGCCGCATGATGCCCAGCACGCCGATATCCACGTTGCTGACAATCACATTGCCGTTGACGCGCGCCAATTCAATATCGTTGACGCGCACTACGCGCGCGCCGTCGGTGTCAATGATTTGTTGATCCAGAACGTCTTCAACAAGACGAATATCGCTCTCGCGGGATTCGTAATTTGGGATTTCCGCCAAGGGTCTCCGCAACGGAATCGCGGCGGAAAGCAACGCGGCTAGGTCGGAATACGGCAGGGTGACGTCCCCGTTTTCGCCATGCACGACAATCGCGTCCACAACGGGATGCGAGAATTCGCTATAGGTGCGCGCGATCAAATCTTTGAGCGCGCCAATTTTTTTGCCGTCGTAATCAGTTACCGGTCGCCCGGTGAGTTCGCTAATAAAAGCCATGGTCAACTCCTTTGCGTAAAAAACAAAAACCACCTTGGGATATTCTCCGCAGGTGGCGAATGACTCAGGGGCAGACGGTTTTTACTCGCGTCGCGCGACAAGGAATGCGACGCGCGCGGAAACACGGCAGACTGGCGCCTGAGACAAACGCATTTCGGAGAAATTAAAACGAAACATAAATGGGCGACATAAATGGTCATCCGCATCCACGGCCATCACCTCCTTTGGGGGTTGAGATTGAATAATTATCATAATTAGGTCGCTTGAGTTTATACTTTTTTGGACTTACGCAAAATAACGTCTTTTGAGCGTCATCGGCGTTAGAGAACGCGCCCTACGCAGAGTTTTGCGTAAATCCTATTTTGTAACTGATGTTACGCAGAATTCTCCCTCATCCCCAGCCCTTCCCCCGAAGGGGAAGGGAGTCCCCTCTCCCTGCGGGACGCGAAGCGGCTAGGGTGAGGCGCGTAAGGTGAGTTTGTAAAATAAAATCCGTTAGAACTGAGATCGCTTTCGCCTGCGGCGTATAAGGTTTCCTTGCGCAAGTATTTTACGCCCGTTATATTGAAATGCGCAACTGTTTTTTTGCGAAAATTGCCAATCTGTTTTTTGCGTCCGCCATAGTTGAAAATCAATCCCCAATAATATTCAAGCTCTTATAATAACGGTCTAGCCAGATATTCGACCAACCCCATAGCGTTGAATTCAGCACGATCTTTTTGACCTCGTTGCGCGTGATTTTGGCTTCGCTTTTCAAAGAAAAGACCTGCGCGTTGTGGCGGCAAACCGCCAGCGTGCGAATGGCGAACATCAATGGAAAAATACACCCCAAGCGAATGCCGTGTTGCCACCAGGGCAGAGACTTAACATATTGAAGCGCGTGCGCCAGATGGCGTTCCGCTTTGTCCGTCATCATGTCTAAAACTTTTAGCGCTTGCTCGCGGTGTTCGGGGTCAAAGAGCTGCTCTTTGGAAATGCCCATATCCGCCAGAAATTTTTTCGGCACATACACCCAGCCGCGTTCAAAATCCTCGCGCAAGCCGCGAATCACGTTCACGGTTTGCAATCCCAAACCAAACTCGCGCGCCAGCGGCATGATTTCTTTTTCTTTGCGGCGAATCGCCAGCGAATACCATGCGAACAATTGCGTCACCAAATACCCGACGCGCCCCGCCACTTCAAACATATAATCGTCGAGGTCTTTTTCGTCTTTGACGTTTGGTCCCTGCTCTGTCCAGCGCGCCATGCCCTGCGTGCTGTTGACGACATGGCCAATAATAATCTCCTGAACTTCATAGGGCAGGGAACGCAGGTGCAACAATATCTCTCTTGCATGTTGCGCCACGATGGCGTCGGGATTTTCCGTATTGGCGTTTGTCAGTTTGCCGGTGAGCGTTTCGACGATTTCATCTTCGCGCAGAATATTAACCCACACATTCAACAACGCGACTTTTTCTTCAGCGTCCATCTCTTGATTGTCTTCAAGATAATCCGACACTCTTAAAAGCAAATAGGCGATTGTGGCGGCGTCGCACAGCGTCCCGGGCAAACGTTCAATTCCAATTGCAAACGTGCGGCTGGTAATTCTTAATAAGTCGCGTGAATTCATCAAATTAACCTCGTCGTCAATGATTGACATTTATAACCCACCTTGCGCGATTTGGTAATGTTCCTTGCAAAAGTCATAACTTTGCAAGGAATCGCGCTTGACAAATTAGAACAGATGTTCTATACTGAAATAGTTGAACTTTCCCCCGTATGGTTCAAAAAAAGGAGAACTCCCATGAACCGTTTACTTGACGCCCAATTGTTCCCATTCTTGAAAAGCGCTTCCCTTAAGCGCGGCGCGATCTTCGGCGGCGTTATCATCAGCGCCCTGCTCGCTTTTGAGATGTTTAACTTTGGCACAACCTCGTTTGCTTTGCAAGACGTCCTCGGCGACCTGACCTTTGCAGGGTTGCGTTGGTCTACTTTGCTTGCCTTCGCTTTTTGCGGAATTGACTTTGCCGGCATCGCCCGCATTTTCACGCCCGAACAAGGGCGCGACGAACCCGCCGAAGTTTGGTATCTTTTTAGCGCGTGGTTGCTTGCCGCCGGCTTCAACGCGTCGCTGACGTGGTGGGGCGTGTCGGCGGCGATTCTCAATCATCACAGCGCGGCGGGCAATGCGCTCGTGGGCGCATCCGCTATGACTCAAATCGTGCCAATCTTTGTCGCGGTTATGGTCTGGTTGATTCGCGTCCTGCTCATTGGAACTTTCTCGATTGCCGGCGAACGCCTCTTTACGCTAGTGGACGCTAAATCGTTTTCTCGAAACGATACGCTTCGTCCCGCCGTTGCGAATCACCCGCTGACGTCGAATTTGCCCAACCAAAATTATCCGCGTCCCGCGCCCAAGCCGCGCCCGGCGCCCGCCCCAGCCTATAACGTCAATCGTCCCGAGATAACCTATCACCCCGTCGGCATGACCGCCATGAGTCGCAACGGGATAAGCTCCTCGTCCACACGCAGATAAAAATCGCAGGTCGCGCTTGAAACGCGACCTGCGATTTTTTTATTCAAATTCATCCAACGTGCTTTCGCCATACGTTAAGAGATACAGCCCGCGTGGACGTCCTTCGGTTTTGTCAAAGATGAAATCGGTGACGATGTAATTTTTGGCGAAGGCGGTTTCAAACAACTCGCGCGTAAAAAAGCGCCAATCGCGGGCAAGAGAAAAATTCGTTGATTTAATCGCGGGGAAATCGGCGGGAATTTCGGCGAGGAGCAGACGCTCTTCGAGCGGCGGGATGCGTTCGGGCGGACAAGGCAGACCCGTAGAAAAATGCAGCGCGTAAAAGGGAAGCAATCCAACTCGCGCCGCATGAGTCAAATTGAGGGTTGGGCGCGAACGTTCGCTGAGTCTGGTTTCGACGCGACGGGTGTTGATCCACCAATCCACTTGAAAACGATCCGAAGGAAGACCGGCGTTTAACCCGTCGCGCATTTCCCCATATTCATCGCGGCGATACGTGGAACAAACCGCGCCCAGCTTGGCGACGTTGAGACGCGCGTTGCGGCTGAGCAAAGGGTCGTACGTCCACGTTACATGATCGAGTCCTTGCTTGCGCGTCATTTGCCATTGCGCGCGTTTGAGCGCAAACCCCACGCCGCCGTCGCGGTAATCGGGACGAATGCCCAGCATGTGCGAGCAATGCTTGGGGCGCGGACCGTCGGGCGTGGATTCGATTCCCGGAAAGCCAAACACAAAGCCAACGAGATTTTCTGCGCTGAACGCGCCAATTACAAAGCCGCCATGATGCGCGGCGGTGACAAGCAAATGCAACGGCACAATATCGGCTTCGGAACCAGGCCAGACAACGCGCTGCAAATCTTCCACAAGACGCATTTCTTCGGGCGTTTCAATTAGGCGAATATTAAAGTTTGACATGGTTAAGACGGCGTTTTTGAAATCCGTTCTATTTTGGACTTACGCAAAACAACGTCTTTTGAGCGTAATCGGCGTTCTCTAACGCCGACTTTCGCCAGCGGCGCGTTAGAGAACGCGCCCTACGCAGAGTTTTGCGTAAATCCTACTACTCCAACTTCAACTCGCTCAAGCGCTTCGCCAATTGCGCTTGAACCTCCGCGTATTTCGGTTGATTGGCGACGTTCTCCAATTCATACGGATCGTTCTTCAAATCGTAGAGTTCCTTCTCGCCAGTCGAGTATTCCACGTATTTCCAATTCGCGTTGCGCACGGCGTAAAATTCGGGGATGAGCGAGCCGACTCCGTTTTCGGTGGGCCAGTGTTCAAAAAGCAAGTCGGCGCGCCATTTGACGTCGGGAGTATTTTTTAACACGGGCAACAAACTAACGCCGTCCACTGAAGCGGGGATGGGGACGCCCGCCAAATCCGCGAAGGTGGGCGCGAGGTCAATGTTGGCGGCGAAGCGCGTCTCGTTGCGCGGGGCGAACATGCTTGGGGCGTACACAATGAACGGCGTTCGCAAACAGGCTTCGTAGGGGCAATTCTTCGTAATCCCAAAACCATGATCGCCGACGGTTGTGCCGTTATCGGTCAGATAAACGATAATCGTATTGTCGCGCAATCCTGTTTTATCCAGCGCGTTCAAAATCGAAGCCACGCCGTCATCCACCGCCAGCAAAGAACGCAAAATTTGTTTGTAAGTGACGTCCACTTTTTCCACCGAAATGGAATTTAATTTCTGCAAATATTTTGGTTTGTCGCTACGGTCTTTTTCCATAAAATCTGGATTGCGATATTGTCCCGCCTGCAAAGCGGAGTTGGAACGAAATTGTGGGTCGTGGCGCGGCGCCCAGTTATACGGCGAATGCGGGTTGTAATATCCGACGGACATAAAGAACGGCGTATCTTTTGCCGCCGCGATAAAATCAACCGCGTTGCGCGTCGCCTTGTCCGCGCCGAATACGGCTTTGTCGTTTGTGTACTCGACGATTTTTCCATTTTCCGAAAGACTGTAATTCATATAATACGATGCGGAGCCTGTGTCGTCGTTGGAAAGATTTCTGCCGAGAAACACGCCCCAATCGTTCCAACCCGGCGGCACGAGTCCAAGCGGCGTAAGCGCGTCGTAATCGTTTAAATATTTTCCGTAATACGCCGTGCGATAGCCCGCGCCTTGCAGCCACGTCGCGACGGACGATTTATCGTCAAACTTTGTCGCGCCGCCCAGCGGCATTCTGTCCGTATAAACTTTGTGATTGTGCGCGTACTGTCCCGTCAAAATGCTGACGCGGCTCGGACAACACAGCGGCGTGGTGATGAATCCGTTTTGAAAGTTGACGCCGTTTTTAATTAATACGTCGCGCACCGTCGGCATGAATTGAACGGTCTCGTAAGGCTGATCGTCGGTGAGGATGAAGATGATATTGGGACGCTTGTCCGCGAAACGACTCGGCGCCGCTTTCGCTTCGCTCTTGACGTTGAAGATGGTCGGCGCATACGGAACGGAGGTTCCGCTTGTTGGATTGTTGCCCGCGCTTGACGTCGGCTTTACTTTTCCGCAGGCGACCAAAAGCAAAATCCCCGCAAGGATACAACTTGTAATTTTTTTTCTGCCGTACAAAATTCGTATAGGACGCAGACGAGCGCGGATTAACGCGGAAAAAACAATTAAAAATCCGCGTTCTCGGTGTAAATCCGCGTCCCATTTTGAAATGTACGGTAGAGAAGTAAATTTTATGGTTTTCATTTTACGTCTTCGGTAAATCCAGCAACAACACTTCCGCCAATAAACGCGCGTTCACGTTTTTATCCATCTTCTCCAAAGCGGATTCTAAACTGGCGACCACGCGCCGCGTTGTGGATAAATTCAAGCGCCCCGCGAGGAATTCGATTTCCATGTTCAAATCCACGTTCGCCAGCGGAGTCTGCGCCTGCGCCACGCGCAACAGCACGTCGCGCCAATACGAAAGCCAAATTAAAATCGTCTGGCGCATGGCGTCTTTATCTTTGGAAAGTTTATCGGCGTAAGCGAATTTTGCCACGCGCGAGGCGGGCAATAAAGTTTGCATGTCGTTCAAGCGCTCTTCGCGCTTTTCGAGAAGCGAAACGTCGTCAATTAGTTTGCGCGCGTAACCGGGTCGTCCGCCTGAAATATGAGCCAGCAAACGGGCGCGTTCCGCGTCCACGCCGCGCTCAATCAAATCCGCTTCAATCGCGCCGATGGGCAACGGACGTAAACGCAATATCTCGCAACGGGAAATAATCGTCGGCAGAAGCTGTTCGGGATTATCGGCGGTCAACAATAAAATGGCGTGGGCGGGCGCTTCTTCCAAAGTTTTTAATAGCGCGTTGGCGGCGTTGTCGTTCGCTTCGTGAAAGCGCAAAAATAACGCGACGCGATATTTCGCCTGATACGGCTTCAACGACATAGTACGTTGCACCTCGCGGACTTGATCCACTTTGAGCGTTCCGCCTTCTTTGGGCGCGCCTTCGTCGTTGAGCGCTTGAATGACGTTCAGATCGGGATGTTGCATGGCGTCAATCTGTTTGCAATCGCGGCAGGCGCGGCAGGGGATTCCAGCGGCGATGGGTTTGACGCAGTTCAACGCTTGCGCGAAACGCAACGCCAAAGTCCGCCGACCTAAGCCGGGCGCGCCGCTAAAAAGATAGGCGTGCCGCGCTTCGCCGCGCGCCGCGTGACGGCGGAGCATGTCCACCGCCCATTCGTGTCCGAGTAAGTTCCAGTTGTCTGTCATCAGTTGTTAGTCAATTAGTCAATTAGTCAATTAGTCGTTAGCCAATTAGTCGTTAGTCTATTCATCATTCTGCATTCATTCCTGCCCCGCCCTTAACTTCACATACGAATCATATCGTTCCGCGTAAATCTTTCCGTCTTTCAACGCCGCAAGCACGGCGCATTTCGGTTCGTGAGTGTGCGAGCAATCGCTGAATTGACAATGTTGCACGAGGTCGCGCAATTCGGGAAAGTAAGCGTCGATCTCGGCGGCTTCGGTATCCCAGAGCGCGAGACTCTTCCAGCCCGGCGCGTCCGCCACATACCCGCCGCCGTCCAGCGGAAACATTTGGCGCGTCACGGTGGTGTGCTTGCCTTTATTTTTGGCGGCGCTGATTTCGTTCACCGCCAGCCCCAACCCCATTTGAATTGCGTTCAACAAACTCGATTTACCCACGCCGCTCGGTCCCGCCAACGCGCTGATTTTATTTTGCAATTGCGCCTTCAATTCATCCACGCCAACCAGCGTTTTGGCGGATGTGTAAAGCACGCGATAGCCAATCGCTTCGTAAACGCTAAACATTTCTTTGGCGTTGTCTACAAGGTCAATTTTATTAACGACGATCACGGCAGGAATGCTTTGTTTTTCAGTGACGACTAAAAAACGATCCAACATTCTTAATCGCGGGGATGGATTGGCGCAGGCGAAGACGAACACGGCTTGGTCGGCGTTTGCCAATAAAATCTGTTGATAAATTCCTTGCGGTCTTGGATCCAACCTGACCAAAGCCCGTTTGCGCTCTTCGACATTTTCCACAACCCCGCTGCCGTCTTCCAATACCGTAATCTGCGCATAATCGCCTAACGCGGCAATATCGCCCAGCGCTTTGCCGCGTTTGAGAACGCCGCGCAATTGGCAAATCACAAAGCCCTCGTCGGTTTTCACCGTAAAGAAGCCTGATTGCGCTTTGACGATCAATCCGCGTTTATACATTTCGTTTTTAATGGGACACGGAACAACGCGAATTTACGCGGATTTCATTTAAATCCGCGTTTGTCCGCGCTCGTCCGCGTCCAATCCAAAATTTACGCATTACGCCTCGCGCCTTATTTTTTTCATCATGGCGCCGGCGTTGGCGTACTCGGCGGTTCGCCGATGCGTCCAAAGGGCGGGATGGCTTGTGGACTGCCATAGTAATACGTTTCCACCATCGCCCTAAATATCGGCACAGCGAACTCTGAACCTTCGCCTTTGTTTTCAACGATAACCGCAATGGCGATATCTGGCTTCGTCGTATTGGCGGCGTTCATGGTGTAGCCGGCGAACCAGGCATGCGACAACCCGTTGCCTGATTCGGCGGTGCCGGTTTTGCCCGCGACGTCAAAGGTCAACCCGCGCAAGTTGAAGTGCGCCGTGCCGCGCGAATTTTGCGTCACCATCGTCAAGGCTTCGCGTAAAATGTCTAAATTTTCCATGCGCAAAGGAAGCGTTCCGCGCTTTTCGGGTTTGAACGTAAGTAGCGGCGCGCCGTCCACCGGTTGAATCTTCTCCACGATTTGGGGGCGATATAAAGTTCCGCCGTTAGCGATTGCCGCCATAAAGGTCGCCACTTGCAACGGAGTCACTTGAACGTCGCCTTGCCCGATGGCTTGATTCACCGCGTCCACCGGCGAGGCGGCGTCTTTGATTTGTCCCGTCGCTTCGAGCAGTTGATCCAACCCAGTGGGCGCAGCGAGACCAAACCCGCGCGCCATTTTCGCAATGTCCGCCCGACGGTCAAAGTTGAACAAGTCGAGTCCGATATGCCAGAAATATGGATTGCACGAGCGCATCAAGCCTTCTTGCAACGTCAGTAAACCGGATGGTTTGGTGGACGAGTTGTCGCAAAATTTTCCCGCCGCAACCGCTTGCTGGCAATGCTCCCAAGTCCAATCGTGCAGGGTGCGGTCAGGGAGTTCTTTAAAATCATATTGGCAATCGTAGGTGGTGTCTTTTAAATATAAACCGCTTTCCAACGCGGCGGAAAACGTAATGACCTTGAACACCGAGCCAAGCGGATATTGTCCCTGCGTGGCGCGATTCAGCAACGGCTGGTTGGAGTTGCTCAATAAATCCGTCAGTCCGCTGTTGTTTGGGTTGGTCGGCTCAAACAGATTCGGGTCAAAGTCTGGGGCGGACGCCATGGCGATAATTCTGCCGGTGTCTACTTCCATCACGACCACCGCGCCGCGAAAATATTCAATGGATTGTTGGGCGTAATATTGCATGTTCTCGTCAACGGTTAAATAGACCGAGTCGGCGGGTTGCGCGGCGCTTTGCCCAAGCGTGGCGATCGTCTGTCCGCTCGGACTGACCACGCGCAAGACGCCGCCATGTTTGCCGGCGAGATATTTTTCCGCCCATTTTTCAATTCCCGCTTGACCGACTTTTTCGCTGCCGTCATAACCGAGGCGGCGGTACGCATTAAATTCTTCGGGAGAAATGGAAAGCGTATAACCCGTCGCTTGCGGCGCGAGTCCCGTTCTAAAATAATAGCGGGATTTATATTCCGAGACAGCCAACCCGCCGGGGTTGATCGTCAGCAAGCGTTCCGCTTCGGCGCGCGTGCCTTCGCACATCGGCAGGTATTTGCCGGGACCGTAAGCGTCAATCTGGTCTTCAATGTATTTGGGGTCGAAACCGCATAGTTTGCCAAGTTCTTTCGTGAGCGTTCCGCGCATTTTTATATCAATCTGATCGGTTTGAATGCCAAAGGCGAAAGCCCCCGCTTGAGAAACGATTGGATTCCCGTTGCGGGCGTAAATATCGCCGCGCGCGGGAACGCTGTATTCCATGGCGAGTGAATTCCCGCCCGCCAACTCAGGCAGAATCAAGCCGTCGTCCCATTGAACTTTCCATGCGCCGCCTTCATTGGCAAGGCGCATGACGATATTGCGTTGAATATCGCCCGCCAGAGCGGTGTGATAGACGACGTTATAGGCGACTTCGGCTTGATGAGGGTTGACGCTGGATGAGTTAATGGAAAAATCAATGCGCGCCGCGCTCATAGAATTTAGCGCGTTGGTATATCGTTTGGAAAAATTTTCGAGCGTAATCGCTTCGCGGCTGGGTTTGTCCAGCATGTTGTACATGCTGGCGTAGGCGTCTGTTTGCAAAGCTTGTAAATATGCCTTCGCCGCCGCTTGCGCGTCGGGCGCGGAGATTTTGGTCACGCGCGGCGTGGGCAAGGGGATGGGCGTATCGGTTGGAAAAATCGGCGGAAAGATGGGTTTGCCCGACGAGCCGCAAGACGCGAGAAAAACTAAGGTTAAAAAGCAATTGATCCAGCGGAGAACTTTCATTGGTTTCCTTTTACAATCATTCCTAAGAGACTGTTTAATAACTCACCTTACGCGCCCTCACCCTAGCCGCTTCGCGTCCCGCAGGGAGAGGGGACTCCCTTCCCCTGCGGGGGAAGGGCTGGGGATGAAGGAGAATTCTGCGTAACATCAATTATTAAACAGCCTCTAAAAGTCTGCGGATAATATCTCGCTTGCAAGCGGGCAGGGGTAATTCAAAAAAGTCTGGCAGGCGCTCGGCGCGTCCGTTTTGGGAGGAATACCCAACTTTTGCAAAGCGCGCGTGAGATGACAAAGCGGCAATCCCATGACGCTGGCGTAACATCCGCGCATGGCTTCGACAGGATGGAACTCCGCGTGTTGAATGGCGTACGCGCCGGCTTTATCCATCGGGTCGCCCGTGCGGATGTAGGCGATGATCTCGCCGTCGGAATAGTCGCGCATGGGAACATCCGTGACGCACAACTCGGTCAATAATTTTTTATCGCGCGGGCGATAAAGCGCGACGCCCGTGAATACTTGATGGGTATGTCCGCGCAATTGTTTGAGCATTCTCTCGGCGTCTTTCCAGTCTTTTGGTTTGCCGAGAATCACAGCGCCGTCCACGACTGCGGTATCCGCGCCGATAACGATATTCTCAGGATGCGCTTTTTCCGCTACGGCTAACGCTTTTTCTTGAGCAAGGCGCAAAACATAATCGCTGGGCGCTTCGCCCAGCCGCAGATTCTCGTCCACATCTGGAATAACGACGTTGTACATCCACCCCCCAAGCGCAAGCAATTCCCTGCGGCGCGGAGAATTAGACGCCAACGCTAAAATCATCTTGTTCGTCACGCGCGAGATTCTAACACAATCAGGGCTTTCGCTTTTCGCCGCATTCTGTTGTAAAATCGGGGCGCGACTGTCGCAGACGCGAAAAAGCGCCGCGAATTAAAAAAATTCGCCTTGAAAGTTTGCGCGATGGAAAAATCAAAAAAATATGGAGAAGCGATGAAAGAGCTAAAAGATCGGATTTTGAAAGACGGCAAGGTGTTGGGAAACGGCATCTTGAAAGTGGACGGTTTTGTAAATCATCAAGTGGACCCCCAATTGATGGACGCCTGCGGGCGCGAGTTGGCGAAACGCTTCGCGAGCGTGGGCGCGACGAAGATTTTAACCGCCGAAATTTCGGGCATCGCCCCCGCCTTGACGACGGCGTTGCATCTTGGCTTGTCTGTCGTTTATGCGCGCAAGACAAAACCGATTACCATGCCCGATCAAGTGTATCTTACGCTTGCGCCTTCGCATACCAAAGGGCGCATGGTGGAATTGATTGTCTCGCCTGAATATCTTTCTCATGGCGAAAAAATTTTAATCATTGACGATTTTCTCGCTTCCGGCGCGACCATTCTTGGTTTGGCGCGTTTGGCGGAAGCCTCCGGCGCAAAGGTCGTCGGCATTGGCGCGTTGATCGAAAAAAGTTTTGAAGGCGGGCGCGTCGCGCTGGCTTCTTTGGGCGTCCAGATTGAATCGCTGGCGTGCATCGCTTCGCTAGACGACAACAAAATTACGTTTGCAGACCTCGCCGTTTAAATAACGACCAACGCTAAAACCCGATTTTTCCCGTCACCAACAAAAGCATGGAGCCAATCGCGCAGACCATGAGCATGAGCATCACAGCGACAATAAAACGCTGTTGCGCGGTTAAGCCGAAGATCTTTTTTGATTTGCGGCGCGCTTTGGGCGCGGGCGCTTTCTCGGCGGACTTGGCTTGGGCTGAATCGCCCTCGGGCGCGGCGCCGGTTGCTTCTTTGCGGAGATCGTCAAACATAGTTACCTCTGGTTAAGTGATTGCCGTTTATTTTATCACGCGCGAGGTCTCAGGCTGACGTCCCCAACGCGGACAAGGACGATCTTGCCGTCGGCGTGGCGGACGCGCAAACTTCCGTCCGTTTCGACGCCCAGCGCTTCGCCGGCGCTGGGCGTTTCGTCTCCCGCGTGAATTTGAATTTGCTCGCCACGAAAAGCCAGCGCTTCATTCCACGCTTGAATCAATTCATCCGTTCGCAGGCGCGCGCGCCAATGAATAAATGCGTCTAAGACGCGGGCTAAAAATTCTTCGCGCGCGGGCGGTTCTTTGCCAAGCGCGTCTTCAAGACTGGCGGCTGGAAATTGCAACGCCGCGGCGGGCGGAACGGATTCTTTGCGAACGTTGATTCCCACGCCGATAACCAGCGCGTCAATGTCGTCGCCCGACCAAACGGCTTCGACCAAAACGCCCGCTATTTTTTTAGCGTCTAACAAAATATCGTTGGGCCATTTAATGCGCGCCGCAAGCCCCAACTCGGCGCAGGCTTTTACAATCGCAAGCGCCGCCCACCCCACGGTCCGCGCGAGATGCGGACGCAAATCCGCGGCGGGGCGCAGAATCAAACTCATGGCGATTGCGCTTCCTTTTGGCGTGAACCACTTGCGGTTTAGCCTGCCGCGTCCGCGCGTTTGCTCATCCGCCGCCACAATGGAAAAATCGCGCGCGCCATCCGCCGCCCACGCCAACGCTTCGTCGTTGGTCGAGCCGATGGAATCAAAATAGCGCAAGCCGCCGATATTTAGATGAGCGAGGGCTGTTTGTAGGGAGCGTTCGTTCATGGGGAATGCAAAAAAGTAAACCGGTAAACAAGGCGGGAACATGTCTACCTGTCTACTTATTGAACAATCTCATAAGGATTAATGTTTGTCCCGCCATAGCGTACTTCAAAATGCAAATGCGCGCCTTGCGAATTACCCGTATTACCCGAAGCGCCGATTAACGCGCCCTGTCCAACCGATTGACAGACGCTCACGTTGATGGCGCTTAAGTGGGCGTAAACGGTCACATAACCGTTGCCGTGATCAATTTGCACCACGTTGCCATAGCCGTAATTCCAACCGCCCTGCGCCATCGTCACAACGCCCGCGCTAGCGGCGTAAACGTTCGCGCCAACGTCCGCCGTAATGTCAATGCCAAGATGTCCAGGTCCATAACCATTGCCGGAGACTGAATGCGCGTCTGCGGGCCAGCCAAACCCCGAACCAACAAGCCCTCCGCCGCAAGCGGCGTTGCCGCTAAAGTCTGACGTCCCCGTGCTACCGTTGTTGCTTCTTCCCATTGTTTTCAGGTCTTGCGTCCAATTGCGCAATTCGCGCGAACCGCCGGGAATAAAAACCAATTTGCCCGGTTCAACTTTTGGATTCGTCAGATCAATGTCGTTGCCGGGAAACACGATCATGCCGTCCGCTTGCGCATTAAATTTTTCCGCGACCGTTTCAAAAGTATCGCCGTCTTTCCATTCATAATACAACCCGTCCGCCGGCGGGACGCTCAACTCCATGCCGGGATTGAGATTATGCGGATTGTCTCCCAACTGCGCGTTGACGTAAAGAATGCTTTCAGTTTTAATTTTGAATTTATCCGCGATGGAAAACATGGCGTCGCCGCGCGAAACGCGATAGACGACGGATTGGTAACGCGGTCTTGCGGGGATGTTTGTCTTTAATTGCAGTTTGCGGAGGATGAATGCAGAGCCGCTTTCTTTTTCCGACCCGAAAGCGGGCGCGCCGCCCTGAGGCGGGGTTACGCTGGACGTCTCCGTCGGTTGCGGCGCGGGCGCATAAGTTGTGGGGCGCGAGCTTTTATAAAGAATCGTCGCCCCTAATAACGCAACGACAACAAAGAGAGTCGCGATCCAGCTAATCGCCGTAAAACGATCCAAGTTGCGTTTTGCGCCTGGCGCGCGCGGCGCAGTGACCGGTTCGCTCACAGCGGACGCGCTTTTTCGTTTGCGCTTTATTCTTTCGCCAAGCGCGGTAAAAAAGGATTGAAACTTACCAACGTTTTTTTTCATTTTTTAGATAGCGGCGCCAAGCGCTGATTTGCGTTAAGCGTCTCTGGTCAGGTTTTCAAGGAACTCAATATTATTCTTTGCGCGTTCCATGCGCGTGATGATCGCTTCGGTGGCGACGGAATTATCCATGCCGGCGCCCTGCGGCGGCGGCGAAATCATTTGGATGAACATGCGGCGCATGAGCCAAACGCGCTGGAGCAAGTCGGGTCCCAGCAACAAATCTTCGCGGCGCGTGGACGAGCGTTCAATATCCACTGCGGGGAAAATGCGGCGTTCCTGCAATTTGCGCGAGAGAATTAATTCCATGTTGCCCGTGCCTTTGAATTCTTCGTAAACCACGTCGTCGAGGCGCGAGCCGGTGTCTACCAAACAAGTGGCGATGATGGTCAACGAGCCGCCGTCTTCCACATTACGCGCCGCGCCGAAGAATCGTTTGGGCGGATACAACGCGGACGGGTCCATGCCGCCTGAAAGCGTACGTCCTGACGGGTTTACCACAAGGTTGTATGCGCGCGCAAGTCGCGTAATCGAGTCCACGAGAATAACGACGTGCCGACCAATTTCGACCAAGCGTTTGGCGCGCTCTAAAGCCAGTTCCGCCGTGCGAACATGCGCGGTCACCGGTTCGTCAAAAGTGGAGGCGACCACTTCCGCCTCGACGGAGCGATCCATGTCGGTCACTTCTTCGGGGCGTTCGCCAATCAATGCGATAATCAAATGGACGTCGGGATATTTAGTTGAAATCGAATTTGCAATTTGTTTGAGAATGGTGGTCTTGCCCGCCTTCGGAGGAGAAACAATCAGCCCGCGCTGTCCTCGCCCGATTGGAGCGATTAGGTTAATGAGGCGCGGGGCGAGGGTGTCGTGTTCAATTTCTAGGTCAAAGCGTTTTTCTGGGAAGATTGGGGTGAGGGTTTCAAAAAGAGGTCTCCGCGAGGCTTCTTCCGGCTCTAAGCCGTTAATCGATTCGACTTTGAGCAATCCAAAATGTCTTTCGCTTTCGCGCGGCGGACGCACTTGTCCAATCACAAGGTCGCCGGCGCGCAAATCATATTTTCTCAATTGCGCCTGCGAGACGTAAACATCCTGATCGCTGATGCGGTAGTTGGTAGCTCGCAGGAAGCCAATGCCTTCGCTCATGATTTCAAGGACGCCGCCGCGCAGTTCAATGCCTTCCTTTTGCGCCTCCGCCTCGCGAATCATCATGGCGATGGTTTCTTTCTTTAGACGGTTGGCGTTGGGGATATTCAGGCTTTTTGCCATGCCGCGTAATTTGGATAGCGGCTCGTTCTCGAGTTCAAGTATTTTCATATTATTTTTTTCTATGGGGGAATTGTGGAAGTAGAAACGCAAAAAACCAGCGTCCCTTGAAGCGGGCTGGCAGATTCCTTTAAGTTGTAGATAAAATTGGGGCTTGGGTCAAGGTTCTCGTTGCATTTTCCGCGCGCGGCGTTTTTTACGCGCGGATTCTATAAAATAGCGTCTTGTCAAAAAATCAGGGGAACGACAATATTATAGCGCCCTTGCGCGGATGACGCAATGCGAATTTTTGGGCGTTGGGGATGGGTGTGCGTCAGTTTTTTGAAAAAGGGGATAAGATAGGCGAGAAACGAACAAGGAGCGTAAAATGAATGCAAATCAAGCGGTAGCACATTGGCAAGAGTTAAGTCGCGAGACAATGCAAGGGATGGCGAAGTGGCGCGAGGAGCATGCGAAAGCGAGCTTGCGCGAAATAGAAAAGGCGCTGGATGAACGCATCAC
>Ga0315281_10001172_pt1 | contig 38466 bp, 24 predicted proteins | sample YL17G07_0_MG_FD_204540 | JGI IMG/M metagenome (GOLD analysis project Ga0315281, IMG submission 204540) | Sediment microbial communities from Yellowstone Lake, YNP, Wyoming, USA - YL17G07_0 | ecosystem: Environmental > Aquatic > Freshwater > Lake > Sediment | place: USA: Wyoming | collected...
ATGCGCTGCTGGTTGTTCACCACGGTGCCGATGCCGCCGGTCAATTCCTGCTGATTGGCCCGGACCACTTGCTGGAGTTCCGCATGCGCGCCGGCGAGCGCCGTGACATCCGCGGCGGTTCGCTGCGTCACGTCAGCAACCTGCGTCACGTTGCCACGCAGCGACTCCTGGCTCTCGCTCAGTTGTGTCAGCTTGCCATCGAGCTGCTGGTTTCCGCCGGCGACCTCGTTGCGGAACTCGCGCTGCTCATCTTGCACGCCGGTCACCTGCGCGGCCACTTCCCGGGTGTCCTCGTCGAGTTTCTGCACGCCCGCGTCGAGCTTGCCCTGGGCGACGTGGACCTGGGAGGAGAGGGTGGCAAGCTGCCGGGCATTGGCCGCCACCATCGCCTGCAGCTTGATCTGGTTCTCCTCCATGCGGTTCAACTGTTTGCAGCCGGCCAGGGCGAGCAGCGCGATCGTCATGGCACAGAGAAAGACGGTCCGCAAGGCCCGTCGTCCCATTTCAACTCCCTTCGGTCTCTCCATCAGGATTCCTTTCAACCACATGTCACAACAGGCCTGACTCTTGCCAACGTGAATACCCCATCCTTTTTGGATGCCGCTGGTCAACTCATTTCGCCCAGACAGCCGCTTTATCAATGCTGGTAAGGGCACTCATCCACATCTCTCATCGGTCCGCCGGTTTGGAAAGCTTTACCCTTTATGGGACGAGTTCAGAAGATGGGCGGGATACAGGAGATACGACAATTCTCCTGTGACGGATTTGTTGGAGATCGTCAGCCCGGGTGCATGTTTCGGTGGTGCCGGGACACGGGCGGGAACCGTAATTGTTTTTCTGGTGCTTGACATGGCAATGTGGGTACCTATAATCTTTTATAGGACTGGAGGAGCGGCCGACTAACGGACACGGTTGCCCAAGGATGCAGTCACGGCTGCTGCGGAGTGTGCGCTGAGCCATATGTCCCGTTGTAATATGCGGTGGGCCTCGTCACGCTCCGGAAGAAAGGAAGGCGGCACACCAGGAGAGATTCTCACGGGAAACGGAATTCGCCAGGGTGCTGTGCGCGCATCGCCGTCGCTGAATTCTCCGGCACAGGAGTTTTGACGAAAGGGATAGGGAACAAGGAGGATAGGGTCATGAAGGCGCGTATGAGCATGCTGATCAAGGGGGCTGTTGTCGTCGGAATGACGACTACTTGTCTGGGGAGTGTCGCACGCGGTCAGACAGCAGGTCCCGTCGGGGAAAGCTCGGCCTTGTCACTGGGTCAATTGATCCTCCGCGAGAGCTTCGATGACAATGTGAAGGGCTCGATGTGGAGGGTCTACGCCGAGGACGCGAATCGCTGCTGGGTGGCGGAGATCAACCAGCGCCTGGAGCTGCTGGCCAAGCCGGAGACGACGGAGGTTTGTGCCGGCTACCTGTCCAATGGCTGGTGGCTGGACCCGGCGGGCGATTTCTCGATGAAGGTGGACCTGTATTACAGTCCGGTCACCAGTGCGGGCGGCTGGATCAGTCTCGGTGTCACACCCAATGCGACGGCGCCGCGCGAGCAGTATGTCAGCATGGGCATCGGATGTGCGAGTCGTTACGCGCACTACTGGTACGAGAAGAACGATGGATCCTCGGTGAGCTCGAGCCATGCACCCCGATCCGACAACAGCGCGACCGTGTATATTTCCTACAATGCGTCCCGGGACGAGCTGTACGTGAGCGACGCCGGCTACGGCCCGGAGGCGGCCTGGACGACCTTCCCCGACCTGGTCAAGGGCCAGTGGGGTGGCAAGCCGCTCTTCGTGCTGCTGGGCGGAGGCTCGGACCGCCTGACCATCGGTCCCGGCCAGGCGTTCGCGGACAACTTGTTCGTGGAAAGCGGTACGATGATGCAGACCTCGGTTCAGGAGGTCTATCGTTTCTGGTCTCCCAAGAATGAAAGACATTTTTACACGATCAGCAAACTGGAGAAGGAGACGGTGATCAAGGAGTACCCGGACGTGTGGACGTATGAGGGGGTCGTGTATCGTGCCTTCCAGGATGACTCCGATCCCGCCCGTCGTCCTGTTCACCGGTTCTGGTCGGACAAGCTCTTCGGCCACTTTTATACCATCAGCGAGGAAGAGAAGAACAAGCTCATCGGCAGTTACTCGTCCGTCTGGACCTACGAGGGTGTGGCGTTCTATGCATATCCCCCGGAGCAGCCGCCCACCTGGGCGTATCCGGTTCATCGGTTTTGGTCCGACAGCAAGAGCACCCACTTCTATACCATCGACGAGGGCGAAAAGGATAGGCTGCTGAGCAAGTACGGCAATGTCTGGACGTACGAGGGCATTGCGTGGTACGCCCTGGAGTAGACGACTCGCCATGGCGTTCATCCTCCTATAGCCTACCTGCCTGTGCAGTATCCGCTTGAGGAATTCGGGCTGCTTTGGTAGAGTGGCCGTTTCGTATTTGACCTATCCGGCGGCGACGCACGGCAGGGGCCGGCATTGCGGCACGGGTGGGAACCGACGGAAATCGGGATGAATGCAGAGGATAGACCATGGACGTACTGCTGATTGGCAGCGGGGGGCGAGAGCACGCGATGGCGTGGAAGCTCAAACAATCGCCGCAGCTCGGCAAGCTGTACATTGCTCCGGGCAATGCGGGCACGGCGCAGTGCGGCCAGAACGTCGCCATTCGGGACAACGACGTCGCGGCCCTGGCCAATTTTGCCCGGGAGAAGAACGTGGGATTGGTCATCGTCGGGCCGGAAGAGCCCCTGGCCGCCGGCGTGGTCGATGCCATGGAAGCCGCCGGCATCAAGGCATTTGGCCCAAACGCCGCCGCCGCCCAGCTCGAGGCCGACAAGGCCTTCTCCAAGCAGTTGATGCGCTCCGCCGCCATCTCGACCGCCGAGGGCCGAATCTTCGATCGATTCACCGACGCCAAGGCGTACATTGCCAGCCGCGATGAGCCGGTCGTCATCAAGGCGGCGGGACTGGCCAAGGGCAAGGGCGTGATCGTCTGCGACGATCCGGCCGATGGCATTCTGGCCGCCGAGAAGATCATGGTCGACCGGATCTTCGGCGACGCCGGCGACCGGATCGTGGTGGAAGACAAGCTCCTGGGCGAGGAAGCTTCGATCCTGGCCTTCGTCGATGGCCGCAGCATCTACGTGATGGAGTCGGCCCAGGACCACAAGCCGATCGGAGATGGCGACACCGGCCCGAACACCGGCGGCATGGGGGCCTACAGTCCCGCGCCGGTCATCACGGATGAAATGATGAGCCGGATCACCCGTGAGATCCTCGTGCCCATCGTCGATGGGATGAACCGCAACGGCACCCCGTACAAGGGGGTGCTGTACGCGGGCCTGATGATTACCAGCGGGGGCCCGCGGGTGCTGGAATTCAACGTTCGATTCGGCGATCCCGAAACGCAGCCGATCCTGATGCGGCTTCAGAGCGACCTGCTGGAAGTGTGCCTGGCGGTTTGCGACGGGCGCCTGGAGGAGGTCTTCCTGAAATGGGATCTCCGACCGGCCGTCTGCGTCGTGATGGCCTCGGGCGGTTACCCCGGCTACTACGAGAAAGGGAAAGTGATCCACGGCCTCGAGCATGCGTCGGAGCTCCAGGACGTCATGGTCTTCCATGCCGCGACCAAGCAGCAGAACGGCGACATCGTGACCGACGGCGGCCGGGTGCTGGGCGTGACGGCCCTGGGGGCGACCATCGCCGCCGCCAAGGCCCGGGCCTACGGGGCCGTCGACCGCATCCAGTTCGAGGGTGCGTACTACCGACACGATATTGCCGACAAGGCGATCCAGCGCAAGCGATAACGGACAGCAGCGAAAAGTGTCTCACACGCATTACGCTTGAAGACTTCGTAGCGTGAGTGGCAGCGGCAAGCGCAGCTTGCCGATGGTTTGCCCATCCGCCATCGGCAAAGCCTTCGGCCTTGCCGCTGCCACCCGGATGTTTACAGAGGCTACGATAAACTCAGTTGTAATCGGTATCACTCATGATGCATTCCACGGATTCGGGCAGGACAGCAGGCACGAGCCGGGGGCAACGGTGGCGTCGGATTCTGGTCCGCACTCTGACCGTCGCGGCGGTTGCCGGCGTGGTGATTGTTGCGGTAGGGATATGGGCGGCTCAGACGCTGCCCGGCCGGGCCGCCGCCCGGATCGGCCGGCTCACGAACACACGCGTTCGGATGGGGGCCTTCGATTTCCATCTGGACGGGTCGGTTTCCATCGATGGGCTGGCCGTCTGGCCCGTGCAGGAGGAGCTGCGCGACGACAACGCGATCCTGCGGGCCAAAAGCGTCTATGCCCGATTCAGCCGGTGGAGCCTCGTGCGGCTCTCGCCACGGATCACGGAGATTCGCCTCCGAGACTTCCTGCTCGATGCGCGGATGAATCTCGACACGGGGCGGTGGAACCTGAGCGACCTGCAGCTCCACCTGCGAGGAGGTGCCGGCGACACGATGCCCGCGGTCAGTCTGGAGAGAGGAAAGCTGCGGTACGCAAAGGTCTCCGGCAGCAGCACCGAAGTCGTCACGTCCGTGCCGGTCGAGGCGCGGTTCGGACTGGACGAAGAGCCCTATCAAGGCTACCGATTCGAGCTCAAGACCTCCAAGCTCTCGGGCGGCCTCGGGGAAAGCCACTTGACCGGTTCCTGGCGGCCGGGAGAGCTGACTCTGGCCGGCGGACTGTCCTCGACGGACATCCCGTCCCTGGTGCGGGTGTGGGCCGTGGACGTCCTGGCCGCCAACCTGCAATACGACAAGAACGGCGACTACACGCTGGACCTACGCCTGAAGGACGTGCACGGCAAGCAGGCTCCGGAAGTCGATGCGCTGCGGCTCATCATGCCGTCGGCCGCCGGCGGGTCCAGCCCGCTGGTGACCCTGCAGAAGTTCTTCTCGCAGTATCAGCCGACCGGAATGGTGCGAGCCATCAACATCAAAGTGAGCGGCAATTTCGGCAAACTGTATGAGAGTGAGATTGCCGGCAAACTCGTGTGCACGGACGTGTCGGTCTGCGACCGCAATTTTCCGTATGCAATCGATCACTTGAGCGGCGAGCTGGACTTCACCCAATCGACGATGCTGGTCAACCGGCTCTCGGGCAAGCACGGCGAGGTGGATGTGCATATTGAGGGCTGGACGAAGGGATTTGGCAGTGACCGACAGTACCAGTACCGGATGGTCAGCGAGAACATGATTCTGGACCAGGCCTTGTATGCGGCGTTGCGGCCGGAGCAGCAGCGCCTGTGGGATGCCTTTCAGCCCAGCGGCGTGGTCGCGGCGGACTACCGGCAAGTTCGGACTTCGCCCACGGATAAGCGCCTGTATCTGTCCGTGCAGTTGAACGGCGTGGCGGCGACCTACCGCAAGTTTCCGTATCCCTTGACGGAGCTGACCGGAGGATTGTACTTCGATCGCGACAGCATCAGCATCTTGGACGTTGTCTCCCACGCGGGGGGCCGCCAAATCCGTATGAATGGCAAGGTGACCGACCGTGGTACCGGAAAGCCGGTTTACTACATCTCCATCGATGCCAACGACATTCCGCTGGACGCCGCGCTGGGCGAGGCTTTGCCGCCGGGCCACCGCGAGATGTACAAGCGGTTCGAGGCGAACGGGACCGTCGACATGCGGGCGAAGGTCTTCAACCTGGGCGATGCGAACAACGTCGGTCCCGTCGGTTTCCTGGCGGATGTCTCCTGCCACATGGCTTCTCTGAAACTGTCGCAACTGCCTTTTGTTCTCTCGGACGTGACCGCCGAGGCCGCCATCACGCCCGATTCGCTGAGCGTCAAGAGACTCAGCGGGCATTACGGGGCCAGTCCGGTGGCCCTGGCCGGCGGCACGCGCTTTGCCAAGGACGACAAGCCGACGCAGTACCATCTGAGCATGACCGCGGACCGCGTGCCGCTGAATAGTGAGACGATTGCTTTGTTGCCGGGGCCTCTGGCCCGGCAGGTAGCGGCGTTTCGGCCGGAAGGCAACGTCAATCTCACCGCCGAACTGAAGAAGGCCGACAGCAACGAGCCGCCGGGCTACCGGGTGGCCGTGGAATGCCTCGGAGATAAAGTCAACCACGAGCGTCTTGCCTGTCCGCTGCAAGAGATACGCGGGACCATCACCGCCACGAACGAGCGCGTGGTATTCAGGAATGTGACGGCGAAACCCGCCTGGAAGCCGGAGGGCGGGGGACAGAAGGCACAGGAGGGCGCCACGTCCATAGCCTCCAATCCGCCATCCGAGGAGTTGCCGGCGGCAGCCGAAGTGCAGATCGACGGGTCCATCACCCTGGCTGGCGGTGGTTTTGAAGGCGCCGCTTTTGCAGTGAAGGCCCGTGACGTGGCCTTCACCAGGGAGCTTGGCGATGCTCTGCCGAAAGGCCTCAGACCTCTGTACCAGGATTTATCGCTGGAAGGGCCGTTCGATTTGGACCTGACGGCGCTGCACATCACCAAGGCCGGCGCCGCAGAGACGCAAAACGAGAATCTTGCGTCTCTACAGGTGGAGTTCGATGGCAAAGCCAGTCTGAAGACCTGTCGTCTGAAGCTCGCGGGAGCGGGGGCGGAACTATGCGGGATCTTGCAGGCAGCGGGTTCATATCAGACGGGCCATGGATTTACAGAGGGGCACATGTGGCTGGCCGCCGAGCGGCTCGTAATCCGGGGTAAACCGGTCACCAGTCTGGCCATCGAGGCCCGGTACGACCCCGGTCAGCAGAAGTGGTCCGCCGGGAATTTCACCGGTGCTTGTTGCGGAGGCAAAGTCCTCGGCGGCCTGGAAGTGGCCAATGCTGATAAAGGCGGCCTCCAATATTTGCTTTGGGTAGCTCTGAACCGCGTGAATCTCGAGCAATTCCTTCTGGCGGGTGGACCGGCGAACGGAGGCCGGAGAGCAGAGGACGCAGACCAGAGGGTGGACGACGACTCTGCGAATCCGCCCTCGCCCAGCAGCGGCGTGATGAACGCCGCGCTGAGCCTGGGGGCCCGGCTGGGCGACGGCTCCTCTCGGCGCGGAGCCTGCCAGATCGAGGTGGCGGACATGCGGGTCGGGAAGGTCTCGCCTTTGGGGAAGTTGCTGGCCGTGCTGCGCCTGAACGAGCCGGCGGATTACCTGTTCGAGCGGATGACGATCGAATCGTTCGTTAAGCAGGACCAGTTGCTCATCCGGACGTTCGACCTGTCCGGCAAGAACGTCGCGTTCGCCGGCTCGGGCAAAATGGACCTGCCCAGCGAGGAAGTGGACCTGCAATTGACGGCCCGCGGCCGGCGCCTCGGAACGGCGGAACCCTCGGTGCTGCAATCACTTACGGAAGGGCTCGGCGGCGCCGTCGTCCGCGTGGAAGTCACCGGCCAGGCCGAAAATCCGCACATCGAGACCAAGGCCCTGCCGGTCATCGGCGACTCCCTCAAAATCCTCGGCACGCCGAAGTAGGGCCATTGTGCATCCGGGGCGGGCGACTATAATAAGGGACATTATTCTCGCCTGTGGGTAGGGGCAGGTCCCCGTGCCTGCCCTGGGCAACTCCCGGCGTGAACGACCAATGACCGCAGATACCTGTGGCGATGGAATATTAGGGGTGACATCGATGGCGGGCAGGATTGCAGAGACGCAGAATCTTGCGTCTGTACCGGGTCTGAACCGGCGACGGTTTTTGCAGGTGGTGTCCGGCTCGGCGGCGGCCGTCGTGCTGCCGCAGGCTCCCGCGTTCGCGCAGGAAGGACAGGAGAAGCCCCGGCCGAGTTTCCTCTGGATCAGCACGGAAGATATCAGTCCCGACCTGGGCTGCTACGGCGATCAATATGCCGTGACGCCTAACCTCGACCGGCTGGCCTCTCAGGGCGTGCGCTATAGCCACGTGTTCTCTCACGCGGGCGTGTGCGCGCCGTCGCGGTCGGGCATCATCACCGGGACGTATCCGACGACCATCGGAACCCATCACATGCGCTGCCGGGGTGTGCCGCCGCACTTCGTCAAGTGTTTCCCCGAGTACCTGCGGGCGGCCGGCTACTATTGCACGAATAACGTCAAGACCGACTACCAGTTCGATTCCCCGCTGACGGCATGGGACGAGTGCAGCAATAAAGCCCACTGGCGAAACCGGCCGAGCGGCAAACCGTTCTTCGCCGTCATCAATCTGACGATCACCCACGAGAGCCAGATTCGCAATCGCAGCAAGGAGATGCTGACGCGGCTCGCCAGCCTGAGTCCCGAGGAGCGGCACGACCCTGCCAAGGCCGCGCTGCCGCCGTACTATCCCGATACGCCGGTCGTGCGGCAGGACTGGGCCCAGTACCACGACCTCATCACGCTGATGGACAAGCAGGTCAAAGAGATCCTGGACCAGCTCGAGGCCGACGGTCTGGCCCAGGATACGATTGTCTGGTTCTGGGGCGATCACGGCCGGGGTCTGCCGCGGGCCAAACGCTGGGTTTACGATTCCGGGAGCCACGTGCCGCTGATTATCCGGGTTCCGGAGAAATGGCGCAAGTTGGCTATGCCGAACAATCCCGATGCGCTCAAGCCGGGCACGGTGAACGACGATCTCATCGGCTTCGTGGATTTTGCCCCGACGATGCTGTCGCTGACCGGGGTGGAGGTCCCGAAGCACATGCCGGGTCGGGCGTTCCTGGGCCGGCAGAAGGCGCCGCTCCGCGAGTACGTTCTGGCCGCCCGGGACCGGATGGATGAGGCCTACGACCTCATTCGGTCCGTGCGCGACAAGCGATTCCAGTACATCCGCAACTTCATGTGGCACGTCCCCCGCAGCCAGGACATCGACTACATGAACCAGATGCCGACGATGCGGGAGATGCGCCGGCTTCACGCGGAAGGCAAGCTGCAGGGGCCGCAGAGGCAGTTCTTCGAGCCGACCAAGCCGGTGGAGGAACTCTACGATACGGCGGCGGACCCGCACGAGGTGAACAATCTCGCCGGTGACCCGAAGTACAAGGACGTGCTGGAGCGGATGCGACAGGTCTTCAGCGACTGGTATCGGGCGCGCGAGGATATCGGTCTGATTCCCGAGCCGATCCTCGATGAGCTGAAGCGGCCGGGCGGCAAATATGAGAAGACCGCCGAGCCGGTCTTCACCAAGCAGACGGGCAATCCCAACGAGGGCGGGGCCGTGAGTCTCGCCTGCTCCACGCAGGGCGCGTCCCTGGTCTGGCGGGTCGGCGGCGACCCGAAGAGCGACACGGGCTGGCAGCTTTACGTTAAGCCGGTGCGCATCAATCCGGGGGATGTTCTGTATGCCAGGGCCTGCCGGCTCGGGTTCCAGGATAGCGAGACCGTCGCATTCAAGCTGGGCGATCCCGTCAAGGACAAGCCCGAGGCGACACATACCAAGCATTGGACGGAGGAACTGGGGGCGACAAACGTGCGGCTGCGGCTGTGGAAGCTGAAAGAGGCCGACTACAAGGTGCCCAACGCCATCGATTTGTATCTGCCGTACGTGAAGGACGCGCATCCGGCCGTCCGGTACTGGGCGGCCGTCGGTCTGCACGCCAACTGCCGGTATCCGATCGATATCGGGCTGGCCAAACCCGTCATGACGACCCTGCTGGACGACCCGTCGGTGGTCGTGCGCATCGCCGCCGCCCATGCCCTGTGCGACTGGGGGGACGAGAAGGCTGCTTTGCCGTTCCTGGGGGAGGCGCTGAAGCATCCGACGGACAAAGTCCGGCTGTTCGCGATCATCGCCCTGGACAAAATCGGCGGCAAAGCCCGCCCGGCGCAAGCGCTGATCAGAGCGGCCACGGAAGACCCGGACGAGTACGTGAAGCGCGTGGCCCAAACGGCCCTGTCCCACCTGGAGGCGAAGAAATAATCCGTGGTCGGGCGACGTTGTCACCCTTTTGATTGCGGATTGCGGATTGCGGATTTCGGACTGCGGATTCGGGCCGTTGGTCTTCTTCAATCCGCAATCAACAATCCGCAATCCGAAATCTGCCCGAGTTCTTCCTTTTCTCACGAATTGGGCTGGCGGTCAGGCGCGTTTGTGGAAGGCGAGGGTGTAGATGGAGCGGCTCTCCTTGACGTACTTTCGCTCGTAGTTCGTGCCGGTCAGCTCGTTCTCCCGCGCGCCGGCGGGACGCTGAAACTCGATCTCGCGGAGCTTGTCGCCATAGCTCGACGTCACTTGTTTGATCTGCTCGAAGTAATCCTCGTGATCTGTGGCGATGCGAATCTCGCCGCCCGGCTTGAGGCATCGGATGAGGGTCTCGATATTCGAGGCCTGCAGCAGGCGTCTCTTGTGGTGACGCTTCTTGGGCCACGGGTCGGGGAAGTAGATATGAAAGCAGTCCACCGACTCCTCGGGCACGAAGTCTCTGATGAACGCCGGGGCGTCGGCCCGGATGATGCGGACGTTCGTCAGGCCCCAGCGTCCGATGCGATCCAGGGCGTGACGGTAGTACTTTCGGGCCCACTCGATCCCCAAAAAGTTGACGTCCGGGTGGGCCTGCGCCTGGTGCACGAGGAAGGTCCCTTTGCCCGAGCCGATCTCGATCTCGACCGGGCCGGAACGTCCGAAAATCTGGGCAAAGTCCAGCCGAGTGCCGAAATTCTCCAGCTTTAACTCGATGCCCGGATACTCCTTTAACTCTTTTCGCATCGTCCCGGCGACCCCAAAAGAAGGCAAAGCAAACCACCAATAGCGGGATTCCACAAACCCATTATACGAGAACGACGCCGTGACGGGAAGCGACGCGGAATTTCGCCTCGGACCGTTACTAAAGTGCGTTCGAATGGCACTCGATTAGGAAGGAGGACGTGAACTCTTTTGAGGGTCACGCGTATTCCTCCTTGTGGGGGATCGCTGGCGCCCGGAAAGGATGTCGTTCAGATGATGCCGCAATTGGTCAGGGCGAAGCGGAGACAGGTGCTCGTGGACATCAACACGCAGCGAGATTTCTTCCTGGCGGACGGTGCCATTTGCATCCGCAATCACCGGCGGGTCCTGGCACACGTGCGCCGCATGATGGCCTGGGCCCGGGCCAGGAACGTTCCGACCATCTCCACCTGCGAAGTGTACCCCGGCGACAATGGTCACAACGGCGAGCCGAAGTGCTGCATCGACGGCACATCGGGACAGTTAAAGATCAGCTACACGTTGATGCAGAACCGGGTAAGCTTTCCGGCCGACGGCAACACCGATCTGCCCCGGGACATGCTGCGGCGTTACCAGCAGGTCATTCTCCATAAGCGGTGCGTGGACCCCTTTGACGAGCCGCGCATCGACCGGCTGCTCAGCGAAGTTTGTGCGGCCGAGTTCATCCTGATCGGCGCGTGTGCCGAAGGGGCGGTCAAGGCGGCGGCCCTCGGGCTGCTCCAGCGGGACAAGAAGGTGAGTATCGTCATCGACGCCGTCGGCTACCATGACAACCGGGACGCCAAGATGGCCTTTCGCAAAATGGAGGCCAAAGGGGCCCGGCTTATCGAGACCCGCCGGATTGCCGGAATCTCCCATCTTCGCCTGGTCGGTGCCTGCCATTGCGAGAGCTGCCAGCGCATCTACCAGAAAATCACCATCGGCGGCCCCCCCGACGAGCTGTGAGTTTCGAGTGCTGAGTTCTCAAAGCCCGCCAGGGTTCGGCAGGCCACCGGTCTACTCTTCTCTTGACTTCCCTCTTCATTTCCCCAGGAATATCCATTGTATGAGGATGATGACGCGCGCGAGCATGGGCTGATCGCGATGGGGTTGACACCGCAATGGCATGGGTACGGACTCCCCAAGCGGCAGGTGATGCACGTGGACCCGCAAAGGGACTATATCTGCCACCGATAGCGGAGCTGGGTCGTCGGTTGACGCGGCGTGTTCCGAAGACTATAGTGCACCATCACGTAATCCGGAACACATGACCAACGGATTCCCGAACTGTCCATTGGAGGGGCATGGAATGGGACACGTTTTTTCATCTGCGGCGGCACAGATGCCTGTGGCTCGCCCAGGCCGCCCAGGGGCCACTTGGCTTGTTGCTGCTCTCGGAGTTCCGCTCCTGTGTGCCGGCAGCATTGGGGCCGCCGGTGTTGTCTCGGCGGATCGGGTCCCATCGGTTGTAGTCGATGCCCACTTCCCCGGCGGCAATATCATCGTCGAGCGCGTTGACGGAGGCACCGTTTACCTTCGGCCGGATTTACGCGATACGGAGGGATGGTGGTTCTACTGGAGCTTCCGCGTCCAGGGGGCGCAGGGACGGACGCTGACTTTTCAATTCACCGGTGGCAATCCGATCGGGGTGCGCGGGCCGGCCGTGAGCACTGACGGCGGGCGGACCTGGTCCTGGCTCGGAGCCGAGGCGGTGCGCGAGGCATCGTTCAAATACGCTTTCCCCGCCGAGGCCCGGGAGGTGCAATTCTGCTTCGCGATACCTTATCAGGAGCAGAACCTCCGAGACTTCCTCTCCCAATACAGAGACAATCCGCACGTCGCGGTGCAGGAGCTCTGCCAGACGAAGAAGGGGCGGAGCGTCGAACGCCTGCACGTGGGCAGGCTCGATGGCGATGCGCGATACAAGGTCCTGCTGACGGCCCGGCACCATGCGTGCGAGAGTATGGCAAACTACGTCATGGAGGGGATGTTGGAGGCGGCGCTCGCGGACAACGAGGACGGCTACTGGTTCCGCCGCAATGTGGAAATCATGGCGGTCCCGTTCATGGACAAGGATGGCATGGTCGACGGCGATCAGGGCAAGAACCGCCGGCCGCGCGATCACAACCGCGATTACAGCGGCCCGAGCGTCCACGCTTCGGTCGCGGCCCTGCGGACCTTCGTGCCGAACTGGTCGAACGGCAAGCTCAAAGCGGCCTTCGACCTGCACTGCCCCTATATTCGCGGGCCTTACAACGAGGTGATCTATATCGTGGGCAGCGAGGACGAGCGGATGTGGCGCGAGCAGACTGAGTTCGGCCGGCTGCTCGAAACCGTCCAGAGCGGCCCGCTGGTCTATCGGGCCTCCGACAATCTGCCGTTTGGGAAGGCTTGGAATACCGGCGGCAACGTAGGCGAGAACAAGAGTTTCGGTCAGTGGGCGAGCGGCCTCGAAGGAATTCGGCTGGAGGCATCGTTTGAGATCCCGTATGCGAGCGCGGGCGGGCAGGCCGTCACACCTGATAGTGCTCGCTTGTTTGGGCACAGTCTGGCCAAGGTGATCCGAGGTTACTTAGAGCGGATCGACTCGGAGCAAGACCAGCAGGGGGCGCGTTCGCAACCGTTGCCCGTCGCGGGAGTGTTCCCGAAGTTGACCGTGATGGCCAAGGGTCTCGGCAGCAACTCCGAGGCGGGGATCAGGGCCTTGATTCCGTGGGCAGACAGGCTGTGGGCGGTCGGCTACGTCGCCCATATCAACGGGCAGGGCCTGGGCCTGTACGAGATCAACGACGATATGACGATGCGGCGGCATCCGGCGTCGGTCACCGGCACGTTCGCCAACCGCATGCCGCACTGGCCGAGCGGTCAGGCCTTCATCGGGCCGTACGCCATCGACGCCGACGGCAACGTTCGCGTCATCGAGGCTCTCAAACGCGTCCGTCTGGCGGCCACATGCGAGCATCTGACCGATCCGGCCAATAAGGTCTATTTCCTCGGGATGGAAGGGCAATTCTGGGAAGTGGACGTACGTACGCTGCAGGCGAGACAGCTCTTCGATCTCGTCAAGGAGCTGGAGATCACGAACGCGAGGGAGCACTTCAAGAGCGCGTACACCGCGCAGGGCCGCGTCGTCGTGGCGAACAATACGTACGACGAGAAGGAGTTCCTCGGGCAGCGAGATGCGGGCCGGCTGGCAGAGTGGGATGGAAAGAAATGGACGATTATCGAGCGTAATCCCTTCGTAGAGGTCCAGGGCTGTGCGGGCGACAGCTCGTACGGCGGCAACACGCTCTATGCCACCGGTTGGACCCGGTCGAGCGTTGTTCTGCGAGCACTCATCCGAGGCGAATGGAAACGGTATCTGCTTCCGGAAGCAAGCCACACGTGGGATCACGCGTGGAACACGGAATGGATGCGGATTCGCCACGCGGTGACGGAGCGGCTGTTGATGGATGCGCACGGCATGTTCTACGAGCTGCCGGCGTTCTCGTACGGCGGGCACATCTGGGGAATCCGGCCGATCTGCTCACATTTGCGGGTGGTGCCGGACTTCTGTTACTGGCGGGGCCTCTTCGTCATGGCCTCAGACCAGATTGACCACGACCAGGGCCAGCCGCAGTCGGGTCTCTGGTTCGGCAACTTGGACGACCTGTGGCGGATGGGCAAGCCCGCCGGCTGGGGCGGCCCGTGGTGGAACACGCCGGTGAAAGCGGGGGAGGTCTCCGATCCGTTCCTCATGACCGGATTCGATAAGAAGGGGGTGCATATCACCCACGATGCCAGTGAGCCGACGACTTTTGTTCTGGAAATCGACTTTTTGGGCGACGGAAGCTGGCAACCGTACGAGTCTTTCGTGATCGACGCGGAACAAAATTACGTTCATCATGAGTTTCCTGATGCTTTTTCCGCGCATTGGGTGCGCGCCAGGGTGGACAGGGATTGCCGCGCCACAGTATATTTCATCTACAATTAACTGAATTTCTGCAAAATGGAGATTAGGCTTACTTGAAGAAGGAAAAATCGTCTTCGTGATTCTTCCTTCTGGAACGGTATGTGCGTGATATGCAACGAGGCCGGTGGATGATTCAAGGAAATCCCAGAACCGATTTCCTTGAATAATATAAGCCTAATCTCCATTTTGCAGAAGGCCACGATTAAGTCGGGCGGAAATGGGGTAACAGACAATCAGACACGATTAAGGAGTGCCGATATGAAACATTCGGTCGCAAGACGGATTGGTCCGGCGCTGGCGCTGCTCGCTTTGGCAATTCTGACGCCGGTGGCGCTGGGGCAGGACGTCGCAGGCTTCGAGAAGCGTCTGACGAAATTCCAGTTGGACAACGGTCTGAAGTTCTTAGTGCTGGAACGGCATGAGGTGCCGATCGTTTCCTTCCACACGTACGCCGACGTGGGCGCGGTCGATGAGGTCAAAGGCATCACCGGCATGGCGCACCTCTTCGAGCATATGGCCTTCAAGGGCACCCGGACCATCGGCACGAAGAACTACGAGGCCGAAGCCGCCGCCATGGCGCGCATGGATGAGCTGTTTATCGCGATCAAGAACGAGAAGCGCAAAGGCGACCAGGCCAACCCGGAGACCCTGAAGAAGCTCCAGGAGCAGTTCGACCAGGCCGGACAAGAAGCCCAGAAGTATATCGTCAACGACGAATACGAAGAGACGCTCACGCGGCAGGGCGCGGAAGGTTTCAATGCCTACACCAGCGAGGATGCGACGCAGTACATCGTCAGCCTGCCCTCCAACAAAATCGAGCTGTGGATGATGCTGGAGGGCAACCGCTTCGCCAATCCGGTGCTGCGGGAGTTCTACAAGGAGCGCGACGTCATCATGGAAGAGCGGCGGATGATGGAGAATTCGCCGATGGGGCGCCTGTATGAGGAGTTTCAGGGCATCGCCTTCCTGGCGCATCCGTACGGCGAGGGCGTCATTGGCCACATGAGCGACTTGCAGACCCTCACCCGCAGCGAGGCCCAGGAATTTTTCAAGAGGCACTACTGCCCGAGCAATCTGACGATCGCGCTTGTCGGCGACGTGGATCCGGCGCACATCAAGAAGCTGGCCCAGAAGTACTTCGCGAGCATTCCCAGCGGGCCGAAGCCGGAGCCGGTCGAGACGGAGGAGCCGCCCCAGCGGGGCGAGCGGCGGGTCACCGTCGAGGACGCCGCCCAGCCGCAGATTCTGATTGGCTACCACCAGCCGAACGTCAATCATGCCGACAACACGGTGCTCCAGGTCATCGCGGATATCATCGGCTCCGGGCGAACGGCGCGACTCTATAAGGACCTCGTGAAAGAGAAGAAGATTGCCGTCTCCGCCGGGGCCGGGCCGAGTATGAACAAGTATCCGAGCCTGTTCCTCTTCATGGCGGTGCCGGCCAAGGGCCATACGAATCGCGAGTGCGAGGAGGCCATCTGCGCCGAGATCGAGAAGCTCAAGACCGAGCTGGTCACGCCGCAGGAGCTGGCCAAAGCGAAGACCCGCAGCCGGGCCGACCTGATCCGGCAGCTCGACTCCAACTCGGGCCTCGCCGCCCAGTTGACCTTCTACGAAGTGGTCACCGGCGATTGGCACAACCTTTTCAAGGAGCTGGACAAGATCGAGAAGGTGACCGCGGAAGACATCCAGCGGGTGGCCCAGACGTATTTCACGAGCAAGAACCGCACGGTCGGAGTGATCGAGACGACCTCCGGCGCGAGCCGATCCTGAACAGGAGTGAAGATATGAGAGATACATTGACGAAGCGAATCGCTCTGGTGCTGACGTTGGCTGCTTTGGTCGCCGGCTGTTCCGGGACGACGACCTCTCGCCCCACCCCGGCGGCCGCTCCCGCCGTGGCAAGCGGCGCCGCACCGGCCGCGGCCCCCGAGCGTGTGGCCGACTACCAGCAGTTGAAGTACCCGAAGCTGCGCGATATCAAAATCCCGGACGTCGAGCGCGTGACTTTGCCGAACGGGATGCAATTGTTTGTGCTGGAGGATCACGAGCTGCCCCTGATTCGTGTCTCGGCCGTGATCCGGACGGGTTCGATTTATGAGCCTGCCGACAAAATCGGTCTGGCCTCGCTCACGGGCACCGTGATGCGCACGGGCGGCACGACGAGCAAAACCGGCGACGAGCTCGACGAGCAATTGGAGCAGATTGCCGCCTCGGTCGAGACCGGCATCGGCCGCAGCTCGGGCGGTGCCTCGATGTCGGTGCTGAAAGAGGATGTGGATACGGGACTGTCCGTCCTGGCCGACGTGCTGATGAATCCGGCCTTTCGCGAGGATAAGATCGAGCTGGCCAAGATTTCCGCCCGCACAGGCATCGCGCGGCGCAACGACAACCCCTCCGGCATCGCTTCGCGGGAGTACGGCAAGCTGATCTACGGCTCGGACAGCGTCTATGCCCGGCAGGTGGAGTATGCGACGCTGGACAACATCACCCGGGATGACCTCGTGGCGTTTCATCGCAAGTACTACCACCCGAACAATACGATGCTGGCGGTGTGGGGCGACTTCGATACGAAGCAGATGATCGCGAAGATCAAGGAGGCCTTCAAGGACTGGCCGCGGGCCGAGGTCGGGCTGCCGCCGGTTGCGCCCGTGCAGTACGAGTTCCGGCCGACCGTGAATGCCGTCGTCAAGTCGGACATCAACCAGAGCGTCATCCGGCTGGGCCACATCGGCGTCGTGATGAACGACCCGGACTACTACTCGCTCATGGTCATGAACGAGATTCTGGGCAGCGGCTTCACCAGCCGGCTGTTTAAGAATGTGCGATCTCGCCAGGGTCTTGCCTATTCGGTTTGGGGGGTTCTGCGGGCGGACTACGACCATCCGGAGATGTTCATCCTAACCTGCCAGACGAAACTGAAGAGCACCGTCCACGCCATCGAGGCGATGGTCGAGGAGGTGCGCAAAATGACGCAGGAGGAGGTGACGGACGAGGAGCTGGCCCTGGCGAAGGACAGTTTCCTGAACTCGTTCGTGTTCAACTTCCAGAGCGAAGGGCAGATTGTCAATCGTCTGATGACCTATGCGTACTACGGCTACCCGGCGGACTTCCTGCAAAAGACAAAGGAGAACGTCGAGAAGGTGACGAAGGCGGACGTCCTGCGCGTGGCCAAGGCGCACCTGCGCCCGGACCAGGTGCAGATTCTGGTCGTGGGTCGCCCGGACGATCTCGATAAGCCCCTGTCCACGCTCGGAACCGTGAACGCCATCGACATCACGATCCCGGCACCCAAGCAGTAACACCTTTGGGGATGGAACCTCCACCTGGCACAGAAGAGCTTGTCCCGGCCCCCAAGTATCCGGTAGACTGTTGACGTGAAATTTGACGTTGTCAGCCCGATCGAAGCGATTGAGGTCATTGCTGTCGGAACGAACATCCGCAATCTGGCTTATTTGCAGATGAATACTCCTAAGAGACAATTCGCTGTGTGTGTTGACAATACCGGCTATGAGGCGTCGCTGATTGTGCGGAGAATCTACGAAGTTCTTCCGGATGAAGAGGTGGCCAAGGATGAATTGCTTCGGGTGGTGGACGAAAGCGGTGAAGATTACCTCTATCATCGGAGCCAGTTTATCCTGATTGAGTTTCCGGCAGAGGTGGAGCGGGCCTTGACGACGGCTTAACTACCCGCACGGTTATTCAGCAAGAGGCGGTCGACGACCCGTCCCGGGAGTGAAATTCCCGGCGAATCTTACCTATTTTCGTCCCGAATGGAGTATAGTGTCCCGAATGGCGGTCCGTTAAGCCCCGTGGTCGCGTCTTCCCACGATTTTTGCAGGTTTTCTGCCTGGATGACCGAAATTGCGTGTAAGTACGGTTTCTTGTCTCTTTTGGCGGTAGGAGCGCCAGGCACCGATCTAAACGCACGCTCTCACCGCTGCGGTTATTGTTTGCCCATAAATCCCTTAACGGACCGCCATTCTATGGTGTCCCCAGATAGAAATAAGGAGTTGCCATGAAGACCCTAAAGCTGCTTCTGCTTGTGCCGGCGATGACCTTCTCCATGGCTCTCGCCCAGGAGAGGTATGAGAAGCCACCCCAGCCAATCTTGGATGTCCTGAACGCACCGCTGCCGCCCACACCCTTCCTGAGTCCCACAAATGACAGGATCGTATTCGCCACGCCGGTGCGCTACCCGCCCATCTCGGACTTGGCGGAGCCGATGCTTCGCCTGGCGGGCGTGCGGCTAAACCCGCGCACGAACGCGGAACGCAGCTATCGCTTCTACTGGATTGACCTGACGTTGAAAAAGCTCTCCGACGGCAGCGAGACTCCGATCTCTCTGCCTGCCGGCGTTCGCATAATCGGCCGCCCCCTATGGAACGCCAATGGGACCATGTTTACCTTTATCAATGAGACCGAGGACAGGGTCGAGTTGTGGGTGGTGGAGGTTGCCACCGGGAAGGCTCGGCGGCTCTCGGGGTTGTGGATCAATCCTCTGCTGCGTTCTTCGGTCCAGTGGATGCCGGACCAGAAGACGCTGCTGGTGAAACTCGTGCCGCCGGAGCGGGGCGCACCACCCGAAGCCCCGACGGCACCGCCGGGACCAAAGATCCGGGAGGGCTCGGGCGTATCCACCGCGAGCAGCACTTACGAGGCTCGGGACGTGCTGCGCAGCCCCCATGACGCGAATCTGTTCGATTACTACACCTCCTCCCAACTGGCATTTGTAAACGTGTCGTCGGGAGAAGTCACGCCCATTGGCAAGCCCGCTGTGTTCGGCGAGGTTGCTCCCGCGCCCGGAGGGCAGTATCTGTTGGTGCAGCGTATCCACCGCCCCTACTCGTACCTGTGTGCCTGGCGTCGGTTCCCCAAGGAGGTCGAGGTGTGGACGACAACCGGCGCACTGGTCGAAGCATTGGCGAGTCTGCCCCTGGCCGATCGCGTCCCCATCGATGGCGTCCCGACCGGTCCCCGCGAGCACGCGTGGCGTCCCACGGAGCCGCCTACTCTCGTTTGGGCGGAGGCCCTCGACGGCGGCAACCCCAAGACGAAGGTGCCGCACCGCGATCGCGTGATGGGCAAGCCCGTGTCGGGGACGGTCGTCGAGTTTTGTAAGGTTGAGCAGCGGTTCGCGGGCCTGCAATGGCTCGAAAAAGGAGAGCAGGTGCTCGTCTCCGATTATGACCGTGATCGCCGGTGGGCCCGCACGTTGATCTTCCATGCGGACGATGGTTCAACGGCACCGCAATTGCTTTGGGACATGAGCGCGGACGAGCGTTACAGGTACCCCGGTGATCCTGTCTACCGTACTTTGGCGACGGGAGTAGACGTGGTCCTGCAGGAGAATGACTCGATCTACCTCATAGGTCCCGGCTCGTCGCCGGAGGGAGACCGCCCCTTCCTGGATCGGCTAAACCTGCGCACGCTCAAGACGGACCGGCTCTTCCGGTCGGATCGCTCGAGCTTCGAGTATGCGCTCACCTGGCTGGATCCCGTACAGGGCACCTTCCTCACGTGGCGGGAGGCGCCTGCCGATCCCCGCAACTTCTTCCTGCGGACCCTGGGGAAAGCACCTCTGACGGGGGCACCGGAGGGAGAGGCGTGCTGGACGTCCAGCCCGCGTGCCATCACGCAGTTTCCCGATCCCGCACCGCAACTGCGCGGCATCAGCAAACGTCTTGTCACCTACAGCCGTGCCGATGGCGTCCCCTTGTCGTTCACACTCTATCTGCCGCCGGATTACCGGCCCGGCACGCGCCTGCCGACCGTCTTCTGGGCCTATCCGCTCGATTACGCGGGGAAGGAAGTCGCGGGACAAATCGAGGGATCTCCGAACCGGTTTACGATGATGGGGGGCACCTCCGAGCTTTTCTTTCTGCTTCAGGGGTACGCTGTACTGGACGATGTGGCGATGCCGGTTGTCGCCCCTCCTGAGACTGTTTACGACACCTTTGTTGAGCAGATCGTCGCCGACGCCAAGGCGGCCATCGACAAGGCTGTCGAGATGGGGGTAACCGATCCGAACCGCGTCGGCGTGGGGGGGCACAGCCATGGCGCGCTGATGACGGCCAACCTGCTGGCCTACTCCGATCTGTTCCGCGCCGGTATCGCACGGAGCGGTGCGTATAACCACACGATGCGTCCTTTCGGGTTCCAGAACGAGAAACGCACCCTGTGGCAGGCGCGTGACGTGTACATCAAGCTGTCCCCTGTCTTGCAGGCCGACAAGATCGACGAGCCATTGCTGTTGATCCACGGCGAGTTGGACGCCAATCCGGGAACCGTTCCGTTGCAGTCAGAGAAGCTCTATGAGGCCCTTCGCGGAGTCGGGGGAACCGTGCGTCTGGTGATGCTGCCGTACGAGAGCCATGGTTATCAGGCGCGGGAGTCGACGGAGCATGTGCTCTACGAGATGCTCTCCTGGTTCGACCGCTACGTGAAAAACGCCCCGCCGCGGGCGAATCAGCGTGACGAAGGAACAAAGTGATGCGCAGAACAACGACTGGCCACTTCTAACTCCATGGGCTTGTTCGTCGCTCCGTAACACCCCATCCCCATTGTGGGTCCGTCGCACAGCGGGGATGGCTCCCGAAGGACTCCTTCCTGGCAGGGCGGTGCTCGGCGTTATTGGGCGCGGCGCGTTAGCAGTGGCAAGAGGTGTGCACGCGATTTTCTGCCGACTTGTCCTGCGGTGGCAAGAAAGTTGACACGGCGTACCCCACGCCTTATAAACGGCGTCAGGTTGCCGTTGGGCTGCTTGTTGATTTCCATCGAACGAGAGGCAGGAGCATGATGCGGACGCGAAGAGAATTTCTTAGGGTGGCGGGGCTGGCGGTGACGGCGGGGGCCCTGTCCTCGGTGGTTCCCGGGTGCCGGAGTGCGGGGACGGGGCGGGGCGTCGCGGCTGCGCCGAGCAAGCCGAATATCATCTTCATTCTGGCGGATGATCTGGGCTACGGTGACCTCGGCTGCTACGGCCAGCAGACCATCCAGACGCCGAACCTCGACCGCATGGCGGCCGAGGGGATGATCTTTACCGATCACTACGCCGGCAGCACAGTCTGCGCGCCGTCGCGCTGCTGCCTGATGACCGGCGTGCACACGGGACATGCCTGGATCCGCGGCAACGACCGCATTCCGCTGCGGCCGACGGATGTCACCGTGGCGGAGCTGCTCAGGCAGGCGGGCTACACCACTGGCATTGTAGGCAAGTGGGGCCTGGGCGAGCCGCAAACGACAGGCATCCCGAACCAGAAGGGCTTCGATCACTGGTTCGGCTATCTGAATCAGTTGCACGCCCACAATTACTATCCGGACTACCTGTGGCGCAATGAGGAGAAGGTCCCGCTGGCGAACGAGGTCAAGCCCATCAATCCGCCGGGCGGCGTGGCCACCAAGCGTGTCCAGTACTCCGACGACCTGTTCACGGCCGACGCTCTGCAGTTTCTCGAATGGAGCAAGGACCGGCCCTTCTTCCTTTACTTAGCCTACACGATTCCTCACGCGAACAACGAGGCGGGCAAGAATGGTATGGAGGTGCCGTCCTACGGGCCCTACGCGAACAAGGACTGGCCCGAGCCGCAGAAGGGCCACGCCGCTATGATTACGCGGATGGATGCGGATATCGGACGGCTGTTCGCCCGGCTCAAATCGCTCGGCCTCGATGACAAGACGCTGGTGCTGTTCTCCAGCGACAACGGTCCGCACAAAGAGGGCGGGGCCGACCCGAATTTCTTCGACAGTAATGGCCCATTGCGTGGGAACAAGCGCGATATGTACGAAGGCGGAATTCGCGTGCCGCTGATTGCCCGCTGGCCCGGCCGGATCGCCCGCGGCACCGGCACGGACCACGTCTGTGCCTTTTGGGACTTCCTGCCGACCTGCTGCGAGCTGGCCGGTGTCACGCCGCCCGAAGGAATCGACGGTATTTCGTTCCTGCCGACGCTCCTCGGCCGGCCGGAAAACCAAAAGAAGCATTCCTACCTCTATTGGGAATTCCACGAGCAGGGCAAGAAGCAGGCCGTCCGCCTGGGCCGTTGGAAGGGCGTGCGCCTCAACGTCGCCAAGGACCCGGACGGCCCCATCGAGCTGTACGACCTCACGACCGACCCCGGCGAGGAAGAAGACACTGCCGACCAGCACGCGGACATCGTCCAGCAAATCGCCGAGATCATGAAGACGGCCCGCACGCCGTCCGAGCACTGGCCTTTGCCATAAGTCACACGAGCAGGAGCAGCAATCATGGTACGACGAATCAGGGTGTTCATTCTCACCGGACTGATCCTGGCGGCTGCGGCGGACAGCGGCATGGCCCGTGCCGCAACGGAAGGAGCAGCCCAGCCCAAGACAGAACTCGCGCCGATGCCTCTTCCCTTGAGAGTGGTCGGGACGCAGATTCTCAACAGTTAGGAACGAGCCCGTGCTCCTGCGCGGCGTCAATTGCGCCAGCCTCGAATGGACGAGCGACGGCCAAGGGCATATTCTCCAGTCGGTGCAAGTGGCCATCGACGATTGGCACGTCAACCACATCCGCCTGCCGCTGGCCCAGGACCGCTGGTTCGGAAAAGCACCCGAACAGAAGGACGAAGGCAAAGCCTACCGCGCTCTCGTGAAAGAGGTCGTGGACCTGTGCGCCTCGAAGGGCTGCTACATCATTCTCGATCTGCACTGGTCGGACGTGGGCGAGTGGGGCGCGAATATCGGCCAACACTCGATGCCCGACGAGAACAGTCTGGCCTTCTGGAAAGACATCGCCCCCGTCTACGCGAACCACCCCGCGGTTATCTACGACTTGTACAATGAGCCGCACGACGTCACGTGGGACATCTGGCTCAACGGCGGGACCAACCGCAGAGTCCGTCGGTTCGGTGGTCCCACCCCGGCGGACTCCACCGGCGACGATTGGCTTCTGCACGTCATGTAGGCCCTCCAGGACCACCACTGGTCCTGGACCGCCTGGGACTTCCATCCGCAGGCCGGCCTGACCCTCATTTCCGACTGGAACTACACCCCCACGCCGGACTTCGGTATCTTCCTCAAGCAGATGCTCGCCGGCACCCTCCCGCGCTACACCCCGCCGGCCGCCCCCGCGACCCCGCCGCCGACCCCGGACCCTACAGAGAAGACAACGGGTCAACCGATCCGGACGGGTACACACGCAATCGGCGACAGCGGCAAGGTGGACTCCGCCCACCGTCCTTCTTCGTGTGAGACCGAAATCAAGGGCAGCTACGCCGCTTGGCCCGCAGCCTATCGCCTAAAGCCTGCAGTCTCCGGCCGCACTCTGGCCTGTCACGTATCACTTGCCTCTTGTCCTCTCTGTCGCCGAGATTCTCATTTGCATTGCGGCCGGTGTGGCCCTATAATAGAGCCATGGAGTTTGAGGCTGCTGTGCTCTTTGAGACTCGGACGCAAGATAGTTGTGGGTGATGATTTCTCGCGCCGTCCACCAGATGTCATCCACCGAAGATAAGGGGTGTCCCCCATTCGTCGGCATGTGAACGACGGCCCATCTACGAAGGTTTGGCTCGGTGCGGCGAGCGGCGTTTTGACGCCATCACCCGGCGCTTCCCACCACGAACAAGTTCTAAGTGCCAGCCAATGAAAGGGAGGAAAGATGTTTCACCAATCGTCCAAGCCAATTTTGCTCGGTGTGTTCGTCGCACTGTTGTCCATGACCGTGCCGGCCTATGCTGTCAAGAACTACAAAATCTCCAACTTTGGCAATGCCCGCCAGATCTGGTTTGAAGCCGAGGATTACGACGAACGCAATCCCGACACCGAGGAGTTTTTCCCGGTGGTTGATGCGGCGGGTGCGTTCGGCAAAGCCATTACGCGGGCCGGTGACGCCGGCGGTATGATCCGCTGGACGTTCGACATCAGCGCCGCCGGTGGCAAGCGTGGCACTTGGTATTTCTGGGCACGACTCATCAATCCCGGCAATACGTCGGACTACATGCTGGTGGAGGGAGACCCGGGTGATCCAACGATTCCCACGGGCCCACCCTTCCCCGGCGGTTCCGGCGCGGCGCCGTTCGTCGATGCAGACGACCGGATTTTTGAGGGGGATTTCGGACCCCCCTGGGCTTGGGGCCAGGGCTGGGACCCTGAAGGTCATGTCAAGGAGCTTCAAGACGGCGAGAACACGATGTACATCTTTCATCGGCAAGGGAATGACACCGTGTTCTGGGATGTCTTCGTGTGGACGGACAGTCCGGACTATGTGCCCACGGATGAGGATTATCAGAATGCCACCAAGGTTCTGCCCGACAGAGTCCTCAATCCCCGTCCGGCCAGCGAGGCCGCGGATGTGCCTCGGGACGTGGTCCTGAGCTGGACGCAGGCGGGCCCAGGTGAGACGTACGATGTGTATTTCGGCACCAATTTCGACGTGGTGAGCCAGGCGACGCCGACGGCCGACCCGTGCAGCGTTTACCAGGGCCGCCTCGACCCGAATTCGTTCGCGCTTGAGCGGCTGACGTTCGGCCAGACGTACTACTGGCGCGTCGATAAGGTCAGCGCCCCGCCGGACTCCACGGCTGTCAAAGGCAGCGTCTGGAGCTTCACCGCCGAGACGTTCACGTCCCGCATCACCGGCATCATTGCCACGGCCTCCAGCTTCGATGTCGGAGCCGGGCCGGCGAATACGGTCAACAACTCCGGACTGTCGAACGGCTTGCACTCCACGGCCAACACGGACATGTGGGTCAGCAGCAGGACCGGCCCGCAGCCGACCTGGATTCAGTATGAGTTCGACGGAATCTATAAGCTCTGCGAGATGCGGGTGTGGAATTACAACGTCGTCTTCGAGCCGGTACTGGGCTTCGGATTCAAGGACGTCACGATCGAGTACTCCACCGACGGTACGGCTTGGACGGTGCTGAAGGAGATGCAGTTCGCGCAGGCTACGGCCCAGGACAACTACGCCTCCGACACGACCGTCGACTTCGGCGGTGCCGCCGTCAAATTTGTCCGGCTGACCGCCCAAAGCAACTGGCGCGGTCTGGTACCTCCTCAGTACGGCTTGAGCGAGGTGCAGTTCTTCTATCTCCCCGTCAATCCGCGGCAGCCGAGTCCGGCTTCCGGCGCCACGAGCGTGAATGTCAATACGGGGCTGAGCTGGCGCGCGGGCCGGGAAGCCGCTTCCCACAAGGTGTACTTCGGTGCCGACAGCCAGGCCGTCGCGGATGACACGGCTCCCGTCCAAGCCGTCACCGAGGACAGCTTCGACCCCGGTCCTCTGGAGTTCGGCAAAACCTATTACTGGAAGGTCGCCGAAGTCAACGAGGCCGAGACCCCCAGCGTCTGGGAAGGGGATGTCTGGAGCTTCTCGACCAGCGAAGTCTCGGTCGTGGATGATTTCGAGAGCTATACGGACGAGGAACCCACCCGGATCTTCGATGCCTGGCTCGACGGCTGGGCCAGCGGCGCCAACGGCTCGACCGTGGGCTATGTCAATCCTCCATTCGCGGAACGACAGATCGTACACGGCGGCAAGCAGTCGATGCCGCTGGACTATAACAATATCGGCTCGCCCTGGTACAGCGAGGCCGAGCGGACCTGGGACGAGCCGCAGGACTGGACGACGAACGGTGCGGATACCCTGATCCTGTACTTCCGGGGCAACCCGGTTCGCTTCGCGGAGACCTCGCCCGGCAATATCACCATGAGCGGCGGCGGGGCGGACATCTGGTACGCCGCCGACGAATTCCGCTTTGCCTACAAGCGGCTCAACGGCAACGGCACCATCGTGGGCAAGGTGGAAAGCCTCGACAATACCGACCCCTGGGCCAAGGGCGGTGTTATGATCCGCGAGAGCCTCGAGCCCGGCTCGCGGTTCGCGGCCGTTTATGCCACACCGGGCAACGGCGTGCGCTATCAGGCGCGATTGTTGACGGCCGCCGATGCGACGAGCGACACCGCTGTCGCGACCGCCGAGCAGATGGCCCTGCAGACGCCCGTTTGGATCAAGCTGGAGAGGTCGGGCAGCAGTTTCAGTTGCTTCTACTCGACCGATGGCGTCAAGTGGACGGCGATGTCCTGGAACCCGCAGACGGTCAACATGACCGGCACGGTCTACATCGGTCTGGCAGTAACCAGCCACAGTAGCAGCGCGGTGACGGCCGCCGGATTCTCGAATGTCGCAACAACCGGTGGCGTCACCGGGGCGTGGGAGGTGACAGAAATCGGCGTCGCCCAGCCGGCCAACACGCCCGGCCCGTTGTATGTGGCGGTTCAGGATAGTGCCGGTCACGTCAAGGCGGTAACCCATCCGGATCCGCAGGCCACGCTGGTCACGACCTGGCAGCCGTGGCGCATCCCGCTGAGCGACTTCAGTGGTGTCAACATGGCCGGCGCGAAGAAGATGTTCATCGGCGTGGGCGACCGCAAGCAGCCGGCGCCAGGCGGCGCCGGCCTGGTGTACATCGATGATATCGGCTTCGGCCATCCGGCGAATTGACGTGCCATCGGTCGATGCCTGTCGGTCGCCGCTGCTCGGCGGCTGATGACGCCCGGGCAGGAATTGAGAAGTACGAGGGCTTGTGCCAGACAGCACCGGCACAAGCCCTCTTTTCGTAAGCCGGCTCGGCCCCGTCATCGAAGCGGCCGAAATTGGCTTTGTTTTCCCGCAGGCGTAATCCGGGCTTTTTCTCATAACCACTTTTCTGCACAGCAGTTAGCGTTCATTTGAGCCGCGGGAAATTGGCTTTGTTTTGACAAATCGCCCTCCCGGCCTCCCCTCGATCCCCGTCGCGACCGACGCCCACGAGTTGGGGCGACACGCCGCGGCCCGAGCTTTGGCAGGTCCCTTCTTCTGTCCCTTCTGCTTCTTCATGATTCTCCCTTCCTGACCTCGCAGACAGACAGTGATAAGTGACGGGTGACAAGTGACAAGCAGGAGCGCAGTCCGTAGGGGGTTCTCAACTCACGCGTTGACGTTCCGCTCGTCACCCACCGCTGGCCACGCACCAGCGGCCGGCATGTCGCCTCATGCAATATTGTGTATATGGTAAATTAACCATACGACTATGTCAATAACAATTGGCGGACTGCGGGCGGACTGCGGGGTCAGCCCTTAAAAGATAAATTTGCGGCTGCTGTTTCCGGAATCCACATGGGCTCAGTGATATTATGCCATTCTCTGAGGAATTCCAGCCTGGGCCTCAAAATGGCGGTTGGGGGCTGCGATCAGACAACGTCTTCGGCTTTCTCGTCCCAGCGGACGGGGCGGTTTTCGCGGTAGGAGGTAATGGCGGAGCGGGTCGGAGAGGAGAGGGACAGACCCTATTTTCCTGGCCCGGCAGGGCTGAGATTCCTTTCGTTTCTTTCGGCCATTGAGGAACGGTGTGCATAGCACACCCTACCGGCTGTCGCCGGAATCTGGGTCGTCCGCGAGCTGCGGTCAGACGACCTCTTCGGCTTTTTCGTTCCAGCGGACGGGGCGGTTTTCGCGGTAGGAGGTAATGGCCATGTAGCAGGCAATCGCGGAGCGGAAGCCGATCTCGAAGGGACAGTTCGGCTCCTTGCGACTGCGCATACAGTCGAAGAAGTTCTGCAGGTGCGCCTGCGTCGCGTCGCCCCCGCCTACGATGTCCGCGGCCTTCCTGGCGGAGGCGTCGGCGGGTTTCGCTGCGCCAGGTTTGTCCTGGGGTTCGTAGCGGATTTGGTCGCGGTCGTCGCGCAGGATGGTGCCCTTGTTGCCGAGAACCAGGTCGTCGCCCTCGCCGAAGTAGTTATTGCCGAACATGGAATTCCAGGTGAAGAGCAGGTTCTCCGACTGGCTCATGGCGACGTCCATCGTGTCGGGGCATTCCATTTCCGGCGACAGGTAATTGCCGCCGGTCATCGTCACGCGGGCCGGGATTTTGAGGCCCAGCAGCTTGTACCAGAAGCCGACCTGGTGGACCATGTTCTCGTAGACGTTGCCGCCGTCGTAGTCCCAGTAGAAGCGCCAGTTGATGACCCGGTTGGGGTCGAAGGGGTATTGCTTCGCCTCGCCCTGGAAGCCGGGCCAGTCGACGTGCTGCGGGTCGCAGTCGGCGGGGATCGCCCGCTTCCAGCCGCCGTAGGGGGCGTTGCGGAAATGATGCGTGTGGATCGCGGTGATTGTCCCCATCTTCTCGGGGCTCAGGAACTCGCGTGCGCGCTCGACGGCGTCGCTGCTGGTCGATTGAATGCCGATCTGGACCACCCGGCCGGAGCCCTGGAACGCCCGCCGCATCCGTTTGGCGTGGTCCGGGTTGAAGGCCATGGTCTTTTCCTGATAGACATCCTTGCCCGCCTGGATGGCCGGGACGAAGTTCAGCACGTGCTGGTGCTGGGGCGTCGCGATCAGTACGGCATCGACGCTCTTATCGTCCAGCAGTTTGCGGAAGTCCTGGTAAGTCTTGATCTGCGGCGCGAAGGCCTTCACTTCGTCTAAGCGGCGCGTATAGACGTCCGCCACGGCGGCCGCTTCCGTATGGGGGCATTGCAAGGCCGTCTTGAAGATCTCCTGACCCCGGCCGCCCGCGCCGATCAGGCCGAGGCGAATGCGATCGTTGGCTCCCAGCACGCGACGGGAGGCAAAAGTTCCGGTCACGGCCAGCGCCGCGGCACCGGCCAGCACGTTGCCGACAAATTCACGACGGGTAGGCATGAGTCACTCCTTGTGGCGACTATTCTTCTATTCTTTTCGCCACCGGGATTCTACGCCTGCCCAACCCCGCCCGTCAAGGCCAAGTGCCTCCAAAGTGACAAGCGGTATGCGATAAGCGACAAGCCAGAGCGCGGCCGGGCGGGTAGGGTGGGCTATGCCCACCGCTTCCTTTCTACGCACCCAAACCAGGCGGAATTGCCTCACACAAAGATACGAAGCCACAAAGGTAGGGGAAGCTTGTCATTCCCGCGAACGCAGGAATCCAGGCTTTTGAACCACGAAGAGCACGAAGGCCACGAATTCGAGTTGAGAGCCTCTTTTATTCGTGTGTTTGGTGTGATTCGTTGTTCCCCCCTCTTTCTGCCTGTCACCTATCACTTTTCGCTTGCCTTCTCCGCCCGCAGCCGCCATAATACTGCCCAAAGAGACACCCCTGATGAAGCTGCGACGAACAAGTTGGAGCCCGGTGTGGGCCAGATGAATGTGGTGAGGCCGAAATGAGTGCGATGGCCGCGGAAGTCCGAGGGCCGAGGGAAAAACAGACTGGACAAGGAGGAAATAGGTGACTCTCCCCGGTGTTTCCCCGGTTTTCACGCGCGTATAGACACCTTGCGTGGCGCACTGACTGTCCCAAGCTCCCGATAGTAGAACGAAAGGAATAGCTATGGCGAAGAAGACTGTCACCAATAGCAAGAAAGGTATTGACAGACTCCCGGACAGCAAACCGGTCGTGTACAAGATCAAAACCGAGAGCGGCAGGGTCAACTATGTGGGGGTTGCGAAAAGGGGACGTGTACAGGAACGACTTAAAGAACATTTGCCAGGTGGCAAAGATTATGTTCCAGGTGCCAAGGTTCAAATCGAACAATGCGGGAGCATAGCGGAGGCAAGAAAGAAAGAAACGACCATTATTGCGAGCGCGTTAACGCAAAGACCGAGTCACGTGAAGTCATCGGTCGGAACCGGAGAAATAACTCTCAAAACGGCGCGCTCGATAGTCAAGAGTATAAGCAGTACGCGGACTCACAGGTGATGGCTGCCAAAGAATACGCCAGCAACGTGTTTGTGAACTGTCCATTCGACGAGGGGTATAAAGAAACCTTCGACGCCGTTGTATTTGCGGTGTTCAGTTGCGGTCTCCGAGCCCGTTGCAGTAAAGAGGGACAAGATTCTGGTGAGGTCAGAATGCATAAGATTCTGCGCATCATATCGGAATGCAAATACGGCATTCATGATATTAGCCGAACTGAACTATGCAAGAGGAACAAGCTGCCGCGTTTTAATATGCCGCTGGAACTTGGGATTTTCTTAGGTGCAGGGAATTATGGAACAAGCGATCAAAGGACGAAGATTTGTCTAATTATGGACAAGGAAGAATATAGATTTCAGAAATTCATGTCAGATATAGCGGGCCAAGACATCAAGCAACATGCTGGCAAGCCCGAGAATGCTATTAGATTAGTTACAGACTGGCTTAGAAACGTTACAGGACGAAATGCTATCGTCGGCGGTCTCGCTGTAGTTGAAAGGTACAAAATGTTCAGGAAGGATCTTCCCAAAATGCGTAAAGCGCGCAAATTGAAACAAGAGGAGCTTGGATTCAACGACTATGCGAACTTGGTTTCTGCATGGATCAAGGAAAAATGGATCGGGGCAAATTGAGTATCTGCAAAGGAGTGTCGAAATGGCAAAGAAAACCGTCAGCAATAACAAGACAAGTATTGGTAAACTCTCGGACAGCAAGCCGGTCCTGTACAAGATCAAAACGGAAAGTGGCAAGGTTAACTATGTGGGGGTCGCGAAAAGGGGACGTGTACAGGAACGACTTGAAGAACATTTGCCAGGTGGCAAAGACTATGTTCCAGGTGCCAAGGTTCAAATCGAACAATTCGCGAGCATAGCGGAGGCAAAAAAGAAAGAAGCAGCAGAAATCAATCGCATTAACCCAAAACATAATTAGTGTGTAGTGGGACTTCCTGGGGGACTTCAGGGACCAGCTAACCTGAAAGGCAGAACCTCCAGAATTCGGGGGACACCTTAGAATGGCGGTCCGTTAAGGGCGTTGCCGGCGTCCCGATGTGCGTTTTCGGCTGAATAGTGAGGATTTCAAAGGTGCTCGCCCTCTTAACAGCCCACCATTCGGGACACCTTACTTATTTCGGTCTTGAATTGAGTATGGTGTCCCCGAATATCGAGAGCCACAAGCCATGGAAGGGAGAGAGCAGAGACGGTCCACAGCATTCCCGGGGTGACACATGATCGCAGCGAGAGGACAATGCATCTATTGCAGAGAAGATATACGTGGTGTGCGCAGAGGCGAGCACGTCGTGCCGCATGCCCTTGGGGGGAATGTCACAATCCGAAGAGTGTGCACGGAGTGCAACAACAATGTGTTGTCACAGCTTGATAACGAGTTCGTAAGGGCATCTCCGCTCCACATCGCGGCGAGCAAGGAACTCGATACAAACGGAGAGGATTTCTGGGATTACAACGCTCAGCTTGATCTCGCGATTGAAGGGCGCCTGGTAGATGGTCGTCGTGCTGTTGCACAGTGGCCTCAATTGGTGCTCGATGGTAGTCACCTGATATTCTGCTACGATGTCGACGAAATGGAGAAGGTGGGTCTGCAAAAATGCCGAGAAATGTTCCATCGCCGATTGCTGGAGGCAATGCAGACCGTGAGGCGAGGAGACAGAAGGCCTAAGCTACGTTGGTGTTCGCTACCGAATCCTCCGCGGCGCGGTCGCTTCCCCCCACGGGTATTTGCCCGCCATAGGTGTGATGACTTGCGCGAAGGTATCAGTCTTGAGTGTCGCTACCATGGTGAGATCGACAAGGACAGGATCATGGAGGCAATTGAGCACTGGGAGATTGACGTCGGTGATACCCAGGAGTCTCGCATGGAGGGGGTAATCGATCCTGAGGCAGCGACATCATATCGCCCACGATGGATCCTCCGTGCTTTGGTCAAGATCGGTGTAAACCTATTGGCATACGTAATGGACGATGAGTTTCCACAAGACGGTTTGGACGAAGCCGTTCAATTTGTTCGCTACGATAGGGGAGGCGGGCCATCGATGAGAGTATGCGGTTTCCTTGAACACGAGGTAACAGCCCGGCTTGAGTGTCCCCAAAATGCCCATAAGTTCACATTGCAGCACGCCAAAGGGTGGGCATTGGATTGCTCGTTCTTTGGTGGGTCCATAGGTGCAGCGGTTGAATTTCCCGGGCCACACTGGAACAAGGCCCGTCGTATCGACATCATAGCGCCCATAGGCGCGGGCGAATGGCAGGTGCAGAGGTCGCAGGTACTGATTGCACGCAGCCGACGAGTCACTGAGCGGATTGATGTCATGATGCCTTGGGCGGCGCTCACGAAGGTTAGGACGCGTACGCGGATTGTTAGGCGGTAGCCTCATAGGCGCAAAGACCCGGGCGGTCGGCTCTCACTCTAATCTTTAGCGGAGTGGATTTTGGGTGCCTGCCCTTAAATTAAGTCCGGAAAGGTGTGCACGGCACACCCTACGGGACTGGGGCTATTCCCTATCGCGCGTCGCTGGATTTATGGTTGCGTTTGCGGGTGGGGTGGGGGTAGAATATGGCTGCGGCGGGGAGAAATCCGCCGCATGAGACAACTTGTACACTGAGATTTCAGACGCTTCGATCAGAACGGTCAGAGTGTAATCGGGAAGCGTTTGGGAGGCTCGGTGCTCTTTGTTTCTACGCAAAGAGCACCGTTGCTTTGTGTCTCTGGGGAAAGCATTGTTGCTGCTCATTCGACACAAAGCTCCGGGTCCTTGCGTAGAGTATGTCTGCAGAGAGCACCGCTTAGCTTTCACGTTCCCGAGGGGCCCTGACCGGCCTTGATCGAGCGTGATGGCGGCGGTGCTCTTTTTCGTTGGGCCGCCGCCGGCTACGAGGCGAATTGGGGGAGAAAGGGCGGAGTATGCGGCGTGTGCGGCGGTGTGTCGAGGGGGCGGAGCTCGCGGTCTATGAACGGATCATCGAGCTATACGCTCCCTATGTGCTGGTTCGTTGTGCCCAGTATACCAACGGCCGGAGGCAGGCCCAGCAGATCGGGGTGTATACCCTGATTACCACGTGCGTGGTGGTAAGCGAGCTGAAGCACGTGGGGCAGCTTAGCCGGCTGGTCGATATCATGGTGGGCGTGGTCGGGCCGGATGTGGTGTCGGGTGGTGAGGGAGAGGCCTGGTGGGGCCAGTCCGATGAGCTGCTGATCGTGGACCGGCGGCTGCGGCAGATCGCGGAGGCCTTGAACTCGCTGAAGCGCCCCCTGCGGGAAGTCCTCGTGCTCCATCACGTCGCGGGGATGGAGCGGGACGATCTGGCGAGGCTGCTGCAGAGGCCGGTCGCTGAGCTCGTGACAAGAATCAGCCGGGCCGAAAGGCTCTTGGCCAAACGCTTGAATGGGCTGCATGGCAGGGGCGACAGGGCCGGTGCTCCGGATGTGCGGTCCTTGCTGGCCCAGTTCGCGGCCGGGCTGGATGCCGGCTGGATTGAGGAGGTGACCGATTGCGCGGCGCAGTACCTCGCCACACTTGCCCGACCGGATCGCAGGCGGCCCCGATGCCGGCTGAACTAAGCCGGACCGGTCAACAGGCAGCTTGGAAGGGCGGAAAATCGCTGGTTTTGGGCATTGACAGGGTGGGAGGGCGGCTATATACTCACACGCTTTATTTGCCCCAGCATGAAACTCCTGCATGATAGCACGGTGAGGCTCTCAGCGGTGAGCTTGATTGGACGAATTTTTCGATATAGGAGACGGTTGGATGGCTAAGAAAATGGTGTACTTTTTCGGAGGTGGCAAGGGGGAAGGCAACGCGGGGATGAAGAACCTTCTGGGTGGCAAGGGGGCCAACCTGGCGGAGATGGCCAGGCTGGGCGTGCCCGTGCCTCCCGGCTTCACGATCACGACCGATGTGTGCGTGCACTTTTATCAGAACAAGCGGAGGTACCCGGCGGGCCTGAAGGAGAAGGTCCAAGAGGCCATGAAGAGGGTCGAGAAGGTGATGGGCAAGCAGTTCGGGGACGCGGAGAACCCGCTGCTCGTGTCGGTGCGTTCGGGCGCCCGCAAGTCCATGCCGGGCATGATGGAGACGGTCCTGAATGTGGGCCTGACGAGCAAGACCATCCCGGCCATGATCCGGCAGAGCGGCGGCAACGAGCGCTTCGTCTACGACGCCTATCGTCGCCTTATCATGATGTACAGCGATGTAGTGATGGAGAAGGCGGCCGGGATCGAGCCGAAGGACGAGATGGGCATCCGCCGGCAGCTCGAACGAATCATGGACGCGCTGAAGCATCAAAAGGGCTACACGCTGGACACCGATATGACAGCCGACGACCTCAAGGGGCTTTGCGAGTCGTTCAAGGCCCGGATTCGAGAGGTTCTCGGCAAGGAGTTCCCGGACGACGCCAACAAGCAGCTCTGGGGCGGTATCGACGCCGTGTTTGCCTCGTGGAACGGCAAGCGGGCCGTCAGCTATCGGCGGATCGAGGGCATCCCCGACGAGTGGGGCACGGCCGTCAACGTCCAGTCGATGGTCTTCGGCAATATGGGCGAAGACTCCGCCACCGGCGTGGCCTTCTCCCGCAACCCGGCCACCGGCGAGAATAAATTTTATGGCGAGTGGCTGGTTAATGCCCAGGGCGAGGACGTGGTCGCGGGCATTCGCACGCCGAACCCGCTCAATGAGGCCACCAAGAGCGAGCATAATAAGCACCTGCCGTCCCTGGAGACGGCGATGCCCGAGGTGTATCGGCAACTGGACGCCATCCAGAGAAAGCTGGAAAAGCACTATCGTGACATGCAGGACATCGAGTTCACGATCGAGAAGGGCCGGCTGTGGATGCTCCAGTGCCGCGTCGGCAAGCGCAACGGGCCGGCCGCCGTCCGCATGGCCGTCGATATGGTCAAAGAAAGGCTCATCAAGAAGGAAGAGGCGGTCACCCGCGTGACACCCGCCCAGCTCGACGAGCTGCTGCACCCGATCATCGATCCGGCGGTCGAGAAGGACCAGAAGGTCCTGGCCAAGGGTCTGCCCGCCGGTCCCGGCGGCGCCACCGGCCAGGTGGTCTTCACGGCGGTCGGCGCGGTCAACTGGACCAAAGAAGGCAAGAAGGTCATCCTCGTGCGCGAAGAGACCAACCCGGAAGACGTGGAGGGCATGCGTGCCGCCCAGGGGATTCTGACCCAGCGCGGCGGCATGACCAGCCACGCGGCCCTCGTCGCCCGCGGCTGGGGCAAGTGCTGCATCGTCGGCTGCGGCGCCCTGCACGTGGACCTGACCAGGAAGGAATTGCGCATCGGCGAGCAGGTCTTCCGTGAGGGCGACTGGATTACCCTCAACGGCACCAAGGGCAACGTCTACGCCGGGCAACTGCCGATGATGGCGGCCGGCGAAGAGAACGTGGTCCTGATGAGCTTCCTGAAGATTTGCGACGCGGTCCGCCGGCTGGGCGTCCGCACCAACGCCGACACTCCGGCGGATGCGGCCAAGGCCCGCGCGTTCGGTGCCGAGGGCATCGGCCTGTTCCGCACCGAGCACATGTTCTACGGCAAGGGCTCCGACGAGCCGCTCTTTGTCCTGCGCAAGATGATTATGTCCCACAGCCTCGAGGAGCGCAAGCGGGCGGTGGACGAGCTGTTCCCGTACGTCAAGCGCGATATCAAGAACACGATGGAAGCGATGGACGGCCTGCCGGTGGTCGTGCGACTGCTCGACCCGCCGCTGCATGAGTTCGTGCCGGAGAACCCCGAGAAGCGGCAGGCGCTGGCGCAGTCGCTCGGCATCAGCATGGAGGAGCTGAGCAAGCGGGCCGAGGGTCTGCACGAGAGCAACCCGATGATGGGCCATCGCGGCGTGCGGCTGGGCATCACCTATCCCGAGGTGACCGCCATGCAGGTCCGGGCCATCTTCGAGGCGGCCGCCGAGCTCTTGAAGGAGGGCAAAAAGCCCCATCCGGAGATCATGATCCCGGTCGTCTGCGACGTCAACGAGCTCCGCCACCAGCAGGAGATTATCGGGCAGGTCTACAAGGAAGTCCTGGCCAAGTTCGGCCTCAAGCGGATCAAGCACATGGTCGGCACCATGATCGAGATCCCGCGGGCGGCCCTGCTGTCCAATCAGATTGCCGAGGTCGCGGAGTTCTTCAGCTTCGGGACCAACGACCTGACCCAGATGACCTTCGGGTTCAGCCGGGACGATATCGGCGGCTTCCTGCCGGACTACGTCAGTAAGAAGATTCTGCCGGGCGACCCGTTCCAGAGCATCGATCAGAGCGGCGTGGGCGAGCTGATCAAGATCAGCATCGAGCGCGGCCGCAAGACCCGCAAGAACCTGGAAGTCGGCATCTGCGGCGAGCAGGGCGGCGAGCCTGCCAGCGTGGCCTTCTGCCATCGCGTCGGCATGGATTACGTCAGTTGTTCGCCCTTCCGCGTGCCGATTGCCCGTCTGGCGGCGGCCCAGGCCGCGGTCAGCAAGTAAGAGGGCGTGTGAGAAGCCGGCTTATCGTAGCATGGGCATCCTGCCCATGAGTCGCAGGGCCATCCCGTTCGGCTGCGCGCAGGGCAGGCCTGGCCCTGTAAGCCGCCGTTCGGCCCCGGGCGCGATGCTCAGGCCGCGGTTTCGTAATTGACTATTTGCCATTTATGATTTATGATGGGGTGTAGGCGGGGTAGCTGGCCTCGAACATTCGTCAATCGTAAATCGAAAATAGTAAATTGCTCGTGGTGAGAGTAGCTCAGTTTGGTTAGAGCATTGGATTGTGGTTCCAAGGGTCGCGGGTTCGAATCCCGTCTCTCACCCTTACGTGTTTATGTTCTGAGGCTGGGCCTGCATGTATCCGTGCAGGCCAGGTTCTCACCGACTAAAGGGCATGGAGAGGATCGGACCTGTGAAAATCCGTTTCTACATGGACCCGGAAACCCGCGAGCCGCATATCTACCAGCACGGCGTCTCCAAAGAGGAAGTCGAAGATGTACTTTCGCGCCCTATGGAAGACCGTCCTGGGGCCGAAGGTATACGTGTTGCCATCGGACAGACGGGGGCCGGGCGATATTTGCGGGTGATCTATGTACCCGATCCGAGCCCTGATTCGACATTTGTTGTGACCGCCTATGAGCTTGGCCCAAAAGCCAGGCATGCGCTGCGGCGGCGGCGCAGGAGAAAACGATGAGCCGTAACAACTTTCCTCCCGGCTGGGACCAGGAGCGGGTCCGGAGGGTCTTGGAGCATTACGAAAACCAGTCGGACGAAGAAGCCGTGGCGGAAGACGAGGCCGCCTTTGAGGAGACGACGTCCACGACTATGGAAGTGCCGGTCGATCTCGTTCCGACGGTTCGCGAACTGATCGCCAAACGCAAGACAGGCTGATATTGCGGTGTCTGGCTCTCCATTGAGCCGGTAGGGTGTGCCGTGCACACCGTTCCTTAGGATGCATAGAATCATCGCACCGAGGACACGGAGAAGAGGCGACCGGCCGGGCATCTGAGCTTCGGTCATGCGTGCCATTTTTGAGGGCTGCCCTCAAATTCGTCAGAGAATTGCCTAATACTCCTGAGCCCCTGCGGATGCTGGAAACCGCAGCCGCAAATTTATCTTTTCAGGGCTGACCGGCGAAGTCACGTCGGCCGGTTCTCGGGGTTTGTGAACAGGTGGTGTATGTCTTTTACCGTTAGAGGTCTCAAAGGCCAATGAGGCCAAATCTGCACATCAGATCTAAAGGCTACGATGATTTCCTTTAACGCCTCTTCCCTGTCACCGGGGCGCGAACCATGTATGGTGTGAAGAGGAACATCCAGGTTATCGGTGACACGTCTGCTGGCGTATAGCCACAGTTTCATCAATGCTTGATTGTACGCACGGATGTTTGCTTCTCTTCCGCGATAGACCATTTCCGCGATAGGCGGGAGAATCTCTGCATATGCTTTCTGCTTCTGCTCGCGTCGTGACTTGGCTACACCGACCAGGTAGCCGACAGCAGCCGAGACGATAGAAAGACCTATTGCCCCTAGGACTTTGAGGATCACATCCATGTTCACCCTTTCACTGCTCCAACCGGGTATACTGGGCACACCGTACTCAATTCCATCGCGAAAAAAGTAAGCTGTCCCGGAATTCCTTCTTAGAGCCTATCCCAATAGGCCAGCCGCCCGATAGGTGATGAGGGCACAGACCAGATGAAGCAACGCGAAGTAGTTTTCGGGTTTCTTCTCCCAACGGATGAGAATCCGGCGGAAGCGGTTCATCC
>Ga0315281_10001173_pt1 | contig 38412 bp, 24 predicted proteins | sample YL17G07_0_MG_FD_204540 | JGI IMG/M metagenome (GOLD analysis project Ga0315281, IMG submission 204540) | Sediment microbial communities from Yellowstone Lake, YNP, Wyoming, USA - YL17G07_0 | ecosystem: Environmental > Aquatic > Freshwater > Lake > Sediment | place: USA: Wyoming | collected...
TGGCAGATACAAGTTCAACAGTTTTAAGATTAGTTTTTGGAACAGAGGTAGAAGGCAAGACTGCTTCAATGGAGTTTAATAACCCAAAGGCAGATGTAACACAGGCACAGATAGAGGCTCTTATGAACCTAATCATAGCAAAGAATGTTGTGAACACCAAAAACGGTGCTCTCACATCGATTGTTGATGGCGGCATTGTAACAAGAACCTTCACTGATTTAATTCCAGATTAAGAGTGATTTAGTTCCATAGCATCCGTTCCCTATAAAGCGGGGGCTTCGTGCCCCCGCTAAGTTTTAAAATGAAAGAAGAGGTGAGTAAAAAATGAATATACAACCACAATGGCTTGCAGGACTTATAGGAGTAATCGCTCCTTTAATTGTGAGATGGATTACAGGCGCAAGACTTTCAAGAAGATGGAAAAGTATAATTGCAATACTTGTATCTTCTATGATTGGATTCGCTTCCGCATTTCTTTCAGGACAGTTCAATACAGTTTCAGTATTACAATCAATTGCAGTCGCTTTCTCTATCTCGCAGGTTTTCTATGACCAGGTGTTTAAGGACTTGTTCAATAATCCACGGGAATAATGTGGATTACAGAAGATTAAAATGAACGATATATTAAGAGCAGTTGCTGATGTAGGCTTTCCAATTGTTATTACTGTTTATCTTCTTATGGTATTCGGCAAAAAACTCGACAGACTCTCCGATGCCGTTGAGAAACTATCAAGATATGTTGAAGGATTAGGTAAGAGAGACCTTCCCCCTGGTTTATAGAGGGATTTAGTCAAAATGAGAAACATAAAATACATAGTGCTTCACCACTCAGCAACTGATTACCAATCAAATAAAGATGACATTGGCGGTAAACTTATTGGAAGAACTATTTGCGACAGAGCACAGGAGAAGTGGAAAACTGAATTTCCAGCATACAAATGCGATTATCACTTCATCATAGGACACACGGGTGAAGTATTTAAAGCACAACCGGTTGAACAGCCTGCTTGGCACTGCACGAACTACCAGGCAAACCTTGTAAGTATCGGAATTTGTTTTCTTGGGAACTTTGAAAACATTGAAATGCCCACAGAACAATTTAATGCAGGAGTAAAGCTTATAAAGACCCTTATAAAAGAATATAATATTTCTTTGATAAATGTTTTACGGCACAGAGATGTTGTATCTGACATCACTCATACCACAAACTCCACAGAGTGCCCCGGCAAAAACTTCCCTTACGTTCCAATGCTTGACGCACTCCGAGACGGCGAACCGTTCTTTGACATCGGAGAGGATTATCCTTACATTAACGAGGTGAAGACTCTCAAGCAACTCGGTATAATCAAGGGCGACGGTTACGGAAACTTAAGGCCAAACGACTACATCACGAGGGAAGAGGCGATGCTTCTTGCATACAGGATTATAAAACTATTGCGGAACTGAAAAATCTTTCAATTATTTTTCACCATATAACGCGGACTCTCCTACCGCAAGATAGGAGAGTTTTTATTTTATAGAGGGGGGTTTATATATGCTTTCAAAAGTCAAATATTTGGAAAAACATTTTTTAAAGAATTTGCAAAACTCTAAAACTAGATATAATAATTTTAAGGGAAATATTGCCTGACTTAGAAGTTGATTTTGGAGGTAAAGGTGGCTTCATCGTCTGAAAGAAAATTGAAATATGGACATCTTGATGGTGGAGAGTACTCAATTGAATTCCCAGTAAGAGTCACATCAATCGAATTTGAACCACTTTTAAAGAAATTTTATGAAAAGAGCAAAAGAGCCAATGAAGTCATATTTGATTTCTCAAATGTCGCTTTCTTCGATAGTTTCGAATTAGGTTTAATTACAACTTGGTTCTTGGAACTTAAAAATGCAAACATTAATATAAAAACTGCTTTGCCTTCTAAAAACGATGCCTCTGATTTTCTTCGTAAATGGGAATTTGAAGGCTTTTTAAGAAAAATTCTAAAAGAGGAAAATATAACTACTTATAATAAGGACTCAAAATTTGGAAAAGAATCTGAAAATTCTTGCTCTTATGCTAACCTTCAAAAATCTGGTTTTACTCCTTTAACATTTGCATTTGACAAACAATTCAATGAGTATTTTTCTCAAAAAAAATTCCAAAACTTGGAGTATGACCTATATGATTACAAATACATTAATACGCTGCGAGATATTGTAATATACGAACTTGTTGAAAACATTCACAAGCACGCAAAAGATACCAATCCATACATTATTATGACTGTGTTTAGAAGTAAAGACTCAATGTCTGAAAATTTCGGGACCAGAAAATCAAATAAGTGGAATTCAGTTGATGTCCATTTAAATTACGGACCTAATTGGGAAAAAAGTTTTTTTAAAACGCTTAGTTCTCCAAGATACCTCGGTAAGCCAAATTTTCTCGAGTTAGTCATAGGGGATGGTGGACCTGGTATTCCAGCTACTCTTGGTAAAATCGAAAAATGTAAAAGGATGAGTGACGTTCAGATAGTTGACTATGCCTTTGAATTTGATTCCACAAGTGATCCAGAGGGTAGGATAAGACAAGTTATAAGCTTCTTATCAAATGAAGGTGCCAAATTTCCTCCAGCAACAGGCTTATATCAAGTAAAAGAAATTTTGAAGAGATATGGAGGTTTTCTAAGTGTTAGAAGCGGAAATGCCTTGGTTTATTATGATTTTTTGACCAACGAGGAATTTGGCAAGCCTGTAGGAATAGAGATACCTGATCAATCTGTTGTTAACTTTAAAGGAACTCATTATAAAATCTATTTCCCTTTAACTCCTCCATCATATTTCACAAGAAGAGAGTGGTCTATAAGCAAGCAGGTAACCTATCCAACTCAAATTAAAGTTGAATATATAATTGACAAAATGTCTTTGAAAGAATATTTTCACGAACAAAAAGATCTTGCATCTCAAGCACAAACTTTGGAAAATGAAGTTCTTATTGAAATGGGTAACAAGATAATTTCTCTAAAAGAAAAAATAAGAATAACTCCAACAAAAGAATCTTCTAATAGAGGTATTCTTTTAGTAGATTTTGAAGGGATTAATAAAAGAAATTTGCCTACAAAGATATTGCATTACCTGATTTTGAATATGATGCGGAGACAGGATTCTTCAGTTACTTTAATGGGTATAAATGCAAGTGATGAGGTACTCATTGATATGCAAATTTTGAGTATAAGGATAAAAGAATTCGAGGAAGAAAGAGTAAAAGACCATTCATTAATTATTTATAGTGAAAAATTTGAATTTAACTTCATAGAAACAAAAGATGGCGAAAAGACCCTCATCGAAAAGCTTAGAGAAAAATATCTTTCTAGGACCGACCTCTCTGAACAAGAGGAATCCCTAATCGAAAGCGATACTCACATAGTGGAAAAAGATTCTCTTTCAGGGAAATACTATTCAATCAAACCCGAAAATGAAATACTTGCTTACCTTGTGAAAAACATAAAGGAAGAAATTAAGAACTTTATTTTAGATGAATCTAAGGGAATTTTTAATCCAAATGTAAAGATCCTTATTCCGGGACACTACTATGTCGAAGGCTTCTTTGAATTAGGTAAAATAAAAGAGAATAAAGAAATTTTAGAAAAAATAAGAAGATGGGTATTATACCAACTTATTCTTTTAGATAATCCTCCAATAATTATCACAACCAATAAAAATTTAGAAGAAATAATCGATAGCTCAATTAGAGAAAGGGTTAAAAAATGGATAAAAGTTGCCGATCCTTTAAAAACAGAGACTATTCCATATGCTGACTTAGTCACCATAGATAAAGAAGATAAAATATGTGTGTTCAGCAGCGCAATTGGTAGTGGAGAATCAATTAACAAAATTTTAGAAATAACCAAAAATAAAAATGTCTTAAAGATCTTTTCAATAATAGATGCAAGGGAAATAAAAATTTCGCCTAAAACCTACAACTATAGTACTTATTCTTACAATTTAGAGAGTATTATAGAGAGACCTCTAAAATTTTATTTTAAAGAAAAACCTCCTCTCTGGAATCCTGATTCAATCAGTTCAGTTGATATACAAACTTACTCTATTATTGTGAAACCGTTAACTTATCCAGAAGAACCCATATGGATAAAAGACGAAGTTGAAAAAATTAAAATAGATGGAGACGAACAGCAAATATTTAGCAACAAATTTATAGAGAAAGCTTCTAAACTAACTAATAGCCTTTCAATAGGTCATATGGTTATTGGAAAAACGAATAAACATCTTATTTATAATTTTGAAATCTCAAAGATTTTAGAAAAATTTGAAACAGAAATTGCTGATTGCATAATAGATGATTTAAATAAACTAATTGGAGGAGACGCTAGCCTCAAAATATCTCATATTTTACACTATACTGACTCCGAACCTTTTATGGAAAATTTAGCAGGAAGAATTGCCAATCATTTCGGAGAAAATAAGCCAAATTGCAAATACATATCTTATGAGGGCATTTGTGATATAGCCAATCAAAGACAACCTATAGACCTTAAGGGTGTTTCGTCGGTAATTCTCCTTGTTGATTTTATGTCTTCTGGATTTACTCTCAAAAAGTTGATTGATACAATTGCTCAATCCGTGAAATATTCTATTATTATTTATGTCTTAATAAATCGGGCAGATATGCTTAACACAATCTTTTTAAGTAACATTTCATTCTATAAAGAAAGTACACGTATCAGAATTAGGTATCTTGCCAGTTACCCAATCCCAGTTTTTGAATTGCATAACTGTCCTGTTTGTAAGTATATAGATAAATTAGAACAGTTAAGAAGGCATATGAATGATTTTGATTCCGAAGATAAAATTTGGTTAGAGCTCTTACAAAAGGAAATCAAAAATTGGGAAAAAGAAGAAATTATTAGCCTATTTTCTAATTCTATAAAAGCAAAGGATATGCTCCGACTACGGTGGCTTTTGGAAATTGCTAAAACAAGAATAGGGGCTCGGGAACAAATCAAAAGAGAAGTTCAGAAAAGTCAAGAGGTAGCTTTAGATTTCCTTTCCACGCTTTACACTGAAATCCTGTACTTCTTCGATGAAAATAAGAAAGTTTTCGATACAATTTTCTATCCTAAATTTAAACAAGTTCTCAAAGAAAAATGCAAGACTTTTGCTAAAAATATTAAAATTCTTTTAGGAAACGCGGGTCCAATAATCTTGGTTTGGTACTATATTGACAGTGAAGATTTCTATAATCACATAGGTGATATTTTGTCAGCACTTTCTAATAAAGATATAAATATGTTTTGGAATGTTATTACCTTTATTCTAATAGCAGAGCATCTTACAGGGGACAAAAATATTGACAAACTTACAAATATATCAGGCAAACTACCTCCTTTAAAAGATTCACTGCAAGAAATCTATTTACGTGAAACTCAACGCTATCTCAAATTAAAAGGGCAAACTTTAATTCCCACTCGCCTGTATTATATGTACCTGGATGCCAAAGGAGGCGATTACGAACTTGGTAAAAGACGTAAAGAAATTGATGAGGGTCAAGTTACATCCGATCTCGTGAGAATAATTGAAAGCGCAATTACACTTTATGAAGGTAAGTGTTTGAAAGGTTTAGATTATATCTTTGATCAGGAAATTCTAATAAGGGATCAAAAAGGGGCAATTCAAGAATTGGAAGGGAAAATTGTGGAGGATATTAAATACTTAAAAGGCCTCTTGAACAGCAATTATCCCCAGATAACTACATTCATTGATTTTCAAAAAGAAATTAAAGACAAAAGCCTATTGCTTTTGGATGATTTAATAAGACTCCGCAAAACTATAGATAAAATTTTTATGTGTGACTTGCCTAAAACTATTGACTCTATAATAAATGAGAAAAAAGATATTATTAAAAAATTTAACATTAAAGTTGATACACCATATCGTGGGATAAATTGGTTTGCCTTTGTAGGATGGGATGATATGGAGAGGATCTTAAGAGAAATATTTGACAATTTAGAGCATGCTTTTAAGGGGAGGGAAGGAAAGGATAACAAAGTTAAGATCCTAATAACCCAAACTTCGCAGGAGCCCAAATTCAATGTAGTCAACATCCAAATTTTAGACAATGGAAATCCTGTTAAAGAGAGAGTCGACCGTCAAGGTCATAGCCTCATTAAAAGTCTTGTAGAAATATATAGTGGGAATTTCCAGCCCTTACAAGAAATAAATCCAAGAGATGAAAGAGATTTATTTAAAGAAGGCTACATTAAAAAAACTGCAATTTCTTTAATAAAACTTGAATTACCACAGGAGAGAGAATGAATAAAGAAATTATTGCAATAATTGACGGCGAAACGGAATTTATGGATAAATTTGAAAAAGTTTTAAAGAAGGAAATTCATTTGGGAGAAGAATTCTCCATAAAAAGAATATTGATTAATGAGACTGATATTAGTACCAAAAAATACATCATAGAACTTTCAGAAGTAGAAGATCGTTTAGCCTTGATAATGGTTGATGTTGTAATATTTGAGGATTCGTCACTTATATCTAATGCCCCTATCGACCTTAATACAAGTAGGACCATAATAAAAGACTTAAGGGAAAAATTCCCTGATAAGCCTATAATTATGGTAACAAAACACTTAGCGAATGCTTTTCTTCCAGCCTTGTCGTGGATTTCTTTGGAAGATGTAGATGGAGTATTTATAAAGCAATACTTAGAGAAAAATGCGGAAATCAATGAAAAAATGCCATTCGATCAAAATAGTTTTAGAGATATAATAAACAGCGCCAAAACTAAGAGGGGCTCCTACATTAATCCATCTTTTAAATATACGGAAGAAGAATCTAAGAGAATTGTTAAAGAATTATATCAGCCAGATTCTAGAAGTAAACTACAAATAGAAAATATAGGTTTTACAGTTTTCAAAAACTTAATGGAAAGACTTTTTTTAAAGAAAATAACCCCGATCTCGAAAGGACAAATTGTATCATACTATAGACCAGGTTTTTCGGGCTGCTATTTGTTCAAAGTAGAAGAGAATAATCCAGATAGGTTCTGGATAATGAAAGTATGCGGAACTGATAAAATAAAAACTGAAGTAGAAAATTATTCGAGGGTTAAAGAGGTTCTTCAAAAAGATAGCATTCCTGCAATCTTTACAGAACCAGTTCGGTATGGAAATTTTGGTGCATTTGCTGTTGAACTAAAAGAAGACTATCAAACTCTAAAAGACTATTATTTGCACAATGAAGTTAAACAAGACATATTTGATAATTTAAAGGAAGTATTAAAAAACCTCTATCAAAATATGCAGAGAGGATCTGAGAGGCTGTGGGGAAAATACTATCAGTTTAAAAACCCTGCTATCTTAAGATTAAATTCTTTCTTTGAAGATATTAAAAATAAAGAATGGCTTACTGGAGTATACTTTACTCGGGAAGAGCTTACCGGACTAGAAAATTTTGTTGATAATCAAGGTGGAACTAAAAGAAAATTTAGCGAGCAATCTATTTCTATAAGCACAGCAAATATCCATGGAGATTTAAATGCAAACAATATTCTGATACATTCAGATAAAAACAAAATAGTACTCATTGATTTTGCAAACTACAAAGAAGATCATATTGTAAAAGACATTGCTAAATTAGAAACTGATATGGTCTTTTCGGTATTAGACAGTAATAGCGAAAAATTCTATAGTTGGGAACGAATCTCTGATTGGAAGGCACTATTTGATTTGTTTGAAATAAGCAAACTTTTTGATGAGAAACTGAAATCAAATTCTTATAATGCAGAGATTGTTAAACTTTTTGATTTCATATGCAAGTTAAGAGCAACCTTAAAGGAAATTTATCCAGAAATAGATTGTAAGGAATATATTGGCTCGTTACTTTATTACTCATTTCATTATCTTACTTATCCTGACATATCAATTCAAAAAAAGGTATTTGCAACAATGTTTCTAATTAGGATATTAGGTCAACTTAGTTAGAAATTATGAGTTAACTTCATAAACATGTTTAATTTGAAGATTTATTGTTAACGATGGATAGCAGACTTATTCTCAAAAAAGAAAAGAAGTTAGGAATATTAATTGACTCAACAAGTTTTGAAAATCTTTTATCTAATGAAGACGAAGATACTAAAAATTTATTAGGATATGCTGAAGCTTCTACTTCTTCTAAATTTTTTCAATTTGTGCGTTCACCCCTTGAAACGAATTATGAAGCGCTTAAGAGAGTTTCAGAATTTATCAAAACATATAATGATAGAGGAGAACTGTTTGCTATTAAAGTAATCGAGAGCGAGACTTCTTGGACAGAAACAGTTTTTTATTATCGAATACAAGATATAGAGAAAATTGGAAAAGTAATATTTAAAAAAGAAGTTTTAGACGATAAAGAAATGGAGGCAATTTTCTTAGTATTTGTGCAAGCAACTCTAAACTCCTCAAGAGACTCACGCATTTTTATCACAGAAAACAAAAAGATTTTAGAGAATCGTCTTTGGCTTGAATCACATTATCCTGGGCACCTTTTAAATATTGTTACCTTAGAGGAGGCCAAAGAGATAATGGATTTATTTACGAAGTATAATGGAAAATATTTCATCAGAGGAAATTTTACTTGCAATAAAGGATATTGGTACTGGCTTTCTTTTAGATCAGAAATTCCTAACTTCCATGTTGGAGATTCTTTCCTTGATGCTTTTTCCACTCGTTTTATTTATCTTTTGATGGCTATAGATGAAATTGGTTTCCAGTATTACCTTGGCGTAAATAATGATACACTAGATAATATGCGATATCATCTTAACTATTTTATTACTCTTACAGCCAGCATATTTGATAGCTTAGCACTTTCTACTAAAAATGGGTTTGATCTTTATTTCGAGGGTGATACTATACCGTCTAGAACATCTCTTGATCCTTCAGCAGGAAAGGGGTTTCTAAAAGCTCTTAGAGAGAAAAATTCCAATTTGAGAAATCATATAAATAAATATGTAGATTTCATAAAACTCATTTATGAACTACGAGAAGCAGTAGTTCACAGAGAAATACCTCAAGGAATACGTTTTGCGTATGATGACCATGACGAAAAATGGCAAAGCAACTTTATTAGAATAAATGAGGAGATAAAGAAACAAATCCACAGATGCGGAGACAGTAACCAAAAATATGACCCGATTTCCATGTGGGGTGTGTACAATATATCTACTGAGTATCTTTTAGAACCTTTCAGCTTTGCAAAATCAGCTGCAAGAGTTTTAATTGAGCTTTCCAACGAATACCTTAAAATGTTAGGTTATGGAGACTTTTTAGAAGAATTAAGAAGCAAAAGAGATGAATCATCAAGAGACCCATTCTTACGTGATATAGAGGAATTTAAAAATAACAGGTTAGGTTTCTGATTTTTAATAAAATAAAAACTCCCAAATATAAAAATGTATGTAGGATAAAATTTAAAAAAGGAGGCGCCTATGTTTAAGTACTATATCACAAAAGAAGATTTCAATGCACTGAAAAAGGATATCAAATTCATGAATGCTATTAGATTATTGAGAATGGAGAACATAATTATTACATTTTTAAGCCTTATTACCAAAACCTATAGTAATGATACGAATAGTGACAGAAGAGATCGAATGGAAATAATTCTATACTATGGAGCAGTTCTATATGAGTCACTTAATACAATATACAATATGAAAGCCCAGTTAGAGAATCTAAACGAATATAAAAGACATATTAAGGATATTAATTATTTATTTCAGGAGTTAAATAATCCTGACAGTTTTGTGAAAACAATATTAAAAAGAATTAGAGACAAATTAACATTCCACTTTGATGAAGACGTTTTTCAAGAAGTCATTTTAAAAATGGACCTTTCTGAGGATGAATTGACAATTCTCGAGGCAGAATCTGAAAGAAGCATTGATGTGAATTATACGACAATACCAACCCTATACTATAATTATCTAATATCGTATATTAATGAAGATTGGCCAGAAGAAGAAAAAATTAAGTACATAATAAACAAAATGAATTCTATCGCTACAAAATTACGTGAAGTTATAGGCAACATTGCTGGTGAACTATTAATAGGCACTGTACATCATAAAGAGAACTAATAAAAACGTTTCCTTTGACTTGGAGATAAAACCTTACTAATTTGTCACCATCTTCTATGAACCTTTAAAGTCTTTATGAATCATGCTTTAAAAGATTATTTTTTTTAACTTTTCTCAGGAACTTGCATTCTTTGCTCGGCGCGCCCTCTTAATTACCGCCCTCAAGGGCGGTGTGATTGCAGGCGGTCAGCCTGCCAGTGTTGACAGTTGCAAGCCGAGCTACTAATAAAAGGGTGGGTGGGGTATTTGCTACTACCCGGCGAGCGAGGTGAAACAAAACTGAGCAAGGCGAAGTGAAGCGAAACCGAGCGAGCAAGGTATCAAACGAACAAAAAAAGAGGGGGATTTCTCCCCCTCAAATTTCAATCTTTAAAACCTCCAAAGTAAGGCAAACCGTGAAAGCCAACTTCAAGAAGCGGATTGTGCGGATCAACTTCCTGGAGCATTGTCCTGTAGTAGTGCCACCTGTTAAAGTCCCTGCACTGGTATTCAAGAACCATACGCTCAACCGCCTGTATGAAAGCCTCTCTTGTTATTTCCTCAAGCTCTTCCTTTTTCATCATATACCTCTTTCTTCAAAGTTTTCTTCAAAGGGTACTTGACGCCTGTGTATTTTTCCCAGGCCTCAAATCTACGCCTGTCTATCTCTTTCCTTACTGCCTTGAGCGTCTTCATCAAATCTTCTTCTTTCATTTCCTTTATCTCTTTCATCTTTCGCTTCCAAGATAGGGGGTCTCCCCCCTATCCATAAAGCCTCACAAGGTCTTCCTTTGCGGAAAGGTCATCTATGAGGTCGCTTGCCTGTGATTTGGAAAGCTGGCTCAAGCTGTCGATTGATGTAACCTTGAATGCTTCCTCTTCAAGTTCCTCCTTTCCCATGTTGAGCGTGTGTCCTATTGCAAAGATTTTCTTGATCTGCTTGTCGGTAGCCTTGTTCTCAACGGGGCTGTTACTGTGAACTTCTGCCTTCAAAATCTTCTTTGAACTGTCAACAACTTCCTTTGGAGAGTCAACGACCTTTGCAGGTTGAACAAGTCCCTCTTCTCCTGTGATGAGGTTAAGGAGCTTGCCATACCAATCGTCAAAGGTTCGCTCCCTTGCATCTTCGGGAACATCATCAAATACAACGGGTAGTAATGCCTTGATTACAACTTCCTTAGCGATTACTAACCTTTCTCTCTCAGTCTTCTCTGAGACGTTCACCTGTGAGTTATTACCATTTAGTGCCATAGCAGCACCTCCTTGTGCAAAACATTCTGCACTGAAGAGTTTTCTCTTCTTTGAGCTCAATAATGCAGTTCAGGGTGCTTTGCAAGGTGGAGATAACTATTTGAAGATAATTTTCTTTTAACTGGAATAAGGTCTTCTAACTAAAAGAAAATTTAGAATTTTTGAGAGTTTGAGAATGTATTTGTTTTCGTAACTGAAATTCGAAAAAATTCGTTCTACAAATAGGAATACGACCTTGTCAAAGGAGTTCCTTGAACCTGCGTAAACTGTTGAGCCAGTAAGAGAAAAAAAATAAATATTTTATCTTTGTCTTTTAAAGAGTTGCTTTCATTCTTTTATGGCCGTCACTTTCCGAGCCATTGCTGTGCCTGCCAAGTCCGAAGGACGCAGGTCAGGCACGCTCTTAGCAACTCAGCGCAAGAAAGCCTAAATGATGTAAGGTGAACGTCTTTAAACTAAAACTCTTTGTGTGAGCACATCTTTAAACTTCTGAATTATGAGCCGTGCCCTCTAAATTAAAAGAAGCAGGTGGTCAGCCTGCCCAATTATTACAATCGCACGGCAAATCCTTTTATCATTCTTTTGGTAGATCAGCCTCTCTTTATCTTTCCAATTCCCGGCTGTTATGTTTCGCATCTCCAAATCTTTTCCAAATCATCTCCCAATCTTCTCCTCTTTTCCTTTCTCTAATAACTGATTGAGGATGGAAGAATTGTATCAAAATCATCTCACTTCGGGAACCTTGCTATATAGGATTTGATGATAATTTTGATTTTATAATCACTTGCGGGGGTCTTTTAATCTTCTGTAACCTGCAATCTGTTCAGCAGGTTTACTCATATGTGCTTATTTGTGCTTTTGTCTTATGCAAATAATCACTTATGCGTTTCCCGCAAGTAAGTGATATTTCTTTATTCAACATTTCAGAAGCCGGGTGATGCACGATATTATTTTTTGCTTTGAGCGTAGCGATAAAAAATACTATGGTGAACTCCTATCACCTGCTACTAACTTTCTTTTGTCTTTCCCTAATCTTACTCCCTATCCTCTCCTAATCTTCTCCTCTTTTCACTTTCTTAATTCTTTGGAATCCACTGATAAAGATTGTGGATTACAGAAGAGTAAACCTGTGTTCTTTTCATCAGGTTCTATCCTTTTCTTTTATCAAACTATTATTACGGTGTGCAAGGCCTCTATCAGGCTATGACCCTGAACTTGTTTCAGGGGAATAGTCTGACTTGCGTAACACCAACTAAAATTCTTTTGTTGTTGAATCATTTAAAAACAATCATTTTAAAACATTTCACAGATATGCTGGTGTGCAATGCTTCTTAAACGGTTTTTGAACCCTGAACTTGTTTCAGGGGAAAAGTCCGTTTGCATCGCCAAACACCTGCATAACTGTAAGTAAATTTATCTTTATAGTGGTCTTTGTTTTGTCTTTGATATGCCGGTGTGCAGTGCGCTCTTAAATGGACTTTGAACGTCGTTTGTGAAAAGTCCATTTGCACTGCTTAACCTGCATATCATCTTAATATAATTATTCAAGCGGTATGCGCTCTTTTTGCATACGGCTTGTAGTAACTTTCTTTAATAGAGCGGGTGGGAGGGTTCTTAAGTCTTTAATTCATTTGTCTTTTTACACCGTAACTCTTTCTTTTAAAAGCACGGTTCGGAATTTCGTATTACGTTTAGTGAGTTTGTGAAGTTTATACGAAACAGAATGGAGCGAAAATTTGGGTGAAGGGCGAGCCTAGCCGTTTATCAACTTTTAGGCAATAGTACTCAATGACAGAAATCAAAAAATAGTTTTAGGAGTACTTTTATTTACTAATCTTAAAATTTCATAGTTCTCAAACATATTGACTCCTAAGGGATATATACCATCCTTGATATGCGAGACAGAGATTAACTTGCTATCGACTTGAGTACAAACTCTGTGGATAACATCCATTTGAATAAGGGCTTCACTTAACACACCTGTCAATAAAGTACGTCCTGGCCCAATTTCGCCCTCATACTTATTTTCATCAAAAATAAAAGAGGGAAAACCTGATGGAGATATAGCATCATCTTCTTTTGTTGGAACAGATGGATCCGCCGTTGCACAAAATACAAATAGCTGTTTAAATCCGGCATCAATAATGGATTTAAACCCTGCATATGTCATTACCCCACCCTCGCTATTGACACCAAAGTAGTCCTTTGCTATCTGCCGCCAAACCATTAAAAGTCTTTCATAAGCTTTTGACACTATTGTAGGATCAAGTGTTTCGTATGGCAAAATACTATTTATCTTTGCGTGAAAAAGTTTACATCGGATAGAGTCGTATTGAGTTTTTATGATGTAAGCAACAGGATCGCTGGGATTTTCTGGTATTAAAGACGAAAGTGAAGATTTCTTGTTAATTTCATTTAATGCCCGTAATAACCATTTCTTCTCGCCTTCATTCCTTGCCTTAGGACAAATAATGCTCAACATAGATTCCAATCCTAAAAACAAATTCCTGTAGGCTTCATATAAGTCTCGGCTAGACTGAGAGAGTCTATAATACCTAAACGCTGGTACCCAATTAACCGGTGGTCTTGGTGGTTGAGGTATTATGTTGCCGTCTTTATCATATTGCACCAAAGAAACACCACTAATAGACACATTTATGTCCAAAGTATCAACATACCTAAGGATTGTTTTCCCCTCGTTATTGAATAAGAGAACATAATTATCTCCGGGGGACTTAATATTCATCTCAAGTTGTTTTTCTACAGATAGTAAATCTAGCAATTTTTGACATAGCCCAAATCCTGTAAGCAAAATCTGTTCAATGGTTAAATTTTTTTTACACCGTGCGACAATATTCTGGTTTCCCTGGCAAACTTCAACCTCCCAATCATTATCAAATGTAAACATCTTATTTATTTTGCTATCTGACTCAAGCGAAAAAGCTATTCCGCTATTAAATACTTCCCCTGTCTGAGGTTTTCCCTCACTACCACCAATGTAAATTGATCCAATACGTGCCATTTTGCTTATACTTTTTTATCCTATTTTACTTCTTAAGATAATAGCTACTTTCTTCAGCATTTGAAGTTGCAATTCCAGCCTTTTTAAAGATCATTCCAACAACATGAACATAACATGGATGTTGTTTTGCTGGTGTTGGAAAATAGCGCTTAAAGACTTCGCTGTTATATCCGCCATCATCTTTTAAAGAATGAAAACACTTTTCGAGCATACTCCAGGGAACCTTTATTTTATTTTTTTCCCCGATTTGAACTATAAATCCTTCTTCCTGCACTGTGATTACTTTCCTGAAAGAACTCCTCTTTGTGTTAATATCCATGCCTTCAGTTATATTTTTCTGTATTATTTCTCTTGCTTCACTCCATTCCACGTTAACACCTCCATTTAATTTTATTTCTTTTCAAAAAGCTTTTTTACCAACTCGTCGTTTTCTTTTTCTAATTGTGTAACTTCTGTTTCATTACCCTCAAGTTTTAATTGATGACATTTCTTTGAGATTTCAGCGAGTTTTTGGTGAAGCAAGTTCTGAGGATCATATTTTAGAATGCCAACATGCTCCATTACAGAAGGAGTTCCAAACCCACGACCTGCGGAAGAGAATGATTTGATAAAATCACGAACGGGTTTTGAATTAATAATTGCACAGAGATAATGAGCTTCAGATTCGTTATCGGTAGAAAAAAATGAGGTTGTGTCTAAGGGAATCACTTTTTTATACCCGTATGGAGTTTTGATTTCAGAAACTACTGCCGCGAAAATATCATTGCTCATTCTTTTCCATATAACTTTATAGTTATAAAACGTATATTCTCCAAAATCTCTCTGTCCATAAAAAGGATTATTAGCCTTTTCATGAAAATGTTTATAAATCCCTCTATCTACTAATATCTCCCTGAAATGAGTTAAATAGTTAAAGGTGCGTGGCCATTTTTGTTTCATAAGTTCTTCACTGTACGGTTGCTGACTTCCGGGATGAGTAATCAGAACATTAATTTCAGATGTTGCTTGCCATCTTGTAATATCTGAACCTCTTATTCCGGGATATACTAAATCCTTCTCTATTACTGTTTCTTTTTTGGGGATAATTCTTCTGCTATGTTCCACTAAATTCTCAATCAGAAGCGTGTCACTAGATAGAACTTGCTTTATCTTTAACCAAAAAATACCATAGGGGTCTATTGCAGTACCTCTATGAGCTTTATATTTGTTTACTCCCTCAATATAATCTATTTGTTCTATTTCAGTAGCTTTTGTTTGCCACGCACCAACAACTGAATTGTCTAAGTCAATAGGAGTTGCATAATATTTTTTCTTCTGCAAAAGAGGTAAAACTTCTTCTAACAATTTATCTGTTGCAATCTTACCTACTCCCTTTTTCTTGGTCCAAACAAAATAAGGAACTGGATATTCTGTTTTCTCGCCTTTTTTAAGGATGATTGCCGCTGTTTTATTAGTCGCACCTTCAAATGGCTGGATAGAAACTAAATCATGAGCTTTCAGTACCTTTAGGTATTTATCGTCTCCTAATTGAAATCTTCTGAAGCCCACACCAGCACCTTTTGATTTGAAAACTTCCTGAGTTATCAAAAATCCCAATTTTCCACTATCTTTTAAATAATAATCAGAGGAAGCATATAGGAAGAGCATGGAGAAATCTCTCCTGCCCCTTATTAGTACATTTTGTGTTTGTGCGATTCTTGTGAGTCCGTAATTTTTCCAAAAGCCTTGAGTAGCCACTCTATATTCTCTTGACAAGTATTCCCATAATATCCATGGCGGATTACCGACAACAAAATCAAACTTATTTTCACTAGCAATCATTGGGGCAGAAATGTTTTTAAGGAATCTTGCCCAAATACCATTTCTTTTTTGTTTTTCGAGTTCTAAAATATCTTCATAAAACCTTTCTATTATTTTTTCAAAAGGCGGGAAAGCTAATCCATCATCTTTAAGGTGTTTTATGGCTGTATTAGTTTCGAAACCATCTCTAACAAATTTTTCTATTAATGGAGCAGCTTTCTTCATTAAAAATCCCTTATCTTTTACCCAAATTGTAGGAATTAGAAATTCTCCAACCGAAGTTTTAACTCTAACATAAGGTCCGCCGTAAAAATTGAGTCCCCCTACTTGCTCAGGCCATAAAACAGAGTCAGCAAGATAAATTGGGATTTCTAATTCCCCACCTCTACTTAGTATTTCATCTACCAAATCACCCATTGCAAACAAATAATTGGTGCGAGCAGCAATAACCGCAAGAGGGTTAAGGTCAAATCCCCAGATATTTTCCTTTATACTTTTTGCTATTTCAAGAGGAGGGCGTTTATTCTTTAATCCCCACACTTTTGCCCGCTGAATTGCCAAGACTAAAAATGTTCCAGAACCACATGCTGGATCCAAAAGACGCTTAAAATTGTTGCCATCATAACCAACTTCGTTTAATAAGAGCTCTGCCAGCCAATCAGGAGTGTAATATTCACCGAGTTGGTGGCGGACTTCTTGTGGAACCAAATATTGATAAAGTTTTTTAAGAAGGTCACGAGTAGATATTGGATCTAACGTGCTTGTTGCTGGTTCGAACTCAGAAAGAGCTCTGGCTACTTCCCTGATTGCATCTCTTAACTCAGGGGAGTCAAAAGCATCAAGGTACCAGCGAAAGAAATCACCTTCCAAAAAATTTGTTATTCCCTTCTTTGTATAAATTCCACCATCTTCAATTTCTTCGAGTCTTCTTTTGAGCTCATCATCAGAAATATTAGTCAGTTCGGAGGTAAAAGATGAGCTGAAGGATATTTCTCTTAAAGTCAGAAGTTCGGCAGCAATGAGCTTCATTAAAAGTGCAAAATAGGTATGTATTGAAAACAAAAGTTCCTGGAAATCCACTTCTTCTCCGACTTTATAAATTTGTGAAAGTGTTTTCACTTCTTTGTCTTGCTGAGTACTAAAATGCTCCCCGTAAACTATGCCAAATAATCGTTTCCATTCGTTAAAAAATGTAAGAATGCGAGTTTGGTCTCCCCAATTCTTCAATGCATTAACAAATGCTGAGACTGCCTTTTGTGAAAGATAGCTTTCCGTACCAAATTTTTTAGCTAGATTATCGGCAGTTAACGATGGACGTGATAATGCTCTCAAGTAAATTAAAAAAGTTCTTGCTGTTTCAGAAGTGAAATCATAAGGTCCAAGAATTATAAACTTAGAATTATCTATTGTTGCACTTTTCGAGCCTCGGTAACGAACAAAGAAAATTTTCTCCCCATCAAATCCAACTCCAGCTAATCTATCTATTTCTGTGTTCTTTGATTCGCCGGATAAATAATTTATCAGTTGGTCAAAAGCATGTTCTATCTTACCCTTCGATAAAAACGAACCTTGCCTTTCATATTCTATAACTACCTGTCCATGCAAAGCATCAGAACGTTGTCCTATGAATACCGACTTTTCATATTTAGGCTCAGATCGAATACCCAATTTGTTTTTAACTGGTTCTAAAAGCTTTTCAAAGCCAATTCTTAAATCTTCTTCGGTTTTAGTTTTGCAAAGTAGATTCTTAGTTTCCTTAACCAAAAAATCTGCTAGTAGTGTAATTGACTTATCTTGTGCAGTATTTATTTTCCTATCTTCCATCTCCTCGTCCTCTATTTTGTTTAATAACGTTTCAAAAAATTATCTATTTTGCCTCATATCTTTGATTTATACACTTAATACTCGCTTGACATTTAATATATATAATAGTTTTCATTTTACTCTCCTTATACTTTTTCCCAGTAACATTGTGAATTTGTTCCTGTACCTGTCTTCTAAACTCGTACGGATCCTTTGCATTTTTAAATGTGATATTATTAACGCCAATGCCTTTTATTCTCAAGAACCCATAATTAAGCATTCTTCCAATAATACTTTGGTCTATATCTATTCCCTGTACTTTGTCTAAAAGTATTTCTTTCGATGCTTTACGCATATATCCAGCTTTAAGTATGACGCGCTTGTTCGTTATAAAGAGGTGTGCGGTTGAATAATCAAGGCGAGCAGTTATAGCGAGGAGAACAGCTACCCAGAAGAGAAGCCCCCAGAAAATTGCAGAACCATAACCGTTAGGTCCTGATGCTTCTGCCACAACAATAAATATAATGGAAAGTAGAATAAGCAGAGAAGGCCAGATTAAAATCCACCTATGAAGTCCCGTTTTGTAAACTACCCTCTCTCCTTCAAGCAGGTTATTTATTTTTCCATTTCTGCTCATACTTATTTCCTCTTTTGTATTAATATTATAATCATTTTAACCAATACAACATCTCGTACATAAAAGAAGTTTCCGAAGGCAATTTGGGCAATAGTCGTTTGTTCAATATTAAGCGATGAACAGCAAATCATCAAAGGCCAGAAGATAGAGAAATAAGAAGCGAGATTAAGGCACCAATAATCCCACCAATTATCATGTCAATGAGTTTAGTTTTCCAATTGCGTGCCACGATAAGTTCGTGATTCAGAGTCTCGATAGTCATAGAAAGTTGTTTCACTTCTGTTTGCAAATCATCTAAAGAGTTCGCACGCTTTGTAATGTCTGTATAAAGGACCTTAGAAGTAATAGGTATTATTCGATCATTAACTCGTTGAAATACTCGACCAGCGGCAAGATAGGGAGACTGGTCTCCCTTAGGAACTGAAACAACCAATACTGATTTGCCATCGATATTAATAGTTTCAGTTTCAACCTTTATAGAGGGTGAAATAATTTTAAGCACTTGTTCAATTTGTAAGCGTGCATGACCTAAGTTGTCTAGTCCCACTATGCTTCCATTACCTCTAACTCCAATAATCAATCTGCCACCGTTTGTGTTAGCAAATGCAGAGATAATAGTAGCCAAAAGCATTATATCAGGCAAACGAACTTTAAACTCTAAGACTTCACTTTCCGGTTGAGTAACGAGTTTTCTTAACTCTTCAGGATTCATAAAGTAGATTCCCTCTCGATCCGTATATCGCCTAACTTATTCATATCTGAACTTGATTCGGATATATCCCAAATTGGCATATTTTGCGAAGTACTTCGTATATAAATCCCTTTGTTTAAAGCATTCACACCTTTCCTCCTTTTGTCTAAATAATTCAGCTTTCCCAAACTGGGTAATACAACAAAACTCTTCTCGATATTAATTATTGCTAAACGAAAATGTTTGTCAATAATAACTAAAAATATTTCACTTAGAGTATGAATGAGGCAACGCAGGGATAAAACAGGGATAAAATAAAACTTCAATAGCTTGTAGTAACTTTCTTTGATAGGGTGGGTGGGCTGATTATTCTATTTAATGCGTCCTTTCAAAAGTCTAAAACAATTCAGTTCATAAAATATTATCAAGAGTCTCGGATATGTTTGATACATAAAATATTTTTAATATTTGCTTAACAATACTATAATAAAACAGCAGAACTTCTGCAAGAAAATTGGAGGATTTGTGTTCAAAGTAAAGTGGGATTTTGAAATAAATGGAATAATTTTAGCAGACACGGCAAATGAACATGAAGACTTAAGCTCTCCAAGACCTGTGTATTTTGAAGAGCTTGATCTACTTGGCTTTAACAAATATTGGATTTATCCAAAATCTGAAGACCCTCTTTTGTGGGCAATAGGGAGAAAATACTTTTGCAAAGGAGTATTTGTTGCAGAGGCCAAAGGGGGCAATTTATACGAAGCACCAGAAATTATAATAACAGAAGAGGGAAAGGATTTAAAATTAAAGCCTATAAATATAAAAAAAGTAATCAAAAGAAATAGGAAATTATTATTTGTTCTTGAAAATGAAGCAATAGATTTTGTAGAAGATACATACAAAAAATATAAGAAAAAGGTTGATTTTATTACAGTGTCATTCAGCGGAGGAAAAGATTCTCAGGTTGTGCTTGATATCATAAGCAGAGTATTGCACCCTGAGGATTACATCGTGATCTTCTCAGACACAACAATGGAAATATCGTACACATATGAGGCAATAGAAAGAACCAAAGAAGAATATCAGAAAAAATACCCGAAACTCAGATTCTATATTGTCAAGCCAGTGAAGGGCGCTATCGACCTTTGGGAAGACTTTGGGCCGCCAAGCAGATTCCATAGATGGTGTTGCGCTGTTACGAAAACAGTTCCGTTTGTAAAAAAAGTTAGAGAACTTTATGAAGAAAAAGGAGGTGAAAAAACTCCGAGAATACTTGTGTTCGAAGGAGTAAGGTCTGATGAAAGTGCAACGAGGAGCAATTACAATCGAATAGCACTTGGCGTTAAACACTTAAATCAATTAAACGCGGAAGTGATAAAGCAATGGAATTCAACTGAAGTCTATTTATACATATATTTTAGGAAGCTATCTATCAACTCTGCATACAGATACGGATTAAGCAGGGTTGGTTGTTCAATATGTCCTTTTGCCTCATCTTGGTCTGAGTTAATACTATCAAGGCTTGATTTAACAAAGCCAAAAGAACTTTTAAAAATTATAGAAAATCATGTTAAATTGCTTGGAATTACTGATAAAGAAAAAATTAAAGCGTATATTGCTCAGGGTCAATGGAAAAAAAGAGCAGGTGGAGAAGGGATTGATACGAAGGGAACATTCTTGAAGTCTATTATTTCTAATAATAATGCCTTTTTTACATCTGTAAATCATAGAGAAAATTTAAATGAGTGGCTAAAAGTGTTAGGATCAGTGTATATAAAAAATGTAGAAAGTAAAACAGAAGGCGAATTAAAAATTGTTGACAAAAGCATTTCTTTTAACATTGAAGAACAAGAATTGTCAAACATATCTGTACAATTCAAAGGCATTGTAGAAAATAAGGATTTGTACAACAATATTAAAAAGATAATGTACAAAACAACTTATTGCGTGCATTGTGGTGCTTGCGAGGCAGAATGTCCTACAGGAGCGCTAAAAACTTTTCCTATCGTAAAAGTTGACACTCAAAGTTGTATTAATTGCTTAAGCTGTGTAGATTTTTCAGAGAAAGGATGTTTATTAGCTAAATCAGTACAAATGGCAGAAAATGGAGGAAACATGAAACAAGAACATCATGGTGGAATAGGAAGCTATTTAACTTTTGGAGCAAGGCAGGAATGGGTAGAAAGTTTTCTTTTGAATCCCGAAGAATGGCTTTTGAAAAACAATCTTGGCAATAAACAATTTGAAAGCATGAACGTATGGCTTAGGGAAATGGAGTTGATATATAAGGGTAGCATAACAGAAACTACTAAAATCTTGTCAAACTTATTAAAGATTGAAAAGGACATGGTGTGGGAAATATTGTGGATAAACCTTTCCACAAACTCGCTTATATGTAAGTTTTACCTCGACTTTTATGAAAATTGGGGAATTTTCATCCCTCAAAATGAATTAGAAGCGAAACTTAAAGAAGCTTACCCTAATGTATCTGAACGAACAATAAAAAGTGGGATAAATTCTCTATTAAATTTATTTGCCACTACCCCAATTGGAAATGATTTTAAAATTGGTTTCATACAAAAAAGTGGAAGGATGAGAGTGATAAATAAGGTTGGTACAGAAAATATAAATCTATTCTCTGTATTGTACAGCCTGTATAAATTGTCTTCTATATATAGGAGAAAGGATTTTACTGTGTCAGAACTTTATTATAAAAATTTTCAAGGTGGTCCTTACAGATTATTTGGGACTTCAAGGGAAACAGTTGAAAATATTCTTAGAACATTGCAGGAAGAGAAAGATTATTTAGTGAGAGCTGATTTAGTTGCAGATCTTGATAACATTTTCTTAAATGAAAATCTAAACGAAATAGATATTTTGAAATATTATCTTAGGAAAAAAAATGCTATCTAATTTCAAATATGGAACTTTTGGCCTGAAAAAAGAATGGATCGAAATGTTCTTAACTGGCAGAGAAAGCGTGTTCAGCGAGTCATTATTGGGTCCTCGCCAAAAAGATTCTCTGTTCTATTATTTAAAAGATATAGAACTGATCAACAGTAAAAATCAAATCAACTCAAATTTATTTAACGCGATAGAGAAAATATACAAAAATGAAAAAATTGAATCCAAAACATTATGGTCTTTAGTATTTTTAAACCTTTGTTTTAACTCCACCCTTTTCTCATGGTGGCAATATTTACCAAAGGCAACATATTCGCGAAATAAAATTTTAGAGTTAATGGTAATAGATTATAGAAAGCAAAACAGGTATGTAATTAATGGCTTAATGTCACTTATCGGCACTTTCGAATACACTCCTATTGGTTCAGATTTAAAAATCGGCATTGTCACACGCAAAGGAAGAGAGAGAAGCGTAAAAAAGGAAGGTGGATTTCCATTTAATCCGTATGTAATTCTGTATGCCATTTATAAATTGGCAGAAAGAACAGGCAAGTATGAGTTTACGATTGGGGAGCTTGCAAAAGATCAATACGGTCCGCAAAAAATACTATTAATCAAAGATGATTATATAATGAAAAAACTCCTTGTGATTGAAGACACAGAATTGCTTGGCGTAGAAGTTCATGACGATAAATTTTTAGTAAAGTTGAATAATCAAAAGTCATATATAGATGCGCTTAAGCTTTATTTAGATAAGGAGGGAATTGTATGAAATACAGTGAAGTAATTACATTAGATGAAAACTTTCAGCCCGTATTTGACTTAACAAACGAGAGCGGTTCTTACTGGGAGCGCTTTATTCCTAATATTAAGTTTTATGATGTCCTTCGCATAACGCTCAATTCTCTTGAAAGCAGTGAGCCAAAAGAAAGCCAATCGCTTTGGATGCAAGGAACATACGGTACGGGTAAGAGCCATGCTACTTCTGTGGTTAAACATTTGCTTAGTGATCCTGTCGAAGATTTCAGAGATTTTATTAATAAGTTTGAGGATAAGCAGCTAAGTCAAAGGCTTTTACATTTTAGGGAATCTAATAAAATTTGCCCAGTAGTTCTTAGAGGCACATCTATGATCACTGACAGTCGGACATTTAGCTTTGCAATACAAGTTGCAATTAAGAAGGCGGTTCCTGGTATAGTTATCGAAGATGATTTTGAAACAATGATTAAGCAAATTGAAGTAAACCCTATGCATATGGACTGGAAAGAAAATATTGAAAGTTCAGAGCTAAGGCCTTATGTGAGATCTCCGCAGGATTTGGTAAAAAAACTAAAAGATTTAGATCAAGATATTCTTATTAAGTTGCAGGAAGTAGTTTCGAAAAACGGGGCTCATTTTTCTACTTCTAATTTGACGGAATGGTTAAAACAAGCAGTATCAGAAATTAAAGCTAAACAAAATGTTTCAGCGCTCATGATATTCTGGGATGAATTTACTCCTGTTTTAGAGATGCCTAATTCTGGGGTTCTTCTATCTGAAATTCAAAACATCGCAGAGCTTTCAAGAGACAAAGACATTTACCTTTTTGTTATAACTCACAGAACACCTGCACAAGCTAATCTTAAAAGCGAAGATGTTGAAAAGGTTTTAGACAGATTCAAGAGATTGGATTATGCGATGGAGCCAATTACAACATACCATATAATGAATGCTTCTCTTAAAAAGTTGAACGAAAAATTATGGTATCAACTAAAAAATGAAAATATAGTTAAAATTGATAACGCAATTAAAAGAATTTTAGTTGGAAAGGGAGAATATGCTAATGAAGGAGCGAATCGAAAACAAATTGAGAACCTATTCCCCATTCATCCATATACTGCACATCTTCTAACTTTCATTGCAAGAAACATAGGTTCAACAGATAGGAGTATTTTTAATTTTCTTTTTGACGATAAGTCTGGTTTTAAGTATTTTATTAACAAAAATCCTGGAATAGGGGGAGAAACATTTTTAACTGCGGATATATTATGGGATTTCTTTTATCCTGAGTTTGAAAGAATGAACGATGATAAAATGTCCTCTTCATTAGAGAGATATAAGCTTTACAGAGAAATTGTAGAAAAAGAAGGTGGTAAAGAAGCGTCTAAAACATTTAAAGCAATTCTGCTTCTTAATATTCTTTACAAATTTACCGATTTGGATGAAACTTCGTTGTTAGCCCCATCAGAAGACAACATAAGATCGGCTTTCTTAGGGACAGGTTTAGATGACAGCATAGACAGAATCCTCGGCTTTTTTGATAAAAGACAAATTTTTAATAAAAACGTAAATGATCTTTATATTGTTACAAGTGCAATACCTCCTCAAAAAGAAGTTGAAGCGACTAAAGAAGAGCTAAAAGAAAGGCATAAAGATATAACCTCGGTTTTAACTGAATACGATAGGGAAGAACTTAAGAAAACTATCCATAAGGAGGTGTTAAGAGAAATAGAAGTATCTTTCCTTGATTCAAAAGATTCTGAATCTCTGTTAGAAAATAAACTTGTAAAAGCTTTTAAGACAGATTCAAGTATTCATATAGCAGTCCTAATGAGTATAGATGACCAGGAAATATTAAAAGCCAAAGGAACAATTAAAAATTTGACACAAAAAGAAGAATTTAAAAACATTGTGTTTGTGCTATTAGAGACACCTCTTGGTAAACAAACTTTCGAAAAATATATCGACTATCGTGCAAGGGCTCAGGTTGCTGAGATGCACAACCACTCAGACGACAGAAAAGGATACGAAGAAAACGCAAGTAAGGTCATAAATGATTGGGTAAACAAAAGTAAATCGGGCTACATAAGCTGGTATCTGAAAGATAAAGAACAACAGACTTCTTTGACAATTTTTAGTAGAGACGTTAATGAAACAATATCAAAAATTATATTCTCTTTTGGGCTTGAAAATATCAAGTTATGTAGGAACAATATAAACATCTGGAAACCACAGCAGTCGAAGAAAGCAGTTGAAATATTTTTATTTGCATCAGCAAGAAGCGATGTGGAAGAAACAGCAACAGGGCTTTATGGCTATTTAAAAGGGGTAATTCAAGGTGATGATGGCGATTATGTTGTTGACCCAAATTTGAACTTTAAGCAAGGTGTAAATAAAGACCATCCACTTAAGAAAATGTCTATTGAGACAGAGGAAGCAATTGAGAAAAATAAGAGTAAAGGTGATTTTAATTTAGGTCAAGAATTAGAATTTCTCAAAAAGCCACCATTTGGACTATATCAGAATATAGTTAGCATGGGTACTCTCGCTTTTCTAATGAGGCAGTACACCGATAAACTCTACGAAATAGGAACTGGCATCCCGATTGGTAAGGAAAACATGAGAGAAAAAGTCTTAAGTGTTTTCAAATTCTGGGAAAATGGAAACGACCGACTTAAACTCCAGGTGAGATTCGGAACTAATGAAGAGAAATCTCTAATAGAAACCCTCAAAGATGTATTTGATATAGATGACCCAAAAAGTCTTAATGATGTAAAGTGGAAAATAAGAGAAAGAATAAAGAAAAATTCTTTTCCACTGTGGGTCTATTGTAAAAATGAGCAGGTTTCAGATAAGGTGAAGAATGCAATAAAATCAATAATCCAATTCATCGAAACTGTTGACCAAGATACTACGCAAGACAAAATTAATGAATATCTATCAGCTATTCAAGATGTAACTATTGACTTGAAAGAAATCTTAAAAAGGGACGAAGAAGATGTTTTGTTTAAATCATGGATAAAGAAAGTTGTTCCAACTATACAATTAAATGAAGAATCATTCAAAGAATTAATGGGTTACTTAGAAAGAAACATGCAGGAAGAAGTTGCCTTATGGAACGAAGATAAGGTTAAAGACAAGGCGAAAGACTGGGGGCTTGAAAAAACAGCGGCACCTACCATTGTAATTAAATATCCGTCAGACAATTCTTTTATAGAAGGCTCAACAACGATTACAGGAATGACAGAGCCTAACGTAAAAATCACAATAAATGATGAACCTGTAGATGTGTCATCTAACGGAACTTTTTCTTTTGACGTAACAGTTTCAGAGCCTACTGTGTTTACTATTATTGCGCGCAATGAAGCAGGAAAAGTGACTAAGCAAGATTTGTACCTGTCCCCTAAACAAGATCAAACACCTCCACCTCTTACCGTTGAGAAGAAGAAAGATATTATTGATAGGGTTAAGAGGCTTAACGACAAACGGGCAAAAGAGATTTTGCTTAAACTCGCTGAAGACGATGATATAGCTATTAAGTTAGAGCAGGAATTGGATAATTAAGAATGAAAGAGTTTAATGAATTAAAAGAATTACTCGATGAGCTTGAGAAGGATAAATCGTCATCATCGGTCTCTGCTAAAAGGTATCCTGTAAGGTTTATATTTATGAACTCCCAAAACTCTCTTATAGAATTCTCAAAGGCTATGCTTGAACAAAAAATAAGGCGTTTTAATTTAATTGACTTACTGCCGTATGAAGATGGCTGGCTTACGCCAAGTGATATTCAAAAAGTATTTAAGAGTGCTAATGAAAGTTGTTTTATCTTGCCACTTTCTGAGGTCTTGCGATTCTTCAGTAAAGACAATTTCTCTAATACTTTAAGAGCCATCTCAGAAATTGAAAGCAGCACTAACATCAGAATTTACATACCTATGATTGGTTTGAAAGAAAGGTTTGAAGTTGAGTTTTGGAACAGTTTTTACAGGAAAGATGAGTGGGCACCAGTCTGGATGTTAAATGAGGCGTCAGATAAAATAACTGTTTATCAAATTAATTTTGATTTAGAAGATTTTGCCAATGTACCAAGCGGCTTTAACAAAGTAAATAATACTCTTGAATGGCTCAAGCTTGCCGAAAAGAATGACTTAAGAAATGTTTTATCAACCTCTAAATCGCTTGCCTTATTTTACAATAATTTTCTTCCAGACTCTCGTTTTGACCTTAAAGTAGTTAATAACTATGAAGAATATCTTGATTATTTGCAAAACACTAAACTTGACATTGAATACAGCGATTCAGAATCTAAATACTGGAAAGAGATTGTAAAAGAAGTTAGTAATTTTAAAATAAATAGTTTTGAAGATTTGTTTTTAAATCATTTCAATTACAAAGCAACTGATAAAATCGATGTTCAGACTCTCATAAGCACTTATATCAAAAGTGAGTCAGAATTTGACAAGTGGCTTATCAAAAAATATATATTGAATGGTAAAATCCCTCAAACTCAATATCTGCAAGCAGTCCTTGAAAACACTGAAAGTCTTGATAAATTAAATTTTATAAAGTCCCTCTGGCTAAGAGCTTTTGAAGAAGAAGACGATGATTATTACAAGGAAAGGAAGCTTTATCTTTATTACATTCACGAGTCATTAAAGGAACCATTTTTGCCAATTGAACAAGAGCTTTCTGAGAAACTCAAAGAATATGATGATATAACATTAAAAGAAAAGTCTAAATTTTTGACCTCGATAACTTTCGCTGAGAGAAAACATATAATTGAATCTTTAAAAAAGAGTAAAAGCTTTGAGGACGACAAAGAGATTTTAAAAGATATTTATCCAGAGCTATACCATTATCTTAATTGGAACAACATAGAAGTTGAGAATGAGATAGAAGGCTGGATATTTGAGTATTTCAAAAAGTATAATGAGTCAAAAGTTTTAGATGAGAAATCAGATAGAATTGAGGAGCTTCTAAACACCTATAACAAGGATATTAATGCTTTATTTAAATGGTACTACAAAATTAAAAAAGAATTACCTCATGATTTTGACAAAGTCGTTTGGGTGGATGGCTTAGGTGCGGAGTGGTTCCCTCTTTTGTCTTACTACCTTGAACGGTATGGAAAAGAAAATAATAAATTTATACAGGTAAAGAAATTTACAAGAGCTAACCTGCCTTCAATTACCGAATGCAATAGATATAGTGCAGATAAGATAGATGATTTAGACAAATATATTCACTCTGAGAGTCCTTATAGGCATCCTGACGATATGATTATGGAATTTGAAATAATAAAAAACATTGCTTCAAGAGTAATTAGTAAAAGTGGTGATTCAGTTTACATTGTTTCAGATCATGGGTTTACCTTTTTATCGCAAAAGAGGTATGGCCAGATAAAAAGGCTTGATTTTGAAGGAGCTGAACACGATGGAAGATGCATTCAGAACGTTAAAAAAGATTTTAACGACGAATATTATGTTACCTTGTCAGCTGATTCTGGAGATTGCGCAAATCAAAAATCAATAGTTGCACTTAAACATCATTCATTAGACAATGTTCCTGCACGGGAAGTTCATGGAGGTGCTACCCCTGAAGAAGTAATTGTTCCATTTATTTTAGTTACTAAAAATAACGAATCTGAGGAGTATGTTATTTCACCAAAGCATTCTGTGGTTGAATCAAGAAATCCTATCTTAACGATAACCATTAAACCAAAACCCAAATATAAGCCAATCATAAATCTTGATAATAAACATTTCGAGCTAAACAATACAGAGGAAAACAAATACAAGACCAATTTAAATAAAATTAAACCTGGCACTTATGAATTAGAAGTTGAAATCGGTACAAAAAAGTATAAAATCACTATAGAGGTGAAAGGTGGATTTAAAGAAAAGGAGCTCCTATGAACAACTTAGACGATAAGATTAAAAGTGTTTTTTCTAATGAGTCGCTGTTTAAGTCGCCTGCAGTAAATAGCATTTTCTCTGGTTATAACTTGCCTTCTTTTATAAAAGATTGGATAGTAAAAAAGTTTTCTGATGAAGAAGGCAAAATTGATGCTGAAAGCTTGAAATCTTTTCTTGAAGAACACATTGTTCAGAAAGGTGTTAAGCTCAAAGGGTCACTTATAAAGGATAATAGAGAAGTTACACTTCTTTCAAGAATAATTGTAGAGCCTGATGTGTTAACAGGAGTATTTAAATTTTCAATTCCTGATACGGATATCAAATCTAATGAGGGCATAATACCCATGTATGTTGTAAATAAAAACAAAGAAGAACTTTTGGGGGGAGAAACATGGGGAATCATTAAACTTGTTTATGTACCTCCTGAAGACAAACAACGAGGGCACATAGAAATGATTGATTTTAAACCTTTCCAACCATACGAAATAAATCTTGATTACTACAGGGAAAGTCGGGAAGAATTTACAACAGACGAATGGATAGATGTTTTGATTCGCTCAATGGAATATAATCCTGACGGGTTTGAATCAACTCAACAAAAACTTTTATTTATTAGCAGACTCTTGCCTTTTATAGAGTCAAATTTGAACATGATAGAATTGGCACCAAAAGGCACTGGAAAATCTTATGTATTTTCAAATTTAAGCAAATATGCATGGTTAGTGAGCGGTGGTAAAATCACCAGAGCCCAGTTATTCTATAATGTTTCGTCTAAACAATCTGGCATTATTGAAAAATATGACCTTGTTACTTTTGACGAGATTGAAAGTATTGATTTTGGAGAAGAAAATGAGCTTCAAGGTGCTTTAAAAAATTATTTGGCGTCAGGAACATTTACAATGGCAAACCATAAGGGAACTTCTTCTGCAGGACTTGTTTTGCTTGGCAACATTCAACTTAATGAATATAAGAAACCCGTTTACAGTAATCATTTGCTTGATTTGCCAGAGTTTTTCCAAAGTTCAGCCTTATTAGACAGGTTTCATGGTTTTATAGAGGGATGGAAACTTCCAAGAATAAAAGAAAATATGAAACTAAATGGATATACACTTAATGTAGAATATTTTTCTGAGATCCTTCATGAATTAAGGATCTCCCCTGATTTTCCTGAAATTATAGGAGATTTACTTTCTATCCCTAAAACTGCTGATACAAGAGACACAATAGCAATTAAAAGAGTTTGCTCAGGATATTTAAAATTGCTCTTTCCTCATGTCAAAAGCCCAAATGATATAGACAAAGACACTTTTAAGCAATATTGTTTAATGCCTGCCTTGCAAATGAGAGGGATAATAAGAAAACAGGCTAGCTTAATTGATAAAGAATTCTCAGAATCTCTCCCTGAAATTGATGTTGTATAGAAAAGATAAAAATTAAAATCAATGGAAAATACAGACACTGAAGTATTACAAATTCTTGCAATATGCTACATTAGTGTTTTGGACATAGGTAGTCTCGTATATACGGTAACTCATTTATTTTTTGTTTTTTAAAATGATTTCTTTGAGATGCTTTAATGCTTTGTCCCTTCGCCACCTCACTGCTTTGCAGGTGATGCCGAGAGATCTTCCTAACTGATGAATTGATGTATGCTTAAAATACAACTCGTAAAGGATTTCATAGTCCTCTTTATCAAGTTCGAGCATTGCATTATACATTTTATATTTGCCTGTATTTGTTTTGTATCTTCTGCCTGTATTCATTCCTTGCATACCTGTATATCTTCCTGTTCACTATCCTGTGCGATACTTTGAGGAGCTCGCCGTCGGGGAGTTTATACGCATACTTTGCGTAAGTTTGAACAAGAGCAAGGACACCAACTTGAGCAAAAACATCCTGAAAAATTTATTTTGCAGATTTATTGAAGTATAACTTTTCTATAAACTAAATGTTATAGTAAGTGCATATAAAATAGTTTAATTTCAACAAAAATTCAACAAATTCGTGATACTTGCATAACAAAATACTGATTTTGATATTGCATTATATTTTAGATCGCAAAGAAAACGATTTCACTAAGAATTGCATATTTTGCATAAAATTCCGCAAACTCGTTAATTTATAGAGTTCCGTCTCCTATAGTCAAAAAGTGGTCGAATTTGAGTGGGGTAGGTTGCGTAAGTCGGAAGGTTTTGATATAATTCACTCACCTGTTTTTTCTAATTCAAATTAGAGGGGGTTTTGAAGGGATAATTTTAAACTTTTAAGGGCAGGATTTCTCCTGCCCTATTTTGCATATAAATCATTTCCCAAGCCTATTTCAGTATAATACCAAAATTCTTAAAATATTGGTGCAAATATTGGCTTCCCTATATGCTCATGAATCCATGCTAAATTCTTTTCAATCTTTGCCAATAACATCTTCATCTTAAATCTTCCTTCGATATTCACGGTTTGACCTCTTCAAATTTTAAGTTTAATAAAGTTTTTGGTTCTTCAAATTTCGTCCAATTGCCCCACCACCACCAACAACAAGTTTGGAATAACACAGGATTATATTCACCAAGTGGAATGTTTAGCCCTTTACTAGCAATGTATCTATTATTATCTAAATTGCCAAAGTAGTAGCTTCTGTTCTTATCATTACTTGCACCCATTGTTGGATCTACAGGTATCCATCCGATTTTTTCAAGGTAAAACTCTGCCCAGACATGCCAATTATTGTATTTATCAGTAGTAGAACTAGACCATCCTCCTACCACCACTCTAGCTGGTATTCCTGCAGCTCTTGTCAATGCAACAAATAACGTCGAATAACCCCCGCAATCTCCCTTTTTGTTTATATACACATTTTTTGCTCCGCCAGGTTGATGAATATCTCCGTAAGTCATATAGTTAATTACGAAGTTGTAAATTTTCCTGCAAATTTCAACAGGATTTTTTTCATCTCCAATAACGCTTTTTACAATATCTTTAAAGTAATTTGTCTCTATTTCAGGCTCATCTCTTGTATATAGTTCAAATTCTGCAGAATTCTTATCATATTCGTATATGTCTTTTATATTTTCAAAGCAGGTACTTATTTCATAGCATGTAAATTGGAATTCTTGTGTTACACTTAGCGAATTATTAATTAAAGATGTTTTATCATAATAAATATATTTGTTCCCGTATAATGGGTCGTACTTTACAACACAAGTCGTCTTTGGGACACAATCCAACAATACTGCATTTGTCTGTGAGGACCAGTTCCTAGGACTAGGCGTAAAGACATCTAAGCGATCAACGTTTATTTCGTCAATAAAAGAAATGTTTAAAGTATATGTCACTTTATATGTCTTCGGATTTATATACTTTATTACATTAGGATTTGAATTTAATTTGAAATTTGTCGACAAGTATGTTATCGTAATCGTTTGCGTTGGTCCGTCCCAGTTTACATCGCAGCCAAGATTCTCAGTAACAAAGCGAAGAGGAAGCATTGTCCTTGAACTTATGATCTCAGGCACAACTTTTGAATTCGTTGAATCAATTGGTTTATCAATCCCATTTACCTTTGCAGTATTTTTGCCAATCCAGAGTTCGATGGTATTCGAGCCAAGAGATACTGTAACTTTCTTGGAAGACGCATCCCATGATACGCTTCCACTCAATGCCTCAATAATAGCCCTTATTGGAAGAAGAGTTCTTCCATTTTTGATAACAGGAGGAGAGTCTAAGGTATTTGAAGCTCCATTTACAGTGAAGAAAGACTTTCCTATTTGGAGGATGATCACTGTTTGTGTAATTTCTCTTTCGAAGGTTGCAGAGATTGTATGGTCTGAAGTTATATTATTGAATGTATATGAAGAAACTGCACCAACTGAGACACCATCGACTTTTACATTGGAAATCTTATAGCCACTGTTTGGAGTTATCGTTAATGTTTTTGAATCTCCATAGTTAACGGTAATTGTACCCGAAGGAGAGATGGAACCACCAAGTCCTGCAGATGCATTAATAATGAAGATCTTATTATAAGTAACTGTGAGATCCTTTTCCCCTTTATTGCCCACAAGGTCATATGCAATAATTTTAATGATATTCGTACCTTCGTTAAGAGATACGTTTACTGAGAAACTTCCATCTGGCACAACGTCAATCTTCGTTGTACCAATCCAAAGAGAAACAACGCCAATATTGTCGGAAACTTTACCTGTAACCGCAATTGTTGAGGCGTTAACCATTGAACCATCTACGGGTGAATTGATTACAATAACAGGGGATTCAAAATCAGGTAGATAAACAATTGTGATAGTTTTTTCATTTTTATTACCAGCCCCATCGGAGGCAGTAATAATAACATTTCCCTCAATACTACCCCTTCCCTCTGGAAACAAGAGATGCTCACTAAAAGTTCCATCCGCAGGTAGATCTAATCGTTTTCCATATGATGGAAAAGACGAAGAGTTCAAGTAGAGAAGAATATAAGCTTCTGTGACTGCTATATTGTCAGTAATTTTCCCCTTAACTAATACCGATGAAGCATTTACATATGTAACTCCATTTTCTGTTAGAGGAGATTCAATTACAATGACTGGTGGTTCCTGATCCTGTTCTCCAAATACCCTTACATTCGTTATACTTGTGACAATTAAAACCACAAGTATAATTCCGACAATTAATCTTTTCACTTCCATCGCCTCCCTTATTTTTTCTAAATTTTAGTCACATATCAAAGTAGATCAAGGTCTATTTAAATATATGTCTATCTCAACTAACTTTATAGTAGTGCCAGAGATCTGCATTGTTATTTTAGCATCATCACCTATTTCCTTTTTAAGGTCTTCATTATTTCCGCTCTCTCCAAAAAGAATAGAGTCAGGTTGACCTTTTACACCCTGGATAGATTCAATTTTAGCCACTTTATATGAACATTTTCCTGCTAATTCCGAGATTGCTTTTTGCTCGGTCAAATCAGGATGTTGTTTTAATTCCTCATCTATTTGTGGTTTATAATTCGTCTTATGCATAATAAGGATATCACAACTATCAGGGAGGGGGACATTGATGCCGCTATACCATGTGTATTTATCTGACTGAATCAATACTGTAATGTTCTTGTTATCTGCCCCGGTTATTTTGCAAAGAATTCCAAAGGCAGAATTTGCAGAGTGAGGACCGATAATCCCTTTTTCAATAAACTCTTTTATCCCTCCATTGAAAGCAATATTTTTCCTTCTTGGCATCAGCGATGAGAAAATAATTCCACTTAATATTACGGCTACAACAATTACAACTACAACTAAAACAAAAACCCACTTTTTTTTCACTTCTAAACCCCCTATTCTTGTTGTTTTTAAACATGCTTCGATTCATCCTCTTTTTGTGGCTCTGAGACCTCGCCCGTGAGGTCGGGGTGATTGGCATGCTTCCTTCTTGGGAATTGAGTATTTTGCCACGTATTTATCCTCCGTATTTTATCGTAATTGTCTTTGTTGTCCCGTCCCACTGAACATCACAGCCCAGTTTCTCTGTAACAAACCTCAGAGGTAGCATAGTTCTGCTGTTGATTATCTCAGGGACTACTTTTGAATTAGTTGAGTCAATAGGAGTGTCAACACCGTTTACCTTTGCAATAGACTTTCCAATCCAGAGTTCAATTGTTATACTTCCTAATGTGACTGTGACTTTCCTTTCTATAGCATCCCAACCTACTGTCCCACCTAAGGCTTCTATTACTGCTCTTATTGGAAGAAGAGTTCTGCTGTTCTTAATGATAGGAGGAGAATCAAGAGTTCTTGTTTCTCCGTTGACTGTGAAGTCATAGTTTCCAATTTGAAGTACAATCACTGTAGCAAGTTGTGGCTTTTTATAATAAACAGTCACTGTTTGTGAATTTTTATTGTCTACCTTATCCACAGCGGTAATTGTGATTGTATTTTTCCCTTCCTGAAGTTGAATTGTATCAAAGAATTTATTATTAGAATCTAAAGAAACTGTTTTTCCATTTATGGTAACAGTATCAATATTTTCATCAATTACTGAGCCAGAAACAGATATAGTTTCTTTATTTACTGTACTATTGTTAGCAGGAGAAACAATTAGAATTTGAGGTATTATAGTATCACGAATAATATTTAAGGTAATGGTCGTTTCGTTACCTGCTTTATCAACTGCTTTAACTTTAACTGTATTCTTTCCTTCTTCTAATTTAACAACGGTATTAAAAGAATCATCGGTAAGAGTTATGGAATTTGAATTTATCTCTACCTTTTTAATACTAGAATCAACATCGGAAACTGCTCCAGAAATAGTAACTTCAGGTTTATCAGTGATACTACCATCAGTTGGAGAAGAAATTTGAACAGTAGGTGGAGTCATGTCAGCACAAATCGTTAATGAATCGTCGAAGAGACTAAATGATGGATCACCTAATATAAGCTCTTCTGTTTGATATGCATTTGGGCGTGGAAATACTGGATTGTAAAGAAATTCCCCTATCGGTCTATGACTGGTTATTAATGTACCAAAAAAAGCATTCTCGTCAAGAGGAAAACCTACTGACTCAGTGGTTCCTATTACAACTCCTGCAAGTCCAGAAGAAAGTATCATATCTGCTGTCGCGAAGTATCTAATTTTATCAAGATTATACAGGTCAAAATTAGAACATCCCCAATCATAAAAAATCTTAGTTTTATACCCAGATCGAACTAAAAAGTCGAATGTTTCTTTACTGAAGAAATCAAACTTATTTAATTCTCCTTCATCTACAATACCATTCTTATTTGCATCGTTCCATACTGTTCGCGCTACTCCACCATGACCATCAGTCAGTACGATATCGCTCCCGGGAAAATATTTTCTAAAATTTGTATCATTAAGCAGTGCTGTACAAGTATATTTTGAAGGCGAATCACCTTCTTTCTCGTAAAGAGTAGTAACTTTAAAACCAGCGGGCTCCAGTATATTTGTGCGAGCCTCTTCGCCCCACTTCGCTGTATCAGAATTTTCGTTGATACCTCCGCTTTGACTTTGTGCAAGCAATACTGTATAGTTTAGTGGAATTTTTTGAAGAGTAATTGTATTAGTAAGAATCTTATTAATTGTCGAACTATCTGAAAAAGGAATCCTCCCAACAAAATTGTGCACATTAAGTCTAATATCGTCTTCATTAGAACTTCCATAATACTCATCATTATTTTTGTCCCAATTCCCATCAAGATCACAATAATAAAAATCAGTTGGGTAGTTAAAAGTCATAAAATTATTAGGTTTATCGTAATAAGGATAAATAATCCTCATTGGAATATCACCACCTATAGAAATAGAAGTGGCTTCATCTTTATCATAAGGATTTCCAATAAGAAGCGTAAATGACTTAGCATAATCCTTCGTTTTGTCTTTCAAAAAGTTTCTGATTTTTTCTACCCTATCAATTCCTTGATAGTTTTTCTCAATAGCACCTACATCCTCAACAATTGCATCAAACCCTTGCGATTCCTTAAATTTCACAAAGTCTTGAACAGTACTTTTTAAAGAAGAATTGGCTAAGACAATCACATATAACAAGTTTAATTTCTGTGTAGTGAAGTTCATCGTGAATGTAACGGTGCTCCCTGAAGTAAGAGTCTGTGTAGAGGAAGGGGTGATAGAAGAAAGAGTTGCGTTTGTTGGTCCAGAAGAGTCATATTGGATTGTATAAGTGCCTATGGGATAGTCTGTAAGATTTAAAGGAACAGTTATATATTTATAAGTTTTTTCTCTTTTAAGAGTAAAATTGAGAGTGCCATTCCACAGGCCACCATTAAGCATTGCATTTACATTAATCGTACCACTGCTTAATGTTATGTCTTTTTCGTTAAAGCTCTTTGTTGTACTGCCTCCAATTACAAAATCAAGTTTGTTATTTTCTGGATGAAATGCTTGTTCGATGTGGTAAAAGTTATCTGCATTCTTTAAATGAGCAGTTTTTGGAAAAATTATTGTACCATCTTTTGAGACTGCTGAAACCTCTAAGATTGAAACACTCCATTCAGGAAGCGTAGAGCCTTGAACTTTACGGTAATAAATCTCAGTCCAGGAACCACCACCATCTGTAATGCCTTTCTTTGATAGGTCTTTCGGGAATGGGAACCTAAGAGCACCTGCATAAGTCTTACTGTTGGTTGTTAAATCTTCTATCCAGAATTCGTACCAGTCACCAACTGTATCCGATTCTTTGTATTTAATAGTTAAAATGTATTTATGATTTGTCCAATCATATCCAATGCGAGTACTTATGAAAGGACCTTCGTAAGTTCCAACTTCATACCATCCACCTGAAGCAGTTTTAATGTTAGTGTTGTCTGTAGTGCCGAATTCTGAGAAAATTAGACCTTTTCCCGTAAGCCCATATCCAGGTTTTTGTATTTTTGTTTGCAATCCAAAATAAAACATCTGCCCGTTGATGTATCCATCGTAAGCTTGAAAATACAAACCATCCTCTGTTAAAGGATCATTATTTATCTCAATTATAACATTTACTTCTTTCAGGTTGTTTTGATTAAAGTACCAGTTAGCATATTGCATTCCACCTGTGTCTGCATCTCCTGCTCCTAATGCTGAGGCCGAAAGTTTATTTGCATTGGCTACAGGTAAAGCAATTTGTAACGTTAGAATTACCGTTAACAAACTTAAAAAAAGCTTTTTCATTAATAATCCTCCTTCAAAATATCTTGCATTTATCGTCCTTGATACGTTATTGTAATTGTCTTTGTTGTGCCATCCCACTGCACATCGCAGCCAAGATTCTCGGTAACAAAGCGAAGAGGAAGCATTGTTCTACTGTTGATTATCTCAGGGACTACCTTAGGGTTATCAGAGTCAATGTTCATAACATTTCCATTCACCACTGCAGCCGAGTTTCCAATCTGTAGTCCTATAGTAGTTGACCCGAGTCTTATAGTTATACTTTTGGTTGTTGGAATCCATTCTATAGTGCCGCCTAATGCTTCAACTATAGCTCTTATTGGAAGAAGTGTTCGGTTATTCTTAATTACAGGAGGAGAGTCTAAGGTATTAGAAACCCCATTTACAGTAAAGGTTGAATTACCTATTTGGAGGATGATGACTGTTTGAGTTATTTCTTTTTCAAACGTTGCAGAAATTGTATGGTCTGAAGTAACATTATTGAATATATATGAAGATACCACACTTACTGAAACACCATCGACTTTGACGCTTGAAATCTTGTAACCAGTATTAGGAGTAATTGTGAATGTCTTAGATTCCCCAGAGTTTACAGTGATTGTGCCTGAAGGAGATATAGAACCACCAGGTCCTGTAGAGGTTATGATGGTGAATTGTACAATGTATTTGAATACACCGCCACCAACCATTCCTGCATAAATTGTTTGAGTGTTTGTTGGATCAATGGCAAGAGAGCTGACATATATTAGCCCGATATCAGTCCAATTAGTCCCACCATCTGTTGACTTGAAAACACCACTATCCCAAGTTCCTGCATAGACAATCTGACTATTCGTCGGATCAATAGCAAAACACTCTACG
>Ga0315281_10001174_pt1 | contig 38409 bp, 38 predicted proteins | sample YL17G07_0_MG_FD_204540 | JGI IMG/M metagenome (GOLD analysis project Ga0315281, IMG submission 204540) | Sediment microbial communities from Yellowstone Lake, YNP, Wyoming, USA - YL17G07_0 | ecosystem: Environmental > Aquatic > Freshwater > Lake > Sediment | place: USA: Wyoming | collected...
AATCTCAAGCTGGTTCCAATAGCCTTTTTCATCGCGTATCTTCTTGCAGTGGGAGCAGATTGGAAGCAGACCGCTCAGTATTTTTATCTTGTCCATTGCTTCCTGGAGTTTATTCGCCTTCTGCCGCTCAGCTTCTTCCGCCTTTTTTCGTTCAACAATTTCCTTCTGGAGCTGTTCATTGGCCAGGCTCAGGTCAGCGGCCCGTTCTTCGAGCTGAATGCGCAGTCGCCGCAGTTCCAAATGGGCCTGCACACGGGCAAGGAGCTCCTGTTCCTCAAAGGGCTTTGAGATGAAGTCCACCGCGCCGAGTTTCAGACCGTCCACCCGCTGCTCAGTTTCCGTGGCGCCGCTCAGAATGATGACTGGAATATTGCGGTTTTCCTCCCTGGCCTTCAGCCAGCGAAGGACCTCATAACCATTCATACCCGGCATGAAAATATCCAGCAGGATCAGGTCCGGGGGTGAGGCCGTTATCGACGCAATCGCCTGTTCTCCGCTGTCTGCAGAACGCACCTGATACCCGTTCGCTGTCAGAATGTTAGTCAATAGATTGAGTAATACACGGATATCATCGACCACCAGTATCGTGCCTTTATTGGCCATGTCGCTCCGCTCTCTTTCATCGTTTCATCGCAGCCTGTTTCAGGACTGCACCTTTCAGCATGATCAAGCGTATCAGGTTTTAGTATTTTTAAATTTTCCGAACTCCTCGTATGCTTTTTTTGCGCATTCCGGGCATATACCGTGGCTGAATAAAACCTCCGTATGTTGACTTATGTATGACTCTATCCGGTTCCAGTATCCTTTGTCATCCCTGATTTTCTTGCATGAAGCGCAAATAGGAAGCATTCCGCTCAAGGTCTTGACTTTAGCAAGGGCTTCTGTGAGCTCATGGATCATTTTCTCGCGCTCTTCTTCCGCTCTTTTTTGCTTCAAAATCGTCCACATGCTGTTCATGAAAAGGCTTACCTGGACGGCATCTATCTCGTTGTAGGGTTCTTCCTTATTGCCTACGCCCATGACTCCCACGATGCGTTCCTTGTCAAATATCGGCACACCCAGGTGTCGTTCGAGGCGAAAATGGCCTTCGGGGTACCCTTTTCTACCTGCTAACTCTTGATAGTTATTGTGAATAACCGGTTTTTTAAACCGGACACTGTCTGCCCAGACACCTGCCTGATCAAGCGGATAATGTTGGTCCTTTACCGCGGTGCATATTTTCAACACATCCTTTGACCAGGCATATAACTGAATGGTATTCTCATCTTCATTAAAAAAAAATGCAGATACCCGCCTTTGCTCCTGGTCAGCCTTACCGCTTCTTCCAGGGCAAATGCGGTGACTTCTTTTTCAGAACCGGCCTTTATGAGAGTAAGTTTTAATAAGGTCTCAAGCCGGTCTTCATTTAAGGCCTTCTCTTGCAGCAATTTTTCCGCTGCAGCATGCCGCTGCATATGGAAACCCATGCTCTGCTGCCTCCAGACAAAGGCCAACCCCGCGCCCGACCCAAAGAGCAAAGCTATCGCAAACCCGGCGATCATCCAGAGGTTTTCTCTCGCCGGTGCGTACACTTCCGAAGTTTTCATCCGCGTCACCAGAAACCATTGTGATTCAGGCACGCCGCGAATATCAGCGATTAAGTGCCTGCCCTGGTAGTCCCTTCCTTCCACAATCCCGGTGCGTCCCAGCACCGCCATCACGGTGGGGTCATCTGTTTTCTCCAAAGGGACCCTGAATTTCAGCGCCATATCCTTTTCAACTTTGAGTTCATTCAGATAGAGCGCGCTATTCCCTTCTCTACGGACGAGCAGGGTCTCAGCTGGTTTGCTGAGCGCGGGCTGTCCCAAAATATACGAGTACAGATATTTATTCGGATCGATTCGCAAAGCAACAATACCGATTACCCGGTTGCCATCCGCCTCATCGGAGATGGGGATAAGCACCGAAAGGTAGATTTTGTGATCGTGGTCGTGCCGGTAAAAATCCGTCAGCGCTATCTTCCCCGATCGCAAAAAAACGGTTATATGCTTCAAGACGGCGGCTGAGACCGGCGGTCGTCCGGCGGGGACCGACATGAGTGTTAAACCCTTTGGATCCAGGAGGCGGACCTGGTCATATTCATAGTGCGTCGGGTAATGGCCCATCCACTCCCGCAGCTGGTTTTCCGCGGCCTTGTCTCGCGAATTTTCAAAATAACGCCGTGCCAGATGAGAAAATACGGAATTGTTGTAAATAACCGCGCCATCGTCCAGGCGCTCGTTTCGCCACTTTATCAGTTCAGTCACCTTCAATTCCGCAATGGCCGTAAGCTGCCGCTCCACCTCAATCCGATAGCTTTTTTCGTAGCCTCTGTAGAAAAAGTAACCCGAAGCCAGAATACCTGCCGCTAAAATTAAATAGGTAACGATAAGCCCATAGGGCGCCCGTTCTCCCGGTTCAAGCTTGCGGAGAGACAGCCAGGCATGGGGCCATGCAAGGGCGAGCAGCCCGATGCCAAGGGCAGCCACAGCCAGGCTCGTCGGCAACGCGGGAGGGATAAAGGTTCCACCGTAAAGGAGCGGTGTTCCAAACAGATAGGCCAGGATAAACAAGTAGCTTATCGTCAGCAGGAGGCAGGCGAGCAACCAGGCCGTGTTGCCCCGCCATGGCCTGGAGTGCGAAGACGAGAGCGATGCCAGGAATGAAAGAGAGGCCAGCAGAAAGCAGAGCGCGGTGACTGGCGACATATGACCCAAGGGCATTACACCCGGAGCATGCAAGATCGAAAAGCCAAGATGTTCTATTTCCGGATGAATGCCCTGGTAGGACAGCACTGCCAGCGACAGAGCGATCAGCGCCCCTGCGGCATGAATGGTCAAGCCTGTCCAATAGACGCCAGTGCGCGAAAAACGGGAACAGAGGAAGACTGTCACACCATACAGCACAAACATCACCGCCGTGCTCGGCGCCATGGGTATATTGCCTGGACCAAGGCTGGCCAAAATAGGAATGCCAAGGACCCATCCGAGAAGGCCAATAATCCCAATAATGCTCGCAAACATCCCACAGATGCCGATCAGAAGCCGGAAGCGGACCGGTCCCAGACCATTTCGCAGCGGTTCATGAGCACTGTTTTCTTTTTGTTCCCCAGTCTCATCGGTCATACAAAAAACTCCGTCATTTATCCCCAATTCCCTCACTTTTTGATGATACTTCCGTAAAACAAAGCGTTAATCGTTTTTGACCGCGTTAAGATAAATAGAAAAGGTCGTTCCCTCTCCGATCTGCGAATCCGCGGTAATGAGCCCGTCATGCTTTTTGACGATGGAATAGCAGACGGCGAGTCCGAGGCCCAGGCCTTTCTGGCTGTACGTGTCTTTGGTTGAATAATAGGGATCGAAGATCTTCGCGAGACTCTCCGCTGGTATTCCAGAACCAGTATCACTAATGGAAATTTTCACGTAGTCTCCTTCACGCATCGGGAACGTGTCTTGCGCTGAAATGTGCATGTTTTGTCCGCGGATTGTGAGCATCCCGCCTTTGGGCATGGCCTCCCTGGCGTTGATGACAAGATTTACAAAAACCTGTTTTATCTGTCCTTCATCAACAGCAACCAGGGAAAGGTCGTCGGGAAGATAATATTCCGCATAAATGGTCGTGTCCTTCAACGCTGCGGTAACGGCATTTCTCAGCAGCCTCGGCAAAACCGTAGGTTTTTTCACGGGGTCCCCGCCTGTGGCGAAGGTGATAAGTCTTTTACTGAGCTCAGCGGCCATTTCGCAGACATTTTCCGCGTCGTCAAGCCTGCTGTAGGCTTTCTCCCCTGGCAGAGAACTGGTTTTAGCTACCGCGATATTGCCGATGATAACGCTGAGCAGATTGTTGAAGTCGTGGGCAATACCGCCCGCAAGAATACCGATCGACTCAAGCATGTGACCTTTCAGTCGCTCTTCTTCCGCCTTCTTTCTTTCGGTAATGTCCTCGTAGATGCTCATTGCCGCGGTAATCACACCATCGGCGCTATGCACGGGCGCCGCTGAAAGTGCGACGTCGATCAAGGTCCCATCCTTCTTCATTCTCTGCGTTTCCACTAATTTGAATGCGTTGCCTTTAAAAACGCCCCCGAGGAAAACCTTGAACTCATCGCCTCTGTCCGCTGGAATAATGGGAAGGGATTTACCTATAATTTCCTGTCCTGTCCAGCCAAATACCTGCTCCGCGGCGAGGTTCCACAAGGACACCTTTCCTTCGGCATCAACGATCGTGATAGGCAAGGGTGATGCGTTGATGATTGCCTGGAACCTGTGACTGATGCTCCGAAATTCCTCTTCAACCGTTTTCCGTTTGGCAATCTCATGAGTTGCTATTCTGTCCAGGATAAAGCAGAAGAATCCTATAACGAGACAAGTCAGCAGAATGCCGAAACCCGGTCCCTTAAAATAGGAATAGCCGCCCACAGATGCCGTTAAAAATGCCAACAAAGCAAAGAGTATAATGATCAGACGAATTTTCACCGGGCTCCCGTCGTATGGCTTTCAGTACAGTCTGGCAGTTTCGAAAAGTTACTTAACTATATCATATCTTAGAGAAAAAGGTGGGATGGCTCGTATTTTATTAACGCAATCTTTTCTGAAATCTGAATGAACTGAGCGCAATAACGGCAAGGCCGAGGATAAAAAGCGCCGTCATCTGCGGCCAGAGAATGGCAAGTCCGTTTCCTTTCAGAAAAAGACCGCGGATGATAACAAGAAAATAACGGAGCGGGTTCGCGTAGGTCAGGTACTGAAAGACCATCGGCATGTTCTCAATGGGGAACATGAACCCTGAGAGAAGGACCGCGGGCATATAAAAAAGAAAAGAGGCCATGAGCGCCTGTTGCTGGGTTTTTGCGATCGTGGATATAAACAGCCCGATGCCGAGGACCGACAGGAGGTAGATGCCGGTGCAAAACAAAAGGAGCCATAAGGATCCCCGGACCGGGATATGGAAGATCAGCACGCCCAGCACCGTTATGAGGACCACGTCAAATAACGCAATAAGCGCAAAAGGGACTGTCTTACCGAGCATCAACTCTATTGGCCTGAGCGGCGTGACCATAAGCTGCTCCATGGTCCCCATTTCACGCTCGCGGACTACGGCCATGGAGGTAAGCAGCAAGGACGTGAGCATAATCACCATGGCAATGACTCCCGGTACATTATAGTTCCTGCTCCTGAGCTCTGGATTGTACCACGCTCGCTGCCGGACATCGATGCGCGGCAGAAATCGGGACGAGGGGCCCGCAAGGTCCTGACCGTACTTTCTGATGATCCTGACGGCATAATCCACCGCAACGGCCGTGGTGTTGGAATCCGTGCCATCAGCAATCACCTGGATTGGCGAGAGCATACCTCGTTTCAGGTCCGAGGAAAAGCCGCGATTGATCTGAAGCGCAACGGATACCGTGCCCCGGTCCAGCAACTCCTTGATTGCTTCAGGCTTTTCCGGATTGTTCAGAACAGCAAAATATCCCGAGGAGACGAAACGCCGCACCAGTTCCCGGCTTTCAATGGAGTTATCGAGGTCGACTACAGCCGTCGGAATATTATTTACGTCCGTTGTCACGGCGAAACCAAACACCAGTGTCTGCAAAACCGGTACGACGAAAACGATCGCCTTCATCCGTTTATCACGCAGGATCTGGATAAATTCCTTGATCACCATCTGCTTGATGCGATCAAACATGCTTACACCATCTTCTTCTTGAATTTTTTGTTGGCCACAGCGAAGACGATCATTGCGAAGAATAACAAAAATATCGCGTCAGCCGCGAGAATCTTGATGGAATTTCCCTTGAGGAAAATCCCCTTCAGAACCGTGACAAAGTAACGCGCCGGGATGATGCGGGACACGAACTGGAGCGCCACGGGCATGTTTGAGATTGCGAACATGAACCCGGACAGAAGAAACGCAGGAAGAAATGTCGCCACCATCGAGACCTGGCTCGCCACAAGCTGGGATTTTGTAATAATGGAAATGACAATGCCAAGACCAAGCGCGCCGAAAAGAAAAACGCTCGATATCAAGGCAAGGATGAGCACATTGCCTTTCAGGGGGACCTCGAAAAGAACGACTGCCATGACGACCGAAATGACCATATCGATGAAGCCGATGAGGAAGTAAGGAATCAGTTTTCCCAGGACCAGCTCCGGCGCCTGAACAGGTGTTGCTATAAGCTGTTCCATGGTGCCCCGCTCCCATTCACGGGCAAACGTGAGGGAGGTAAGAAGCGCGGCAATGACCATCATGATTACCGCGATCAAGCCGGGAATGATGAAGTTCCGTGATTTTAGTTCCGGGTTGTACCAGACCCGGATACGCGGCTCTATGAGCAACCGAGCGCTTCTGTTGCCGATCCGCTGAGTGTAGATATCCAGGAGCGCGGATAGATATCCCAGCGCGATCGTGGCCGTATTTGAATCACTGCCGTCTACAAGGACCTGGAGCTGCGCAACTTCTCCCGCCCGAACATGTTTTGCAAAATCAACGGGTATCCATAGTGCGACGCGCGATTTCCCCGCATCCAGCCATGCGTCGATTTCGCGCGGGTCCTCCGCTGAACGGACGATCTCAAAGTATCCCGATGCCGTCAGTTCAGCCGCGAGTTCCCTGCTCATGCTGCTTCGGTCGGCATCGTACACGATCGTTGAGAGTTTGTTCACGTCAAGAGTGATGGCATAGCCGAAGATCACCAGGAGCAGGACCGGCATGAGAAATGCCATGGCAAGACTGAGCGGATCGCGCCGGATCTGGATCAGCTCTTTTTTCGCGATGGCTTTGATGCGAAGGATTTTCATGACTTTTCAATCAGGGTTACAAACACATCTTCCAATGACGGGACGATCTTATCGATCCTGCTCGCCGTGACACGCGACTTTTCAAGGACCTTCCAGATATGGGGGATTGAGTTTTTTGCGTTTTCCACCGTGGCGTGGAGCACGCTGCCGAAGATCGCGGTTTCTATCCCCTGTTGATCGAGAACTTCCATGGCTTCGACAAGCGGTTCAGCCTCTATTTCAAGAACGTCTCGCGTCATGAAATCCCTTCTCAGTTCATTCGGTGTGCCTTTGGCAATGATCCTGCCGCGGTAAATAAGAGCGAGCCGGTCACAGTAATCAGCCTCATCCATGTAGTGTGTCGTGACAAACACCGTGGTCCCCGCTCCGGCCATTTCATGGATCAGGTCCCAGAAGTTCCTGCGCGATACAGGATCCACACCCGAGGTGGGCTCATCAAGGAACAGAATCGGCGGTTCATGGAGAATGGCGCAGCCCAGAGCAAGCCGTTGCTTGAAACCACCCGGCAGAGTTCTCGTAAGTGCGCTTCTTTTGCCCCTGAGCCCCGACATTTCCAAAGCCCATTCCTTCCGCTTCTCTTTATTCCACTTTGGAACGCTGTAGATGCCGCTGAAAAAGTTAATGTTCTCTTCGACCGTAAGATCGTCGTAGAGCGAAAATTTCTGGGACATATAGCCGATGTTCTGCTTGATTTCCTCGGACTGCAAAATGACGTCGTAACCTCCCACGGTCCCGGCCCCGAACGTGGGCAGAAGCAGTCCGCACAGCATGCGGATTGTTGTGGACTTGCCGGCGCCGTTCGGGCCCAGAAAACCGAAAATTTCGCCCTTTGCAACAGTGAGGTCGATGTGATCTACGGCCACAAAGTCGCCAAAGGTGCGCGTAAGTTTTTCCACGGCAACGGCTGACGGAGTTTGATTTTTTTTCAGCATTCGCATTCCGCATTCAAAACAGCATTTTTATCACTCAACCATCGAAATAAATACATCTTCCAGGGACGGGAGAATGTCCCGGTAATCCTTTACGTCTATGCCCAGGCGTTTCAGGTTGGCGACGAGCTCAGGAGCCGGTACTTTTATCTCAAGTGTTATATGCAACCTGTCGCCATACAGGCTCACGGCAATTACTCCGCCCAGGTTTTTTATGAGCTCGATGGATGAGCGGGCATTGTCCGACCACACCTCTATCATTGGATGAGGAAGAGAGCTTCTGACATTTTTAGGCACATCTTCGATAAGAATCTTTCCTTTGTGCATCAATCCGATCCTGGTGCACCGCTCCGCCTCATCAAGATAGGCTGTCGAGACCATGATCGTCACGCCTTCCCTAAGCAGTCCGTACAGGATCTTCCAAAAGTCCCTCCGCGAGACCGGGTCCACCCCGTTCGTAGGCTCATCGAGAAACAGGACCGCGGGAGTATGGATCAGCGCGCAGGCGAGGCCGAGTTTCTGCTTCATTCCGCCGGACAGCTTGCCGGCAAGTCTGTCTTTAAACGGCGTCAGGTTGCTGAACCCGAGCAGCCGTTCTATCCGTCCAGGACGCTCCTTTTCGAGTACTTCATAAATATCAGCGTAGAAGACGATGTTCTCCAGTACCGTAAGATCTTCGTACAAACCGAACCGCTGGGACATATATCCGATCTTTTGTTTAATCGCCTCGCCTTCAGTGAGAATGGAACACCCCGCGACCCGCGCATTTCCTGACGTGGGATCCATGATGGCGGTGAGAAGCCGCATCGTCGTCGTCTTTCCCGCCCCATCGGGCCCCACAAGTCCGTAGAGCTCTCCCCTGCGAATGTCAAGATTCAGCCGGTCAACAGCAAGATTGCCTTCGAAGGATTTGGTAAGGTGTTCTGTTTTAATTATTGTTTCAAGCATGATTTACTGTTTCTCACTTCTGACTTCTGGGTCCGAGCTGTTACTTAAGCAGTATCTTCACATCCGCCGGCATGCCCGGCTTTAGCTCTGCGTGCTGGTTTTTCACATTCACTTTAACGCCAAAGACGAGCTTTACTCGTTCCTCCCTGGTCTGCACAGTACGGGGAGTAAACTCGGCCTCAGACGAGATATAGGTGATCGTCCCCTCGTATTTTTTGCCGGGAAATGAATCAACCTGCACCTCGGCTTTCTGTCCGAGCTTTATGAAGCCGAGGTTGTCCTCTTTTATGTAAACCTTGACCCAGGGATTTTTAAGATCACCGATAGTCATAACCGGTTCTCCCGCAGCAACCGTTTCCCCCTCTTCGACGTTCTTTTTGAGCACAACGCCATGAAGCGGGGCGTAGACAACTGAATCCTTTAAACGCACAGCCGATGTTCTGAGCGCTGCACGGGACAATTGGAGCTGCGATGTGGCCGCATCATATGCGGCCTTGGTTGCATCCATCTGCTGAGAGGCAATGACCCCGTCCCGGTACAAGGTCGTGAACCGGTCATGGTCTTTCCGCGCTTTTTCCAACTGGGCCTCGGCATTCCGTACCGAGGCTTTGTTCTGATTGACCAGGCTTTCAAGTTCAGCGCTGTCGAGCGCGGCTATTCTGTCTCCTTGTGCCACGGCCCTGCCTTCGTCCGTGAAGAGACGCTGCACCCGACCGGCGACCTTGAACCCGAGATTCACTTCCGTTACCTCCACATTTCCCGATAGCATCAAAGCATCCTGGCCGTGGCTGTTTACGAACCGGAGGAACAACGCTATCACGATTCCCACCATCAGAACAATCCCGGCCAAAATCAGTCTCTTTTTCATAAACATTCCCCCTCATGCATCTCTCGACATATTATAGCAGTTATACGCACACTGAAACAACCGTTCTTTCTTCCGCTTGTAGAGTGCGCCAGCAACCCGCGAATTCAATTGCAGCATCAGCGCAGTTCGATTATACTGAACATGATGGTGCGTATATGACAGATAAAATACATTATCAGCCGGTGCGGGCCGCGTTCTTTTTATTGGGTATGCTTTTATGCTGCCTCTTTCAGGAACGGGTGTATGCAGCACCCTTGTTTAGGGAAGCGCAAGCGATCAAGGTACACGACGGTGACACTGTTACCCTGTTGATAAGCGGAAAAATGGTAAAAACCCGCCTCATCGGCATCGACGCGCCTGAGATGGGCCAGCGCCCCTGGGGCAGACAGGCAAAAGAACGATTGATCGACATTCTGAACCATACCGATTGGACCGTGTCCGTGGAAACTGACGTGGTGAAACAGGACAAGTACGGCAGATTCCTCGTCTATCTCTGGACAAAGCAAAAGGAGCTGATAAATGAGCGGATGGTCCTTGAAGGGCAAGCCGTATTGTTTACCATCCCTCCGAATGTCAAATACGCCGGTAGATTCAGGCAGGCCGAACGTCTGGCCCGGCAGGAGAAGAAAGGCGTTTGGGGAGCGAAAGGATTGAAGGAAAATCCCGCCCGCTACAGGGATAAACATCCGAGGAAGTAGCAGTATCCTGCGACAAACAATTGCAGCATAATCAAGCATCATCGAACAGTTTAGCAATAATCCCGCATATTCCCGGCCCTTCCATGCCGCAAAGCTTTTGAACTGATTGATCTTTCTGCTTCATTCTTCGCAGTTTCCCTTCTTATGCTACAATTAGACTATTCTTCACCGTTTAATCGATATCAGCTTCGTGTATACAATAACCAGGGGATGATCGATGATTTATTACCGTGATGTTATGTATGGCATAGGAATGGCCGTTGATTCCGTTGGAGTCTTGGTGATCGTTGCCGGCGCGATATTTGCCACCGGCCGATTTTTCATTGTCAGGCAAGGTGAAGCCGGCAGACCGTACCGGCTCTACCGCCAAGACTTGGGACGGGCCATCCTCCTGGGTCTTGAGTTCCTCATTGCTGGCGATATTATTCGAACGGTTGTTGTTGCGCCGACGCTTGAGAATGTCATAATCCTTGGATTGATCGTACTGATCCGTACATTCCTCAGCATGGCATTGCAGCTCGAAGTGGAAGGGCGCTGGCCCTGGCAGCGCTCTGAAGAGCATCCCTCTTAGTGCCAGGACAGCCGCAGTGAAGCCAGGTCGGGATGAGCGAACAGTAACAAAGAAGGATCTGATAAGTGACAACTCACGTCAGCTTCTGCAAATTTGCTTGATCTACGAACGCCCACCTATCCCTTTACACAGGCGATCGGCTTGACCCGTGCTACCTTGCGCGCAAGGTTCGCATTGTGTGCGGCATCGACTACTTCGGCAACATCTTTATAGGACTCAGGAGCTTCTTCGGCAATGCCGGAGTAGGAATGCCCTCTGATGAGCACGCCATGGGCTTCAAGGTCCCTGATGACGTCCCTGCCATGCCACGTCTTCTTCGCCTGGGTGCGCGACATGGCCCTGCCCGCGCCGTGACAGGCCGAGCCGAAGGCCTGCGTCATTCCCTCTTCCGTGCCGACGAGGACATACGACGACGTTCCCATGGTGCCGCCGATCAGCACCGGCTGGCCTACATGCCGGTACTCCAGCGGAAGATCTATCTGGCCCGGGCCAAAAGCGCGTGTTGCGCCTTTGCGATGAACAAAGAGCCTTTTCCTTTTACCCTGCACAATATGCGTCTCCACTTTGCAAGTATTGTGGCTGATGTCGTACAGCATCGTGACGCGACTTTCTGGATAAACATCGGCAAAGATCTCGCGCACGAGATGGGTGATGATCTGCCGGTTCGCCAGTGCGCAATTGATTCCCGCGCTCATGGCGCCGAAATAACGCCGTCCCTCCGGCGAGTTGATCGGCGCTGAGGCAAGCTCACGATCCTTAATCGGGAGCTTGAACCGTGCCGCGGCAAAGGCAAGGTCCTTGAGAGAATCCGTCCCGATCTGGTGCCCCAGCCCTCTTGAACCGCAATGGATGGAGACCACCACGTCGTTCTTCTGAGCCCCATGGCCAGCGCCGCCTGTTCATCGTAGATGTCTGTCACGACCTGCACCTCCAGATAATGGTTGCCCGAGCCGAGCGTGCCCATCTCGCGATGCTGTCGTTTCTTTGCCGTGTCCGACACATGCTCCGGCTCCGCGCCCGCGACGCGGCCTTGCTCTTCGATGTACTCAAGGTCTTCTTTTGCGCCAAATCCCTTTTTGACAGCCCAGACCGCGCCGCCCACGAGCATCTCGTCGATCTGGCCGGGAGACAACTTGATCAGCCCTTCCGATCCCACACCCGCGGGCACCCGGCTGAACAAATGGTCAACGAGTTTTTGGAGCTTTGGCATGACCTCTTCCCTGGTAAGACCGGTCTTCATGGTCCGAACGCCGCAGGAAATGTCGAAACCGACACCTCCCATCGAGATGATGCCGCCCTCATCAGGATCAAAGGCCGCAACACCGCCAATGGGGAAGCCATATCCCCAATGAGCGTCCGGCATAGCCATGGACGCGATCTGGATGCCCGGAAGCATTGCCACGTTCGTCACTTGCTCGCGCACCTTGTCGTCCATGCCAAAAACCAGCTTTTCGCTCGCAAAAATCCTGCCGGGCACGCGCATTTCACCCTGCATCGGAATTTCCCAGCAATAGTCGCTTATTTTCGTTAAGGATTGGAGATCCATGATGATACCCTATGGGGGGCAGAGGACGCCGTCGATACCACCTTCCGCACTTCAAACATCCACAATGCATTGCGCGACAAAGCGTCCGTTCTCTTCGGCAACCTTCAGCATATGGTAGGTAGCGCCTTTTATTTCTACATGAGCTTCATGCCTCTCATGATCCAGTGCTTCACCCCATGCCGAGCCCGTAAGAAAAGTGCCGGTTATGGCAACCTCGAATTTCGAGAAAACCATGTGCTCAATATCCGACAACGATAATAACGCATTCAGCCATTCGACAAAAAGGAGTTCACGGTCTGGAGCGGAAACCGTGACAATCCTCTTCTCCTCCGGTTTTACCCTATCGAGCGTCACCATCACGGAATAGAGCGCCGATGCCGCGCTTTCAAAGGATTCAGCCATCGTTCCGCCGAATCCCCGGATGCCGATGTCCGCTTCGTGCTCAAAGGTCTCGAAGTTCATTCCCCACTCCGAACGGTAATTACCCCCACACTCCTTCGATCTTCGCCCCGCAATATCCGCATTTCCCGCTCTCAACGGCGTTTGTCTCTATGGTATAGCCCCTTCGTCCAACCAGGGTTTTCCTGCAGCTCCAGCATATCGTATCCTCTCCTTCACCGGGGACATTGCCTTCGTATACATACCGGAGTCCGGCGGCAATCCCTATTTCACGGGCCCGCTGCAGCGTTTTTAACGGGGTTAAAGGCTGTTCCATGAGCTTATACGTCGGGTGAAACCGCGATACGTGCCAGGGGATGTCCTCTCCCACGGACCGAATGAACCGGGCGATGCCTTTGAGCTCCTCATCAGAGTCATTGAGCCCGGGAATAATAAGTGTGGTGATTTCGATCCAGATGCCGAGTTCCTTGTACAACCTGATGGCATCGAGCACAGGCTGGAGACGTGCCCCGCAGATGTTGCGGTAAAAATCTTCGGAGAACCCCTTGAGATCGATATTCGCAGCGTGGAGCCATGGTCGGATGGCCTGAAGGGCTTCGGAAGTGATATATCCGTTCGTCACGAACACGTTCTTGAGTCCGGCTTCTACGGCCAATTGCGCAGTATCATACGCAAGCTCGAAATAGATCGTCGGTTCGGTATAGGTATAGGAAATGCTTGCGCAACCGCGCCTGCACGCTGCTTCGACGATCTCGGCGGGCATGATTTCCTCGCCCATGACCATGCCTGCATGGTCATGGGGAAGCTGGGAAATATCGGCGTTTTGGCAGTGTTTGCAGCGGAAATTGCAGCCTGGGGTTGCGATGGAATATGACAAGCTGCCGGGCTGAAAATGAAAAAGCGGTTTTTTCTCGATTGGGTCGATATTCCGGGCGATGATTTTGTCGTACACGAGGCTGTAAAGAACGCCGTCTCTGTTCTCGCGGACGCCGCACAAACCGCGTTTTCCGGGAATAATGAGACAGCGATGGCTGCAGAGACCACACCGGACCTTGCCTTCTTCTTTCGATTCCTGGAAAAGTGCCTGCTTCATATCCATTTTCTCCGAAAAGCTCGTTCGTTACCAGCAAGGTGCAAACAATAATCTGCGCTCTGTAGAATGGATTATGAAAGCTGCATCCCCTTTTCCGTTCTGGTTTTATGATCGATCGCTTCCGCCTGGATCCGGGTCTTGCAATTCGAACAAATGATATCCTGGGAGGACCTGCTGCAAACAAGACACCGCCGGTCCGTTCCCGGCTTGAGTCCTTCCGCTTCAAAAATCATCTCAAGAAACTCACTCTCGGTTACATGTCCGTCCATGTGCAGGTTTTCTCCGAAGATAGTCTTCGGCAGCGTCGTCATTTTATATTTTTTGATAAGCTCCGGGTAATCGCTTGCCACAATGATGTCGGAATAAATAAATCTGCTCTCAAGAGCCAGTCCGATGGCGGTCTCTGCCACGGGCCGGCATAACGGACAGTCGCTTTCCACAAAAACCTGAATTTTGACGTCGTGGGCCAGATGTTTCAGGGCGCGCAGTACATCGTCGGGGAACCATCGTTTCGTATCTGACAGGGACAGGACCGTGTCCATAAGTATTTTGAGAAAAACATCTTCTATAAGCCCGTAAAACGTGACCGTTTCGCTATCCCCGCCCTGCAGCACAACGGCGGGGACCTGCTGAATGCCGTATTGCTGCGATTTGTCCCTATCCATGACCAGGTCGTACGACTCCAGAGCGATTTTGTCGAAATGTTTTTTGATCGCCTGGACAGTGCCCAGCATGTCAGGACAGGCCGTGCAACCTCGCTCACTGGTGAAGAGGACCAGTCTGACCGGTTTTTTAAGCCGAAGGGGATATGCGTTGATGATTTTCTGTGTTCTTTCTGGCATCATGATCAGCACCTCAAAGTCAGGATTAAAGAACAGTCATTTTCTATTCTTCATTATATCATAATCAGAGATTGAGACCCTGGTGTCTTACTTTTTTTCGAACGAGAAATCGCTTGATCAAACAGTGATTAGTTGTTATAATCGTATAATCGTACCGCTTAGGCAGTTCAGTTATTAATCAGGGGGGAATATATGAACAAGATATTCGCGCTTGCAGTTATCATGGCCTGTCTTTCGGTTCCGTTGTTCGCTTTTGCGCAAAAAGTTGGAGGTGGCGATCTGACCTTCTCGCCGAAGAACGCTTCACCTGTTGTCTTCAGCCATGAGAAGCATGTAAATGGAAAAGGCCTGAAGTGCACCGGTTGTCACTATCAAATTTTCCAGATGGCGCAGGGGTCCTACAAGATGGAGATGAGCAAGATCAATAAAGGTGATTTCTGCGGCAAATGCCATAACGGACAGAAGGGCTTCGACGTCAAGGACCCGAAAAACTGCGACCGCTGCCACCGGTAAACAATGCTGTTGTAATAGCTTTCGGCAATACGTCAAATGTCGCGCTCGGGCGCAATAACCACGAAGGAACTCACTCAATACTGAAGACTTTTCCTTTTAGTGACTTCGTGCGAGTCGGGACTTTTTACTATTTTATCCGTTTTCACTCCCCCTTAATTGCATGTTTCTTCACCTTATATCTCAGCACCCGCTCGCTGATGCCAAGCCATTTTGCTGCGCGCGTCTGAACGCCGCCTGACTCCTTGAGCGCGTCAAGGATGATGCCGCGTTCAACAGTGTCCAGCGTTTCGCTCAACGAATTTTTCAGCTTGTGCGTCACAGGGCCGCCTTCGTTCGCCGCATTCCTTATATGTATCGGCAGGTCGGCAGCGGCGATGACCCCTTTCTTCGAAAGCACTACAGCACGCTCAACGATGTTCTCAAGCTCCCGCACATTTCCCGGATAGCTGTAGCGCATAAGCAGATCACGCGTCTCCGCGGAAATGCCGGCAATGTTTTTTTTGTTTTCTTCCGCATATTTTTTGATAAAAAAGTCGAGGAGGCCGGGAATGTCTTCTTTTCGTTCGCGCAGCGGCGGAATAGCCAGGGAGACGACGTTGAGCCGGTAGTACAGGTCTTCCCGGAACAGGCCTTCCTGCAGGGCTTTTTCGATATCGCGGTTCGTGGCCGTGATCACACGTACATCCACCTTGATGGTCTGATTCCCGCCTACCCGCTCAAATTCACGTTCCTGAAGTACACGCAGGAGCTTCACCTGCATGCCGGGCGTCAACTCTCCGATCTCGTCGAGAAACAACGTGCCTCTGTCCGCTGCTTCGAACCTGCCTATCCGGCGCGCGGTTGCGCCGGTGAAAGCGCCTTTTTCGTGCCCGAAAAGCTCACTCTCGAGCAATGTCTCGGGCAGGGCGGCGCAATTGACCTTGATGAGCGGGGCGTTGGCGCGAGGGCTGTGATAGTGGATCGCCTTGGCTATCAGTTCCTTGCCGGTGCCGCTTTCTCCTCGAAGCAGCACCGTCGCGGAACTGGCGGCCACCCTGCCGGCCATATTCAGGACCTCTTCCATGGCATGGCTTGTGCTTACGATTTCATCGAACTTGTACCGCTCAATCAGCATTTCCTTGAGTTCGGTGTTTTCCCTGATCAGGTCGCGGCGCTCGGAAATCCTGTCGATCAGCACCACCAGTTGATCAAGATCGACCGGCTTGGGCAGATAGTCATAGGCGCCGGCCTTGATGGCCTTGACCGCAGTCTCGATCGTACCGTATGCGGTCATGATAATGATCGCCATATCGGGATTGATCTTGCGAGCTTCATCAGAGGTCCTGAGCGCATCCACACCTGGAATATTGCAATCCGTCAGAAAAACATCGAACCGGTCGCGCCTGATGGCAGCCACGGCCTCCGGCACCGAACCGACGCCAAGCACGTCATGACCCTTTTGCGACAGATAGTATTCGATCCGCTTCCGCTCTCCGGCTTCATCATCCATGATCAATATTCTGGCTTCCTGCATGCAGCACTGCTCCTTATAATCGGAAAATCGCACAATGAACCGATGGTCCTGTTTTTAGCCTGATGATGACACCCTGGTGTTCCCTTTCAAGACCTTCTCATACAAGTCCATCACAATCCCCTCCCGCAAGCCCCAGTCGCTCACGAGAATGTTCCCAAAACCGTACCTTTCCATGAGCGCCTGAACAATTATGGAGCCGGCCAGAATGATGTCCTCGCGGCCGTGCTCAAGACCGGCCATGCGTCTTCGCTCACTGAGCGTCCGCTGACCAAGATCATGAACGATGCGATCTACGGCGTCCCTGGCCATTTCATGACGATTGATTTTGAACGGGTCGTACGCCGCCACCCCCAGGTCGATGGCAGCGAGCGTGGTAATTGTGCCTGCAGTTCCGATGAGGATGCTTGCCCCGTCCTGTCGAAGCACTGCAGAATGTTTTTCCAGTTCATTCCTTACCGCACGACCAAGTTGCTCTCTTTCGGCTGAGGAAGGAGGATCGTTTTTGATAAACCGTTCGGTCAGATAAACAGCGCCCAGGGGAAGACTCATGCAAACGGGCGCGAAGCCTTTACGGGTCATAATGATCTCGGTGCTGCCGCCGCCTATATCAATAACAAACGAGGATTCCAGCGGATCGTTCTTCCCCGGATATCCCGGTCCTCTCAGCGCCTGCGCAACTCCAATGAGTGAGAGCCGGGCCTCTTCCTCGCCGCTTATCACGAAGAGCTCAACGCTGGTCCTTTGTTTTACCTCTGCAATAAACCGGTCGGAATTCGACGCATTTCTCAAGGCGCTCGTACCGACCGCGGATGTTTGGATAGTGGAATAACGCTGGATATGTTTCTTGAAATCGATGAGTGCGGCAATGGACCGGTCCGCGGCTGCATCGGAGATCAGGCCTGTGCGGTCCAGATCCTGCCCCAGGCGCGTGATCCTTCTGTCGGAATAGAGCTCTTGGAATGAATCAGGACCGGCTTTGGCCACAAGAAGGCGGAGGGTATTGGTGCCGATGTCGATCCCGGCCAGGATCATGACACAAGAAATTCCTTGAGCTTTTCGCTGCAGGTTTTAACGCGCATGGCGAGTAATTTTGAAATGATCACGAGCATCCTGGCGGCTGTTCGCGGTTCCAAATCAATCATAGTTTGAAAATCTTTTCTTGTTAAAATCAAGAGCTCGACAGGCGTTTCCGCCCGCGCCGTAACCAGGCGGTTCGACTCCTGGACCAGCGCAAGTTCTCCGAAAAATTCCTCAGGACCGATAAGCAGAAGTACATGTTCACGGCTTTCTCCGGCCATCATGGTGATTCTGACCGTACCGTTTTTCACTATTGAAAGCGATTCTGCGGGCATGTTTTCGGTAAAGATTGCCGAGTTTGATTCGATCCGGCGTTCCTGAAACAATCCCAGAATCCGTTCGAGCTCTTCTCTGCTGCTACCCCTAAAGAGTGTCGTTTTTTGAAGAAGTTCTATGTTATCCTTGATCATCGTCATATTTTGAATTGCAGAATAATCGTTGTAGTTAGTATAGGTTGACGGGTTTTATTTGTCAAGGAACATGGCTGCGTGTGAATCAAACGCCGACGGGGAAAAACGAACATCTGCCGGTCAGAAAACCATGCTCCGAACACGTTCACCGATGACACTCATGATATGACCGGCGATGGCGGATTTCGGCATGGTCGGCAATTCGGTCCTTTTGCCTGACCGTTCGATGATCGTCACGGTGTTTGTATCGGCGCCGAAGCCCGATCCGTTCTTCAACAGGTCATTCACGACGATCATATCGAGATTTTTGTCTTTCAGCTTTTTCACTGCGTTCCGATCAATATCGTCCGTCTCGGCGGCAAACCCTATCAACAGACGCTTCCCTCCCGTTTTACCGATTTCAAACAGGATATCCCCGGTACGCGCAAGCACGAGGGTTTCCGGTACTTTTTCCTTTTTTATTTTTCGTTCAAATGTCTGGAGGGGCCTGAAATCCGATACAGCCGCCGCCATGACCACGATATGGCTGCGTTCGAGATGCTCCATAACCGCCTGATGCATGTCCGCTGCCGTGACCACTGACACCACGTTCACACCATAAGGCCGTGCAAGCTGTGTGGGTCCTGTGATGAGGATCACTTCCGCGCCGTGGTCCCGTGCCGCAGCGGCAAGCGCATACCCCATTTTCCCCGTGGAGGGATTGCTGATAAAGCGGACCGGATCAATGAACTCACGGGTCGGTCCTGCTGTTACCAAAACGGTCTTTCCCTTCAGGTCTTTCGGGGCACAGAGAGCGGAAACTCCCTGAATGATCAAGTCAATATCCGCCAGCCTGCCCTGTCCCGTCGTACCGCAGGCAAGGACACCTGTGCCGGGTTCAATAAACCTGACACCGAATTCCTTGAGAACGGATATGTTCTTCCGTAAAATAGGATTCCGGTACATCCGGTCGTTCATGGCTGGCGCGATTAAGAGCGGGCAATCGAGCGCCATAAGCGCCGTACTCAACGCATCGTCGGCAATACCCGCGGCGATCTTGCCGATAACGTTCGCCGTGGCCGGCGCTACAATCGCGAGTTCAAGATCGTCGGTGGACACAATGTGTCCAAGAGCGGTCCCGGATCCGGCGGAAAACTCATCATGCAGCACCGGATTTTTGGAAAGCGTTTCAAAGGTAAGACGGGAAACGAAGTGTTCGGCATGTTTTGTCATCGCCACCCGAACCTCTGCGCCCTGCTCCATAAGCCTTCGCAAAAGATCCACAGCTTTATATGCCGCGATACTGCCGGTTACACCGAGCAATATCCGCTTCCCCGATAATAGTCCGCCCTGCACCACGTCAGACATTTCTTATTCCTCGGTATCTTCCACCGTTTCAGAATTTTCTCCTGTGTTCTCCTCGTCAAGGCCCTCCCCTGCTGGTTCTTCCGCCACCTCGTCCTCCGCGGAGTCGGAAAGATACGCGCTGAGTTCCTTTCGTATTTCCTCTTCCTTGGCTGAAAGCTGCGCATCCTGCTTCGCCCGTTCTTCCTGCTTGCGGAATTCCTCCCTGGCCTTCACGGCCTCTTCTCCGACAACAATCTTAAATTTTCCCGCGATAGCCTCTTCCAGGGCTATTGTCGTGTCCTTGATGGACTGCGACGCAACCTGCGGGGGTGCGCCGGCGGAAAGCTGCCGTACCCGCTGTGATGCAATGTGGACCAGGCGGAACTTCGTGTCTGCTATTGTGTCCTTCATTTCAATCGGAAGAGAAATCAGATTCACTGCTGCTTTTTGCATGGTGTGCCTCCTTAAATGGTACGTTTATTCATTCGGTTAAAACATCTCTTCAATCCATCCGGTATCCATCAGCCGGGTGCGGCATCGTTCCGCTATAATGACAGACCGCAGTTCGGTGAGCGCCCGGTCGAAATCCCGGTTAACAATAAGATGGTCGTACATGGCATAGTCCCTGATTTCTTCGCGCGCCCTTTTCATCCGTTTCTGGATTTCATCCTCATGGTCCGATTTACGGTTGCGAAGACGTTCCTCGAGGATGTCGAGGGACGGCGGCATGATGAAGATGAACACGGCGGTATCATACTTTGCCTTGATCTGCTTGGCGCCCTGGGTGTCGATATCAAGGATAACATCAAGTCCCTTCGAGACCATGTCATCGAGTACACGCCGTGAGGTTCCATAGAGGTTCGAGTGGACCTCCGCCCATTCAGCGAAATCTCCCGCCTGCACCATGTCGCGAAAACGCTCCTGGCTCACGAAATAATAGTCCCGCCCGTCTTTCTCGCCGGGCCGCGGTTTGCGCGTTGCATAGGAAATGGAATGCGTCAGGTTTTCCAGCGAGTCGGTGATGGCCCGGCACAGGCTCGTTTTACCGGCGCCCGAGGGCGCTGAAACCACGAACAGCAGTCCTTGCTTTCTCTTCATGGCTCACTCCCCCCGGAAAATCGCTGCATCAGGGTTTCCACCTGCACAGCGGAAAGGATGACATGGTCGCTGTCGGTGATGATGATCGCCCGGGTTTTTCTCCCCTGGGTGGCATCAAGCAGCCGTTTCTGTTCCTTCGCTTCCTCCTTGAGACGGCGCATGGGGGCCGAGTCCGGAGAAAGGACCGCCACAACCTTTGTTGCCATCACCATGTTGCCGTATCCGATATTGACAAGGTTGTTGATCATGGTCACTCGATGTTCTGTGTCTGTTCTCGTATCTTTTCCAATTCAGCTTTGACGTTAACCACATCCAGTGCTATCTGCGCGTCCATTGCCTTTGAAGCGATTGTATTTACTTCCCGCCCCATCTCCTGCAGCAGAAAATCGAGCTTCCTGCCGACAGCTTCGCCTGCGGAAGCATCCAGCATTGAACGAAACTGCGTCATGTGGCATCCGAGACGGGTGAGTTCCTCGGTAACATCCGTGCGCTCGGCGAGGACCGCTATCTCCTGCGCCAGTCTGACGGGATCAGGTTGTTCAAGCAACAGCCTGCTCAGAACGTCGGTCATTCGTTTGCGGGCGTTTTCCACCGTAACCGGCGACTGGGAACGGATGGCCTGGATTGATCGTTCCACGGCATCGAGCCGGGCGCTGATGTCCTGCGCCAGGTGGGCGCCCTCTTCGCCGCGCATGCGGTCGAGCTCATCAAGGGCCTGTGCCAACCCTGTCGACAAAATCAGCCAGAGAGTTTCCGGATCTTCCCTTACCTCGGTCCTTGAGATCAAGTCGGGTAAACCCGCCACGAGTGAGAGATCAATGTCGCCGCTCAGCCCGAACCGCGTCTTGAGGTCCTTTAATATCCCGACATAGTGCGCGGCAAGGGCTTCATCCACAAGAAGCCTGCCGGAACCTTCGAGCCCGGTGCTCCTGGTAATCGTGACATCGAACCGTCCCCGGGAAAATCGATTCTGAACGGCTTTCTTTACCCGAGACTCAAGAACGGCAAGTCCCCGCGGAATCTTTACCTGAATATCCAGATACCGGTTGTTGAGCGAACGGATCTCAAGAGAAAAGCGACTGCCTGCGTCTCCTACTTCCGTCCGGCCATATCCCGTCATGCTTCGTATCATCGAAAATTCACCCTGCGTTCACTGATTTGCTTCTAAATCCACCGGCCAAAAATTCACGGCAGCTATAAACCTATTTTGCATAATACTCATCAACGACCGGTTCAAAATGGAAGGTCTTGACCGTATAGGGCGGATAAATATCAAAAACGAAATGCAGTTCAATGTCCCACGCCGTGCTGATCTTCATCCGGTGATTGGGTTCGTCTCGCAACAATATAAAATCCTCGGGGCCGAGCGGGAGATCCTCTTCCTTCGCTTTTTTAACCAGAGCAATCCTGATTTCCTCATCCTTGAGAAACTGAGCAAAAAGAGCTTTCGACTTCATATCGTCTTTCAGGCCAGCAGAAGCCATGTACATCGGCGTCACTTTAATGCCAATATGAATAATGACAAATAGAGTCAAAAGAATAAATACCAGTTTTAAACTGACTCTTCCGTTTTGTTTTTGAAGAATTACCAATTTTGCCTCCTTCTTTCTCGTTACCGGATCAGCGACCCTATCCGCTCCCACCGTACCCAGCGATCGTTGCCGTCCCAGGACCAGTAGAGGATGAGCGCTCTTCCCAGTATTTTATCATACTTTACAAAACCCCAGACACGGCTGTCCTGGCTGTTGTCGCGGTTATCGCCCATCACAAAAACCGATCCGGCCGGCACGAGCCGGGGACCAAAATCATAACCCGTTTGATCGCGGAGATACTGTATATTGTGTTTGACGGTCCCGAGCTGTTCTTCAAGCAGCCTCGGTTTGTCGTAGTAAGACGAGCTGGATGCCGAATTTATCCCCTCGGATGCGCCCTGCGCGACGGTAGAAACCGGACGATCGTTGATGAACAACGTTCCTTTTTTGATCTCGATCTTGTCTCCCGGAAGGCCGACGACCCGTTTGATAAAATTCTTTGATTCGTCCTCGGGATATTTAAACACAATGATCTCTCCGCGCTGTGGCTCCTTCCACGTAAAAATCCTGATGTCGGTGAAAGGTATCCGCGGGCCATAGATGAACTTGTTTACCAGCAAATGATCGCCGATGGTGAGCGTCGGGATCATGGATCCTGAAGGAATCTTGAACGCCTCCACCACGAACTGCCTGATGAAAAGCGCTACAACCGCCGCAATGAGGAACGGTTCCACCCATTCCTTGTAAAATACTTTCATGTTCCCCGTCTCCTGTCGTGCTTCCCGCATCATCCCTCCGAAATCCGAACTATCCGAATTGCGAAGTGATACTAAATTAATAAACGAACATTAACCTTCAACAGTTATTTTGAATTTTGTACTTTGCATTATGCAATTCACTCGCGTTTGCCTCATTCACCGACCTTGAGTACGGCGAGGAAGGCCTCCTGGGGAAGTTCAACGCTGCCGACCTGCTTCATCCGTTTTTTGCCTTCCTTCTGCTTCTCAAGGAGCTTGCGTTTTCTCGTAATGTCTCCGCCATAACACTTCGCAGTCACGTCCTTACGAAGCGCCCTGACCGTCTCGCGCGCGATGATTTTGGCGCCGATCGTTGCCTGAATAATCACCTCATAGAGCTGACGCGGGATCACTTCTTTCAGCTTTTCAGCGAGCTGCCTGCCACGGACTGCAGCTTTGTCCCGGTGCGTGATAAGCGACAAGGCATCCACCGGTTCTCCGTTCATCAGCATATCGAGCTTGACCAGGTCGGATTCAACATAACCTGACAGTTCGTAGTCGAGCGAGGCGTATCCTTTGGTCAGGGATTTCAGTTTGTCATAAAAATCCATGACGATCTCGTTCAGCGGCAGGTCATAGGTGATTCGTACGCGGTCCTTGGTGATATAGGTGATATCCCGCTGCATGCCCCGCCGCTCCTGACATAACGCGATGAGCGCCCCCACATACTGCTCTGGTGTGATGAGCGAGGCCACGATCATGGGTTCCTCGATACGCTGAATTTCCTGAACATGAGGAAACTTTGCCGGGTTATCCACCATCACGATCGAGCCGTCATTTTTGGTCACGCGATAGACAACCGTCGGCGCCGTGGGGATGAGATCAAGTTTGAATTCCCGTTCAAGCCGCTCTCTGATGATGTCCATGTGCAGAAGCCCGAGAAAACCGCAGCGGAAGCCGAAACCAAGGGCAAGGGACGTTTCCGGCTCATAGGTGAAGGACGAATCATTCAACCGCAGCTTTTCAAGGGCGTCGCGCAGATCCGCATAGCTGTCGCTGTCCACGGGATAGATTCCCGCGAAAACCATCGGCTTAACATCTTTATATCCCGGAAGCGGCGATTCGGCCGGACGATCGTTGTCCATGACCGTATCGCCGATCTTGGCATCGGAGACCCGCTTGATTCCGGCAATGATGCACCCCACTTCGCCCGGGGATAGTTCCGTTGTCTGTTGCATCTTGGGAGTAAAAATCCCGACAGATTGTACTTCATAGACCGCGGAATTCGAGAAAAGCTTGATCTTCTGCTTCGGCCGAACAACGCCGTCCAGCACTCGCACCAGGATGACCACTCCCTGGTAGGTGTCATACCAGGAGTCGAACAGCAATGCTTTCAGCGGAGCTTCAGGATCACCGGAAGGAGCCGGAATATTTTTCACGATCGACTCAAGTATCTCCCGGGTGCCGATCCCTGCTTTTGCGCTCGCGGGAATAGCACCTGATGCATCGAGCCCAACCAGATCTTCGATCTGGCGCTTCACCTCTTCAACGTTCGCGCTGGGCAAATCGATCTTGTTGATCACCGGGATCATCTCGAGATTGTGATCTATAGCAAGATACGCGTTGGCAAGGGTCTGCGCTTCGACGCCCTGTGATGCGTCCACAACAAGAAGCGCACCCTCACAGGCGGCCATGCTGCGCGAAACCTCGTAGGTGAAATCCACATGCCCTGGCGTATCGATCAGGTTCAAGATATAGGCCTGTCCATCGGTCGACTTATACTGAAGCCGCACCGCATGCGCCTTTATGGTAATGCCGCGCTCGCGTTCCAGGTCCATGTCGTCAAGCACCTGGTTGCTGCCTGCGGCCGACATTTCCCGGTCTGAAAGCGCCCCGGTAAATTCAAGGATGCGGTCGGCAAGCGTTGATTTGCCGTGATCGATATGAGCGATAATGCAAAAATTCCTGATGTTCTTCTGTATCATAATTCATTTCAACATCCAAATCTCAAATTGCAAATTGCATATAAGCTCCAAATCAAAAATACAATTTCAAAACTCTTGAAATTTGGTATTTAAATTCTGGAATTTACTTGTCATTTGGCTCTTGTTATTTGGCAGTTATCCTTATCTTGACTCAATCTTCTGTAATGCCGCCGCCGCCGCACCAACCACTCCCGCGTCATCTCCAAGAAGCGATGGGACGATTTCGGTCCGTTCCGCGGGGACCTGGAAGGCCCGTTTCATGACTTCCACGCGCGTAGCGCCGATAAACAACGGCCACGCATCCTTGACCCCGCCGCCGATCACGACCATCTGGGGGTTAAAAATATTGATCAGATTGGCGATGCCGATGCCGAGCATACGCCCCATATCCTTCATCACCCGCCCTGCGACGGCGTCGCCTTCCCGCGCAGCCTGATACACGTTTTCCGACGTAACTTCTTGCAAAGCAGGATGCGTATCCGAAGCTGTCTTGCCGAGTTCCTCGCAATAGCTCCGCACAATCCCGCGCGCTGAAGCGTACATTTCCAGGCAGCCGGTGTTCCCGCAGGTGCAGGACCTGCCATCGGGGACCAGGGTCATATGCCCGATCTCGCCGGCCATGCCGTCGGCGCCATGCCAGACCTTATCGTTCAACACAATCCCCCCGCCGACGCCGGTGCCCAGGGTAAGCAGAATCATGCTGCCGATGCCGCGTCCTGCGCCGCGCCATTGTTCTCCAAGAGCTGCCGCATTGGCATCGTTCTCAATGACCACCGGAAGGTGGAGCGCCGTTTCAAGATGCTCCCTGAGCGGAAGATTATTCCAATCGGGGAAATTAGGAGATTTTACAACAACACCTTTTTCCATCAGGATAATTCCGGGTGCGCCGACACCTACTGTCTTAACATCCAGTCCTTTTTGTACTGCAATCTCCCGCTGTCTCGAAATAGCTGCTACCAGTCGTTCGACAATGAATTTCCAGCCAAAGGAGGCTTGCGTAGCCTCTTTGCGCTTGTCGAGAATGACCCCGTCGGAGTTCAAGAGCGCCACCCGTAAGTTCGTCCCCCCGAGATCCACGCCGATCACTCCAATGCCCACGCACATCCTCCGTAACTACTCAAAAATAAAGGGTAATTGCAAAGATATATATATTAACATACTGTAGCAAGAATGTAAATAAGATTATTGCCGTTTGTCATTACCGGAAAAGGTCAGAGCCTCAACGTGAGATAAGCCCATTGTGCCAGCAGAAGCATGACCGCTGCCGCTCTCGCGATATTTTTTTCCTTATGCGTGAGCGTACACGTAATGCGCGAAAGATCGAAAGCCAGGGCTACGAGGGTCGTGAGGAAATACAGGACTGCAGCAATCATGGCAAGGGTGACCAGAGGATTCATTGAAAAAGCCGGCATGATATCGCCTTGGGACAAATAAACGAGGGACCGCGTGGAACCGCAGGTAGGGCAGGACATGCCGGTAAGCCCTTTAAAAACGCAGTCTGGTGCAAGCGTGAGGATCGGCGGCCAGCAGGCAGCGCCGAGAATAATAAGGGCAATGACGCCGTAAATGAGGCCGAATTCTATCTGGTTCGGGGCTTTTTTTTCAAGGAAAAAACGCATACCGGCTGGTTCACATCACTTATACATCTGCATCAACGAGCCAAAAGACGCGGCAACAGCGCCCATGATTACAACAGCGGCCAGTGCAAACATCCCGCAGCAGAAAAGGAGCGGAAAAAGAACTGCGATGGACGCCCTGCCGCCGCTCGTCTCATGGGCCTCCCTGAGCCCGATAACGACAAGCGTCAGAACCCAGATCATGGAGATCAGCATTCCACAGTACGGAATGGCCATAAATAGAAAAGGTGATACGCTGTAGCTGACCACTCGAAACGTCGCCTCAAAACCAGCTTTCGCACCGCGAACGATCATCAAAAACAGGTGGAGCATCCCTGTCGCGAGGAAGATCCAGAGGATGAGCAGAAACGGCATCATCGCAGCACCAACCGGGGACGCGAAACCGGTCGACATGCCGCTGTCGGCGGCGGCTTTTATCTCAGGAGTCATGAAGTTTCGCAGCGGGTTGTGCAGCAGGATGTCCCAGACAGAAAGGAACATCAGTCCGATCATACCGATGATCATGGCAAAGAGCAACGGATCGGTTAGCCCGCCGTCCACCCGCATGTTCCTAAAAAAATCAGAAGGCGTGATAAGCACAGTTTTGACGGTCTTCAAAAAACCATTGAAAAATCCTGTATTTTCGTGGTCTTCCCAGGGCGTTTTCCCTCTGCCGGCGGCGGCAATTGCCGGGCCTGCCTCAGCCACAAGACGTGCGCCGCAATGCTGACAAAATGCCTGGTTTTCATCTATTATTTCCTTGCCGCAAAATGGACAGAACACATGACCTCCAAACAACACAACAAATACGCATGATTTTTGTTCAGCCCGTTCTTGAAACGCGCCTGCGTCCTGCCCGGGCGCGGTAAGTTCAGCACTGAAAAGCGGACAGCGCGGGAAGTGCCACGCCCTGTTCTTGAGCGATGCTTATCGCACAGGGAGTGCCAGGCGGAAACCCAGCGTATCATCACTCCTGCGATTAGACTTCTTCTCCCGCTTCATCGTCCGGAGGTCCTTTGCGCTGTCCTTATACGAACCTCCGCGATACACGCGGTCACTGCCGCGTCCCGGGCCTCCGGGGTTGTTTCTTATGTTTTCTTTGTAGTAACTGCTGTCGTACCAGTCGCCGACCCACTCCCAGACATTGCCCGTCATATCAAAGAGCCCCAAGGCATTTGGCCTCTTCTGTCCAACAGGATGAGTTTCCCTGCTCGCATTGCCATTGTGCCAGCCATAATTGTCGAGTTCGGATTCATTGTTGTTTGCGCCTGCCCATTTCTCCCGTTGTCCCCCGCTCCGGGCCGCATATTCCCATTCCGCCTCGGTGGGGAGCCTGAAGTTTCGACCGGATTTCTGATTCAGTTCCTTGATAAAATCCTGTGCATCATTCCAGCTCACGTTCTCGACAGGGTGCATATCGCTCTTTTTATTCGAGGAAGGATTTCTCCCCTTCAGCATATTCCACTGCCCCTGCGTTACTTCATATCTGCCCAGATAAAAATCCTCAAGACAGACCTCGTGCACCGGACGCTCCTCACGGTCTCCATCGTCGAATACATCGCCCATCTGAAAACAACCGCCTTTGACGAGAACAAAGTCCATGCCGGTCACCGAGTCGCGATACGTAATGCCCGACGGCGATATGACGGTAATCGGGGGCTGAGAAACGCTCTCACGCCTTGACGGAACCTGAGCAGGCGCCGGCATGGCCGCTGGTGCGGCCGCCGGTGAAGGACCACCTTCCATCAGTTTGCTTGCCGCTCTTTTCACCGATTCGATCAATTCATCGATCTCGCACTTGCAGGTGTCTTCCTCGACCCGCTCCGTCTCGCCGGACTCGATGTTCACCAGCGAAATCGAGATCATATACGTCCTTCCAACGATGCCGATGGAACCGATGACGATCTTGCCCACTCCGAGGAATTGCCCGGCCTCAACGGCCCGTTCCTTCTGGACGCCGCCCGTCATCTGGAAGGCCTGTTCTTTCAAAATCCGGTCCATATTCGCACGGTCCATGACCTTGAACCTGCCCGATTTCACGATCGTGTGCCGCATACTGTCTGACAAAGGGCGGGAGACATCCTTATCAACCTTGCCGACGACGTCGAAATCGAAAATAGCGATTAGATTTGAAAGGTCCTTTACCTGCTTTGCGGGTTTCTCTGCTGCAAATGATGAGGCGGCAATGATGACAACAAGGATCAAGGCCGTCAAGGTGATGCGCATGGCTCCTCCTGGTGTTTTATTGATCTCTGTGGACGTGCAATAAAAAAACCGCTCAAGGCGATTTATGCTGAAATTTTATACTATATGCGCGGGGTTGTCAATTTGAAACATCTTCCGGTTGTTTTGAGCGGACCCGAAGAAACAAAACGATCCTCGTATCCAGAGAAAAAGTTACGAACTGCCGCAGTCACCGGTATCCCCTTTTATTTTCTCGATCGCATGGGGAAGCGCGGGCAGGAGAACGGCGAGGTTCTCACGCACGGCCTTGGGGCTGCCCGGCAGGTTCACGATCAGGGTCTGTTTGCGGATGCCAGCGACGGCCCGTGAGATCATTGCGCGCGGGGTCTTTCTGAGGCTCTCGGCTCGCATGGCCTCGGCCATGCCGGGCAGCTCACGGTCCAGCACCGCACGCGTGGCCTCGGGCGTCACATCGCGGGGAGCCACGCCCGTGCCGCCGGTAGTGATAATGAGGTCAATCGAACCGGAATCGGACAAGCGTTTCAGTGCCGCACTAATACCCGTCTGCTCATCGGGTAATAGTTCATAGTGATCGACGACCGCGCCGATACCCGTGATAAGTTCGCGAATGATCTTACCGCTCTCGTCCTCTCGTTCACCTCTAAAGCCTTTATCGCTCAACGTGACTATTGCCGCATGTATCATATGGCCCTCACCTGATTATTCTTCGTTCTGTCAATTTTGAGCTCAGAGCACATAACCCTCGGGCCTGCTCACTACCACTGCATTTCTTCCGGCATGTTTGGCCTGATACATCGCCAGATCAGCGGCATGGACCAGAACATCGGGAGGACCTGAGACATATGCGGCCACACCGATGCTGACGGTAATATGGACCTCCTTACCGAGCCCGGCGAAACTTTTGTCCTGGACTTTTTGCCTCAGCGATTCGGCCTTGATCGCCGCGCCTTCTCGGGTGGTGTCGGGCAGCACAATCACAAATTCCTCTCCGCCATAACGCGCGACGGTATCCGTCTCCCGCACGGCGTTCTTGAGCAGAACGGCGACCTCCCGCAGGACACCGTCGCCGGCAAGATGGCCGTAATTGTCATTCAGCTTTTTAAAGTGATCTATGTCGATCATCATGAGCGAGACCGAGGAATACTTCCTCCGCGTGAAGCGCTTGAGTTCCTTGACAAGGATCTCATCGAACCGGCGACGGTTGAACACCTGCGTGAGGCCATCGGTGATGGCGATCAGCGAAAGTGCCTTATTCGCCGCGATGAGTTCTGCTGTTTTCTCCTCAAGCTCGTGCTCTGTTTTGACGCGCTCCGTAATATCGCGGATCACCTCCACGACGTAAGCCACCCGGCCCTTTTCAAAAATCGGCGCGCATATGTTGTGGAGATGACGCATTTTACCTTCAGGGAGCTTGATGCTGCATTGATAATCGAATGCACTCCCCTTCAGGAACGCCCTTTGCATACCACTGTGCGGGCACGACTCTTCCTGCATGAATTCGGCGGGAATGTGTCCATCAGCCTCCTTGAGTCCTGGCAGCAATTCATAGGCGCGCGGATTGCTCTGGATAATCTTCATAGCAGGATCGACAAGCAATACACCATCCGGCATGGCATCAAACATGGCCTGCAGTTCAGCCCGGAATCTCATCATTTCCAGATTATGGACAAGCTCCTTTTCTTTATCAAAGTTTGTCCGGTGGAGGTCATCGATGCGCTGGAGCATTGCCGCAAAGCTCTTTTTCAGGTCTGCAAGTTCATCATTGCCTGTGAAGGTGAGGACCGGCTGGCCGGCGCCTTTCTGCACATTCACCATGGCATCCCTCAATTCTTTCACCGGGCGGTAAACAACGATCCGCAGCAGCACGGCGAGCACGGTGGTGAGCATGACGAACAGCAGCATGCTCCATACAAGAACGCGCTTGCGCTGAGCGATGACCAGATCGTCGAGTTCCGGGAGGGTAAAATCTATCCGGAGAATACCATTCAGTTTGGGCTGACTCCCGTGGCAGCGAAAACATTCCTGTTGATTGAATATTGCGGAGTAATAGGATACAAATTGACTGCCGCCCTGCTTTCGGAGATCGCTTATGTCGCCGTTTACTACGGACAACGGGATACCGGCAGGCAGGCCCATATCCACCCTTCCGTCTTTGCCCGTTTTCTCCACGCCCCTCAGAGGACGTCCCTCTTCATTATAAATCATCACGCGATCGATGAAGGAAGGAGCATTAACCTCATCGAGGATTCGTTTGACATCTTCATGATGTCCGATTTTCATTGAAGCATTCACACTCCCCTTGATCGCCGCGGCAAATGCGCCCAGGGTGCGCTCTGATGTTCGAATAGTATCCGACCTGATGCTCCGGATTTCAATGAAGGAATAGACCCCGATCGTGCATGCGCTCACGAAGGTGAGCGTAAGGATGATCTTCAATTCGAGACGTTTTTGAATAAAGGTAAACATTAAAAAGCTATCTCACCTCACCGCCTACCGTGATCTCGGGTATCCGGAGCGTCGGCTGGGCGTCGCTCACCGGCGCCCCCTGGCCGTCTTTGCCGCACGTCCCGATTGAGAAACCGAGATCCGAGCCTGCCCGGTCTATGGACAGGAGCACCTGCGGTCCGTTTCCCGTGAGCGTGGCGCCCCGCACAGGTTCACCAAGTGTTCCGTTCTCGATCAGATATCCTTCGCTCACTTCAAACACAAAATCGCCGTTCACGGTATTTACCTGGCCGCCGCCCATTTTTCTGACAAAAAGACCTTTCGGCGTTGAACGCAAAATGTCTCCGGGTTCCGATGTTCCCGGCACGATCATGGTGTTCGTCATCCGCGGGATAGGCCGGTGTTTGTAGGATTCGCGCCTGCCGTTTCCGGTGGAGCGTGCCCCCGCTTTCATGGCCGTCAACCGGTCGAACATGAATGTTTTGAGGACCCCTTTGTCCACCAGCACCGTCCGTTCCCCGAAAACGCCCTCATCGTCAAACCGGAAGGATCCACGCCTCCCGGGAAGCGTGGCATCGTCCACAACCGTGATAAGCGGAGAAGCGATCCGCTCCCCGGCGCGGCCCGAATAAACCGACAACCCGGACTGTGCCAGGTCAGCCTCAAGCCCGTGGCCGATGGCCTCGTGGATCATGGTGCCTCCCGCCTCGGATGAAAGCACAACCGGCATTCTCCCGGCCGGTGCTTTTCGCGCGCTTAGCATCATCACGGCGCGCCTCGCCGCTGTTTCGGCCGCTTTCCCGAGCGGGGATTCATCAAAGAGCTCGATGCCGGCAATGCCCCCGACCGCTTCGTATCCGGTCTGAACGACGTCACCGTCCGCGGCCACGACATGGACAAGCGCCGTAAGATACATCCGTTCATCTTCGGCGAGTTCACCGTCGGAATTTGCAATAAGGACTTTCTGCCGGTTTTCCCGGTAAGTCACCATGGCCTGCCGGATGCGCGGGTCGAACGAACGTGCAATCCTGTTCGCTTCAAGGAGCATCTCCACTTTCCATGCGGTTTCAACAGTTTCCGGCGCCTTTATGACAGCCTGATCGAACCGGGACTGTTTTCTGATGAGATTAATGTTCGCATGATGCATTTCCCCTGTAGCGGCCTGCCGTACGGCATCGGCGACTTCAAGGAGCGAGGCGGTCGTCAACTCATTAGTGTAGGCATAGGCCGTTCGTTGGCCGAAGATAAGCCGCAGCCCTGCGCCGCTGTCAATCCCTGACATGATCTTTTCAAGCCTGCTGTCCTCGCATACCAGAGAGAGCGGCGAACTCCGCTCGATATAAATATCCGCAAACTCCCCGCCGCTGCTCAAAGCTCTTTTCAGTACCTTGCCAAGGTCGATTTGTATATCCAAAGACTCTCCTCTTGCCTGCACAGCCTGCTGCTGCCGCCAGACCGCAAATTCTAAAAATTTTACAACATTCCGGATAAATATGCGACTTATTTATTATGGAAACCCCTGAGGGCGACCCCTCTTGAGAGTCTGGCTCTTTGGTTTAACTGCTTGACATTCCACCGCTTTGTGCAGTAAATTAACACATGTTCCAACGATTTATTCTCGTCCTCAAGCAAAAAGAACTTTTTACTCCCGCACTCTTCATTCTCGTGCTTCTCCTTGTCCTTTCTCTTATCATCATTCTTGGACAATTCTTCCACCAGTCTTTACAGGAGGAGATGGCCGGACAATTCAACCAGCAGCAACTGCTGCTTGCCCGTGAAGTGGCAATGAATATCGAAAGCTATGTCGACCACGTCTATAAGAACCTCAGGGTCATTTCACGGCTGCCCGATGTCGACCGGATCAACCTCAGTCCTCAAAACAGCTCCATCGCCGACGCGATCAATTTCAGTCTTCAGAACGAGGCGTTGATCACCATCCGCGTCCTGAACAAACACGGCATCGTGCTCTTTGACAGCTCTTTCCCGGGGAGAGAGCTGGTTGATCTTTCAAACACCGACTACTTCAGGAAAGCGCGGGTGCTTCCGCGCAATGAAAAACTCATCACCGACCTTTTTGACTTCCATGACCGGGACCGGAACCGGTCCCACGGCCATGACTCAAAGGAATTCATCATTGCAACTCCCATCTATCAGTCCCGGAAGACCCACCCGGTGCCCGAATTCCGGGGCGTCGTGCTGGCGGTGCTGTCCATGGACGGCCTTACCCAGAAATATCTTTCTCCGATCCGGTCGGGCACGCGCGGCTACGCGTGGATGATGGACAGCGAAGGCACCCTCCTCTTCCATCCCAACCAGCCCCAGATGCTGGGCAAGAACCTCTATCAGACCGACAAGACCTGTTTCCAATGCCATAAGTCCTTCGATATGGAAAAGAAAATGATTGAGGGCAAGTCCGAAACCTCTGGCTCGTACGAGGCACCGGGAGGCGAGAACAAGCTTGCTGCATATTACAAGTTCCCGATCGTGAGAAAATCCTGGATCGTGGTCGTCTCGGCCCCCTATTCCGATGTGATCGCGCTGATGGGGAAAAGCAGGCGTTTTTACTCGCTGCTGATCCTGTCGATCTTCATCACCACGCTGGCCGCATCGGGAGCCATGGTAGTCAACTACAAAAAACAGATCAAGGCCGAGGAAAAGGCCAAGCATCTCGAAAGCCATCAACGACTGGAACGCGAGATCGAGATCCAGAAGGATTATCTGGAAAATATCATTGAGAACACGCAGACGAACCTTATGGTCATCGACAAGGACTTCGTGATCAGAACGCTGAATACCTCCCAGGCACGGACGCTCGGACGGCCGAAGCAGGAGGTGCTCGGCAGTGCGTTCTTAGGCCTGTTCCCCGATAGCCTGATCCCCTATGAAGGAATTTCGATCGAAGCCATGCTGCACAAAACGCTCGCGGGCCGCAGCTTCGAGGTCAAGGACTACAAAATTACCGGGCTCCAGGAGGTGCCCCTGTATCTGACGATGAACTTCAGCCCCCTTCTCATCGACGGCACGACACCCGGCATCCTCATCACGAGCAACGACGTTACCAGAAGCGTGCAGCTTGAAGAGGCGCTCAAACAATACACGCTCGAATTGGAAGACAAAGTCGATAAGGGGACCGCTACGGCAAAAAAACTCGAACAGCAGATCATGCATTCCGAGAAACTGGCCTCGCTCGGCAGGCTCGCGGCCGGCGTCGCCCACGAGATCGGCAACCCTCTCACCTCGATCTCGACCTTCGCCCAATTGCTCCGGGAAATGGCGACGGACGAGTTTTCGCAGAACAGCCTTGACATCATCAACAACCATATTCAGCGGATCAACGACATTGTGCGGAGGATGTCTACCTTTGCACGCGCGGATTCGCTGAACATCAAGGAGGTGCAACTCAATGACGTCCTGCAGTCGACGCTGGATCTCATGCGTCTTGACAAACGGATGAAAAACACGATTGAGTTCCTGGTTTCCCTTGATTCCACGCTCCCCAGGGCCATGATCGATGAAGGGCAGATGTCACAGGTGTTCATCAATATCATCCTCAATGCCCTTGACGCGATGCCTGATGGAGGTAAACTGAGCGTTACGACACGCCAGGGCCGCGACGAATCGGGAAAAGCATCGATTGCCATTGAGTTCTCGGACACCGGCGCCGGGATCTCAAAGCAGGAGATGGAAAAGATCTTTGACCCCTTTTATACGACCAAGGAATCGGGAAAAGGCACGGGGCTGGGCCTCTCTTTGAGCTATAATATCGTCAAACAGTTCAAAGGCGACATCAAAGTGGAGAGCGAGATCAACAAAGGCACCACATTTACCATCATTCTTCCGACCGAACAGGAAAAGGATATCAAAAGGGAGCGTAGCCATAATGAATAAAGCGAATATTCTGATCGTTGACGACGAAAAAGACATCTGCATGGCGCTGAATATTCTCCTGAGCAAGGAAGGATACTCCGTAAAGGAGGCATACAACGGCGAACAGGCGCTGGAACGCATCAGGCAGGAAAACTTTGACATCATTATGACTGACATCAAGATGGAGAAAATGGACGGTTTCGAGGTGCTCAAAGAAGCGCTGAACATCAGCCCGGAAACCTCGGTGATCATGATGACCGCCTTTGCCTCGGTCGGATCCGCTGTTGAAGCCATGCGGGCGGGGGCCGTGGATTACATCAGCAAACCGTTCCTCAATGACGAGATCAGGATTACCATCAGAAGGATACTGCAGGGCAGAGAGCTGCAGATGGAGAACCAGATCCTGCGCCGGGAATTGAGTCAGCGGCAGGTCTCCTTCTCCAACATCATCGGAAGCTCGGAAGCCATGCAAAGAGTTTTTTCCGTCATGGAGAAGGTGATCCCCAACAAAAGCAATATTCTGATCACGGGCGAAAGCGGCACGGGCAAGGGTCTCGTTGCGGAAGCGATCCACGAAACGGGCACTCGCAAGGACAAACCGTTCATCGCCATCAACTGCGGCGCCATTCCAGAAAACCTGCTCGAAAGCGAGCTTTTCGGCCACAAAAAAGGCTCCTTCACGTCAGCCAATGAGGACAAAAAGGGCCTCATCACTATGGCGCATTCCGGCACGTTGTTCCTTGACGAGATCGGGGAGCTGCCTCAGTCGCTCCAGGTCAAGCTGCTCCATATCATCCAGACCAAGGAGCTGACACCTGTGGGCGATACCCGCATTATCACCGTGGATGTCAGGATCATTGCAGCCACGAATGCCGACCTCATGCAGCGGGTCAAGGAAGGACGCTTCCGGGAAGACCTCTATTATCGCCTGAATGTGATCGAGATTCACATGCCGTCCCTGCGTGATAGGCGTGATGATATCCCCCTGCTCATCAAGCACTATCTGAAAATCTCCGCGAATGAGGTGGGGAAAAACATCAAAGATATCGATTACGAAGCCATGCAGGCCCTGCTGGCCTACGACTGGCCGGGTAACATCAGGGAGCTGCGAAATACGATCGAGCGGGCCACCGTGCTGGCTGACAATGAAATGATCACCATCCACGACCTGCCGGACAAGTTCAGGACGCTGGACATCGAATGCGTCTCGACCTCTTCACTCAGACAGGCCCTCGATGAGTTCGAGCGGGAATACATCAGGAGAAGCATGACGGAGGCCAAGGGTAACAAGGAAGCCGCTGCGAATAAACTCGGAGTAGACCTCGCCACCCTGTACCGGAAGTTGAAAAAGCTCCGGATAGAGACCGCGTAAACCGCGGGCACGGATGAAGCGATCTTGATTCACTTCATTCTCCGCGGTTCCCTCATCTGATTTTTCTGTTCGTTCAGTTCCATCATCTAAGCTTCTTTTAACTTTATCTCCGTTACCGACGACATGGGAAGCGAGATCCACTGGAGCGAACCTTGAAGCTGGACTTCCGTGTCGGAGACCTCGATCAACACGCCGGTATAATGCGTCCCGTTTGCAGTCACTTCAACTTCCTTTTTTAACATGCTTTGAATATCAGGCATAGAGCCTCCTTTGAAATAATCTGGAATTCAAGATGATCAAAACAGAATCAGAAGTTATACGCTCCATCTGATAAATACGGGATGGGATGCAAGCATGATAGTTACGTTTTGTTATATTTCCAACTTGCCCCAGGTTTCCTTTCGATACCGCCAGAGGAGAAGACCCATCCTCACAAGCCAGTCCAGAATCATCACCGACCATACGTAACGGATCTCTGCATGGAAGACTGTCGCGAGCAATGCCGCAAAAGGCAGCCGAACGCACCACATACCCGCGATCGTGGCAAACATGATGAACCCCGTGTCCCCCGCCCCGCGGAGCGATCCACCGACCACCATGGTGATGGCAAGCGGTATCTGGGCGAACGCCACGATTTTCATGTACAGTATACCATAACGGATCACCTCGGGATCGTGCGTGAATGCATTCAGCAGCGCGTACGGAAATAAAAAGAACACCATACCCATGGCGGCCATCAGGACCACGGCAAGGCGGTTGGCTTCATAAGCGGAGATGCGGGCGTGGTCCGGCTTGCCTGCGCCGAGGTTCTGTCCCACCATGGTTGCGGCCGCAACAGCGATACCGTAGCCCGGCATGAACGAAAAGGCCTCAATGGCAAGTCCAACCTGGTGTGCTGCGTATACCGCTGTTCCGTAGAGCAGGATCACCTTGGCAAAGACCAGAGACCCTGCGTTCTGGAGCAGCCGGTCGATAAAAATGGGGTATCCGATCTTGAACGTCATGGCAGTGTACTTCAGCTCCAGTCTTCGACTGACGAGTATGTACCGTTTGCGCAAAGAACGGATAAGCAGGAACATCGCGCCCATGCTTTCCGAGATCGCGATTGCAATGGCCGCGCCTTTGACCCCGAGTTTCGGAAACCCGAGATATCCGTAGATCAGCGGATAGGCCACGAGCACATGCAGGACGTTCACGATCAGGGTTGCGTACAGAGGGGTCTTTGTGTCTCCGGTCCCATGCATGATGCCGGCAAGCACATTGATCGAAATGGAGAAGAATATGAAGGAAAAGAGGATTTTCGTATAATCCAACAGGATACCCTGCACCTCGGCGTTCGCGCCGAGCAGCGAGGCGACCTGTCCGCCGAACGTGCGTCCGATGATCGTGATGAGAAGACCGGCAACGGCTGCGAGGAGCATTGCCTGAAATGCAGCCTTTGCCGCATCATCCTTGCGGCCGGCGCCCCATAATTGAGCGACCTGGACCGTAACGCCAACATTGATGCCCCAGGAAAGGCTCATGACCACGAATACCATGACCTGGGCAATGCCGACCGCGGCGATTGAAGACGCACCCAGCCCGCCGACAAGAAAGATGTCCACAATGCCGACAGACCGCTGAAGCAGACTTGAAAGGACCACGGGGAGTGCGAGGGCGAATACTTGTTGGCGAATGTTTTTTTGCATGATGGATTAATAAGGGTTCATCACTGCGCACGGCAACACAAAGAAAAGCCGAACTTCTTCGTGCCGCATTACGTCGCTATGATGAACTGCCATGTAGTGATACAATAATCGGAGACAGCTGTTAAGCGATTCTTGATACTGCGGAGAATCTAGGTGTCGAGAGGTACCTTGATTGACTATATCAAGAGCCGTGAGTTAACTGTTGCCTAATGTCAGATGAAATGTATATTGTTTATAACAACCGTTATTTACCTCTTTTGGCAAAATATTTTATTGCTTCTTTCCCGATACTATCAAGTTCTTTCTTAAGTCGAGC